>LSQX01160708.1_pt1 | contig 11109 bp, 9 predicted proteins | sample 654561 | NCBI WGS metagenome assembly LSQX01 (sample SAMN04489861, study PRJNA283612) | anaerobic digester metagenome | isolation source: 4 biogas reactors fed with cattle manure at either 37C or 55C with and... | place: Denmark: Kongens Lyngby | collected 2014 | reverse complement strand
AGCTTGCGGGTGCGCTTCGGCTCATGGTTGAACATATTGCCGTGGGTATACGGGCTGATGTGCATATTATATACGAAAATCTCACCATTTTCAATGGCTGCATAGGCATCCCGCAGGTTGGCCCGTCCCTGCCTGAGAGACTTAACCTCAGTGCCGGTCAGCACCATGCCTGCTTCAAAGGTTTCCTCAATGTGATAGTCATGGCGGGCCTTACGGTTTTCTGCAACGACCTTAATTCCGTCAGCCATGTTTGTCCCTCCTGACCGGCATCCCAATGTCCGGGTTCCCCATTGACAACAACACCCTGCCGTGCTGGCTCGGCCAAGAACGGAAGGGCTGGGCTGTCAAGTGGTTATAAGTTTCCAACGGGCATCTATATTATACTTACTGCCCCGGCAGTGTGTCAAATCTCCTTCTCCAGACTATTCCTGGTCCTGCCCCTGAAAGTCATAAAGAAAAGCAAGGAACCAAGGATAAGTTGTCGAATTAAACTCTACAGGGCCACGGGTTGGTGATACTGCGCAATAGAGCGAAAATAAACAAGGGGATATAATTTTGCAGGGGAGGGGGAAACCAGATGATCCAAACAGAAGGCCTGACGAAGAAATTCGGCAGTCTCACCGCGGTAGATAATCTCAATATCCATGTGGAAAAAGGTGAGATCTACGGTTTCTTGGGCCCTAATGGTGCCGGTAAGACCACCACCATTATGATGCTCCTAGGAATGGAGCGGCCCACAGCAGGTAAGATCAAGTTGTTTGGGAAGGATCTGGCAGAGAACTACTTTGAAATTAAGCGCCGGATCGGCGTGTTGTCGGAGTTTCAGTTCCTATACGAAGACATGACAGCCAAGGAGTACCTTGGATTTTTTGCTGATTTTTATGAAGTAGAGAATCCCGACAGGAAGATCGATGAAGTGCTGAGCCGCGTCGATCTGCTGGATCGCAAGAATGAGCTGTTGGGCGGCTATTCCAAAGGGATGAAGCAGAAACTCGGCATGGCCCGGGTCTTGCTCCACGATCCTGATTTACTAATACTCGATGAGCCCCAGTCATCCTTGGACCCCTACGGCATTAGGGAAGTCCGGGATATCATCATGGAGGAGAACCAAAAAGGTAAGACCCTTTTCATCTCATCCCATATCCTCTCGGAAATTGAGCGGACATGCCATCGGGTTGGAATTATCAGTAACGGTAAGCTGTTGGCAGAAGATGACTTGACCCATCTCAAGCACCAGGTTGCCAACGAGATGGAGATCAGCGTGGAGATTGAGGGATATACAGAAGCCATCGCTTCTAGTTTAGAGGAACTGGACTTTGTGAAGTCAGTGGTGTACGAGGATTCTCGCTTGACAGTCAAAACCACCATGGATGACGACTATCGTGCCCAAATCTCCCGGGTGATATCCTCCCATGGAGGTGTAGTGCTGTCCATGGTAGCTAAGGAGATCAGCCTGGAGGAGGCGTTTGTCATTATTACTGAGCAAAACCTTTCCTTGTTGACAAAGGAGGGGCAGGCATCGTGAGTAAAATGCAGTATCGAGCCAATGCTATTAATGTAATCGCCCGCAGGGATATCAAGTCCACGGTGAATGGTCTAGGCATATATGTAGTGGCATCCCTAGCCTTCTTGGTATCGATGCTGTTTGTACGCAGCAATCTCAAAGGAGTTACCGAGAACGGCTTGATGGTAATGGTCAATCCTCTGAACTTCCCCTTCTTTATCGCTGTGACCATCGGAGCCACCTATTTGGCCCTGACTTCCACCATGTCCGTGAGCCGGGAGCGGGATCAAGGGACATTGGAAGTGCTGTTCTACGGTCCCATCGACAGCGTGGCGTACGTTCTGGCCAAGTTCTTCGAGCAGCTGGTAACATTCTTGGGCTTGGTCATTGTCTATATGATTGTTTTCTTCATTATCTCCAAGCTGACCAATTTCGGCATGGATGGCAGCTTCCTAGCTATGGCATGTTTGTCTGTGCTGCTGGCCGCATCCATTGTGGCCTTTGGGCTGCTCCTGTCAACCTTGTGCCGCAGTGCCCGCACATCGGTGATACTGCTGCTGGTGCTGTTGGTTCTATTCCTAGCTGCAGACATAGTGTCGGGGATTCTCAACAGCATGTCGGCTAAGGACATGTCGGTTACTCTGGTTTACGTCCGGGTAGCGGTTGACATGCTCAATCGGGGCTTGCAGTGGATCTCGCCCTTTGGCTACCTCAATCGAGGGATTGCGGCAATCAGCTTGGGCAGTGCCAATCTTATTCTAAGCAGCATCGGTGCCTCGCTGCTGTATACCATAGTCCTGCTGGCTCTAGCCATGCGGTTCCTGGATCGTAGGGGGGTTCGAAAATGAGGAGTACAATCTTGCGTATTTTAGTCTTGGTCATGTGCGTACTCACGGTTGCAGCCGGCGTACAGGCAGCACCCCCCCAGCGGGAAAGGCAAGTGGTTTACGGTATTACTCCCTGGACGGGGAAAGAGTACGGCGGCACCTTCGCACCTAAAGGGATCGACAAGATCTATCTTCTGGCTAACTCCAACAATGTGATCAATACCCTGGAGACAGAGGTATACTTCTGGCCCATTACCAATGAGTACATGGCCAACTGGTTCGAGAGCAGGGAAGTAGTGGAGGGCAGGCTTCAGGTCCTGCAGGACGGGAGAGAGATCATGGTGCTGGAGCGCCAGCCCTACAACCATTATTATCCCGATGGTTTTTATGCGGGAACTTCAGAACTGCTCATTGGTGAAGAAGCAGAGAAGAAGCTCCAGGAGTACCGGGATGCCATTGAAGGCTACTGGCAGGCAATCAGTGATTACCGCCAAGCCTATGCGGAGTATGAACAGCAGATGTCGGAGATCATAAAGGAAGTCTCTGAGACAGGCAAGACCTACACCGAGGATGAGCTTCCTAAACCACCGGAGCAGCCGACACCGCCTGTCTGGTATGCAACGGAAGTGACAGATGGCTTTGTCGTTAACTTACCAGTAGGGGAATATGTCATCAGGACCATTGATGACCGAGGCAATGTCATAGAGGGAACAGAAAAGAAGCTCAAAGTCTTCGACAAGCGCCGGACAGGGGTAGGCTACCAGATAATCCCGGAGAGCAAGTGGACTAGGCCGGTACAGTCCGATGATGCTACCCAGATCCTGTATATGGAAGGCAGTAGGACCATGTATCTCAAGGCCTTCCATGAGTCAGAGTACAATCAGCACGACTTTCTGAAGATGACCAGCTTGGAGCAGCCTCTAGCTGGAGAGGGGGCAACCAGTGCCTATATGTGGGTACATGAAAAGGAGGTACCCAGTGGCACCAAAATCCAGGTACTCCGAGGAGGAGAAGTCATCAAGGAAGCAGAGTACAAGCCTTATTACGTCAAGCAGACCCCCGGCTATGCCCTCGGGTATGAAATCATTGAATTTGACCCAGAATCAGATGAATTCGCAGGACGGCGGCCCAGCTTTGAAGCTGTCAAGCTAGAGCTAGGACCAGGAAGCTATGAGATCCGGGCGGTGGATTCCTCCGGCAGAGTCCTGGAAGGTAGTATTAGGAGCATCAGGTCAGTAAATGTGGTGCCCATGTGGCAGCTGTACTTGCTGTCGCTGCTGCCGCTGGTGGCTGGTGTCATAGTAGTCGTTAGGCGCCGCCGGATGCGGGGCCAGACGGCAAAGTCAGTAAGTGCCTAGGGTGAAGTAAGCTAGCAGATTTAGGAGGCTGACAGAGCATCTGAAGATGTTCTGTCAGCTTTTTTTGTATTCTATAGGGAATAAGTATGGATTTCCGCTGCTAAACAAGGAAGCACAGGTTTTCTTGTCGAAAATACCTGGTACAAGCTGCCGTTCTTTACGGTCTATGGTATTTACCTTAGGGCTTCCGGAGAATTTTCGAGGGGTGGAGTATTGTGTCACCCAGCAGCGGAAAAAGCAAAAAAATCTATAGCCTGGTATTTCTGGTCACTGTGTTCCTGCTGTGGGCAGCAGCTGGCAGCGCCTGGGCCTTTAATGTGTGTGTTAACGGCACCCCTGTTGAGCTGTCTGTTAAGCCAACCTTGAGAGGGGTTAAGGTCATGCTACCCCTGAATTGTCTGGCGGCACCCTTGGGATTGGAAATAGCTTCCGAAGGTGGCGGGAGCTCGGTGGTTGTAACCGGACGCGGTCGGGAGGTTGTCGTTGTTCCCGACAGCTACGAAGTTGTGGTGGACGGTAACGCATTGAACCTAGATGTTGCACCTTATTGGGAAAAAGATGAAATTATGGTGCCGATGCAGCTCTTAGTAGAGGGCTTCGGCTTTGCTACCGAGTTTGATTTGTCCAGCGCGACCATGTGGATCCAAGATACTGGTCATAAAGCTGTGCCGGTTAAGGTGGCTGGACAGATAGAAAAAGAACAGCGGTCCTCAGGGGTATCGGCTGGGGAGCCTAGCTTAGGCCCCGAGACGGCCTCACGACTGCCTAAAGGGCCGGTAGATACCGAAGTTGAAAGTGAAGAAGCTGTATCCCCTGGGGGCTTTCAGGTCCTGGCTATAAGTCAGTTCCTGCAGGAGATTCGGGAACAGACGGCAGCTTTGGCCGGGACAAAGGTTCCTGGAGGAGAAGAGCGAACCAGGTTAGTGGGGGTTCTGCCCTGCATCGAGGATGGAAGGCAGCGGCTTGATTTTATCACCAGCGGCAAGGTAAAGGTTCAGCCAATGCTGCTGACAGAACCTGCCCGCTTGGTGCTGGATGTAGAGGGCGCTGTGGTTGACGCCCTGGATGATGAGCTGTATGTGGACCAGGGGGTTATTCATAAAGTCCGCCTCAGTCAGTATCAGGAGGGAACAGCCAGGGCTGTGGTTGATCTGGCAGAGGCCACCGGTTATCAAGTGAAGGAAATGCCGGAGGGCAGCGGTTTTTCGGTGGTGTTTAACCAGCGTGTCGGCCGGGTCAGTCTTTTCCGCAGCGATGATCAGATCCGCCTGAAGCTGGAAATATCCGGTCCGGTAAGGTATTCCGTCAAGCGGCTTAGGAATCCCCACCGCATAGTTGTCGATCTGGAAGGTGCAACCTTTGTAGCCGGCGCGACCGAGGCAAAGGTTAATGACAGTGCCGTAGAAAAATTGCGGATCAGCCAGTTTACACCGACAACGACCCGGGTGGTCATGGATTTGGTCCATTCCTTGGAAATAGTAGATATCGATGCCGGCGGCCGTGAGCAGGAAATAGATTTGGTTTTTCTCGATTCCCATTGGGAAAGGAACAGGCAGAGGGCTGTCGTAGCAGATCTATCTGAGGTATTCAGGCAGGGAGTACAGCCTAGGATTGCTGCCGGCTTTGAACAATTGGCTTCCCTGGGCCGCAGCTTGGTTAATCTCATCCCCAGCGGTGAAGCCTTGGCTATGGAGCAGATTATGAGGGATGAAGAACCCGAGGACCTTAAAGATGAGCATGATGATGAAACCGCAGTCTTTGCGGGAATAGCACTCAGCGGGACGGATATCGGGCATGAACCCTTAGATGATGTGGGAGAAGACCGGAAGGATGAGACTGAAGGCAGCAGCTTACCTTCAGAAAGGGAAGTGCCTTATGATCTGGCCGAGGGTCGCGGACCGGAGCAGAAGACAGATTTGTCAATGATTGATGAAGACGTTCTACTCTTAACCATTGGCCGGGGCTACCGTGAAGTTGATTTCTCCCGGTGGCCTAAACTGCAAGTTGATTGGATTAGCGATGAGGCATTGGCTGCTATAAAGGGACGTTCCATCTTGATTGATGCTGGTCACGGAGGTGCCCAGCCCGGTGCTCCTGGAGTTAAAGGCATTTGGGAAAAAACCTATAACCTTGCGGTGGCACTCCGGGTTGGAGAGCTGCTACGGTGGGCTGGAGCAGAGGTGAGTTTCACCAGGGTTGGGGATCAGACCGTTAGTCTGCGGGACCGGGTGGATAAGGTCCTGGCCGCGGGAGCTGAGATTCTGGTCAGCATCCATGCCAATGCTTCTTTGACAAGGGATGCAACCGGAACGGAGACGCTTTATCATCCGGCGATCCCTGAAAGTAGGATTCTGGCTGAGGCGATTCAGACCGAGCTGGTTAAGCAGCTGGGACTGTTCGACAGGGGAATAAAGGAAAGAAGCGACCTGTATATCCTGCGCCATTCCCCGGTTCCCAGTGCCTTGGTTGAGGTTGGATTCCTGGATCATGTATCTGAAGGTGCCTTTTTGCTGACATCAGAGGCAATTGACCAAGCCAGCATGGGCTTGGTGCGGGGGATTGCAGCTTTCTTCCAGCGTTATCCGGACAAGGGAGCCCCTTCCCTAGAGCGGGAACTGCCGCAGCTTAGAATCATTCCAGAGGCGGAAGAACCAGCTCAGGATAGCTATGAAACGGCCACTTTGGATGAAGAAGTTGGGGAAGGCCCGGTGGAGGTTGAGGAAGAAGCGCTGTTAGGGGAACCCGCGGGGAGTGATACCGTTGAAAACGAGCTATAAAGAAATTATCGGCTGGCTTTTTCTTGCATCGCTCCTTTTGAGTGCCGCCCTGTGGGGAGGACGGCTGTGGAATACAGCTGCCTTATATCTTGGGCCCAAGACGGAAGTTGAGCTCTATGTGGCTGCACCGGGCGGAGGATTAGAGGTTGTGGATGTGAGGATACCCAAGGGGCAGCTGAACGCCGAAACCCTTTGGCAGCGGCTGCAGGCAGTCTCCCAAGATAGACGCCCGACTCTCTTGCCCCAGGGTGCCAGCTTGCTGGAGGCTAGACAAGAAGGCAGCACTTTAGTCATCAGCCTCAGCGGTGAACTGGTGCGAGGTCAGTACTTGGGCAGCAATCAGGAACTGGCGCTGGTTTATTCGATTGTCAACACCATGGCCCAGCTGCCGGAGATCGAATCTGTGCAGATTTTAATCGAGGGACGGATAGTTGAATCTCTGGCAGATCACGTCGATCTCACAGCTCCCCTTGAACCCGATTACAGCTTGGTGGCTGCCGACTAAGTGCACATAGTTGACCGGTATAGAGATTTGGAGGCCCTGCTAACAGTGGGGCTTTTCTCGTAGTTGCATGTACTTGCCTAAGAGGGATAGAATAGGAATGGTGTCTCAGTTGAGCAGAGAAAATGCCCTGAGAGGCAGCAGCATTTGATGAAAGAGAATGTCCAACGCAGATATGATGATATGATTATGAGAGGTCGTGGGTAAGTGGGGGAAGAGGTAAAGCACCGTCCCATAGGGGTGTATGATTCCGGGGTCGGAGGCCTGACAGTTGTCCGTTGGCTCCACAGGGTGCTGCCCCAGGAGCAGATTGTCTACTTTGGCGACACGGCAAGGGTGCCTTACGGCGGCCGGTCCCGCCATGAGCTGGTTGAGTTTTCCCGTCAAATTGTGGGTTTTTTTCAAGAACAAGGCGTGAAGTTTGTGATTGCTGCCTGCAACACATCCTCCGCCTTGGCTCTGCCGGTGGTGGCTCAGGAAGTCGATGTGCCGCTGATGGGCGTCATCGGGGCAGGTGCCCGGGAGGCTGTATCGGTAACAAAGACCAAGAAGATTGGGGTTATCGGCACCCAGGCGACGGTGACAAGCGGGGCCTATGCCCGTGCTGTTAAGGAATTGGAACCTGTAACTAATGTCTATGAGCAGGCTTGTCCCGAATTGGTACCCCTCATTGAAGGGGGACACCGGGATGGAGAGATTGTCGAGAAACCCCTAAAGAGGTATCTAGAACCCCTTTTGGAGCGCAATATTGACACCTTGATATTAGGCTGTACCCACTATCCGTATTTGCTGGTACCTATTAAGAGGCTTGTGGGTACAGGTGTAGAGATAGTCGATCCGGCGGAGGCCGCCGCCAGGGAGGCCAGGGATACGTTGGAGGTCCTTGGACTATTAAGCGAGGAGAAAGTCGGAGAAGACCTTTTCTTTGTCAGTGGAGAGCCAGGTACCTTCCGTGCCGCAGCAGTTCAGCTGGGATATACCCAGAGGGTGGAACATGTGGAGATTGAACGGTATACTATTTGACTGGGAGTAGAGGTTAGTTGCCTTTAGGTTGGAAAGCAGGGTTTGTTGGGAAGGAGTCGGCCGATGGAGGCTTTACCCCTTAGGGTGAATGAAGATTTTCCGGTGGAAAAGGGCGGCGCTGCTTTGGGGACGAAGGGTGAAAGCGGTATGGGGTGGCGGGACCAAAAGGTAGCGGTGATAGGTCTAGGAGTCAGCAATATACCGCTTATTCGCTATCTAGTCGCGGAGGGTGCCAGGATTACTGTTTGCGATCGGCAAAAGCCGGTGGAATTGGAGTCTCGGCTTGCCCAGATCGCCGGTCTGCCGGTTTCATATAAACTCGGCGAGGGATATTTGGATGAGCTGGCAGACTTCGATGCCATTTTCGTAAGTCCCGGTGTTCCCAAGGATCTGCCGGAGCTTAAAGCCTTAAGGGAGCGGGGGATTAGGTTTAGCAGTGAAATGGAGGTCTTCTTTGGGCTGTGTCCGGCACCCATTGTGGGAATTACCGGCAGCAGCGGTAAGACCACCACAACTACCCTAGTGGGGGAAATCCTTGCAGCCCAGGGAGACGGCAAGGTCTTTGTCGGCGGGAACATCGGCAATTCACTGCTGGATGATATTCCCAATATGTCTCAAGAAGATTTGGTGGTACTGGAGCTGTCTAGTTTTCAGCTGGAAAACCTCCGTTACAGCCCCGAGTATGCCCTGGTGACCAATATAACACCTAATCACTTGGATGTTCATAAGACAATGGAGGCCTACATCGAGGCTAAGCGCAGCATCCTGGCATTTCAGCAGCCCGATGACTGCGTTGTGCTCAATTACGATAATGATATTACCCGCTCTATGGCTAAAGAATGTCCAGGGCAGGTGTTTTACTTCAGCCGTTTGGCGGAGCCTGAGCGGGGAGCTTTCTTGCGCAGTGGGATGATCGTCTTGCGAGATGTGGGGTTCGCTGAAGGCCGGGAAGAGGTTCTCTGTCCAATCGGAGCTGTGCGGCTCTTGGGTGTCCACAACTGGGAGAACGTGCTGGCAGCTGTGACCTTGACGGCTCTATGCGGCGCCCAACCGGATGCGATGATCAAGGTTATTGCCAGTTTCACCGGAGTTCCCCACCGCTTAGAGCTAGTTGCTGAAATCAATGGAGTGAAATATTATAATGATTCCATTGCCACCAGCCCGGCTAGAGCCGTAGCCGGGATCAATGCACTCCAGGAGCCCATAGTGTTAATTGCCGGCGGCTATGATAAGCAGCTGTCCTTTGACCAGCTTGCGGAGACGGTAGTGGAACGGGTGAAGGCAGTGGTGTTGGTGGGAGCCACGGCAGAAAAATTGGAGAAAGCCATTCGAGCTAGACAACATCGGCCCGATGAGCCGGTGATCTGCAGGAGCCGGGACTTTGACGATGCTGTGGTTAAGGCATCGGAATTGGCTGTGCCCGGTGATGTGGTTTTGCTAAGCCCCGCCTGCGCGAGCTATGACATGTTTAGGAATTTCGAGGAAAGAGGCGAGAGGTTTAGGGAGATAGTCAGGGAACTTGTTAAGAAGAGTTGGCTTGGATAGACCTATTTACACATGAGGCGCAGAAGTGTAGGAGCGGCAACTTAGCAGGGAGGCACTGAAGATGGTACGAGTTGATGGTCGCAAACCCGATGAGCTGAGGAAGGTCAAGATTACCCGGAATTTCACCAAGTATGCAGAGGGTTCGGTGTTAATTGAGGCAGGAGATACCAAGGTCATTTGTACTGCCAGTATTGAGGACAAGGTCCCTCCTTTCCTTAGGGGGAACGGGCAGGGATGGTTAACCGCTGAGTATTCAATGCTGCCCAGGGCTACCGAAACCCGAAACATACGGGAGTCTACCCGGGGTCGGGTTAGCGGCCGGACTTCTGAAATCCAGCGGCTGGTGGGTAGGGCGCTGAGATCGATAGTGGATTTAGAAGCTCTAGGGGAGCGCACCATTTGGTTGGATTGTGATGTGATCCAGGCCGATGGGGGCACTCGTACCGCTGCCATAACCGGTGGTTTTGTGGCTATGATGGATGCCATCCAGCGCCTAGGGGAGACAGTCAATTGGGATAGATTGCCAATAGCCAACTTTGTCGCCGCCGTCAGTGTTGGCTTGGTGGATGGCGTACCTTTGCTGGATCTTTGTTATACCGAGGACGCCCAGGCTCAGGTGGATATGAATGTGGTTATGAGCGGAGATGGGAAGATTATCGAGATACAGGGTACTGCTGAAGGGGCGCCCTTTTCCCGCTCTGAGTTGGACCAAATGCTAGAACTTGCAGAACGGGGAATTCAGGAGCTAATCAGTTTGCAGAGACAGGTCCTGACCGAGGATTTGGCGGCGAAGCTGGGAGGGCAGATCCGTGGCGGCAATAGTCATCGCTTCCAGGAATGAGCATAAAGTGGAGGAGATCCGAAAGCTGCTGGCAGGACTGTCCGTCGATGTGCTTTCCCTAAGGGACTTTCCCGATGCTCCTGAGGTTGATGAGGATGGTACTACTTTCCGGGCCAATGCCTTGAAGAAGGCCCGGGTCATCTCTCAGTTTACCGGTCTTTCCGCCTTGGCTGATGACTCAGGATTGGAAGTTGAAAGCCTTGATGGTAAGCCGGGGGTCTGGTCAGCCCGATTCGCTGGGGAATCTGCCAGCGACGCAGATAATAATCGGAAGCTGCTCCGCTGCATGGCAGATGTGCCCCCGGAGGAGAGAGCGGCTCAGTTCCGGTGTGTGATTGCCCTGGTGAGCCCCAAAGGCGCAGAAGAGCTGGTGGAGGGCATCTGTTCAGGTGTAATTATTGAAGAAGAGCGGGGAAGTGGAGGTTTCGGCTATGATCCCCTTTTTCTAGTGCCCCACCTGGGCAAGACCTTTGCTGAACTGTCGACGGAGGAGAAAAACAGGATCAGTCATCGGGGAAAGGCACTGCAGCAGGTACTGCCCATTGTCCGGGAGTGGCTGGAGCAGGGTTTGATATAAGCCGGAAGGGGATTTAACAGGAAAGATGCTGTCTGGCGCAGGCTGCAGAGAGGCCTGCCAAATAGCGGGGAAAACGGCGTTGACAGGCTGCGGCGGGTTGTGTTATAATCAATTCCGTCAGCCGAACACGAGATACGGGGCGTAGCGCAGTTTGG
>LSQX01215977.1_pt1 | contig 11110 bp, 12 predicted proteins | sample 654561 | NCBI WGS metagenome assembly LSQX01 (sample SAMN04489861, study PRJNA283612) | anaerobic digester metagenome | isolation source: 4 biogas reactors fed with cattle manure at either 37C or 55C with and... | place: Denmark: Kongens Lyngby | collected 2014 | reverse complement strand
TCGTGGCCGGGGCAGATCATACCTTCAACCGACAGGACTGGGAAAGGGCAGTGATCGACAAGACCGCTGATTGGTTCCACAGTAGACTTTAGTCCAAAACACCGGATTTGCACAGCAAAGGGACTCTATGCAACTCACTGTTAAGAGTCCCTTTTGGCTGAATTCCAATGTCCCAAGACGATTAGGAATAGAGGTCAATGCTTACAATATCGATGGAAAGATAGGAGCTGGTTATATGGCAAGACCCCCTAAGCCGCGGCGGGTAGAATTCATGCCGGAGGTGACTGTCTTCAAACCTGTTGGTGTGCCCAGGCGGCATGTGGAAGAGGTTGTACTATCTGTGGAAGAGTTGGAAGCCCTAAGGCTCAAAGATTTGGAAGGGCTGGAGCAAGAAGAGTGTGCCGCCCGCATGAACATATCGCGACCTACTTTCCAGAGGGTCTTGACCTCCAGCCGATCCAAAGTAGCGGATGCTTTAGTAAGAGGTAAGGCACTTCGGGTAGAAGGAGGCCACTATCGATTGGCTGAGCGGCGTTTTCGCTGTAGAGAATGCCGGTATGAGTTTGCCCTGTCCTTTGGCGACGGCCAGAGGGGTGTGGAGCTCCACTGTCCGGCATGTAATGCTCAAGCAGTACATCGGATTGATCACGGTGGGCACGGTTTCGGCAGACAGCCGTGGGGTCGGCGCTCTGACGAAACCTAGAAGGGAAAGTAGAACCTGTGGAGTTTGGCCAGCCAGGATGAATGGCCCGGGATGGTGTCAGTGCGGCGCTGCCCGGGCTTTGTCTTATCTGTCTTTAGATTTGTCCTTGGAAGTTTTTAGTAAACATGTCTTTTGTGAGAGGAAAGCCGGGAACAGCGTTGAATAAGTAACACTAATTGGGAAAAACGTGGCACGAATTATCACAGATACATTTTGGAGGAAATCCATGTTTGACAAGGAGCGGGAAGCCATTTTCGATGCCCTGGCGGCAGAATGGAGCTGCCTCCCTGGGCCTCCCTTGGCCGCTGCCCTGGAACTCTTGGACGCTTTGGAACTTGAGGGTAAAGTGGTGCTGGATGTTGGTGCAGGTACAGGTGCCCTTGTGGAGGCGGGTTTACGGCAGCGGCCCAAGAAATGGATATGCTGCGATCTATCCAGTGCCATGCTGGCACAGATTGAGGCTGTCTGGTCGGGGAATCCGGTGGTGGAGACGCTCCACGCCGATGCCCACAACCTGCCCTTGGAGGATAAAACCTTTGATGCGGTTATCTGTAATGCAGTACTGCCCCATCTTCGGGATCGCTTGCGGGCCTTGACTGAGTTTCGCCGGGTCCTTGACGTAAATGGGAAGCTTCTAATCAACCACTTTCAGGCAAGGAGCAGAATCAACGAGATTCATAGAAATTCCAGCTACCGGCTGCTGAGGGAAGATATACTGCCGCCGGCGGAGGTTGTTGCGGCGGAGCTTACGGAACTGGGTTTTGAAATCCTCCAGTCTGTAGATAATGAGGAGCGTTATCTGATCCTGGCTGGGAAGCCGGAGTAAAGGGTTGAGTGTGATTGAATGTAGGCGATAACACCCGGATAGTTGTGAAGCTAAAGGCTGTCGCTGCAGGATATGGGCGGCACCAGGTGCTTAAAGGGGTAGATTTTGAACTGGGTGAAGGGGAATGCTGCGCCATCCTAGGGGAAAACGGTGCCGGTAAGACCACCCTATTTAAGGTGATCATGGGTTTGGTTCTTCCCCGACGGGGAGAGGTAGAGGTTCTGGGGCGGAGGATTGATTCTCCTCTAGCCCGGCAGTGGGTCCGACGGCAAATTGGCTATGTCCCCCAGGCCCGGTCTGATGGACGGCTGCCAATTCAGGTGCACGATGCGGTACTGCTGGGGCGGTGGGGGACCGGCTTCGCCGGCCTTAGACATCCTAGGTCTGAGGACAGGAAGATAGTGTGTGAAATCCTGGAACTCCTTGGCCTTGAGGAGCTGGCCTTATCTGACTGCAGGGAGCTTTCCGGCGGGCAGAAACAGCNNATGAACCCACTACGTACTTGGATGTCTCTGCCCGAGATAACCTCCCGGATCTACTGGCTGCCATACGCCGGGAATTGGGGTTAAGCATCCTGGTAATCAGCCATGATGCCGAGAGCCTCCAGCAGGTGAGCGACCGGGCGGTAGTTCTCCGGGATGGTGTCCTGGAACCTGCAGATACTTAGGCAATGTAGGTGTTGGAGGTAGCAGATATTGAGCTTCGTGGACTACATGCAAATTCCACTTTTTCAGAGGGCGATGATTGCGGCAGCAGTTACGGGTGCCACCTTGCCGCTCTTGGGAGTGGTAATTGCTACACTAAATCTGACAGTGATTCGCTTCGCCCTCATGCATGCAGGACTCTTGGGGGCAGCTATCGGGCTGGGCCTCGGCATACCGCCATTGACGGGTGCTCTGGTAACCATCGGGATTAGTTCGCTGCTTCTGGGTCCATGGTCAGACAGGATGAAGGTGGACACAGGGCTGACAGGCGCTTTTTTCATGACAGGAACAATGGCCGTTGCATTTCTTTTGTTCTATAAGGCTGGGGTGCCTGCCATGGAGGCCTTTGCCCTTTTTACCGGGAGCCTTTTGACGGTGACCTCCAGGGAAGTCTGGTTTGTTGCAGCCCTGGGGATAGTGGTGACAGCGTGTTTCACCCTATTCTACCGCGAAGTTCAGCTGGTGCTGTATAACCAGGAACTTGCGGAAAGTCTGGGGGTGCCGGTGGGAATTATCCGGAACAGTCTTTTGCTGCTGACTGGTCTGGCTATTGGGTTGGCTATCAGGGTGGTGGGTGCCCTTCTCATTGACGGCCTGATTCTCCTTCCGGGTCTCAGTGCCTTAAGTCTAGCCCGGGACCTTCGGTCAGCACTCCTCTTATCCTCCCTCTTTGGGATTTGGTCGGCGATGGGAGGATTTATCATTTCATTGTTCTTTGATGTACCGACAGGCCCCACCATTACCCTTGTCGGTGTGGTGCTCCTGGCGGTTATTACGGTGGCAAAAGGCCGCTTCGACGGCTGAAAGAGAAAGCAAGGCATGAGGTGATGAGACAGTGAAAAATTGGTGGAAAGTCATAGCTTTTGGTTTCTTGGCGGCGGCGTTATTGGGATGGTCGGCAGCAGGGCTGGCGGCGGAGCAGCCGGTGGTTGTGGCCTCTACCAGCTGGGTGGCCCTGATGGTAAAGGCTGCTGGGATTGAAGATGTAACGATTCTGGCACCTATTGACCTGCGGCATCCCCCTGAGTATGATTATTTGCCCAGTGACATCGCCCTGGTGACCCAGGCAGATTATCTTGTGTGGGCAGGCTATGAACCATTTATCAAGAAACTGGTGGAGGCGGCTGATGTACCGGCTGAGCGGCTGGTTCAGACCGTAACAACCAATGTCCCTGATAACTTACGGGAACAGACCCGGAAGCTGGCAGCTGTTTTCGGCACCGAGGAGAAACAAGCCCAGTGGGAAGAGGAGTTTAGTGCCTTCGCAGCACGGCTGCAGGAGAAAGCCTTAGAGCAAAGGGTTGGAGATATCCCAGTACTGGTAAACTTCCACCAGCAAGCTTTCGTCAGGTGGCTGGGTTATGATGTCATCGGAGTCTTCACGCCGGATGAGATGAGTCCAGCCAAAATGGCTGAACTGGCAGAATTAGGCCCGGCCATGGTCATTGATAATTACCATAACCCATCAGGGGAAGGCATCGCTGCCATAGTCGATGTTCCTTATGTTCAGCTAGCAAATTTCCCCAGCAAAGAGTTAGGCAGCCTCATGGCTTTGATGGAAGATAATGCCAAAAGGCTGGGAATAATTGAATAGCTCATTTCCAAGATAGACATGGATGACTCCGGGGCCTTTGGGCCCTTTCTTTTTCACGGCTTTAGGTCTTGTTCTGGAGGGAAGTCCATCTCGGCTTTATCTAGGTACCAGAGCTTAATCCCGGCTTTAGTGGCGCAATAGAAGCAAGTGTTCGTAGGATAATGGACAACTGTGGAGAACACATAAGATGGCAGAGAAAACACAAGGGGGTTAACCGATGACAAGCAAGCAGTTAGTCCATGCCGCACTAGAACACCGTCCACTACCGCGGCCGCCATATAGTATAACGCTGACGGAAAAGGCAAGGGAGAAGATGGCGGCATATCTAGGAGACGATTCCTTTGGCATTGAACCAATAGGGGATATGGTGAATTCTCCCGTGATCAAGATAGAATTCGGCGTTCGGGATGCAGACGGGATCTATATCGACGAGTTCGGTGTCCAATGGGACCGAAGCCATGATCCCGATATCGGACTGCCCAAGGCTTGCGTGACCCCAGAAAACTTAGATGACTTCCAATGGCCTGATCCCAACGAAGACAGCAGATTTGCTCAGCTGGAGGCCAACTTAGCCAAGTATCCCGATAAGTTTCATATTATGCGTCTGGACTTCAGTCTTTACGAACGGGCCTGGGCCCTACGGGGCTTGGAGGATTTCTTGGTGGACATGATCACCAATCCATCATTTGCCGAGGCGTTGCTGGAAAGAATCTTGGAGTTCAACCTCGGAGTCATTGAGGCGGGACTTTCCCGTTTCCCTGAAGTTGATGCAGTCTGCTTCGGCGATGATTTCGGCACCCAGAGGGGCGTTATCATGGGCAAAGAGCGCTGGTGCCAAGTGCTAAAGCCGGCATTAGCAAGACAATACCAGCGGGTGAAGGATTGGGGCAAGAAGGTTCTCATCCATTCCTGCGGGGCAGTGGCGGATTTGTTCCCCGATCTAGTGGAGATCGGTGTAGACTGCTTTAATCCCTTCCAGTCGGAAGTTATGGATATCTACTCTGCAAAAAAGGAATACGCCGGCCGCCTCGCCTTTTGGGGCGGTATCAGCACGCAAAAGCTGCTTCCCTTCGGCAGCCCGGATGAGGTAAGGGCAGAAGTAAGCAGGCTCCGGGATATGGCCGTGGAAGGAGGATATATAGTTGCGCCTGCCCACGATATTCCCGGAGATGCGAAACCCGAGAACATAGAGATCCTGCTGGAGATGCTGGGGGCAGTCTAGGGTCTAGGGTAAGGGCAGTACCTCAAGGGCCCCTTCTTCGTCACTGAAGGGAGGGTTCCTTAAGACGTCCGGCACCAGCGGATCATCCCCTTCTGTCAAGCCGGAGATGATCATAAGCTGGCTTACTGTAACGAAGTGAAGACCTTGGGCCTGCAGTTCGTCGATAATTCTCGGAAGCGCATTAACGGTATTGTACCTGTAGCCTCCATAGGTTCCTATGAAACTGCCGCTGTCGTGAAAGAGCAGTATATCTCCCCCGCGGGTGTTCTTGAGAACATGTCGTGCCAGCTGCCCGGCACTGATTTCTGCCCAGTCCCGGGAGCTGACTGACCAAAGTACAGTGGTGTATCCCAGTTCATGGGCGAACCTTATGGAGGCATTGGTGTACATGCCCCGGGGAGGTCTGAAAAGATAGGGCTTGGTGCCAGCTACCTTTGAGATCACTTCATCTGCTTTGGCGATTTCATGCCATGTACTCTTTTCATCCAAGCCGTAGAGGTTTCTATGGCTGTAAGTGTGGTTTCCGATATCGTGGCCCTCATCCACAATCCGCTGGACGATATCTGGGTAGCGTTCGGCGTGCCTGCCGATCATAAAAAACGTGGCCGGTACGTCCTTTTCCTGGAGAATATCCAGGATCATGGGGGTGTACAAAGGATCGGGTCCGTCGTCAAAGGTAAGAGCAATAAAGGGCAGCTCCGGGTTTCCTACCCGAAAAAGCTCTGGCTGCAGTCCAAAGCCCCGATAAACATAGCGGTTGAAGAAAAAGAAGGCGGCTAAGACTACCAGCGCGCCCATACTTATCAGACGGCGTAGGCGAATCTGATGCTGCCGGTACTTGAGCCTTTCTGACTTGGACCAATGCTCGGCAGCAGGGTCAACTGGTGTCTTTTTCCAGCGCAGGTAAGGGCTTTCATTGTAAAGGATCAGCATCAGCCATGCCAGGGCAAAGAGCATGTATAGATCCCGGCGGTGGAGAAACCAAAGCAGCAGTAAAGATGCCGCACCCATCAGCAATATGCTGACTGAGGCTGAAATCTTCGATTTTTGCAGCTGCTGCCAAAGAAGGAGCACCAATACCAAGGTAAGGGGAGAAAGGAAGCCTAGAGTCACCAAGACAGGCACATAACGCTGCAGTCTGTATTTGGTCGGCTTCCAGTTGGCCAAATGGAATGTCATCAGACTGACAAGTCCCGCCAGGACCACACTCATCCCGCTACCTATGGCTAGTTTCGCTGTGAGAACAGGGACTACGGCTGTTGAGATGTCCAGAATGATAAAGTCAAGGGGATGGCCTGGGCGGCATAATTTCCGGCCCAAGGCGTTGGAGTTGCCAATTCCGGTCAAAAAGGCAACTACAGATAGTGCTAGGAAGGTGTCTAACAGGAACATGTTTCCTCCAGTCTCTGTCTATGGGATCGACTGCTGTGATCAATGATAAGGGAAGCGTACTAATTGCCCGCTGTACCCCATAGTGATATACTATCATTGCTCTACTAAGTATGTCTATGCTGAATAAGCTGCCAGATTCGGTTTCCGAGACCAGCGGCTTGGGGAAATATTTTACAGCAGGCTGTAAAGGGTGAGACAATGGATAAACTATATCGTTCCCGGACCCATCGAGTGCTGGGCGGCGTCGCCGGCGGTCTAGGTGAATACTTCCGGGTAGATCCGGTGATTATCAGGCTGCTCTTTGTTCTATTGGCCTTGGCAGAGGGTAATGCTGTGCTCATTTACCTGATTGCCTGGCTAATCATACCTGAGGAGCCGGGAATCGCGGAAGGCAGTGAGGTAACCTGGGAGACCAGCCAAGATGAACGGAGCGACCGACGGCGTCTATTTGGCGGTTTGCTCATCATAGCAGGTTTAGTTTTTTTGGCTCAGCAGGTCTCAGTCTGGATTGACCCAACCTGGTTGGTATCCATCGGCCTTATCGGTGCCGGTATTATGGTATTGGCAAGAGGGCGGAGGTAGCTTATGAGGGCCAGACAGCTTTGGTTTGGAGTTGTGCTGATCCTGGTGGGTGTTTTGATTCTGATGAGCAACCTGGGATTTCTGAGGTGGAGTTTTTGGGAGGCTCTGAGGCAGTTTTGGCCTGTCCTTTTGATTTCCATTGGATTGACTATGCTGCTGGCGGAAACCCGCTGGGTTTTTCTCGGTCCCCTGCTCTTAGTAGCAGTCATCTTGTTTGCCGCCCTAAATCCCGAGGGAATGCCTTTAGGCCTTGGCTCTGCCGGAGGTGGCTATACAGTACGGCGATCTGCCTCATACTCCAAGGCGTGGGATCCATCCATCACCCAAGGCGAGCTGGAGTTAAAGGTCCATGCAGGGACCATAAGCTTCATAGGCTCCCCTGAACAGTTGATCTCCGGCAGGATATCGTATCGGAGGGGTATGCCTATTTGGGGGTACCAGCAGCGGGGAGGTCAAGCCATTGTCACCCTATCGTCTGGGAAGACGGGAAGGCGGCTTACCGGCAATGATGGTTATGAGGGAAGTATCGCCCTGGGAGTCATGGTCCCATGGGAAATCCAACTGGAGCTGGGGGCAGGGAAGCTGTTGGGGGATTTGAGGACTGTGCCCCTTGCGAGATTAACTGCTGAGCTAGGAGCCGGCAGTATGGATCTAACCTTGCCTGACAGGGGTATCAGGGGGGAGATCGGCATCAAGGGCGGTGCATCCTCAGTCAAGCTGCGGGTTCCCCGAGGTGTAGGGCTCCGGGTTCAACTACAAAACCCCATTGGAAGCCATAATTTGGATGCCGCAGGCCTTAAGAAAATGGGAAACTATTGGATCAGCGATGATTATGAAACAGTGCCTTCAGCGTATGATATTATGGTATCGCTGGGGGTAGGCAGGCTGGAGCTGGAATACATCTCGCCCCTGCCCCAGATATAGATAAAGTACCCGATGCCGAAGGTACAGCAAAGAAGGGATAGAATTGGTCAATACGCAAATTGGACAAGTAATTGCAGTAGAGCCAGGCGGCCGCACTGTTACCGTAGAGATCAATAGAGCAGGCGGCTGTTCCGGCGGCTGCAGTCACCAAATATTTCAGGATGTAGATATGAATGTTCGGGTACGGGCGGCAAATGCCGCCGGGGCTCAGCTGGGCGATTTCGTCCAGGTGAGCTTTGAAACTACCGACGCACTGTGGGCAGCTTTTCTGGTTTATATAGTGCCCATCATAGCAGGACTCATTGTTTACACCATTGCTGGAGCACTGCAGGCGCCCTATGCAGGCATAGTAGGGCTGTCAGCAGCTGTTATCGCCCTCTTTATTGGCCTGAAACGGGGCAACCGGGTGCGAAGTGATTATACCGCTGTGCGCCGGCTGGAGCCAGACTCTATTCAGTTGGATCGGTCGTCGTGCCAGAACTGTCCGCTTCGTTGAGTCTTCGGCTGCGGCCGAAAAGTGCCCAAACCAGCCGCTGCCAAAGACTCTGGTTTTGCACTTCATCCAGTTCATGTTTGAGCCGCTTTATCTCCATTCTCACCTTTGCTTCTTCGATGAGCCAGCGGTCTTTGGCTTCGGCGTACATTCGTTTGATCTCCTCTAGTTCCTGGGGGGTGCGCTTTAGCTCCTGGATTGCCGCCAGGATCTTCTCGTTGTTCTTACCCGTTGAGTGGTCCATAAGGCGGCCCCAGTGTTCAAAGCGCTCCGCTTCCAGGTCCCGCACCTCATCCAACACTGCGGCGGCCGTCTGTTCAAGTGCCGCCTGCATTGCCTTGAGCTGCTGATGGGCAATGAACTCCATTTGGTTCTCCAGGTAACTGGTCAATTCCTGAGCTAAAGCTGCCATTGCTGGAGCAGTTGGGGCTCCGGGGACCATTGCAGTTTCCTGGACTTCTACCTCCAGCTCATCGGTGCCTTTCTCATTAAGCATCTCCTTGACCTGCTTAATGGAGAGATTCTGGAAATGCAGCAGCTGCCTTATGTACCGCAGATCTTGAATGTCCTTGTCGCTAAAGCGGCGGTGTCCTCCAGGTGTTCTAGCAGGGCGGATGAAGTTGCTGAATTCCTCGCACCAGTACTTGATGGTTGATGGTTCGACTCCAACTTCGGCAGCGGTTTCGCTCAGGGTCTTGCCGGGAACACTCATACTACTCCCTCCTCAAAATCGAAACAAGAATCGATAGCGGCCGGCGTTTCTAGTCGGCAAAGATATTTGGCTGATAGCACGGTGCAAAACACAGCGTGCTGCAGTGTTCGCAGAAACAGAAACCGAAATTTCATATTCAAAAGGAGAATTCGGCAAGTATCCGAAAATACCTGCCGGAGCAAAAAGAGATTAAGATGATTCGAAAAGAAAGTGCAAACCGTGGGGATGGGCAAGGGTTCAAAGGCTGCAGGGAATAGTTCTCATTGCTAGAAATAAGAATCAGTTGATATGCGAGGTGGTATGCCCGTGTCTAATGTTGCCCGTTTTGGGGTAAGTATGAGTGAGACCCTTTTGAACCAGTTTGATCAGCTGGTTCACGCAAGGGGCTATGCCAATCGCTCTGAAGCCATCCGGGACCTGATAAGGGATGCCCTGGTAGCCAGAGAGTGGGAAGAAGGAGACGGCGAGGTGGCGGGTACCATCACCCTTGTTTATGATCACCATACCGCTGGCCTTACCGACACCTTAACTGAGCTGCAGCATGAATACCATGACTTAATTATTTCAACACTCCACGTCCATTTGGATGAACACAACTGTCTCGAGACCTTGATTGTCCGGGGATCGCCTCGGGAAGCAAAAGAGCTTGCCGATCAGCTAATATCCCTAAAGGGGATAGTCCACGGTAAATTAACGGTAACTTCCACCGGCAGGAATCTCAAGTAGCAGGGGCAGTGGTGGAGTTTTTATGGCGGACCCAATGATGGGAACATCAAGAATCAGAGAAAGAGGTAGCGCTGTGCAGCACCGACCTGACAAGTATTTGACTGCTAGCCGTCGAGTATTGCTGGTGATTTTGTTCCTTGGTTTGTCTCTAGTTATCATCGGAGGATTAGGCTTCTCACTCATAGGGGTCTTGCGGGAATCCATAGGCCTCTTGGATGAAGGGCAGCTTGCTGCGGGACTGGAGCTGGCCGTGAGTAGATTCCAGTGGACTGTCGTTATACTGGCGGCGGCCGCGGTGGGGTTAGCTTTATATGCAGCCAGGCTGATTCGAATCCATTATGAGCGTCCGCTGCAGGATGCCGGCCGGGTCATTGAACGCATGTCTCAAGGGGACCTAAGTCAGCGGCTTCCCAGCAACTGGCCCAATGGAATCGGTGACTTGGCCGCTGAATTTAATGCTATGGCAGAAAGGCTTCAGACCTTTACTCAACTCAGCAACAAAATGGCCTCCGGTGCCTCCTTTGAAGAGATCTTTGACTACATCTACGATTCTTTCCATCAATTCCTTCCCTATGACCGCATGGGAGTCTCTCTAATCGACCCAGAGCGGAAGACCATCCGGGCAGAGCGGGCCCGTTCCCGGGGATCGGTCAAGCTGTATAACGGGTATACCCTTCCTTTAGAGAAGACCAGCTTGCCCAAGGTCATCGAATCCGGTAAGCCCCGAATCATCAATGATCTAGAGCAGTATTTAGAGGAGCATCCCCAGTCTGAGTCTACCCGGCTGGTCGTGGAAGAGGGCATGCGCTCCAGCATCACTCTGCCCCTTAAGGTTGAGGACCGGATGCTGGGAGCCCTATTTTTCTCAAGCCGGCAGCCCACTGCGTATGATTGGAAGCATGTGGTGTTCCTAGAGCTGGCTGCGGGAAGCATCGCTCCTGCCTTGGAAAAGGGCCTCTTGATCGGAGATCTGGTGCTGACGGCTATCATCGGATTCTCCAAACTTGCTACCTATCGGGATGTTGAAACCGGCGAACACCTGCGGCGGATGCGAAGGTACGCCAGCGCTTTGGCTAAAGAGATGAGCACCCGTCCTCCCTATGATGAAAAGATCGATGAAGATTTTATTAGAGATATCTACTACTTCAGTCCGCTCCACGACATCGGCAAAATAGGAATTCCCGATCGGATTCTGCTGAAACCGGGAAAGCTTACCCCGGAGGAGTTTGAGA
>LSQX01052763.1_pt2 | contig 11110 bp, 12 predicted proteins | sample 654561 | NCBI WGS metagenome assembly LSQX01 (sample SAMN04489861, study PRJNA283612) | anaerobic digester metagenome | isolation source: 4 biogas reactors fed with cattle manure at either 37C or 55C with and... | place: Denmark: Kongens Lyngby | collected 2014 | reverse complement strand
AGTGACGGAAAGCTTAACAAGGCAGGATATACGCTTTTTACAGTTTTCAAAAATTTTGGATACAATACACCGCCCTGGAGTGTAAGATACCCACAGTTATCAGATATTTTTAACCCTAAGAAGAGACCAATAGGGTGGCCAAGAAATATAACGGTAGAAAGAAATATTAGTTCTGGAGGGGCACTTGTTCAATTTGGAGCTGGTGTTAGAACGGGTAACACTGTAACTGATAATATAGACGGACAGGACCCTTTCTTTTACAACAAGAAATCTCTCGATTTTCGTGTAAGGCCAGGCTCTCCTGTTTACGGACAGATAGGATTTGAGCCTGTTGACTTTCAAAAGATAGGACTTTACAATGATCCTTTACGCGCCTCCTGGCCTGTAAATAGAGAGATAGGTAAATATTATGACCTTACCAAAGAAACTGCTGAAATTAAACAAAAGAAGTATGATGTTATAAGGCGTACCGCACCCATAAAAATAGACGGGAAGCTTGATAAGAATGAGTGGATGGGGTTAGATAGAAGTAAAGCTATTGTTATTGATAAATACTACAGAAAAACTCAGGAAGAAGCCAGTTGTAAAAGTTATACCTGGATAATGTATGACGATGAGTACTTATATATAGGCGTTGAACACGAACCGGACCCCTGGACAGAAGAGATATCGGTAACCTTAAAAGACCTTCCAATAGACTGGGGAATGGTTGAGGTTTCTGTGGAAGGTAAAGTTATTGATGAAACATCCAGTTGGTGGTTACCGGATATGGAAACAGGTCCTATATATATTTTTACAGGGTTTCCAAACGGGAATTTAAAAATACTGGATAGTTATTTCAAAATACCTGCCTCGCTAAGAGCAGAACTTGAAAAGAAGAGTCAGTACGCTTCTGTAATGCACGATATAAGTACTTACAAATGGAGTGCTGAATTCAAGATACCTCTGGATATTCTTAATATTAAACCGAGTGAGGTTGACAGCACCCGGTTCAATATAGGGGCAAGAAAAAGAAAAGATTGGATAGGGTGGGCATATACCATTGGTCCTATATGGAGACTTGAAGGTGGCGGTCAGATAAGGTTTATAAAATAACAGGTTTTCGTATGCACAAAAGATTTATGCAGATAAGTTCTTGAATAAGCAAGACGTGGTTTACTGAATCTTCACGTATAAAGGTATCGTAAAGACCTTTACAGAGAAACTCTCATATTATTTTTATGTGCCAGAAATAAGAGGACAGATTGTTTGTATCTTACACTCTCCTCTCAATAGAAGAGTTTTACCGAACATTTACCTTTAAAACCTTCTACCTCCACTGTTGAGGTTCGGCTACAGTAATTACCCCCCTCTACCTTTACTGGTTGCCTGTTTTCAGGATGAGGTACCCGTATGAATACCTTTTTGGGCTTCTTTGTGCCTTTACATTCAAAGTAGGCAGAGATAACATTATTCTCTTCAAGGTCTGAGACCGCTCCAAAAGATATCTTACCAAAATAACTTGAAGCGTTCTTTACCTTTATCTCTTTACCATCCTCAAGCCATTTTCTTGGTATTGCAGAAAATAGTCTGATATCTTCACCTTCTTCAAGGTATAACATCCAGCGGGTCTGCATAAGAAACCAGGCTTCTTCGTGGGTCTTATGCTGGCCTGCTCCATTGTAATGCTCCCAGAAGGTATATGTTTCCCTATCCATTAAACCTGTCAGCTGATTGTAATAGCATTTAAGGAATGCTTTAACTTCACCCCTTTTTATATGGGCGAAGTCGTGGCGTGAATAGTAAGGCTGGCTTAAAGCCGCATTATCTATAGTTGTCGGGAACTGGTTATGTTTAAGTAAGAAGTGTGTTCCCAGTTCAAAAGGATCAAGAACCTCACTTATTATCAACCAGAGGGGACCTGTGCAAACCCCTTTTCCGGAAAAAGTTCCGTGACTGTACCAATTGCCTCCGTCAGCATAAAAAGAGATATTGCTGTTATGTTCAACCCAGGAACCGTCCCTAAAAGGAACTACAGGGGCGTTTGGCATGGCGTAGTAGAAACCGTTTCTGATATCTGTTTTATACTTTTCTAATTCAGCTTTAAGTTTGCGGGAATATGATGGGTCTATCTTTTCAGTTATTTCTGCTATCCTTTTTAGCCCAACGTAACTACCGGCGTTCAAGAAGAAAGAGTGGTAAAAATCGTTCGGATCTGCTACTTTTCCGTCTATCATACCATAAAACCCTTTCTCAGAATCAAAAGATATATTATTCCTATATTTGAATAACCGGAAATATGGGTTCTTAAACCAGGCATAACAGGGAGCATTACCGGTATGAACGGCTTCAACCCTGCAACACAAGACTACCTCTTCATCCCTATCGTACTTCTCACTCTCCAGAAGATCTTTTAACTCCTCTTTTTCTTCTTCTCCCAACCTGTTGGCATTGGTACACGAGTAAGAAGAAATCCAGTGTGTCCCTTCAAGTTTTCTCTCTTTAAGGGTTCCTTTCTCAAGGGAAGCAAAAGCTGTAACATAATAATGCATAAAATCTTCTTTCTGCACAGCTTTTAGGATAGGTAGAGACCCATCATCAAGGCTTCTGGTGATATCATAACGACAAGAAACGCCGTGCCCTACTACAAAAATCAGGTCTTCTGTCATCCGAAGTTATTGTTCCAAAATGTTTCCACCCTTCCTGATATCCAAATCTAAAAAATCTCATATCTCTCGAAATACCAAGCCAGGTAGGTGAATACTGCACCCTGTTCTTAGAAGACGCATTCTCAAATGTCTCTTCAGGTTCATTCTCAAACCTTGTGAAATCAGACATATTTTTTCTGCTAGTAATTTCAGAAGCCACCTCGTGGTAGGAACGTTTATCTGAATGAGGAAGGATTGTTACCCCGTACTCTGGTATCCATACAGGATACTGAGAACTCATAGCATCCCTGAGAAAGAATGAGAACGGGTTGATATCTGTTCGTGCTCTTACTATTGTTGGAAAAGAACCCGCTTCAATATTGATATCAGAAACAACTACTTCCAGAGCACCTTCTTCTGATGTGAATTCAAAAGAACCATCTTTTTTACAGGCTCCTTTCCCTTCATCAATCTTTATGGAGTCAAGTTTACCATATACAACTTCTATATTTCCTTTTTTGGGAGCTTTTTCCCATACGAGCCTTACCCTCTCTTTCATTTTTTGTCCTGTGAACTGGCTGTTTTTTCCAATTCAAAACCCATTTAACGTGTTTAGGCGTTTTTATGGAACAATCTCAAAAACCCTCTTTATATATAAAGATATCTTGTAAATCATAATTTAGCGAGATAGAAACTAGGAGTTTGAGGAACTATAAGAGGTATAAATAACTCAATCAAACAGCTCTCGGCATAGGAATTATTGACATCTTTTGTATCATAGATACAATTTTATCTGCCACCTGCGTAGCCTCCATTCCGGTAGTATCAACAATATGGGAATCTGGAAGTTTGACAAGAGGCGCAATATCTCTTTCTTCGTCGTTTTTATCTCTCTGTCTTATATCTGTTTCTATACAGTTTATATCTCCTTCAATACCCATTTCTTTAAGTTGCTTATATCTTCTTATTGCTCTCTCTTTAATACTTGCGTCAAGAAATATTTTTATCTGAGCATCAGGAAAAACCTTACTACCAATATCTCTACCCTCCATAACAATATTATGATCTTTTCTCAATTCTCTTTGCAAACGCCATAAAATTTCTCTAATAGTAAGAATTGACGCTATATGGTGGGTCAATTTACTTATCTCTTCCGTTCTTATAAAATCACTAACATCTTCACCGTTCAAAAAAATCCTGTTTTTCCCTTTAACAATCCGAAAACTCATTACAGCATTTTTTGACATATCAACAAGTCTATCAACATCAGTGAGGGGTATATTTTTTCTAATAGCATTAAAAGTTAAAGCCCTATACATTGCTCCCGTATCAACATACATAAACCCAAGTTTTTCAGCAAGAGCTTTTGCCACAGTACTTTTTCCTGAGCCTGCCGGGCCATCGATAGCAATAACTAAATTTTTCATTATCCTTCCCTTATCTCTTTAGCTTTACTTTCCATTCTATTATCTATCTCTTTTGTAAATTTATCTGTTGCTTCCTGAACCTCGTCTATCCCTTTATACAACTCATCTTCGGAGATAGATTTACTCTTTTCAGATTTTTTTAGTTCATCGTTAGCTTTTCTTCTAATTTCTCTTATCTCAACTTTTGCTTCTTCGCCCATTTTATACAAAATTTTAACTATCTCCTCTCTCCTCTCTTGGCTAAGTGGAGGGATGGGTATCTTAATTACGCTCGAATCAGATATAGGATTAAGACCTAAATTGCTACTCAATATAGCTTTATTAACATCATTGATAATACTTTTATCCCACGGTTGCACCACTATCAATTGAGGTTGTGGAATAGTAATAGTTGCCAACTGGCTTACAGGCATTTTTGCCCCAAAATACTCTACAACTATACTTTCAAGTAGAGACACTGACGCACGCCCAGCTCTTAATCCTCCGACTTCTTTATTAAAAAACTCTGCCGTACTCTCCATCTTCTTTTTTGCTTCAACTAAAATTTTATTTTTCATTGCAACCCTCCATATATGATATTATTTTAAACTGTCAGTATCTGATAGGATAGTATTTTTTCCTTTACCCATCAATACTTTTTGCAGGTTACCTTTTTCAAACAGATTAAAAACAATAACTGGAATATTGTTCTCCATACAGAGAGAAATCGCTGAACTATCCATTATTTTAAGCCTTTTCTGGAGAGCCTCTGAGTAAGTCAACCTATCATACCGTTTAGCATTAGGGTCAAGGAAAGGGTCCGCAGAATATATTCCGTCAACCTTGGTTGCTTTCAGAACCGCCTCTGCTCCCACTTCAACAGCTTTTAAGGCAGCAGCAGTATCTGTTGTAAAATAAGGGTTACCTGTACCTCCAACTAATATTATTATCCTACCTTTTTCAAGGTGCCTTATTGCTCTCCGTCTTATATACGGTTCGCAAAATTGTCGCATATCAAAAGAACTCTGGACCCTTGTTTCTAAGCCCAATTTCTCAAGAGTGTTCTGTAATGCAAGCCCATTTATTACTGTAGCCAACATTCCCATATAATCAGCGTTCACCTTATCAATAACAGACGCATCCCTTGAACTACCTCTATATATATTGCCTCCTCCAAGCACAACACATATCTCACAATTCATACTCCATACTTCTTTTATTTCTTTAGATATAGATATCAACGCCTCCGAACCTATACCAAAACCGTTCTTACCTGCAAGAGCTTCCCCTGAAAGTTTTAAGATAAATCTTTTATAAATAGGTTTCATTTTTTCCTCATAAAAAGTATCTCTCTCTTATTAGTTTTAATCCCTCCCTGTAGTTTCTCATCAAGCAGACCAAACCCTTCTTCAGGAGTTTTTGGGAGGTTCAACATCTTCCACAACGTGTCCACAGAAGAAGGAATAAAAGGCGACATAAGAAGGAGAATGTTTCGAATACCGTAAATAGTACTATATAGTATTTTTTCTTTATCTACACACTCTTCTCTCCAAGGAGTGGTGTTATCGAGAAATTTGTTTAAATAAATCACCAACTTCCATACCTCTTCTATTGCTTCTGAAAAAGTTACCGACTCCATCTTTTCTCTATATTTAATATAAATTTGTTCTGTCAGTTCAACCAATTCCTTATAAGGAGATTCGTCGGGTATAATTCCAGAAGTTTTTGTATCTATAAGGTTTAGTGTCCTATTTATAAGGTTCCCTAAATCATTTACAAGGTCGCTGTTATACCGTTTTTTAAAGTTTTCAGCAGTATACTCGCCATCCAACCCAAACGGAACTTCCCTTAAAAGAAAATACCTAAAAGGGTCTACTCCATATTCTTTCATCAGAGGTTGAGGAGCAACAACGTTACCTTTAGATTTTGACATTTTAGTTTTCCCGAGAGTCCACCACCCGTGCGCAAAAATAGTTTTAGGTAAAGGAAGCCCTAAAGCCAAAAGCATACTTGGCCACATAATATTATGAAACTTCATAATATCTTTACCTATAAGTTGAACATTGGCAGGCCAATACTTGTTAAAGAGAGGTTCATCAGAAAGGTACCCTATCCCACTAAGATAATTGAGTAGAGCATCAAACCATACATAAATATTGTACCCTTCAGGGGTAGGCGAATCTACGCCCCAAGAAACGTTCTTTCTTGTTACGCTTATGCCCGGCTCCATACTGTTAAGCATATTAAGAACTTCGTTCCTTTTAAAACTCGGCTTAACAAAACCGTTATTTAAGATATGGTCTTCAAGTTGAGTTTTATATTTTGAAATATTTAGGTAATATGTTGGCTCAACATTTTCTCTTACCTCTCTTTTACAGCTCGGGCAAAGAATGGTGTCTGTTTCGTCGGGACTAACAAAATCTTCACAATGAACACAATAATACCCTTTATATTCACCTTTATACAAATCACCTTTTTCAAGTAATTTAGCAAAAACTTTTTTCACTACTTCTTTATGTTGCGGCTCTGTTGTCCTTATAAAACGGGTATACGAAATATTTAAATCTTTCCAAATACTTTTAAAAACTTCCGAATTGATATCAGCAAGTTGCGCTGGTGTCATATTACGTTTAATAGCTGCCTCGAACATCTTCTGACCGTGTTCATCGGTACCAGTAAGAAAAAAAACATTATGCCCTGAAAGTCTATGAAACCTTGCAAGAGCGTCTGCTGCAACAGTTGTATAGGTATGCCCTATATGGGGCTTATCATTAACATAATAGAGTGGGGTTGTTATATAAAAATTCATTTTTTCCCTTCCTTTTGATAATAATCGTCTTCATATCCAAGACAACAAAGAAGCCGCCCACATTGTCCTGTTATTTTATTTATATCGAGAGGTAACTTCTGGTTCTTAACCATACGCATAGTTACAGATTCAAATTTGGTTAGAAAGGTTGAACAACAAAGAGAACGCCCACATATCCCATAACCACCTTTAATTTTAGCTTCATCTCTAAGCCCTATCTGGCGCATCTCTATACGACAATTAAATATCTTTGCCAACTCTTTCACAAGGTTCCTAAAATCGACCCTTTCTTCAGCCCAATAGTAGAAGGTAACCCTTGTTCTATCATAAGAATATTCAGCATCAACAAGTTTCATAGGTAGGTTAGAACTTCTAACTTTTTCTCTGCATATAGCAAGATTTTCAGTCTTCCTTCTCATATTCTCTTCTATCGTCAGAAGGTCTTCTTCTGTAACTTTTCTTACAACCCTACCCGCAATATTTAGTTTTAAAAAAGGTTTTGTTTCTGTAATTTTCCAAATTTTACCATAATCTATAGCACCCTGTGACATCTCTACTATACATAAATCACCTTTTTGAAGAGAAAGTTCCTTAGGGAGTTTAAAATGTTGCATCTTATCTGGTTTTCTTATCTCTATTTCTGCGATTCTATCCATCTTATATAAACGGCGTTGATATGCGCCTCCTCTACAGTTGCTGCATTTAATTTGATACTATCTTGGTAGTATTTAGCAGCTTTACTTCTATTGTTATTATTTAAATAAAAAACAGCCATTTCAAGGTTATACTGTTTTTTTGCAGGGTAATTCTCTAAAACTTTCAGATACCACATCTCTGCTACGTCAATATACCCCAGTTCTTGATGAAGTATAGCCATCTTTCTATAAACCCTCGACGAATAAGGATTTAACGAGATTGCTTTCAAATAAAAACTCTTCGCATCCTCAAAAGACTCTTTCTTACCTGAAAGAGTTTCACTTGAATAAATATCGCCTTTCTTCTCATAAACTTCAAAGTTTTTAGGGTAAAGTTTTATAGCCTTATCTATATAAAAAACCCGACTATTACTTGATTTAGATTCATTATAGTGAACTATATTCTTTTCTGAAAAGGTATATCTTAGGTAATTACAACCTGTTAAAAATACTGTGATTATAATAAGATAATTTACTGTTTTTGTCAACCTTCGATCAATAGTAACTGGCTTAATTTCAGCCGACATTACAATTAGACCACCAGATATAAAGAATAGAACAGCTACAGCTGGGTTAATAAAGTTAAAGTCCAGAAGGTTATGCAAAAAAAACGCCAAAAACGAGAACCCAGCACCATAAAGAAGTAGTTCAGATTTACGTCTTTTAAAAGAAATAAATATAAACTTAATAAAAAAAGAGAATAACAATAGCACTCCAACAATACCAGTCTCTGAAAGCGTTTCAAAAAATATAGAATGTGCATGTTTAGCCTCCATACTTTCAGGACGTTTAAACCTTGTATAATTGTGCATATAATTACCAGGACCAGCACCTAAAACGGGTTTTTCGCGAAAAATCTGTACAGCAGCCTGCCAATAACCCAACCTATCGTCAAAAGACGCTGTTTTAGGTAATTTACCTGTAGCGTATATTGCAATCAGTACCAGTATTTGTAATAGTAGGCAAGAAATAATAGTTACCTTAAAAAATTTACTGTTTCTAAAAAATATAAACAGGAACATTAAAATTGCAACAAAGACACATATAAGTATGCCACCCAAAGAACCTGTAAGAATAAGGTTGACTAAAGAGGTAATAAGAACAGATATTGCAAGAATTTTTACCAGTTCAGTGTTTTCCGAGATATACATATAAAGAGAGGTAGGTATTAAAAACAACAGGAACGACGCATAAACGTTTGGGTAAGTAAAAGTTGCAAAAATTCTTTTACTTTCAAGTCTTTCCAAAAAAGTTGGCGGTAAGTTTTTTAAAAACTCAGGATTGGAAAAAACCATCTTCCTTGTTTCTTCTAATCCCCAAAAATACTGGTATAGACCGTAAAGGGTTATTAAAAAAGCGCTAACAAGCAATACCAAGTTAAGTGTCTTTACATCAGTCTTTTTAAGGTTATGTATTATAAGAGAAAATATAGATATATAAGCCAGAATCTGAGCATTGAAGAGTATACCATTGTTTTTAACTGGGGCAACGTTTGAAGAGATGACAGAAAAAAGAAAAAAAAGGAAAATTAGTACCTCTTCTTTATAAAAAAGATTCTTATCTTTTCTAAATATTAGTTGTACTATAAGAAGTAAGAAGAAATAGATATTCCAGAAAAAATTAAAATATGTATAACTTAACCCATCAAAGAAAAACCTTAGAAAAAGAAATATTCCAACACTAACAAGGGTTACAAACCTTAACGGACTATTTTCTTCTTTCTCTTTTGCCTGAAGAAACCTCTTCTTTTTTTTCATTAAACAACCCTGTAATATCTTTGATATTTTTATAATTATGTTTTGAAAGGTAATCTTTCACGGTATCATATATCTCCATAGGTAACCCTGGATTAGAAAAGAAACCGCTACCAACACCTACTGCACTTGCCCCTAAAAGTAGGTACTCAAGAGCATCCTTTCCGTTCTCTATACCACCAATACCTATTATGGGTATTGTTACTTTCTTGAAAACATCATATACGGATTTCAGCCCTATAGGTTTTATCGGGGGACCTGATAATCCACCTTCTATAACCCTTCTTCCTTCTATATCAACAGCTAAACCTTTTACTGTGTTGATTAAACTTAAAGCATCTGCACCTGCATCCTGTGCAGATACAGCCACTTTAGAAATATCTGTTACATTAGGAGAAAGTTTAACAATTAACAGAATATCTTTACATACTGCCTTTACGTCTTTCACAAGATTATATGTTCTCTTTTCAGATTGAGACACCATAAGCCTATCTCTGTGAACATTAGGACAAGATAAATTTATTTCAATAGCTTGAACACCTGCTTCAACAAGAGGATTAACAATACCAAGCACCTCTTTAGAGTTTTGCCCTGAAACACTTATTATAGTTTTAAGCCCTCTTTTTTTTATTTCCAAAAGATGTTCAGAGAGGAACCCATCTATACCTGGGTTTTGTAACCCTATAGAATTTAACATACCGCTACCAACCTCCCAGATTCTTGGTTGCGGGTTACCTTCACGAGGCTTAAGAGTAATAGTTTTTGTAACAATTGCGCCTATCTTTTTATAATCAAGGTAACCAATTTTTATCTCCCCGTAACTAAAAATACCGCTCATCATAAAAACAGGAGATTCAAAAGTCATATTACCTATCTTCAAATTAAGCATTACTCTCCCTCCCATACAACTTCCTCTGCGCTAAAAACAGGACCATCTTTACAGACTTTCTTATATTCCCACCCTTTTTTGGTCTTTATTTTAGTAACACAACCACCACACAAACCTGTCCCACAAGCCATCCTGTTTTCAAGAGATACAAAAGCAGGGATTTTATAAAGTGTTGATATTGTTGAAACTTCTTTCAAAAGCCCGTAAGGTCCTCCTGAATATAAAACATCAGGCAAAGACCCTTCTTTTATATGTTTGAGTACCGATTTATGTATAAACCCTTCTTCCCCGTAACTTCCGTCTTCTGTACTAAAAACGAAATCTATCCCAGAAGGAAGCGCTTTAAACATAATATTTTCTATATTTCTTGCTCCATAGAAAAAGATGGTTTCTACCCCTTTTTTTACAAGTGTTTGAGCCAGAAAAAATAGTGGTGCAGCCCCAGTACCACCAGCCACAATAAAAGCGTGTTTCCATTCTTTCTTATAAGGAAACGGTGTCCCTAAAGGTCCAACAGCATTAAGAATAGTTCCTTTTTTTACCTCACTTAACACATTTGAACCTTCCCCTACCACCCTAAATAGTATCTTTATCCTTTCACTATCACTACCAGCAATAGAAAAAGGTCTACGCAGAAAGAATGGCTCAATCTTAAGGTGTATAAACTGCCCCGGTAACACCTGTTTGGTAAAAGAATTTTCCATTTCCAACAGATAATGTTTAGCTGAAAGTTCTTTAATATCGAGAACTTTTAAGTTTTTGGTTTCCATACATATATATTAACATACCAACGCTCTAAAACAAAAACTAACCCGAAAACCCAACATTTGTAAAAACACAAAGACGGAAAGGGGGGCTGTCTTCTCTCTACCTACAATACCATCCGAACGCACCAATTTGTTGTCCTGAACTTGTTTCAGGATCTCTCAC
>LSQX01295416.1_pt3 | contig 11111 bp, 15 predicted proteins | sample 654561 | NCBI WGS metagenome assembly LSQX01 (sample SAMN04489861, study PRJNA283612) | anaerobic digester metagenome | isolation source: 4 biogas reactors fed with cattle manure at either 37C or 55C with and... | place: Denmark: Kongens Lyngby | collected 2014 | reverse complement strand
GCTGACCAAAAGGCAATTCATGGTCAAGCTAATAATGAAAATATCTTGGCTTTGATGGGGCGAATCGAGGATGTTTTAAAAGAGAGTTCAGCCCTTAATGTGAAAGATTTAGCTATCAACGGCAACGATTTGGCAGCTTTAGAGATTCCGCGGGGACCCATCATGGGAGTTATCTTAAATGAGCTCCTTGAAACTGTCTTAGACGACCCCCACCAAAATGAGCGAGAGCGGTTGTTGACAATTGCTAAAAATATCTACTCTACGAGAGTTGTTTTTGATCGCCCACCAGTGCCTCCCAAGCAATCTTAGCCACTGCCTGTTCAGCCTCTTTCTTGTTACTCCCCTCAGCCGGCCCATAGTTGGTCTTGTGGACCCCAACTTTGACCCAGAAGGTGTTGTTGTGCTCGGGGCCTGTCTTTCTGACCACTTCGTAACGTGGGTAAGATTTGTACCGTTTTTGGGCATACTCTTGGAGCATCGTTTTGTAATCTTTACGGTGTTTGTTAGCTAAGACAGTCTTAATGGCGGGGACCAAGAGGCGCTCAATTAGATCGACAGCTGCTTTAAAACCACTGTCGAGGTAGTAGGCCCCAAAAACAGCCTCCATGCAATCAGCCAGAAGGGTCTTTTTGGTTCTACCACCCGAGAACTCCTCCCCTTTACCAATCAGGATGAAGTTGTCGACCCGCAATTTACGGGCAATCTCGGCTAAACTCTCTTCACTCACTACAAACGATTTGATCCTCGAGAAATCCCCCTCATCCATCTCCGGGAGGTGGACAAAGCGCCAGTTGGAGACCACTAAGCCTAGGACGCTATCCCCTAAAAACTCGAGGCGTTCGTTATTATCGACTTCGGTGGGGCTCTCATTGGCAAATGAGCGGTGACAAAAGGCTAGATTTAAGAGTGAGGTATCTTTAAATTTAATTGAAGCAAGCTTCTGAAAGAGTGAAAGCTCCTTTTTTCTCTCACTGGAGATAAGAGGAGCTTTCCCATATAAGGAATTTTTCATATCCTAACTATACACTATTTTACAACTTTGGCTAGGAAATCTACTGCATCCCGGACAGTCTCAAATTCGTTGGCTTTCTCATCTGGAATTGAGATTCCCATCTCTTCTTCAATAGCATAAACAAGCTCATAGGTGTCGAGGCTGTCGGCTCCTAAGTCTTTCCTGAAAGAAGAGTCCAGAGTGATTTTATCTTCATTAATTTCTAACTTCTCAGCAATTAAGCTTTTGACTTTATCAAATACTGCGTTTGAACTCATAAATTATCCTCCTCAAAGGGGCCCTATTAGGCCATCTCTTCTAGATCGATTATTTGTTTTCCCCGGTAAAATCCACATTTGGGACATACGCGGTGGGGGACAACCATGTTGCCACAGGTGCCGCAAACAGTCAGAGTAGGAGTAGCTAAACGCATGTTAGCTGCCTTACGTGATCTCGTTTTAGACTTTGATTTTTTATGTTTAGGTACTGCCATATTTTAACCTCTTCCTTTGCAGATATACTTTTGTGAGAATAACGAAAACCACCAATTATGTCAACAACTACTGGTAGTATTGGGTGGTCGCCAATTTCTCTTTTAATTTCTCAACAACTAGCTGGGGAACCATACTCGAAATATCGGCTCCAAACGCAGCCATCTCTTTAATTGCCGATGAACGCAACACAAAAAAGTTGGGGTCGGTCGGCATAAACAACACTTCAAGGGCAGGATTGAGCTGTTTGTTGGTCATCGCCAACTCAAACTCATATCCAAAATCGACTAGGGCTCTTACTCCCCTAATTAGTACACCTATCTTCTCACGCCGCGCATAGTCGACAATCAAGCCATCCCAGATAACAACATTTACGTTGGGTAGCGGTGCTAAAAGCTCCTGCAGCATCTCAAGACGCTGACTACCGGTAAAGAGGGCTTTCTTGGAGATGTTGTCGGCAATAACAACGTCGAGTTGACTAAAGAGCTTGGCCGAGCGCTCAATCAAGTTGAGATGCCCGTTGGTGGGGGGATCGAATGAACCGGGCAACATCGCTTTAATGGTTGGTTGCACACTATTCTTCATCTTTACACTCCTCGACGAACTTTTGCATCGCCTGAAAGGTGGAGGATGATTCGTAGGGGATCCGTTTAACAACTGAGTAGTTGCCCCCCTCATCCTTCTCAACGACGGCAAAGGCCCCTTGCCCAACATAGGAGATCTTCTGATTCTCTTTAACCCTCTCCTGGGTGTTGAGCTTCTTTAGGACACAATCGAAATGGCTGAAACGCCCCTCCTCCCCTTCGCTAATCGCCTGGGCGATGGTCTCAATCACCTCTCCGCAAAGAACACAACTGGGTAGGGGTTCATTGACTTGGGGTACAGTGATATCGAAACGCTTTTTGGGGGCTCTTTGGGTTGTCTTTTTGCGCCTTTTACGGCGTCCCCTTTGGGGGTGCGCTCTGCCACTCTCCATGATTACCTCTAAACGTAAAGAGGAGAGCCCTTAGTCGACTCTCCTCCCTCGGTGAAAAATCTTCACTACCTCTTACGGACGATAAGCTCCGGCACTCGGGCAGCTTTACCAACTTTACCGCGGATGTAGTAAAGTTTAGCTCTTCTCACCCTACCGCGTCGTACAACTTCGACTCTCTCAATCCGTGGTGAGTGGAGAGGGAAAATCCTCTCAACGCCAACACCATAGGAGTTTTTGCGAACGGTAAAGGTGGTTCTCAGTCCACTGTTTTTAAAGGCAATTACAAGCCCTTCATAAATCTGGACCCGCTCTTTCTCACCCTCTTTAATGGTAAAGTGGACTTTGACGGTATCGCCAGCTTTGAAGTGATCCATATTATCTTTAATCTGTTCAGATTCAATCGCTCTTAACACATCCATCTCATTCATCCTCTTTTATCTGCTTCAATTCAGCAACTATTTTTTTCTCTTTAGCACCTAAGGCAGAACTATCTAACAGCTCAGGGCGGTTTAAAAGGGTCTTCTCTAACCGCTTGCGTAAGCGCCACTGCTCTATCTCTTTGTGATGCCCCGACAATAATATCTCAGGAACCGAAATTGAGCAATAGGTTTCAGGGCGAGTATAGTGAGGATATTCCAACAATCCGTCGGTAAAGCTCTCCTCTTTCAGCGACTCACCGCTGATGACCCCCTCCAGGAGACGATAAACAGCATCGATTATCACGAGGGCTGCCACCTCACCCGAGGAGATCACATAGTCCCCTATGCAAATCTCATCATCAACATACAAATCTATGATTCTTTGGTCAATACCTTCGTAGCGACCACAGATAATGACCAGCTCCTCTTCACGACTCAACTCTTTGGCGTAGTCGTAAGAGAATTTCTTGCCACTGGGAGAGGGGTAGATTACCCGCTTCCCTTTGGCTCCAATCGCCTCTAAGGCACTCCCCAGTGGTTCCGGTTTCAACACCATCCCCGCACCACCCCCATAGGGGCTGTCGTCACAACTCTTATGTTTGTCGGTGGCGTAGTCGCGAAAGTTGATTAAATTGTAACCAACTTGGCCACTTTCGACACTACGCGCCATAATAGAGTTGGTGAAGAAGGGTTCAATTATCTGGGGGAAGAGGGTTAAGATCTCAAACTGCATCGATCAACTCCCCTTTGAGGAGCTCAATGGTCCTGTGGGTAGTATCAACTTCCCCAATGAAGGGTGCCATAAAGGGGATTAAGTGGAGGCGACCACTCCCCTTGCTCTTCACCTCTAAGAGGAGGCTTTGCCCCCCATCGATAGTGGCTACCACTTCAGCCACCTCTTGATTGGCAACTAAGAGTGAACACCCCATCAAATCGGCCACATAGAACTCCCCCTCTTCTAAGGGGGCGGCCAAAGAGCGCTCAATCCACACCTCCCAGCCTCCGAGCAGGCGTGCCTCTTCGGGGGTATCTATCCCCTCAAACTTAATGAGGTACTCTTTACCATGCCCTTTGAGCTCTTCGATTACTACGCTCCGCTCTCGATTGCCCTGACGCAGTGAGACACCCAAAGTGTTCTTTAGGTGTCCTGCTTCATTGGAGAATAGGTGAATCTTAATAAACCCACGTACTCCGTGGGGGCGCTTTAAGACTCCTGTTGCCAAATAGTCCATTAATCAAGGATTTCCAACTGGACGTGTTTACCACTTTTGGCAGCTGAAGCGCTTAAGATGACACGGATAGCATTGGCGATACGCCCCTGCTTCCCAATCACTTTGCCAATATCGGCAGCTGCAACCTTGAGTTCAACGATGGTAGACTGCTCCCCTTCAATGAGATTAACTGAGACCTCATCGACCTCATCAACTAACGATTTAGCAATATATTCAACAAGATCTTTTTCCACGTTGAGACCTCCTCACCTACTCTTGGGTTCTGTCGAGTGTGATTTGGTGTTTATTGAGAATTCTCTTGACGGTTGCTGTTGGTTGTGCACCCTTAGCAATCCACTCTTTAATGCGATCCTCTTTTAAAGAGATTTGCTTCCCTTCAGCCTCGACGGGGTGATAGTAGCCCACCTCTTCAATTGTTCGGCTATCACGAGCTGCCCTTGAATCAGTTACCACAAGGCGGTAATAGGGTCTCTTTTTAGAGCCGAATCTCTTCAACCTTATACTAGTACTCACAACTTCCTCCTGCTCAACGCAACTACATTCCCATGTGTTTCATCATTGAAGCTTGGTATTTTTTATTTCTTGCAAACTTTCTCATAGTAAGTCGCATTTTTTCAAACTTTTTCAACAACCGATTGACGTCGTAGACGGCTGTCCCGCTCCCGGCGGCAATCCGTTTTCTCCTTAGCGGGCCTATTATACGATAATTTGTCCGCTCCGCATAGGTCATTGACTGAATAATTGCCTTTTCCCTCTTAAACTCAGCGGTATCGATATCGTCTTCACTAATCGTCCCCTTAGCTCCCGGAAGCATATCGATTATCTTATCGATTGAGCCCATCTTATTCATACTCTCAATCTGGTCGAGGTAGTCTTGCAGGTCGAAGGTGTTTTTAGCCATCTTCTCCTGCATCCGCTCAGCTTCGGCAATGTCGATGGTCTCTTGGGCTTTCTCAACCAGAGTGACGATATCACCCATCCCCAAGATGCGTCCTGCCATCCGGTCGGGGTAGAAGACTTCTAAATCGTCAACCTTCTCCCCCACCCCGATAAACTTAATCGGTTTACCAACAATGGAGCGGAGGGACAGGGCGGCACCACCGCGGGTGTCGGAGTCAAATTTACTCAAGATAACTCCGCTGATCCCCACCTTCTCCTCAAACTCTTGGGCAATGGTGACGGCATTTTGTCCTGTCATTGCATCGGCAACAAAGAGGCGCTCATCGGCGTTGACCGCCTTTTGGATCTTCTGGATCTCCCCCATCATCTCCTCATCGAGGTGCATGCGCCCCGAGGTGTCGATGATTAAGGTGTTGTACTGCCCCTTTTTGGCCTCAGCTAAACTATTCTTGGCAACCCTTACCGGATCTTTGGTCTCTTCTGTGTAGACGGGAACCCCAATCTGCTCTCCCAAAACTTGGAGCTGTAAGACGGCAGCCGGACGCACTAAGTCGGCAGCTACTAAGAGGGGGCGGCGCCCCTCTTTCTTAAACTTGTGGGCTAATTTGGCAGCGGTAGTTGTCTTTCCTGATCCTTGCAACCCCATCATCAAAATCACTGAGGTGGTATCGGGCCCTTTAAGGTTGAGCTTTTGGCTCTCCTCATCCCCAAGGAGTTGTACCATCCGATCGTGAATTATCTTGACAAATTGTTGGCCTGGGTCGACCGAATTGAGGACTTTCTCCCCTTTAGCCTCTTCCATTGTACGGTTAACAAAACGGCGTACAACGCGCAGATTAACGTCAGCTTCGAGGAGGGCAATCTTAATCTCTTCGACCGCCTCTTCGATATTTCTCTCGGTAATCTTCGCTTTTCCGCTAAAGGTACGAATTATATTTGTAAATTTTGCACTTATTGAATCAAACATTGTTCACCAAAACCAATCCACTTATACTGTATTACCCAAAGCAGTGTCAACCTGTGGCTCTTCATCCTCAAGGCCCATCCGGTAGCTAATTGTCTTAGAAACACCCCTCTCCTGCATGGTGACGCCCAGGAGGGTATCGGAGCCTAAAACAGTCCGTTTGTTGTGGGTAATTATGACAAACTGTGAGTCGTGGCTAAAGTCTTCAAGGACATTCAAGAAGAATCCAATATTGCGGTCATCGAGAGAGGCGTCAATCTCATCGAGGACACAGAAGGGGGAGGGTTTCACTTTATAGGTGGCAAAGAGGAGGGCCACAGCTGTGAGCGACTTCTCTCCACCCGAGAGGGGGGCTAAGCGATCCAACTTTTTCCCCGGAGGCTGAGCTAAAATATCGATTCCACTCTCAAGGATATTTTCGGGATCTAAAAGGCGTAAATCGGCCCGTCCCCCACCAAACATCCGGTGGAACATCTCTTGGAAGGCGACCCTTATCTGTTGGTAGGTCTCCATAAAGAGCTTCTCGGAGCGGCTCTCAATCTCCTCAATCACCTGAAAGAGGTCTTTACGGGCCCGCTCAAGGTCGTTCATCTGGGCATTCAGGAAGTCGTAGCGCTCTTTTACTTCGGCAAACTCCTGCTCAGCCATGTGGTTGATATACCCCATCTGTTGGATCTGTTTCTTAATCCGACCAAGCTCTTCGCGCAACTCTTTAACATCCCCCAGAGGCTCATCAAGGCGACTGTCGTACTCTTTCAAACTCTTGCCGTAGTTATCAAAGAAGGTGATATAGACCTGCTCTATTTGCCCCTCAAGGCTCTCTACATGGTAAGTATACTTATCGATAGTTGAGCGAATTTCGGAGAGGCTTTCGTGACGCTGGTTCATCTTGGTCCGCTCCCCTCCCAAGCGCTCATTCTCAAGGCCAATTTGGCGCACCACAGCATCGAGCTCCTCTCTCAAGAGGCGACTCTCTTCTTGGATATCATCTTGCTCATCTTTGACACTCTCGATCTGCTTAGAGGTCTCCAAGAGGCGCTCTTGGGCCAACTCTCCCCCCTTAACGAGGTCGCTGTAGAGGTAGTTTTGCTCCAGAGAGTTCTTCTCTAACGCCCCAATAGCCCCCTTCACCGAGGTGAGTCTCTCAGTCAATTCCCCTTGCGAGATGCGCAGTTGCACCGACTCTTCGCGGTATTGCTCACGGCGGGCCACCAGTTTTAGGCGCTCATCGCGGAGGGCTATAATACCTTGGCGGTGGTTGGCCATCTCTTGGCGTGAGGTGGCCAAGGTGGAGTCGATAGTGTGCTTTTGGGTAATCACCCCTTCGGGGGCTAAGAACTCGTCGATAAAGCTGGGGAGCGTTGCTTGGTAGCGTTCGAAGGAGTCTTTGAGACCCATTAGGAACTCTTCCAGTTCACTATAGAGGCGTCCCCACTCCCCTTGCGCCCCCTCCCCATCAATTGAGTAGACCGCTTTGCCGTAGCTCTTGTGGTCCCTGATAATCTGGGCAAATTGGGTAAAGGCGGCATTGAGCTCTTTCTCGGCCCCTTGCCGTTTAGTGAGGGAGTACTCTTTAAGCTTCTCATCGAGTTCGCTCACTAAACGGTCAACCAACTCTTGGAGGGTGAGACTCAGCTCCTGTTGTGTCGCCTCCTCTTTTAAGATCGACGCTTCGTGCTCCCCTACCTGTTCATCGTTGTATTGGATCGCCCCTTGGGCCTCCTTAAGGAGCATCTCGTTCTTATCGATTTGAACCTTAATTGACTCGATTTGCTCCTCAATCTCCTCTTTTAGGTGGTAGTGGGCGTCAAGCTGTTCTTCATCACGCTTAAGGCGCTCTAATATTTGGCGCGAGCGCTCATCGTAGTCTTGTTTGCTCTCAATGAAGTCGCGGTAGCGCTGGGTGAGGAGTATCAGTTGCTCCTCTTTGGCAATGGTCTGCTCCTCTAAGCGGTGGAGTTTGGATTGGATCATGAAGCGTTGGTCTTCGCGAGAGCGCACCTCTTCTTGCTCCTCCTCCAACTCTTTACCCCGCTGCTCTATTTCGGCTTTGAGGTTGGTGTAGGCTTGGCGGCTCTCTTCGAGCTCCTCTAACCTCTTCTGACGCAGATCTTGGTAACTCTTGATAGTTGAGAGTTGTAAGGCAACCTCTATTTCGGTCTGATCCTTTTCTAACTCTCTATAGCGCCCCACTTTGGCGGCTTGCCCTTTACGCAGGTCGTATTGGCGCTTGATCTCCCCTAAGAGGGTCTCCACCTGTTCAATATTCTCTTCGGTCCTCTCTAGCTTACGGTTAGCCTCTAAACTCTGTTGACGGTAGCGGGTAATTCCGGCTGCCTCTTCAAAGATGTAGCGCCGGTCTTCCGGTTTGTTACTTAAAATCTGATCAATTTTTCCCTGCTCTAAGATAGAGTAGGCACTTTTACCAATCCCCGTATCGTAGAAAAGCTCCCGTATGTCACGGAGCCTCACTTGGTTGCGATTGATAAAGAACTCACTCTCTCCCGAGCGGTAGAGGCGCCGCCTTATCTCCACTTCACTGTGGTCTATGGGGAGCTGGCGCCCCTCATTGCCAATTACCAGTGAGACTTCGGCTACATTGAGGGCTTTACGATTTTCGGTACCGTTGAAGATTACATCTTCCATCTTTCCGGCACGGAGGGTTTTAGTCGACTGTTCGCCCAAGACCCATTTGATAGCATCAACGATGTTACTTTTTCCACAGCCGTTGGGGCCTAGGAGGCTAGTTATCCCCTCCCCGAACTCTAAGCGGGTTTTATCGGCAAACGATTTAAAACCATATAACTCTAAACTTTTAAGAAACAAATAGCTCTCCTACCGCTTATTTGAAGCAAGTATAGCATAATAGGGGTTAATTGACAAAGTCCCCCACCCCTTTTAAGCTCTATTTATGGCTATAATTTGTGGTATTGATGAGGCTGGACGGGGTCCCATAGCCGGTCCGGTGTGTGCAGCAGCTGTTATCCTCCCTAAAGACTTCCCCTTTGAGATTTTAAGGGATTCTAAAAAACTGACCCCCAAGCGCCGCTTAGAGGTGGAACAGGTGATAAAAGAGAGGGCTTTAGCTTGGAGTGTCGCTTGGTCCAGCCATCGAGAAATCGATCAGATGAACATCCTCAAAGCGACCCTCAAGGCGATGGAACGGGCTTTTGAGCGCCTTCAAAAAGAGGTTGATCTGGTGGTGGTTGATGGCAATCAAACCCCCTCGTTAGCGGTAGCCTGTTACCCAATAGTTAAAGGGGATAGTCATATTTTTGAAATTATGGCGGCTTCGATTATAGCCAAATGTGAGCGGGACCGCTTCATGGAGAGGGTCGATAAACTCTATCCCCACTACGGCTACGCCCAACATAAAGGGTACCCCACCAAGGGGCACAAAGAGGCGTGTCGCCAATGGGGACCCAGCCCCATCCAGCGACGCACCTTCAACTACTAACCTTTGTGTTGCTTAATGAAATCGAGAGTATTTTGGAACTCTTGGACAAAACCGTCCAAATCTTCCTTGTAAACAATGATTGATTGACGGATGAAGCGGGTCGTCCCCCCTTCGGTCCCCTTACTCTCTACAATATTTAAAAAGAGATCACCATAAATATTCTCTTTAACGTTGAAAAAATAGGTTCTCTCTCCACTGACAAACTTTGTGGTAAAGACTTCTCCACGTACTCCCATAATCCACCTCTCACGCAGTGCCCCTTAAAGAGCTTTTTAGAGACACATACAACTTTAAGGGGAACTTATAGCGCCCGACGGGAATCGAACCCGCCTCTTCAGCTTGGAAGGCTGAGGTAATACCACTATACCACAGGCGCACGACACCTATTCATAGCTTAAAGTTGCTTGTTCGTCAAGGACCCTCCCTTTATTAAAGGAAATCTTTGTAGTATTCTTCCCTAATGGAAAATAAGAGTTTATTGGCAGAACGCTATATAAAATACATCCTTGAAGTGGTCCTTAAACTGCGCCCCTTTGATGCCCTCTCGATCAATACCGAAGGGAATCTCCTTGAGGTAGCCCTCGAGATAGCCCAAGAGGCCTCTGAGATTACCTTCAAAGAGGTGAGTGTGGTCCCCCTAGAGGGGGGGGCGGTCAGCGAAGCGATTCAAATCAAACCGCTGCTGAACCCCATCGATACCACCCACCCCGAGCGTCCCGTTATGTTACGCCTTGACGACACCGAGGGGTGTTACTGGGAGGTTGAGGAGGAGGCAAAGGTGGTAGCTGAGAGTGCCCCCCTGTTACAGGCTGTGGGCAATCTAGCCCCACCCCAGTTGGACCGTGAAGTGGCCCCCTGGGCCGTTATCCCCTACCCCTCTCTTAGGTGGGCCACCTACCTCTCAATGCAGGAAGATGAACTTTGGGACCTCTTTAAAGAGCTCTTTAACCTCAAGCAGGAGGGGTTTGACAGTGAGAGGCAAACTGTGGTTGCCAACTTTCTGGGGCACCTCAACCGCCTCGACGGTGAGCTCTACTCCTTCAAAGGAGAAGAGAGTGACTTCAGGGTGGCCATTAACCCCAACTCCCGTTGGCGTAGTGGCCTCTGCCACCTCAGCGATGGGCGCCCCTATATCTCCCTCCTCCCCCTAGGGCGCCTCAGCATGTTGACCAGTTGTGATACCCTCAGTGGGACAATAGTAGCCTCCCACCCCTTCCCCTTATTGGGGGGAGAAGTTGAGGGGGCCTCCTTCACCTTCTTTGAAGGGGAGTTAATCAACTACAGTGCCCAAAGGGGGGAGGAACTCCTCGACATTGCCCTCCAAATTGACTCTGGGGCACGCCGGGTGAGTGAGATCTCCCTGATCGATAAACGCTTAGCCCTCCCCCACAAAGCCAAAGGGTGGGGTTATAAGGGGTTTGACCAGGCGGTCACCCACACTTTCACCTTGGGGATGGGGGAAGCTTCCCACATCGAGGCACTGGGTGAGTATAGTGACGAGGAGGAGTTGGCCCAAGAGACGGGGTGCAACTTAAGTGCCATTAGAGTGAGAGTCCCCTTCGCTTTAGAGGGTTTGAGTGTCACCTGTGAGGGAGAGGGGACAATTATGCGTGACGGAGAATTTATTTTTTAAAGAGGTAGATATGAGAAGTATTAAAGAGATGGTTACAGCCTATGCCGA
>LSQX01251321.1_pt1 | contig 11111 bp, 8 predicted proteins | sample 654561 | NCBI WGS metagenome assembly LSQX01 (sample SAMN04489861, study PRJNA283612) | anaerobic digester metagenome | isolation source: 4 biogas reactors fed with cattle manure at either 37C or 55C with and... | place: Denmark: Kongens Lyngby | collected 2014 | reverse complement strand
ACGACCGGTAGGGAACGGCGGAGTCTGCACGGAAACAACCTAAAAGCAGGGGACAAGCCCCGTTTCGCCCGGATGTTCTGCGGCACCCCGCCGCATCATCGAAAATCCAGCAAAAAATCTCCCAGATGCAAGCCTGACGGCTTGTGTCCGAGAGGGTTTTGCAAGAGCCTCTAGAACTTTGCGGGGGGTGTTGCAAGCGAAATCTAGCGCTCGTAATCGGCCGGGGTGCGATTCAACTTGGTTGAATCGCACATAATCCAGAATTCAGAATCCAGTATCCAGAATGTTGAACTGCAACAATTTATACGTTTCGTTACCCGCCCGGATGTTGTCTCAATTGCTTGGACACGAAAAGGGAAGCAAAAGGAGACGCTCTTTCATTCTGAATCCTGAATTCTGGCTTCTGAATTCTGGGTGCGCATCCACTATTGTGGATCGCACCCAATCGGCCGCGAAGGCACCAGAAACGCCAAGAGCTATTTGAACCGCGAGAAGCTCTTGCAAACCCATGCGCACACGCTAACTTCGCTACGCTTGTCAACGCGGAACGCATGGAGGCCAAGCGCGAAAATGGCACCACGCCGACGCGTCGCCCTATCCCCTATGCTAGCGCGCTTTTGCATGAGCGCCTCCCCCAGAGTGGCGCGGACATTCCTGTCTGCGCGCGCAGGCAGCATATGAAACGCGCAGGGAAAGCTAATGAAAGGACGACGCCCTCTCCAGCGGTATCATTCGCCGCTCCTTGTGCCTCTTCCGGGCAGACAGGAATGTCTGCCGCACACTAGGCCGACGGTAGTCGAATGAATCGAGAAAATCGAACTAATCAAGCGAATCGATTCCTTCGAATCTATCGAGACACCTCCGGCCTTAGCCTGCCGCCTTCGACAAAGGCGGCAAAGCTACCGACAAAGTTTGCGACAAAGTGAGATGGCTACACTGCCTGCTGCAACTGCCTACTGCAACTGCCATATCAGGGCACATCGCCCATGCAGGTGCCGAGGAGGCGCGCGGTCTTGATCCAGGGGTGATCCGCGGGCACGGTACGGACGTGGCCGGCGACATCCTTGAGGGGCACAGGGACGCAATCGTCGCCGCGCACGGCCACCATCACGTTGTACTCGCGGGCGTTGATCAGCTCGCCGGCCATTGCGCCTAGCCGGCTGCAAAGCAACCGGTCGGCCGGGGTGGGGGTGCCGCCGCGCTGGATGTGGCCGAGCTGGGTCATGCGCGCCTCGATGCCGGTAAGCTCCTGGAGCTCGCGCACGATGCGGTTGACCTTGGACTCGCGTATCATGAGGGGCTGCTTCGGCAGCTTCACGGGGGCATCGCCGCCGTTGCCGTTCTTCTTGCCGTTCTTCTTCGGTGGCTTGGCGTCGCTCTCCTGTTTCTCGTCCGCGTCGTCATTGTCGTCGTCATCCTCCTCCTCGGGCTTGTCGTCGATGGCGATGGCGCCCTCGGCCACGGCGACGATGGAGAAGCGCTTGCCGCGATGGCGGCGAGCTTGCTGACGACCAGTCTATCCCCGGGCGAGAGCGCGGCGTACTCGGGATGGCTGGACTTGGGCATGGATTTGCGGTGGTAGCGCGTGATGGCGGCGATGAGCTCGATCTCCTCCGAGGAGAGCCCTGAGAACTCGGTGTTGCGGATGAGGTACATCGTGTGGATGTTGTGCGAGTGCGCGCTCACGAAGGCGCCGATGTCGTGCAGCAGCGCCGCCACCTCGAGGATCAGGCGGTGGCGCTGCGTGCAGCCGTGCTCCTCCTGCAGCAGGTCGAAAAGCTGGAGCGCGAGCTTCGTCACCTGCTCCGCGTGGTTGACGTCGTGCTGGTATTTCCTGCCTGTGGCCCTGGCGACGCGCAGCACATGCTTGCGCATCGTGCTTGTCCACGGTGTACCGTCCACGGCCTCCTCAAGCAGTCCGTGGCAGAAGGAGAGGCTGCTGATATAAACCGACTTGAGCCCCACGGCACGCGCCACGGAGATGGCGATGCTCAGCGCGGGCGCGATCAGTTCGGCGTCCTGGTAGGTCACGCGCCACTCGCGCACGATCTCCTCCGTGGAAGCCTGCTCGATCTGCTTGAGCAGCGCGTTGAGCTCGTCCACGGTGACCGAGATGACGCCGGTAGCCGGATCAAGCTCGACGGCGTTGTTCTTGTCGGGGCGCAGGCGCGCGCCCGCGAAGCGCATCTCCCGCCCCATCAGGAACAGCTTGAAGGACTTCACATCCTCCACGTTGTTGCGCAACTGCTCGGCGATCTCGTGCGTGCGCCCGTCGGCGAGCGCGACAAGCTGCCGCGGCCTGAAATCGCCCTTCTCCATCTGCTGGCGCATCTGCAGCGTGCCCAGGCTGTATGTCTGCACGAAGCGGATCTCGCCCTCCTTGCGGCACAGCATGCTGCAGGTCAGGCCGCCGATCTCGAGCACCACGGCCTCGCCCTTGTCGTAGCTGTCGCCGGCCCTGCCCCTGCCGAGCGTGTGGAACGCCAGATGGTAGTAGTACCCGATCTGTCCCGGATCGAGCAGGCGGAAGACGATCTGCGAGGTGTTGGCCAGCCTGTCGAGGAAGACCGCGCTGTTGTCGGCCCTGTTGAGCGTCGATGTGGCCACGGCGGTGACCGAATCCAGCGGGATGCCGTACTCGTCGAGCAGCTTGCGAAACGACTTGAGAATCTGCGCGCACTGCTCCACGGTGGCATTTGATATGCGGCGTTCAGCGACGATGTCGCGCCCGATGGGCACCGACTGCACGGCCTTCTCGAGGATAAAGGCCTCCTTGGTGTCGCGCTTCTCGGCAATCAGCATGCGTATGAAGGTCGCGCCGATGTCGATGACGGCGAACATGGGCGGCGGCGCCACGGCTACCGCTGTGCTGCCGGTGCTGCTGGTGGTGCTGGTGTTGGTGTTGTTCCTTTTCATTGTGCAGATGCGGGTAGCATACTACAGAATTGTTTGGTTTGTGTTAGCTGTCTGCTACCCCCGCCGCTTCTGGAACTGGAAGAGGACGGCCATGATGATCACCAGCCCCTTGACCGTTCCTTGCAGGTTGGCGGAGATGCTCCAGAGGTCGAGGATGTTGGAGATGATGCCGAGGATGAATACACCGGCCAGCGTGCCCCAGACCGAGGCGCGGCCGCCGGTCATCGGCGTGCCGCCGATAATTACTGCGGCAATTGCGTCGAGCTCGTAGTTGGTGCCGGAGCCCGTCGAACTGATGGAGCTCAGGCGTCCGGCCAGCAGGAAGGCGCTTACACCGCAGAGTGTACCGATGATGGCGTAGGTGGCAAAGCGCACGAGTCGCACATTGATGGCCGCATAGGACGCGGTACGCTCGCCGGCGCCCACGGCGCAGATGCGCCACCCCAGCGGCGTGTTGCGCAGCAGGTGCGCCAGCGCGCCCGCCACCACCAGCAGGACGACTACCGGTGTCCAGCCGCCGCAAATCTTTTCGAGCCACATGTTATCAACCATGATCAGGCCGGCATCGGCCTGGTAGACGGCCAGCGAGCGGAAGATCGAGAAGGTGCCGAGCGTGGCGATGAAGGGTGGTATGCGGCCCCAGTTGATCAGCGCGCCGTTGATCGCGCCGCCCGCGAGGCCGCAGAGGAGCGACGTGACGAGCATCACCACGAGCTGCGTGCCCTCCGAAAGTCCGGAGCAGAGCCGCATGGCCTCGAGCGAGAAGGTGCCGCAGAAGGCCACTAGCGAGCCCGACGAGAGATCGATGCCGCCGCCCGCGATCACCAGCGTCATGCCCAGGGCGATGATGCCGCTGTAGGAGGCCTGGCGTGTGATGTTCATCAGGTTGGTGGGATTGCGGAAGGTGGAACTGGTGACCAGACAGATCAGCAGCAGCACCCCCAGCACGATAAAAGCGGCTCTGGACTTCTTCATGTGCCATGCACTCCTGTCGCCAGATAGATCAGCGACTCTTCCGTGATGGGATCCTCCTCCACGCAGCCGGCGATGCGTCCCGCACGCATGACCAGCACGCGGCGGCAGAGGCCGATAAGCTCCTGCATGTCGGACGAGACCAGCAGCACGGCCACCCCGCGGGCGGCCAGTCTGGCGATAAAGGAGTAGATCTCCTGGCGGGCGCCGACATCGACGCCCTGCGTAGGTTCGTTAAAGACAACCACTTGCGGCTCGGCACCGAGCACCTTGGCCATCGAGACCTTCTGCTGGTTGCCGCCGCTCAGTTCCCCGACCAGCGCGGCCGGCCCGCGGCAGCGGATCTGGAAGGTGTCGATGAAACGCTCGGTTGCCGAGCGTATCGCGGCGTGTTGGACGTGGCCGCGCCGCGTGTAGCGCGGCAGATCGCCCAGACCGACGTGCTCGGCGACGGTGAAGTCGCGCCAGATACCGTCGCGTAGCCGGTCGGCCGCGAGGTAGCCGATGCCCGCGGCACGCGCCATGCGCGGCGAGCGGAACCGGACGGGGCGTCCCTGTACCGTGAGCCCGCCGCTCCGCAGCGGGCGGAAGCCCGCCAGCGTCTCGCCCAGATCGGCCTGTCCCTGTCCGGCCAGTCCGGCCACGCCGAGGATCTCGCCGACGTGCAGCTCGAAGGAGCCGCCGAAGGCACCCTCGAGGCGCAGCACCGTCCCGGCCTGCGGTACGGCCCGCGGCGGGTAGAGCGCCTCGAGCTCGCGCCCGACCATGCGGCGGGCCATCTCCTCCGGTTCCAGCCGCTCCGTGCCGGAGCTTACGACCACGCCATCGCGCAGGACGATCAGCTCGTCGCAGAGGGCCGCGACCTCGTCGAGCTTGTGCGAGATAAAGAGCATGGCGTGGCCGCGCCCGCGCAGCGCGCGCAGCACCGTGAAGAGCTTCGTCGATTCGTCACGGTTCAGCAGGGCGGTGGGCTCGTCGAGGATCAGCAGGCGCGCTTCGGCGCTCAGCGCGCGTGCGATCGCGACCCATTGCATCTGGGCGACGGAGAGCGACTCGACTTCGGCCCGGGGGTCGATCTCCACGCCGAGCCTGGCAAAGATCGCGGCGGCCTCGCGTTGCATGGTGCGGTGGTCGAGGGTGCCGAGGCGCGTGCGGCGCTCGCGGCCGAGAAAGAGGTTGGCCGTGACCGACAGCCCGCCGGCCAGGCTGAGCTCCTGGTGGATCGCCGCCACGGTGGCGCGGCGGTCAATCGTGCCGCCATCGTGCGGCACGAGACCGAGGATGCACTTGACGAGCGTCGACTTGCCCGCGCCGTTCTCGCCGATCAGACCGACGATGCGCCCCGGCCGTACCGTCAGCGAGACGCCATCCAGCACACGGTTGGTTCCGTAGGACTTGCAGAGTCCGCGGATCGTGAGTAGCGGGGACGTTCCGCTCGTCCATTCGCATCCATTCGCGGTTCCTGTGCTTCGTGGCTTCATGTGAGCCCCTGCCTGCGGCTCGTTACCTAAAGTTGATCCTTTGTGCCGTCTCGGCGGGCATGTCGTTCAGTAAGTCGGCTGTCAGATGTGCCGAGCTGGTATCGCCGGCGTCGATGTTGTCCCAGTCGACCACATGCATGTCGATGTCGGCGTCATTCGTGTAGAGACCGGCCAGTGTGCCGCCCCGAATCTCAATCACAACTTTGCGCTTCATGTGCAGTTTCCCTTTGGCTTGCCACCATCGTGCCTTAATAATGCCGTTAGTGTCAATACGGATACTCTGGGACGGGCATGTCGTCCGTCACCCTGCCTTCCCGGTCGATGGAGAAGGCGTCGATGCGGGTTCCGTCGGGGCCAAGCGTCTGGAGGACGAGTTTGTCGGGGGTGACGTCCATGATGATGAGTGTGGCCTCGACTCCGCCGCAGGTGGGGCCGTCGTTGGAGACAACCGTGTAGTTGAACTCCTCGCCCGTGACAGCGGGGGACTGCCTGCCGTCGTAGTTGTGGGGAAAGACCTTGCAGGCGCGGCTGTGCGGATCGACGCGCATGTAGCGGTGTACATGGCCGGCCAGCATCAGGTGGATGCGCGCATGCGGTTCGGTACGGTTGAGCAGATCCATGAAGTACTGCCGCATGAGTTGCTGGCTGGCGCCATCGCTCTGGCCATGGGTGGACATGTGCGTGATGACCACGCGGAAGGTGGCGCTCCTGAACTCTTCCGAAGGCAGAACCTCATTGATCAGCCATTCGCGCTGATCCCGGAAGATCTGCTCCACGTGGTTGAAGAGGTTGCCTTTGGTGCAGTTGCCGGAGTCGAGGACGATGTAGAAGACCCCGCCATGGCGGAAGGTGTAGTAGGTGGTGTTGTCGCGCGTGCGCAGCAGGCGCATCCACGCATTCGAGTATCTGCCGCTCCATTCGTGGTTGCCGCGCACGAAGACGGCCGGAATCTCCCTGGCGTGGTGCTCCACGGCGCAGTCTATGAAATCGTCGAAGAGGCCGCGGCCGCTCTCGGCATGAAAACCGTCCCACATGTTGTCGCCGGCATAGACCACGACGTCGGACTTCCCCACCTCGCCATAGCGCATGAAACCGGCCTGGATATCGGTGTGCGCGTGCTGGTCGGAGAGGAAGAGTATACGGTACGCCTTCTGGTGCGGCGTGAAGGTGCGGAAGGTGTGGAGCGTCCCGTCGTGGACGCGCCGTGAGCGATCGGGGTCGTATGATACCGGACGGTATTCGTAGGTGCAGTCAGGGTCAAGATCGCCGATGTCGACAATATGGTCGATGCTGTCGATCTGGATCTGGTGTCCGAGGGTCTGCCACACCGTCCGGAAGCCGGGCTCGCCAGCCTTGCGGATATCCACGCCGGCGCCCATGGGGATATCGGTGCGCCAGCCGACCGAGATGCTGCGGGTGTCGGCGTTGAAGAGATAGGGCCCGTGCATGATGCGCGTGCCCTCGTCCGCGTCGAGCGTCGAGGTACGGCACGGTGCCTCGTTCAGGCGGATGATGCTTCCGCCGCTGTCGCGGCGGAAGACGTGGAACTCATAGGTGGTGGCAGGCTTGAGATCCTGCACACACACCCAATGATCAAGGTTGTCGCCGTAGATTTCGCCCGCGTCGTTCACCATCCAGCAGGTGCGGAACTCCCCGGTGCCGGCTTCCCGGATTAGGACGCCGCCCGTGGTCACGACCGAAGTCTGCCAGATGACCCAGAAGCCCGTCTCCGAGCGTCTGACGATATACGGGCCCTGGGTTAGAACAGGCGCGGAGTGGTCTACAGCGTTCATTTTTGCGGTTACTAGTAGTTTCCGGCCTCGATCTCGAAGTAGGCCTTGGGGTGCTTGCAGGCGGGGCAGGTGTCGGGAACCTTGGAGCCCTCGAAGACCCAGCCGCAGTTGCGGCACTCCCAGCGCTGCTTCTCCGGGCGGGCGAAGACCTCGTCCTTCTCGATGTTCTCGATCAGCTTGCGGTAGCGCCCCTCGTGGCGCTTCTCGACCTCACCGATGCGGCGCATGGTGCGGGCGAGTTCGGTGTAGCCCTCGGCCTCGGCCTCGTCGGCGAAGACGCGGTACATCTGTGTCCACTCCTCATGCTCGCCTGCGGCGGCGTCGGCGAGGTTCGCCAGGGTATCGCCGAGTCCGCCCATCTCCTTGAACCAGAGCTTGGCGTGTTCCTTCTCGTTCAGGGCGGTGGCCTCGAAGATGGCGGCGATCTGCTGGTAGCCCGCCTTGCGCGCGACACTGGCGTAGTAGTCGTACTTGTTGCGCGCCATCGACTCGCCCGCGAAGGCGTGCTGGAGGTTCTTGAAGGTCTTGGAATTCTTGTCGACAGTCATGTGTGTTCTCCCGGATGCACCGGCGGCGGCTGGGACGGGCAGACAGTGCCCGCCGCCCGGCGGCCGGTTGCTCCATAGTTGCGATTAAGACATGATTCTAGCACATGGGGGGCGGCGCAACAAGGGCGCTGCGCAAGGGCGCCGCGACCTGAGGGTTCAGGGTTCGGGGTTCAGTAACGCCGACCGCCCCTGCGGGGCGGTTTGAACAGGTGAAAGACACGATTTTCAGGATTTTCCGTGCCTGCCCCGCTGTTTATTTGACAGGATTACAGGATTAACAGGATTTTTTGGATGGCCGCTGCGCGGCAGGATTGAGCCACGGATTTCGCGGATTTCGCGGATTGGAATGCGGTGTCTCAGACTAGGGTTCAGTCGGGCCACTGACGACCGGCAGTCGCCAGTTAGAACAGGTCTGAGACACCCCATTCAAATCTGCGCAAATCTGCGCAATCTGCGGTTAAAAATCTCCGCGCCTCCGCGAGGGCTTTCCCTGTTGCTTTCGACAAAGTTACCGACAAAGCTCGCGACAAAGCGGCGGCTATGGCTTACGCTAACTTTCCTGAACCCTGAACCCTGAACCCTTTCTCCCTCACACCCGCCGGAACTCGATACCCGCGAGCCAGATCGCGTTCACGGGATACTCGCCCTTCTCATCCGGGCGCCCTGGCGCGAGCCAGAGGAACTCGCGCTCGTTGAGTTCAACCTCACCGAAGTCGTACCAGGCGTAGCCTTCGGATGTCTCGCCGAGCTGCCGCACCAGCATTTCTCGCTCCTGCCCGCCGTGATAGTCGCCGAGACCCGCGCGGAAGGCCTCGCCGCTCCGCGCCGCGGGCTCGATGCGCAGCCTGAAGCGCACATGGTACCGCGCGCCCGGCTCGTAGGCGATCCAGTTGGAAGGCATCTCGACGCATGGCTCCGCATTCTTTCCCAAAACCTTCAGCACTTCCACACCCGTCCCGGGGTCGGTTTCATAGTCGCCCCACGCGCGTCTCTTGCGGATATGGACGCGACTGCCCGGAATTATGCCATCCTTGCTGACCGGCGGCTCCGTGGCTTCCGCATAGCGCCGCATGGTTTCGACGGCGAATTCGTTGGCCCGCCATTCGCACAGACGGATGTTGCCCGCCTCGTCGAACCGTTCTGCCAGCGACTTCGCCAGCGTGTGCATCTCGGGAAACACCGCGCGTATATCGTCGGTTGCGTAAAGCATGAGGGCGCGGTCGTGTTTCTCGCGCAGAAAATCGAAACGCCAGTAGTCAATCGGGAAGGCTCCCATGCGCACATTGTACGATGCCACCGGATCGTCCTCTACCGCGGCGGCAGCCCGCGCCCACAAATCCTTGGCGCGCTCATAGAAGCCCGCCGGGATTGCGGGGTTCTCCGGGCCGTCGTAGATGCGGAGCGGGCGATCCGCCGCACCCTCCGACCATGCGCGCTGGTTCTGGTGCAGCTCGTCGAAATAGGTGCGCACGAAGGGCGCAGCCTTGCCGTAGTAGCCATTGAAGAAGTCGTCGAGCAGTGGCTCGATGGGGAGATCGGGATTCCACATCCACCTTGACACCAGCCACGCCTTCAGCTCGGCAAAGTCGCCGTGGCGCCCCTGGAAGGCACCCTGGTCGAAGATGAACTTGGCGCCGTTGGCAAGGAAAAAGCGCAGATTGTCCTGCAGCGTGAGGACGTTCGCGAACGGCCACGGGTAGCGGCTGAAGTTGGTCGAGTAGTTCCAGATGTAGAGGTGATCCGTCTGGCGGCCCCGTCTCCTGAGGTCGGAGCAGAAGGCGACGTTCTGCGGGTAGCGGCTCTCCTCGAGCGGCAGCGCGAAGTCGCACTCCCATGTGCAGAGGCAGGGTACCACGTTGTGGCGCAGGCGCGTCTTCTTCGGCGGCTTGCGCGTGTACATGTAGGCCAGCGTCTCGATCAGAACGTCGGGGAACTCCTTCTCGACCGCCTCGGCGACGGCATTGATGAAGCGGACGAGCGAGCCGGCCTGGCTCTCCTCCTCGGCATCGATCGCGGCGCAGGCGGGGCACTGGCAATAGTGGGGCCAGTCGTTCTGGCTGACGCCGTAGAACTTCGCGCCCGGATCCTTGCGGATGCGCTCGAGCACCCGTTCGGTGACGATGCGGAGCACGTCCGGGTTCGTGAGGCAGAGCTGGGTGGGGTGCTTGCGCCGCGCGCCGTCCTCGAAGCTGTAGTATTCGGGATGGTCGTCGAAGAATTCGTCGGGCGGCATGAGGGTGTTGAAGGTGTGGCAACTGACGAGCCCGCCGCCGAAGCGGAACTCGTTGCCGCCGAACTTTGCCGGCATCTCGATCCGCGAGCGGCTGTTCACGCGCAGCCGCGCGGCGAATTCCGGGTGGAACTTGACGTCGTACCAGTACGGCTCGCGCATCTCGAACGCAGGGGTCTCGGCGACATCGAGATCCGCCGGCACGGTGAGACATTCGCGCCGTGGTATCTTCGCGCACCACGAGGCATACCAGCGGCAGCCGAAGCGTTCCAGCAGCGCGTAAACGCCGTAGAGCACACCGCGCTCCCTGGGCGAGACGATCACAAGATGCGGCTCGCGTACCGCAATGCGGAACCCGTCCAAGCCGGGTGCGGCCCCGTCGAGCATGGGCGTGTACCGCGTTGCACCTAGCAGCACCGCTTGCGCGGGGCACGGTACATCGTCGGTTGTGACCGGCAATTCCACCCCCGTCAACTGCGCCACGTGGTCACGCAGTTCCTCCGCCGCGTAGCGCAGCACTTCGGAACCGCGTGCGGCACGACGATAGTATAGGCGGCGGGCTGGCCGCGCCCGGCGAGAACGAGGCCCTCCGTGCGGATGGCAGCGGCCGGTACTGGAACTGAATCAGATTTGGAAGGAGTGTTGGTCTTCATGCTAAACAGCCTTTCATGAGGATTAGGCACAGGTATGCGGCGCACCGATGGCCGCGATACGCGCGGCGAGTCCGGGCGGGCCCTTGACCGTGCGGTCGGGGCCGACGGGAAGGTGGCCGAGTTCCTTGAAGTGGTAGTTGTCCGAGCGGTCGCGCGGTAGCCATGCATGGCAGGGCATGCGTGGAACGCCGGTCTGCATCAGCGCGTCGAGCTCGTCCCAGTGGCGCTGGCCGATCTCGCGCGGCGTCGCGTCATGCTCGACCGCCAGCGATGCCGCCAGTCCGATGACTTCGCCGAGCGCGCCGAGTGTGCGCATCACGCGGATGCAGGCGAAGGCGACGTGCGTGGCGCTGATCTGGCGTCCGCCGAGGAAGAGGTTGGCGATGTCGCGCGAGCAGAGGCAGCGGTAGGGAATCTGGTAGGGCGCGCCGATGTTGCGGTGATAGGCGCAGGAGCGGAAGGGCTCGGGCAAGCGGCGCAGGTTGTCTGGATCGGGAACGTGCAGATCTATGTTCCAG
>LSQX01076666.1_pt2 | contig 11111 bp, 10 predicted proteins | sample 654561 | NCBI WGS metagenome assembly LSQX01 (sample SAMN04489861, study PRJNA283612) | anaerobic digester metagenome | isolation source: 4 biogas reactors fed with cattle manure at either 37C or 55C with and... | place: Denmark: Kongens Lyngby | collected 2014 | reverse complement strand
ACACCACGCTAATGGACTCCACCGTGTGGCTTGAGCAAGATGGTCAGCCTCGGAGGGATTCAAGCCCCAAATGTTCGCCACATGTCGCCGTGGGATCACCAGCAAATGCCCCAAGGTTGCCGGGTCGATAGGCTGAAGCGCTACGACATGGTCAGTTCGATACACCTCCCTGACCTTTCGATCTTCACCGGCAACGATCAAGCAGAAACTACAGGCATCACCAGCCATTTTTCCTCTTTGCTTGGGATACGTAGTACTCGAGATTCCTGCTCAGGTTGGCGTAGGTGGCTTTGGAGTCGATAGTTCCGAACAAGCCAGACTCTGTGGGGTCGAACGTCGGAATCGAGTTGACCCCGAGAGCTACGTCGAAGGGGTTCTTGCCCTTCCTGTCAGTTGACCCTGCGGGGAGTGACGCAAGACCGTGGATGTACACACCGACCATGGGCTTGTTCATCTTCCACGCCTTCTCGATCTCATACCTCACCCAGGGGCGAGATGCCGTCTCCTGACCAATGAGAACCACCACTGCCCGCTTATGGCTCATCTGATCATCAATCCACTTCTCAATGGCAGCATGAGACTGTTGCCTCACCTTCTCCCACTCCTGAGCACCGAAGAGTGGAGCACCCTGGATTGCATTGATATTTCGAACCTGCTGAACGCGGTGAACATCCCGCTCATAGTGGAAAGAGTAGAAAACTGTCCGAGTGGTCACATGCCCTCCTAGTTGTATCCTCGGCTGGGGACTGTCATTTTGTTGTTACACGAGAGCTTCTCACGAACAATCGACATTCTACACCACGAGTCGCACATCTGTTCGCGCAGATAGTCTCTGCCCACTTTCAGGATGAGAGAATTCGGACTCAGACGTATGGTCATCGCATGAGCAATGGCGACCCGGGTTTCTTGAAGCACATCGACTGGCTGGTGTATACGCGCGACTGGGGTACCTGGTCGGAGCCCTGCGAGACCATCGAGGAGGCCCGCGAGCTTTCTGACCGTACCGGAGGGGGTCCGGTCTACCGACGCACCTGGGAGCTGTCAGTCGAGGATTGACGTGTGCTACCGATGTGACGCTCGCGTCATATCGTCCCTTATCGGACAAATCAGAACGGAGAGCGCTACTTTAAAATACCTTCGCACCAGGGATCGTCCACACCTCTCGATGGGTTGCCGCCTCCCTCCAGAAGGAGCGGTTAAAAGCCCCGCAGTCCATAGCCGAAAGCCGCTAAAGTAGATGCATATATAGGCTTTGCAAATCAAGGAGTCGAATTGTCTCGTAGGAAATCTCGCCCCGAAAAACGCAGACAATCCAGCGAAATCACGATTGTCTCGGGAGTCCAGGAGACCTACCTCGAAACCGAAAAGGGAATCAAGGAGGACCTAGATCTCACCCGATCCGCTCTCCTCTACTCCGATCATGTCCACTTGTACTCGATGACCGCAGCGATCCTGAAACAGCTCCTGTCAGTATCGCAGCTACCGGCCGCTCTACCTATCAAATTCATCCTGGATAGTGTCAGAAGCCAGCCAACATCTCATCAGCCTGATTGGCTCGAACCCCTCTGTATTTTGGTCGACCAGTACGTCGAAATTTGGCAGACTACCAGCAGAGACCAACGACGACATATGGGGTCGCAGTTTCTTCAGCTAGAACAGAGACTGAAGCCGATGAGCCGTGAGTTTCGGCTCACCCAGACCGACATGTGGAATGCACATGGGGGGCCCCAGCTCGACGAGGCGGTTAGAGCAGGACAGCTCACTATCCATGCGGAATGGGCCGATGAGCTCTTTCTGAACGGTGATCTGGATCAGGACAGCTTCCTGCGAGTTCTTCAGTCTCACATCTCCACGACGAACGGCTCCTTGCTCTTCGACACGATGATGGGCGGCCTCGTCACAGCTGCCTCAAAAGAACAAAAGCTCACGATTCCCGCCCAAAGCCGTCACGGTATTCGAAGGACCAAGACAGGGACCGCGATGATCTCCTACCTCCCCACTTTTCCCGGGGCGGATGTCGGAGACATCCTAGAGGCAAAGTCCATCATCAAAACCCCCCTGACTGCTTACCAGGATGCCGTGAAAGAACTCGAAGTTCGTATCTCGGCGTCGGCAGAGTCGGAGGACGATGTAGACGACGAAATCACCTTCATCTGGCACGATCACGTGGAGCCACGGATCCAGGAACTCCAGCGAGCATTCACCGACACTCGACTTCCACGACTCTCTGCTACCGCTAAGGGCTTCGTTAAGGGTGCCACTCCTCCCGGGATGATCTTCATGGCTGGGGCAGCCGCGTCCGAGCATAGTGAGCTGACGGGTCAGGACATTGAACACATTGCAACCCTTGTTGAACCCATAGGCCTCAGCGCCTACCTGACACCGGAAGCCGCCGTCGCTGCTTCACTGGCTTGGGGAGTGAAACGAGCCTACGACGGTTGGAAGTCTGCGAATAGTGCACTGCGAGCCGTGAGGCAGGACGGGTTGTTCTACCTGGTCGACGCGCAACGAGCACTCGACCGCTGACAGTCTCACAGGCGCTTTCGGTCAGCCCCTGCCCCCTGGCGATGACTCCGAGGGGATTTTTGGCCATTCCCAAGGGGATTCCCTTCCTGCCGACGGAGACTTCCCGCAGGTCAAAACAATAAACCAACAGCGCCCCCCCGTTGACCTCTGTCAACGGGGGTTTCTGCATGCTTGCCTCCAAGGTCGATCGCCGGTGAACATCGGCAAATTCCGGGGACTCAGGGCCCCATGCTCACCGGCGATCCACCTCGGGGGCTTGCCGACGCCCCAACCCCCGGACGCGGACCTGAGAGTTTCTCTAGAATTGTGTCATGACAAACAACATCAACGATCTCCTGTCCAAGCTCCCGATCGACAGCATCGCCGCCCGCCTCGGCGAGGACCCGGCGCAGGTCCGCCAGGCCTCCGAGAAGATCCTGTCCACCCTGCTGGCCGGCATGGGCGCCAACGCCCAGGACCAGGCGGGGCGTGACTCGCTGGCCAGCGCGCTGGAGTCGCACAACCCGGATCTCGTCGAGGGTGACGTCAACGTCGACGACATCGACACGCAGGACGGCGCGAAGATCGCCCACCATGTGTTCGGCCAGAACGAGGACCAGGTGGCGCACCAGCTCGGTGGACTGGTCGGTGGCACGAGCCTCGTGCGTGCGCTCATGCCGATCCTGGCTCCGCTGGCTATGTCCTGGCTGGCGGGCCGCCTCACCCAGGGTGGTGCCGGGCAGCCGCAGGCGCAGGCCCCGGACAAGGGCAGCCTGCTCGAGATGATCCTCGGACAGGTCCTCGGCGGTGGCCAGGCCCAGCCGCAGGCGCAGGGCCCGGGTGGTCTCGGCGGGGTCCTCGGTGAGGTGCTGGGTGGGCTGCTGGGCGGTGGGCGTCGATAAGCAGTGGTGGAAGGGCCGGGACTCCCCCGGCCCTTTTTTGTGGGCCGTAGCGAAAGTGAGCCCGGTCACGTACCGTGGAAATTACCCCAGATTTCCCCGTACATTCTTCACCCAGCGAAGGAGCCGATCATGCTCGTCCCCGGAAACACCCTGCTCACCGACACTCCTGAGGAAGGACGCGCGCTCGCCATCATGCTGGCGCGCAAGACCGTCGCCGCCATCCAGCCGGACGCGGACGTCCGGCAGCGGCTGCGCCCCGATTACGCGGGCAACGCCGATTCGCTGACGATGGCCGCCCATGCCGTGGCCGTGGAGTTCGCCACGATCGCCGCCGCCAACAACTACTGGCGCGAGAGGGTCAGCAATGACGACCAATAGCTTCGACACCCGGGACACCCTGCGGATCGGTGACACCGACTACGAGATCCACCGGCTCGACGGCGTCGAGACGAAAGCGCGGCTCCCCTACTCGCTGCGTATCCTGCTGGAGAACCTGCTGCGCAACGAGGACGGGCGGCTGGTCACGAGGGACCAGATCGAGGCGCTGCGAAACTGGTCGCCCGACAAGGTGTCCACGGAGGAGATCCAGTTCTCCCCGGCGCGCGTGCTCATGCAGGACTTCACGGGCGTGCCGTGCGTCGTGGACCTGGTCGCCATGCGCGACGCCATGTCCGACCTCGGCGGCGACCCGCAGAAGATCAACCCGCTCATCCCGGGGGAACTGGTCATCGACCACTCCCTCATCGCCGACGCCTTCGGCAGCCCGCAGGCACTCGGCATCAACGCGCAGCTGGAGTTCGAGCGCAACGAGGAGCGCTACCAGCTGCTGAGGTGGGCGCAGCAGTCCTTCGCCGATTTCGTGGTGGTGCCGCCGGACACCGGCATCTGCCACCAGGTCAACCTGGAGTACCTGTCCCGCGTGGTGTTCACCCGGGAGCGCGACGGCGTGGTGCAGGCGTACCCGGACACGCTCGTCGGCACCGACTCGCACACCCCGATGGTCAACGGGCTCGGCGTACTCGGCTGGGGCGTGGGCGGCATCGAGGCGGAGGCCGCCATGCTCGGCCAGCCCGCGAGCCTGCTCATCCCGGAGGTCGTCGGTCTCAAGCTCACCGGTGAGCTGCCCGCCGGCACCACGGCGACGGACCTGGTGCTCACGGTGGCGGAGCTGCTGCGGAGGACGCGGGTCGTCGGCAAGTTCGTGGAGTTCTTCGGGCCCGGCGTGGCCTCCATCCCGCTGGCCAACCGCGCGACCCTGGGCAACATGAGCCCGGAGTACGGCGCCACCGTGGCGATCTTCCCTGTCGACGAGGAGACCCTCAACTACCTGCGCCTGACCGGGCGGGAGGAGCAGCAGATCGCGCTCGTCGAGGAGTACGCGAAGGCGCAGGGGCTGTGGCACGACCCGGACTCCCCCGCGGACTACAGCCAGGTCGTCGAGCTGGACCTGTCGACGGTCACCCCGTCGATCTCCGGCCCGAGCCGCCCGCAGGACCGCATGAACCTGGCCGATGCCCCCGCCACCGTGCTGGGACTGCTCGCCGGGGAGCACGACATCTACCACCCCGCCGCCGGCGGCGTCGACGACGCCTCCGCGGACTCCTTCCCCGCCAGTGACCCGGTGTACCTGCACACGGGGCAGTACCGGGACGCGCCACCGCGGGAACTCTCGCGCCGCCAGCTCACCATGAACGCGAAGCTGGGCTGGCCCTCGGCCCCGGTGGACGTCGTTATCGACGGCACCCCGGCGATCGTCGACCACGGCGACGTGGTCATCGCGGCGATCACCTCCTGCACCAACACCTCCAACCCGTCCGTCATGCTGGGCGCCGCACTCCTGGCGAAGAAGGCCGTCGAACGTGGGCTGCGCACCCGCCCCTGGGTGAAGACGACCCTCGCGCCGGGTTCCCGCGTGGTCACCACCTACCTGGAGCGCGCCGGCCTGACGGAGTACCTGGACCGGCTGGGCTTCCACAACATCGGATACGGCTGCACGACGTGCATCGGCAACTCGGGGCCGCTCATCCCGGAGGTGTCCCGCGCGGTGACGGACAAAGGGCTCAACGTCGCGTCCGTCCTGTCNNCGCATCCACCCCGAGGTGAAGATGAACTTCCTCGCCTCCCCGCCGCTGGTCGTCGCCTACGCCCTGGCGGGCAGCCTGCACACCAACCTGCTGGAAGACCCCCTCGCGCAGGACCCCGAGGGCCGGGACGTCTACCTGCGTGACATCTGGCCCACGGAGGAGGAGATCCGCGCAGTCGTCGACGAGCACGTGCGCGCCGAGATGTTCTCCGCCAGCTACGACACGGTCTTCGACGGTGACGACAACTGGCGCGGCATGGACATCCCGGAGGGCGACAAGTACGCCTGGAGCGGGGAGTCCACCTACATCCGCCGACCGCCCTACTTCGACGGCATGGAGGTCGAACCCGCCCCTGTCGAGGACATCGCGGGGGCGCGTGTGCTGGCGCTGCTGGGCGACTCGGTGACCACCGACCACATCTCCCCGGCCGGCGCGATCAACCCGACCTCACCCGCGGGCCGCTACCTGCAGGAACAGGGTGTGGAGCCGAAGGACTTCAACTCCTACGGCTCGCGGCGCGGCAACCACCACGTGATGGTCCGCGGCACCTTCGCCAACGTGCGCCTGCGGAACCTGCTCGCCCCCGGCACGGAGGGCGGGGTCACCCGCCACCTCCCCGACGGCGAGGAGATGTCCATTTACGACGCCGCGCAACGCTACCGGGAGGAGAATGTGCCGCTCATCGTCCTCGCGGGCGCCGAATACGGTTCCGGGTCCTCCCGCGACTGGGCGGCGAAGGGCACGTCACTGCTCGGGGTGCGTGCGGTGATCGCCCGCTCCTTCGAGCGCATCCACCGCTCCAACCTGGTGGGCATGGGAGTGCTGCCGCTGCAGTTCCCGGAGGGCGAATCGGCGGCGTCCTACGATCTCACCGGCGACGAGGTCTTCTCGGTCACCGGCCTGGCCGGCCGGGAGGACATCCCCCGGACGGTGACGGTGCGTGCCGAGTCCCCGGAGCGCACCGTCGAATTCGAGGCGGTCGTGCGCATCGACACCCCCGCAGAGGAGGCGTACTTCCGCCACGGCGGCATCCTGCCGTACGTGCTGCGCCAGCTGCTCTGAGGGGTCCCCACGGCCTTTCGGGAGCGGGTATCGTGAGGTATCACCTTGCCCCTCCACCGAAAGGCCGCGTCAATGTTGTTCCTGGCACGTATGGATGTCACGTTCCCCGAGTCCCTCACCCCCGAGCAGGTGACCGACTTCCAGGTCCGCGAGAAGGAGTACTCCGGCAACCTGCAGCGGGAGGGCATCATGAAGGGCATCTGGCGGGTCGTCGGCGAGTACGCGAACTACTCCATCTACGACGTCCGCGACAACGACCACCTCCACGAGATCCTCTCCGGCTTCCCGATGTACAAGTACATGGACATCAAGGTCACGCCGCTGGCGCAGCACCCGAACGCCACGCGCGAGGACTTCTTCTAGTCCACTTGCCGACGCACGACAGCACCGCCCGTCCCCCACGTTGCGTGGGCGACGGGCGGTGCTGCTTCTGGGCCTACTCGGCCTACTCTGTCGGCATGATGAACCAGGCGATGACGTACGCCAGGAGCGGGGTGCCGGTACCGAGGATGGCGGCCGCGATGAAGATCAGGCGGACCAGGGTCGGGTTCCAGTCGTAGGTCTCGGCGATGCCGCCCAGAACACCGGCGACGTAGCGGTCGGTGTGGGAACGCCGCAGGCGGCGCTGGTGCATCGGGGTGTTGAAGTTGCTCATGGTGGGCTCCTCGGGTGCTGTCGTCTTTTCGCTGTCCCCTTGATTGTGACAGCTCAGGAGGATTCCGCACATCGGGGACCGCCCCGATTAAACCCTGAGATCAGCAGTCGGCGTCGTCGGCACCGCAGAAGTCGGGGTGTCCCGGCACGTTGGTCACCGCGATGACACCCTGCATGAAGTCCTTGAGGTGGGAGTGCTGCTCCGGGGTCATGTGGTCGAACACGACCCGACGGACGCTCTCGACATGTTCGGGTGCGGCAGCCTCGAGACGGCGCATGCCCTCGTCGGTGAGGGAGACGACGACGCCGCGGGCGTCGCCCTCGCTCTTGCGCTTGGTCACCAGGCCGCGGCGTTCCATGCGGGTGATCTGGTGGGAGGTGCGGGAGCGGTCCCAGTCGAGGCTGGCGCACAGGTCGCGGAGACGCAGCGACTGGTTGTCCGCCTCGGAGAGGCTCACGAGCACAGCGAACTCGGAGCTGGAGAGATCGCTCGTGGCGAGGAGGGTCTCATCCATCACCCGGTCGATCTTCCGCATTCCCGCGAGAATGAGTCGCCACAGCGCCTGTTCTTCATCGTTGAGCCAGCGTGCATCGTTTCCCATGTCACTGACTATAGCCCTCCGATAGGCGGCGACAATAATCCCGACGGGGATGACCTACCTTGAGCCCGGATACGGATGCGAAATAATATTCATGCCTTGACCTGCGCAGATACACTTCCCTCGGAGCATGAAATGCACCTGTTGTTGACAAGTCACCATTCCGTGTTAGGGTGATAACCGAACCGCACGCCGGACCACGGCGGCGGTATTAGACGCCTGACTCACGTAGGAGAAGACAATGACCAACCTCAACGGAACCTGGATCCTGGACACCGCCCACACCACCATCGCCTTCGTCGCCCGCCACGCCATGGTCACCAAGGTCCGCGGCACCTTCGACGAGTTCGAGGGTTCCGTTACCTTCGACGAGGCCAACCCGGCCGCCTCCGTCGCCAAGGCCGTCATCAAGACCGCCTCCGTGAACACCAACAACGCCGACCGCGACGGCCACGTCCGCGGCGAGGACTTCTTCGCCGTCGAGCAGTACCCGGAGATGACCTTCGAGTCCACCTCCTTCGACATGCAGGGCCACTCCGGCACCGTCACCGGCAACCTCACCCTCAAGGGCGTGACCAAGCCGGTCACCCTGGACGTCGAGGTCTTCGGCGTCGAGGAGGACCCGTTCGGCAACACCCGCGTCGGCTTCGAGACCTCCACCAAGATCAACCGCAAGGACTTCGGCGTCGACTTCCAGGCCCCGCTGGGCTCCGGCGGCGTCCTCGTCTCCGAGCAGATCACCATCGAGATCGACGGCTCCGGCATCAAGCAGGCCTAAGCCTCCCTCAGCAGGGACCCTCGCCATCTGGCGGGGGTCCTTCTGCTTTCCGACGCCCCGGCTACAGCAACGTCGTCGACGACTTCAGATCCTCGATCGCGTACTCGGTCCGCCCGCCGACCCGCTCATAACGCTGCGGCACGCAGGTGAGCACGATGACCTGCCCGGTGTCGCCCATCCGGGAGAACAGCGTGGACATCCGCTGCAGGCGGGTCGGGTCGGTGGAGCCGAGGGCGTCGTCGATGATGACCGGCACCGGCACCTGACCGTCCTCCGATTCCCGGGAGGTGAGGTGGGCGATGGCGAACCGGGTGAGGATCGCCAGCTGCTCCTTCGCACCACCCGACAGGTCCGCCAGCGGGACGGTGCCGTCGGCGTCACTGCGCTGGCTGACCTCCAGCTGGTCGGAGAGCGTGAACTCCACGTCCGTGCCGAACACCGGCCGCGCCAGCAGGGTGAGCTGCTCCGCGAAGGGGCGGGCGTAGCGGGCGCGGGCCTCCGCGCGGTGCCGCTGCAGGGTCTCGCGCAGCAGCTGCACGGCCTCGGCACGACGGGTGACGGAGTCGAGCCGGTGGCGGGCGGCCTCCAGCGCGGACTCCGCCTTGTCCAGGCGTTCCGCCGCCCCCTGCGCCTGCTCGATGTAGCTCCGCAGGCCGGCCAGGTCCTCCCGGGACCGGGCGACGGTCTCGTGCAGCGAACGCAGCCGGACCACCGCCCCCTCGTGCAGGTCGGCGGCCAGCTGCGGGTCGGCGGCGGCGACCTCCTCATCCGCCGCGCCGGACTGCGCGAGCGCCTCCTCGCGGGCCAGCGTCGCCTCCCGGACGGCCTCCTCCAGCGCCTCGTCAGAGGCTTCGGCGAGCGCGCTGTCGAGGGCGGACTGCGCCTGACGGAGGGATTCCTCCGCCGCCTCGATGCGGACGTTGAGCGCGGTGAGGGCGTTCTCGGCGCGGCGCTGCTGCCAGGGGGCGAGTGCCTCGTCGATCTCGGCGAGAAGGCGGCCGGCCTCCTCGCCGGCGTCCTCCGCCTCGTCCACGGCACGGGTGGCGGCGTCGGCGTCGAGGTCGGGGACGTCCTCGTCGGCCAGCTCCTCCTCGAGGCGGGCGAGCTCGGCGACGAGCTGCTCCTCCTCCGCCCCGCCGAGCAGGCCGGTGCGCTCCCGCAGCAGCGCCGCGAGGTCCTCCGCGGCGCGCCGGTGGACGTCGTGGGCCTCCCGGACGGCCGCGAGGTCGGGGAGGTCGAGCTCCTCCAGCAGCGCGGTGAGGGTCTGCTCGGCCGCCGCGACCGGGTCGGTGCCCGTCTCCGCGGTGTGCCCGGCGCGGTAGCGGGCGGTGATCCCACCGATGAGCAGCTCGGTGCCGTCGGACAGTTCCACCGACACGGGATCATCGCCGAGGATCAGCTCCGTGCCGTCGACCGTGAGGGTCTCCCCGGCCGGGCCGGTGAACTCCAGACGGGCCGCCGCCCCGGCGCGCAGGCGGCGGGCGAGGGTGAGTTCGGTGGTGGCCTCCTCGACGGCGTCGACGTCCGCCGCGGTGATCTCCCGTCCGGCGGTGGCCGTCCGCAGCTGGGCGATCCTCTCGTTGAGCTCGCGGACGGAGGCGAGCTGGGTGGTGAGGTCGGCGCGTCGGGAAGCATCGGTGACCAGCCGCAGCTCCCGGCGCGCGGTGCGCAGACGTGCGGCGGCGTCCTTCTGCGCCTGCACCGCCGCGGTGCGCCTCTCCCCCAGCTCCTGCAGCTGGGTGGCCTCCCGGCCGGCCTCCTCCTGCGCGGCCTCCAGGCCAGCGCGGCGTTCGGCGAGCAGCTCCTCCGCGTCGGTGACGGCGGCGGCGAGGGTGGCGCGCTGCGTCACGGCGGACTCGGCGCGCTCCAGCGCCTCGGTGGCCAACTGCAGTTCGCGGCGCAGCACCCCGGCGCGTTCCTCGGCCTCGGCGGCGACGCGCGCCCGCTCGGCGAGTTCCTGCTCCTCGGCCTCCGCACCGGGCAGGTCCGCGAGGGCCTGCGCCTGCCGCTCGGTAACGCTGTCGAAACGGTCGACGTGCCCCGCCAGTTCGGCGTTCTCGGCGGCGGCCGTCTCCTGGTCGGTCTGCGCGCTCTCGAAGGCCTCGCGGGCCTCCTTGAGCTCCAGCCTCGCCTGCCCGCCGGCGGTGAAGTAGCGTTCGTACTCCTTCTCGACGGCCGCGCTCAGCGCCGTGTCCTCCGTGCCGGAGCTGTCGCCGTCGTCCACACCGTCGAGGGCCCTCGTCACCGAGGAGATGCCCACCGCGGCGATCCCGTCGCCCAGGTCGTCCTGCCGCAGGAAGAGGGTGCGGGCCAGCTCACGGTCCATGTGGCGGGAGAGGATCTCCTCGAGCTGGTCCTCGGCCTCCCGGCCGGTGTAGTCGGCCCGCTGCGGGGCGGTGATGCGCAGCTCCGCCTTGGGGGCACGCAGCCAGTTCTTGCGGATGGTGAACGTCACCGGCCCGACCGTGGCGTGCAGCGTCACCGTCGGGGAATCGTCACGCCCGGCTGGCTGCCACGCCTTCACGGC
>LSQX01286810.1_pt1 | contig 11112 bp, 9 predicted proteins | sample 654561 | NCBI WGS metagenome assembly LSQX01 (sample SAMN04489861, study PRJNA283612) | anaerobic digester metagenome | isolation source: 4 biogas reactors fed with cattle manure at either 37C or 55C with and... | place: Denmark: Kongens Lyngby | collected 2014 | reverse complement strand
ACGAGATTCGCCTTAGTCGCGTGGTCTGGGAGATGTGTGTAAGAGACAGCTATTACAGTAATACTTGCGGTTCTTTTAGTACCTCAGATGATTGTATCTGCTGCGGACTACAACTATGGCGAGGCACTCCAGAAATCAATACTTTTCTATGAGTTTCAAATGGCTGGAAAACTTCCTCCGGACATGCGTACCAACTGGCGCGGAGACTCTTGCCTAAATGATGGAAGTGATGTGGGGCTTGACCTTACAGGCGGTTGGTTTGATGCAGGTGATCACGTAAAGTTCAACCTGCCTATGGCTTATACAGTATCAATGCTGGCATGGTCCGTTTATGAGTACAAGGATGAGCTTGAAAAAAGTGGACAGCTACCTTACGTAATGGCACAGATAAAATGGGCATCAGATTACCTGATAAAATGTCATCCTGAGAAATATGTATATTACTATCAGGTTGGAGACGGTAATGGTGACCACAGGTGGTGGGTACCTGCAGAAGTAATTGATGTTCAGGCGGCAAGACCTTCAGCTAAAGTAACCAAACAAAATCCGGGCTCTACCGTCACAGCTGAAACAGCAGCAGCTCTTGCTGCAACAGCTGCTGTATTTAAGGATAGCAATCCCTCTTATGCAGCTACATGTCTTCAGCATGCAAAAGATCTTTTTGATTTTGCTGAAACAACTCAAAGTGATAAAGGCTATACTGAAGCACTAAACTTTTATACTTCGAACAGCGGCTGGTGGGATGAACTTTCTTGGGCAGGTGCATGGATTTATCTGGCTTCTAACGATAAAGAATACCTTGACAAGTCGGAACAATATGTGAGTAAATGGGGCTTGGAAGACCGGACTGATTATATTGCATACAAGTGGGGACAATGCTGGGATGATGTTCATTATGGAGCCCAACTACTGCTTGCAAAAATCACAAACAAGGATTTATATAAGGTAAGTATGGAAAGGCATTTCGATTACTGGTCTGTCGGGTACGAAGGTCAGAAAATTACTTACACACCGAAGGGACTTGCGCATCTGACAAGTTGGGGTGTTTTAAGGCACTCCACTACTACTGCATTTTTGGCATGCGTATATGCTGACTGGTCTGGTTGCTCTCCTTCTAAAGTAGATACTTACACGAAGTTTGCAAAGCAGCAAGCCGACTATGCACTAGGAAGTTCAGGAAGAAGCTACGTTGTTGGATTTGGAACAAATCCTCCGAAGCATCCTCATCATAGAACAGCTCACAGCTCATGGAGGGACACACAAGAAGAGCCTAAAAACCACAGGCACACCCTTTACGGTGCTCTTGTAGGCGGTCCTAGCAGTAACGATAGTTATACCGACTCCATAGGGGATTATGTATCAAATGAAGTTGCATGTGATTACAATGCGGGATTTGTAGGTCTTCTTGCTAAAATGTACGGTGAATACGGTGGTAATCCCATACCGGGATTTAAAGCTGTTGAAGAAATATCAAATACAGAAATATATGTAATAGCTGAAGTTGCTGACGCCAGCTACGGACAGTTCAGATCTTATCTTCACAATAAATCTGGATGGCCCGCAAGAGTATGCGATAAACTATCTTTCAGGTATTTCCTTGACCTCAGTGAATATGTAGCTGCTGGGAACGATCCTGCTCAGATTGAGACGGACATAATCTATTCATCAGCATCATCCATCAAGATTTCCAGTCCTAAAGTCTATGATACATCCAAAAACATTTACTATGTAGAAATAGATCTGACAGGTACCAAGGTTTTCCCTGGCAGTGACATGGATCATAAGAAAGAGATACAGTTCAGGATTGCTCCTCCTTCTGGTGCCGAATGGGATAGCTCCAACGACTTCTCATTCCTTGGAATTAAAAACAGCGATGGCGAAGAAGTATACGAACTACCAATATATGATAATGGTGCACTTATATTCGGTAAAGAACCTGACGGAAGTACACCATCTAATACTCCAATACCTATAACTACAATTCCACCTAAAACTACAGATCCGGTTAAATCTACACCAAAGCCTACAGTTTTAAAGGGGGATGTTAACAATGATGGAAACGTTAACTCTACAGACTATGCTCTTATTAAAAAATATCTTTTGGGGACTATAGCTGATTTCCCTGATGAAAGTGGCAAATTGGCCGCCGATGTTGACAGCAACGCAAGTATAAACTCAACAGACTACGCACTTATGAAGCGATTTATACTTGGGCTTATAGGAGAATTTCCTTCATAAAAAACGAAATATATGACCTAAGAGAGGGACAAGGAGATAGGTACCTTGTCCCTTAATCTTTTGATTTTATAATCATTAATATGCCACTCTTTATAGAAACTTCTGCAACTTCCCCCAAAAACTCATTGCTTACCCCTCTGCTTTCACCCATATAAAGAGTATCTCCATTCAAGGGATATAAAAGCCCTCTTGTAACTACACCTTCCACCTTTTCAGTCAATGAAAGCAGTGTTATTTTGAAACCTTCTTCCCTTTCTATCCTCACTTTTTCGGTGGTTAATACAATTTTATTCTGCTCGTTAATAATCCTGCCTGTTATACCTTTGTCTAACATTCTCTTTAAAAGAAATATGTTGGACAATGAGTGGTCAAGCCTTGTTCCTGTACCCCCGACAATTACAATATCCTTGCTACCCCTTTCTATGGCTACATGTATTGCAAGTTCCGTATCTGTCATATCCTTATTCTGTTTGAATTTATGTACTTCAACACCAAGCTCTTTATAATACTTAAGAACATCTAGGAGTATTGAATCGAAATCTCCGACAAGAATATCAGGCTTTATTCCGAACCTCATTAAATGAGAAGCGGCACCGTCGGCGCAAACCACCAAAGAAGCGTTATCAAAATATTTCTTATAGAAGGAATAGTCATTTATACTTCCATTGCAAACAATTATTGCTGTCATTAACCCATCACCGACCCATTCAAAGGAATATTCCTATTCCTTATATACAATTCTTCTCAAAAAAAATTTGTTTTTCAATAGACTTTTTAGAGGATATTGTTCTGCTATTTACATAGCTTGCATTGCGACCCTTATTTTCCACCTTCGCTACGGTATGCATTTTCCCGAAATTTATTTATGACTTCCTTAATGTCAGGTGCAGTAAACACCGTAGAGCCAGACACAATGACATTTGCACCAGCCTTTGTGACTTCATATACATTGTTGGTATCTATGCCACCATCAACCTCAATGTCAGTATTCAATCCTCTTTTATTGATCATTTCTCTCAAATCTCTTATCTTCCCAGCAGTCGATTCAATATACTCTTGACCTCCAAAACCAGGATTTACACTCATAAGCAAAACCATATCCACGTCTTCAATTATCCAGTCAAGAGTTGACAGAGAAGTCGCCGGATTTAAAGATACAGCAGCCTTTTTTCCATGCTGCTTGATTTTTTGCACCGCTCTGTGAAGATGAGCACAGGCTTCCACGTGCACTGTAATAATATCCGCACCAGCATCAACAAAACTATCTATGTACCTATCAGGGTCTTCTATCATAAGATGAACATCGAACACCAGCCCCGTTAACTTCCTTATTGCCTTTACAATAAGCGAACCAATAGTAATATTAGGAACAAAACGTCCGTCCATTACATCGATATGCACATAATCTGCACCAGCTTTCTCTATCCTCAATACTTCCTCGCCCAGTCTGGAAAAATCAGCTGACAGTATAGAAGGGGCAATTTTTATCAAGTTTGACACTCCCTTTTCTTCTGTTTCTTTTCCAAAAAACTTTTAATTATATTTTTTCTTATACTGCTGTTTTAAATTATTGAATAATTCTACATATCTCAGGTATCTTCCCAAATCCAGTTCTCCGTCTTCTAAAGCAAACCTTACCTCACACCCGGGCTCGCTGACATGGTTGCAACCTGAAAATTTGCACTTTCCGATAAAAGTATCAAACTCAGGATAGTAGAACTGAAGCTTTTCAGGTTCTATCCCGGATAAATCAAAAGAACTAAACCCCGGAGTATCAACAACAAAACCCCCAGACTTCAGCTCAATCAACTCTGCATGCCTGGTTGTATGCTTTCCTCTCTCAATTCTTTCACTAACTTCACCCGTTTGCATTACATATGCATTAAGTACTCTGTTGAGTACTGTTGATTTCCCAACTCCCGATTGTCCAGCAAAAACAGTTACCTCGCCTTTTAAAGCCTTTTCAAGGCAGTCAAACCCCATATCCAATACAGTGCTTAACAAAACTATTGAATATCCCGATTTAGCATAGGATTCTACTATTTGTTTGTATTCATCTTCACTGCACAAGTCAGTTTTGTTTAAACAGATAAAGCAACCAAGACCCTCTTTGGTAGCTGAAAGCAAAAGCTTATCCAAAAGTCCGTAATCCGGCAAAGGTGCTTTAACAGATATAACCACAGCAACCTGAGTTATATTAGCTACGGCTGGTCTTATAAGCTGTATATCTCTCGGTAGTATCTTTTCAACATTCCCGATCTTTCTTATGCCGTCTATAACCGATATGGAAACTCTGTCGCCCGGCAACGGAATTATACTGTCCTTTCGGAATATCCCCCTTGCCTTGCATTCGTATACTCCATCCTCGGTCTTCACATAGTAAAATCCCCCTATGCCTTTAATGATTACACCTGACGGCAAACTATTTACCTCCTCTAAAAAGCTTTTTACAAATTAAAAACGCTCGGTAAAATCCATATATATCTTACTGTTCAGATATACCTTAACCTGAGTACTGCCTCCATTCGGAACAGAAACCTGCACAGTAATCGGAAAATCACTCTTCTTTACAACACCAGTCATCAGTGTATCGGTATTATTTGTATCCGACCTTGTAGCATTCACTAAAACCCTAATATTTTCCTGATAATCTTTATCATCCAGCACTATTACTTTATAAATCTTCTTTAAGTCAGGATTTATATCCTGAAGATGTATATCTACTGGCGTACCTTCATCAACCATAGTGCCTGATATTGGACTCTGACTTACAACTTTATCAAGAATATAGCTGGTCATTTGTTGGGGATATGTTTCGCCCGCCGCCAGACCCTTGTATGACAAACGGTTAAACGCTTCCGATCTTGTAAGCCCTGTTAGGTCTGGTACTTCCACCTGCTTAATCTCGGGTCCTAAACTTTTATATATTGTTACTTTTCCTCCGGGTCTTACATCGTAGTTTGTGTCTGGCTCTGTCTTTATTACATAATTAGTAGTAACGGTATCACTGTAGTCATCCTGTATTTCCGATTCCAAGCCTAAGAGCCTTAATGTTGTCTGGGCATCCCTGTAATCATGTCCCCTCAAATCAGGTACTTTTATAAACAAAGGACCATCGCTTACGACAAATTCTATTGTATTATATCCCACAGCACCGCGTCTTAACCTTTCACCTGTTGCTTTATCCTGATTTATAATTGTATCCTTTTTATAAACATCATTATTCTGTATTATAGCGTTCACAGTAATACCCATTTCTTCTAGTTGCTTCTTAACATCATCATAGTTCTTACCTGTATAGTCTTCTACAACAAAATCCTCCGGTCTTTCCAGAATACCTGAAATAAAATTTGAAAACATAACTACTGCAACAATTATAATTACTAACGATGCAGCAACCGCAATTATTGTTGTCATCCTGTCTTTTTTCTTCTTCTTTTTTTTCTTCATTTTTTCATCACCTGCTTTAGTACCTTTAGTACTTGAATCATCTACCGTTTTTATCTCCTTATCACCAATAGAAGGCATTCTTACAGTAGGGCTTGAATCTATATCTTCTTTTTGCAAAAATTCGGCTTCTGGTTCATTGAGCACCTTATATAAGTGTTGCAATAGTTCTGATACACTCTGGTATCTTTTTGTCTGGTCTTTCTTAATCGCCCGCATAATAATACTGTTTATGCCTTTAGGCAAATCACTTCTCAGGCTTAGAGGCTCCTTTGGCTCATCCTGTATATGCTTAAGCGCAACAGCCACAGGACTTTCTCCGTTAAATGGCAGTTCCCCTGTCATCATCTCATACATAACTATTCCTATCGAATACAAATCGGATTTTTCATCGGTAAACCCTCCCCTTGCCTGTTCAGGAGAAAAGTAGTGCACCGAGCCTATCGTACTTCCTGCCATTGTAATTGTAGAAGAAGTTACAGCCCTTGCTATACCGAAGTCGGTAACCTTTGCTACACCGTCTTTTGTAATTAATATATTATGGGGTTTTATATCCCTGTGAACTATATGATTCTTATGTGCATGCTCAATAGCAAGGCATATTTGAATGGATATATTAATTGCTTCCTTCCAGTCCAATGGATCCTTTTGTTCAATGTATTCCTTAAGCGTTATTCCATTGATATACTCCATCACAATGTAATGTATATCTTCTTCATGTCCCACATCATAAATAGATACGATGTTAGGTTGCGAAAGGCTTGCCGCTGCCTGAGCCTCAACGCGGAATCTCATTACAAATTCCTCATCATCGGTAAATTCCGGCCTTAAAATCTTTACTGCAACATATCTATTAAGAAGAGCGCATTTCGCTTTATAAACTAAAGCCATTCCGCCCCCACCTATTTTTTCAATCAACTCGTATCTATTTCCAAGTATTCTACCTACCATAACAGCACCCCTGCTTTATTATAGCATTAACAATTTACATCTGACCTGTAATACTGTTAAATCCATATATAATTAAATTGTTATCAAAATTCACATAATTAGTCATTTTTTATAATAATAACCGTTATGTTATCTTCTCCGCCCTTTTCATTAGCCAAGCGCACCAATTCACCGCATGATACATTTATATCATCATTGTTTGCGATTACTGAAAGTATTTCGTCCCCAGTAAGCATATTAGACAAACCGTCGGTGCATAGAACAAATGTATCATTCTTATTAACACCTATTGAAAGGGTATCAATAAGAATATTTTCTTCACACCCCAATGCTCTTGTTATAATATTCTTCTTAGGATGGTTTTCCGCTTCTTCCCTTGTCAACGAACCATTTTTTATTAATTCCTCTATAAAGGAATGATCTGTAGTAAGCTGTTCAATTTTTCCTTCCCTTATCAAGTATACCCTACTGTCTCCAACATGACCAATATAAAATTTGCTGTTAAAAATGACAGTAACAACAAACGTGGTACCCATGCCAGCATTTTCTTCAGACTCTTTCGACTTTTGATATACAGTACTGTTTGCCGCTTCCATAAGCTTTTCAATTTCAGACAGGATATTTTCTTCCTCTGTAAAGCTTTCCGCATTATTTTGAAGATACTCCTGAGCAAACTCAACTGCAATCCTACTGGCTACTTCTCCTGAATTATGACCACCCATACCGTCAGCTATAATAAAAGTATCCGGCACACCATTCTTACCGATAATTACTTTGCAGCTGTCTTCATTTAATTCCCTGACTTTTCCTTTGTCGCTTTCAAATGCAAATCTCACTATACCACTCCCCAGATTAGCTTAAGAAAATCTTATATGGAATAATAGCTCAATGCTGTATTTCTTACCGGATTTATTGCTTTATAAGACTTCTTCTGAGCTGACCGCATGCCGCGTTAATATCACTTCCCAGTTCACGCCTTATTGTAGTTTCAATACCCTGCTTCTCAAGTATAAATTTAAATTCCTCAACTTTTTCCTTCCTGCTCTTTACAAATTCTCCACCCGACACAGTATTCACAGGTATCAGATTAACATGGCACAACATGCCTTTTATAAGAGCTGCCAACTCCTTTGCATTATCATTCGAGTCATTAACCTGGTCAATCAACGCATATTCAAATGTAATTCTTCTTTTTGTGGTCTCAGTATATATCTTACATACTTCAATCAGTTTGTCAATAGAATACCTTTTATTAACAGGCATTATTTTTTCACGTATCGTATCATTTGGAGCATGCAAAGATATAGAAAGTGTCACAGGCATATTCTCCTTTGACAACTTCAATATCTCGGGTACAAGTCCGCATGTAGAAACCGAAATGTGTCTAAGACCTATATTTAAACCATCTTTGTGGTTAACAAGTCTTAGAAATCCAACAACATTTTCATAATTGTCCATAGGTTCACCTATGCCCATTATAACTATATTACTGATTCTTAAACCCGCATCGTTACCAATCATTAAAACTTGGTCGAGCATTTCGCCTGCCGTAAGATTCCTCGCAAAACCAGCTCCAGTTGAAGCACAGAACTTGCATCCCATTTTACAGCCAGCTTGTGAAGATATACAGACACTGTATCCGTGTGCATATTTCATCAGCACACTTTCAATAACATTTCCGTCAACAAGTTTGAATAAGTATTTAATTGTACCGTCTATTCGGGAAACAAACTTCTCAACAACTTCAAACCTGTTTATATATGCCTTTTCTTTAAGGCTTTCCCTCAAACTCTTAGAGAGGTTTGTCATTTCATCAATATCTTTTATTCCTCTATTTGTCCATTGAAAAATTTGTTTTGCTCTGAACTTCTGCTGTCCCATTTCCGAAAGAAATATCTCAAGCTCTTCTATTTTCAAATTAAGAAGGTCTGTTTTTTCCCGCATTATGTTAACTCCTTCTTCTCATTCTGGCTATAAAAAATCCGTCTGTGCCGTCAATGTGCGGGTACAGTTGAATGTATCCCTTTTTTGCAGTTTCTTTACAAAACCCTTCAGCAAGATAATTCGAAATATCTTCTAAATCAAACTCTCTGTTGGCTTTGGTAAAATTCTCAACAACCTCTTCATTTTCTTCCCGTTCTATTGTACATGTGCTATAAACAAGTACACCTCCGGGCTTTACATATTTTGATGAAGTGTCAAGAATTTTTTCCTGAAGTTTTATAATTTCCCTTTTGTCTTCTAAATTTCTCGACCACTTTATATCCGGCTTTCGCCTTATTATTCCAAAACCGGTACAAGGGGCATCTACAAGCACCCTGTCCGCCTTGCCTTCAAGCTCTTTATCAAAAAGCGTAGCATCAAAAACCTCTGTTTTTATAATATCAAGTCCCAATCTTTTTTTTGCTTCATCAATCAAAGCTATTTTATGCTCATGCACATCCCTGGCCAATACATCTCCCTTATTACCCATCATCTGTGCTATATAGGTGGATTTTCCCCCCGGAGCACTGCACACATCCATTACGAACTCACCGGGCTTCGAACCAAGAACTCTACCTACCAGCATTGAACTCTCATCTTGCACCTGAAAACAACCTTGTTTATAGGTCTCAGATTCAAATACTGAAGCCGGATTTTCGATAACCAGAGCATCATCCATATATCTTGTTCTTTTTGCTTCAAAACCCTTATTTTTAAGTTCAGCAATAAGCTCATCGCATGAAATCTTTAGAGTATTGACTCTTACGATAAATGGAGGTGTTTCATTATTGCTTATTAAAAGCCCCTCTGTAAATTCCTCTCCAAAACGATTGAGCCATCCATTTACCATCCACTGGGGATGAGAATATTTTACTGACAAATAGCCTTCTATATCCTTCATCCTGTCGGGATACTCTATGTTATCCCTGTTCCGTGCAATGTTTCTAAGTACAGCATTAACATACCTGCTACTAGCCATATGACCGTACTTCTTTGCAAGCTTTACACTTTCATTGCAGGCTGCCGATTCAGGTATTTTATCGGTAAATATCAACTGATAGATACCTAAACGCAATATGTTAAGTATCCAAGGCGAAAGCTTTTTAATTTTGACGGAAGAAAACTTCTCCACAAAAAAATCAATTGTAAGCTTCCACTTCAAAGTACCATATACCATATCTGTAATAAATGCCTTATCAAGTATTCTGTAATCATGACCCTTAAAGTATTTGTTGAGTGCAATATTGGAGTAAGCACCCTTTTTATCTATGTCACATATTATTTTAAGTGCCGCTTCCCTCGGTAAATCAACAGTCATGCCGATTACCTTCTTCTATTTGATAGAAGCAGAAGTCTAAGAAGGTTTGCAAGTGCGACAGCCGCAGAAGCTACATATGTCATCGCAGCAGCTCTCAGAACCTTCTTTGCAGGGTCTATTTCGTCATAATCAAGAATACCAGTATCTTCGAGGGTACGTATTGCCCTGCTACTTGCGTTGAATTCAACCGGAAGCGTTATCATATAGAATGCAACTGCAATGGTATATAAAAGTATTCCTATAGTTATTAATGGTCCAAAACTGAATATAATTCCTGCAATAGCCAGCGGAAACCCAAGGGTTGATCCCAGACCCGCAACAGGAACCAGCGTACTTCTAAGTACAAGAGGTGCATATGATTCACCGTGCTGAATGGCATGACCTGTTTCATGAGCCGCAACACCAATAGCTGCAACCGAACTACTGCCGTATACTCCCTGGGATAGCCTTACAACCTTCGTCCTGGGGTCATAATGATCTGTAAGTTCACCTGCAACCGCTTCCACTCTTACATCTACAAGACCATTTCTCTCTAATATGGTTTTTGCAATTTCTGCACCGGTAAGACCTCTTTTGTTCGCTATACGGCTGTACTTGCTGTAAGTACTCTTAACCTTACTCTGAGCGTATAGAGAAAACAGAATTGCAGGTACAACCAATATAAGGTAATATACATCAAATCCATATAAACGTCCAAACATAAATATCTCCTCCTTTTCTTGTATAACATTTTCTATTAGTTTTTCAGAATAGCCTCCAATATCGACTTAAATTTATCAAGGTCTACACAGGTATTAAAGCACGGTCCGTTAGGTCTTTCGTTGAGAAGCCCTATAACCTTGATTTTCCCTACATCAATTATACCGCTTGTAAGGTCTCTTTCGCAAGCAACAGCAAGAATAATTTTCGGTCTTAGTTTATAAATGATATTCCTTGCAGCCGTACCCCCTGTTACAACTTGAACCTTTATACCTTTTTGACAAGAAACCGAAATGATTTCTCCTATTGTACAGGCTCCGCACCTTACACAATTATTTATATCGTTGGTAATCTTATTCCTGCACTCCGAATATTGTAGGCAATGCGGAAGCAATACCAGTACATCCTCAGAATTGTACCTTTTGCCATCAATGTTTACAACCAGATTATTAAAATCCTGTCTCTTATACACATCT
>LSQX01301628.1_pt1 | contig 11113 bp, 9 predicted proteins | sample 654561 | NCBI WGS metagenome assembly LSQX01 (sample SAMN04489861, study PRJNA283612) | anaerobic digester metagenome | isolation source: 4 biogas reactors fed with cattle manure at either 37C or 55C with and... | place: Denmark: Kongens Lyngby | collected 2014 | reverse complement strand
GGTAATTTCTATTTATAACTTATTTTTCCTTCTGATTCTTCTTTCTGCACTCTTTTAGTTTTTCTTCCACCCGGATACGGGAAATAAATACGCCGAACTGCGTTGCAATGGTTTCGATGACAGTTCGCACGCTGTCTGGAAGCTCATATTCGAGGCTAGAAGCAAGATAAAAAGCTGCAATAACCTCCTCTTTTTCTGATTTCACGGGAATAATTGCAGTAGCCCTGAGGTTTTCACGCCTGAGTGCGTCATCTCTAGAGGTAAGGATAAGGTCTACATGCTGTTTGTAAACAGGCTGCCCTATCATAACAAGTCTGGTATTTGGAGAGTTCACACTGTAATGCGAGGCGTGCTCGACAAAATTAGGAGAAAGGCCGCGATGAATTGCAAGATTCATGTCTCCGGTTTCTTCATCAATAAGATAAATGCCTCCTGCATTAATTTCATCTATTTGGAGGCAGGAGTCCAGTAATTTCTCAAGGGTCTCGTTCAGGGAACTGGAAGTGCTGAGTCCGATGCCAAGATCCCTCTGGATGTAAAGCAATTTTTCTCTTCTCTTCCGCTCAGTAATATCTAGGGCTATTCCCTTAAGATACTTTACAACCCCATTTTCATCGGCTTCAATGAAAGTCCTTTCCTCAACCCAGCGTACTTCGCCTGATTTCGTCAGGATGCGGTACTCCTGGGAAAAGTCTACATAATCTTCTTCTATCCTTCTTAAAAGTTCCCTTTCAACTCTATCAAAGTCATCAGGATGAACAATGTTCCCATAATGAATTTTTCCGGAAGTAAACTCTTCTACAGCATATCCAAATTGCTTTATATTCTCGGAAACAAATTCGGCAGGCCAATACTTTTCTGGTCTCCAGAGGAAAATTGTCACAGGGACTTTGTTTATTACTGAAATCAGCTCTCTTGCCATTTCCAGAGCGTTGCATAACGCCATTTCGTTAAGGTATTTACAGGCTTTTTGCCTGTCATTTCCATTCTTTGCTGATTTCGAAGCTTCTTTAGACATTTTTTCCCCGTAGATCTCAATTTTTTGTAGTGATGCTATGAGAATAACTTCGCATATTTACACTTTTTGCTCTGCAAACATAGAAGTACCCAATAAATTAAAAAACTTGTGATTTGACTTTAAAAAAGTACCAGAATGTAGAGACTTGAAAGTTTGATTCGATTAGGAAATCTTACAAGAAGGAATACAAGAAAAAAAGGAACTTAAGAGAAAAATATATATCTGAAATCGAGATTCCTTGAATTTAAGGGGTCAAACTATAAATTATATAATTAATTATGTATAAATACCTACTTCTGCTGTCTATAATGGAATCTAATTTTTATTTAATTCTCGAGGTCAATTTCATATATAAGTGATTACATATTTTCAATATAACTGTGCAAAAAATAAAAAGAGGATGTTGAGATGGATAATCTTCAGGGAGTATTGAAAGGACAAAAAATTGCTTATTTTTCTATGGAAATCGGGCTTAATAGTGAAATCCCGACTTATTCAGGAGGTTTGGGCATACTTGCAGGAGATACTATTCGCTCGGCTGCAGACCTGAATATTCCACTAGTGGCAGTAACGCTGGTAAGCAACAAAGGTTATTTCAGGCAAATTCTTGATCCTTCTGGAAATCAGGTAGAGCATACTGAAGAGTGGAATCCTGCCCGTTTCATGACGTTGCTTGTAGAAGAGGTAAGCGTAAAAATCCAGAATCGGGATGTTAAAATCAGAGCCTGGTTGTATAGTTGTAAAAGCCTTACTGGAGGCTGTGTTCCCATTATTTTCCTTGATACCAATGTCGAGGGGAATGACTGGGAGGACCGCAGAATTACGGATTCTCTTTATGGAGGAGACCAAAGCTATAGGCTCAAGCAGGAAATGATATTAGGGATAGGAGGAGTAAGAATGCTTGAGACTCTGGGGTTCAGGGTCAGAAAGTACCATATGAACGAAGGTCACTCGAGTCTGCTAGGTTTGGAACTCCTGAGGCGTAACGGCACTGATCCTATGAAAGTAAAGGAACTCTGTATTTTTACTACGCATACCCCTGTGGAAGCAGGGCACGATAAATTTGATTATGGGCTTGTAGAAGACCTTTTTCAGGACAAAAGCGATGTAGATATCCTCAAAAGGTTTGGAGGAACCGATCGCTTCAATACAAGCCTTTTTGCCCTTAACCTGTCGAACTATGTCAATGGAGTCACGAAAAGGCACAGCCGGGTCTCAAGTGAACTCTTCCCTGGCTACAAGATCCAGGCGATCACAAACGGTATCCATTCATATACCTGGACTTCTCCTTATTTCAGGAAACTGTATGACCGATACCTGCCTGGCTGGGCAAATGAGCCTGAACTTCTGGTAAGGGCAGATGGAATTCCGGATACCGAAATCTGGGAAGCCCATTGGAACGCAAAAAAAGCTCTTATTGATGAGGTGAATGAAAAGACAGGCGTGGGTATGGATTACGAGACCTTTACTATAGGCTTTGCACGGCGAATGACTGAATACAAGCGTGCAACTCTTGTTCTTTCAGACCTTGAGATGCTCAAAAAAATAAACCGGAGAGGCAAAATTCAACTTATCTTTGCAGGCAAAGCCCACCCGCGTGACGAGGCTGGAAAACAGATTATAAGGGACATCTTCAAAGATATAGAAATCCTAAGGGAAGAAATAAAGATTGTTTTTCTGGAAAACTATGATATAGACCTGGCCGCAAAAATGGTATCTGGGGTCGATCTCTGGCTGAATACTCCAACCCGTCCCTATGAGGCTTCAGGCACAAGTGGGATGAAAGCTGCCCATAATGGGGTTGTGAATTTCAGCGTGCTTGACGGCTGGTGGATCGAAGGTTGGATTGAAGGCGTGACCGGCTGGTCAATTGGGCCTCAGCCCGAAGAAAACTTTTCTGAAGAAGAAGCGAAAGCCGCCGAGCTTAGCGACCTTTATAATAAACTGTATTATATTATCGTTCCCATGTACTATGACCGGAAGGACGAGTGGGTTAGGTTAATAAACAACTCTATAGGCATGATAGCTTACTATTTCAACAGTCACAGAATGATGCGGCGTTATGTTACACATGCCTATCTATAAATGTAGTTCACAGTTTAAATGCAGTTGACAGTTTATCTGTTGTGACTTCTCATAGGAGCTAGTGAGTTTAATCTAACTCCTTTCATTATCTTTTTTATTTATCCCTGTCTTTGAGAATGGGTTTTCTACCCTACCTGCACGTAAATAATATCAATAAAAACTCCTCTGAACCAGGATCATTCCTTTCCGAATAAAAGAAATTAGGACTTTCCGGATTGGGTTAATCAGATTTTCAGGTCATATTTTAGGGTCTTTAAAGACTTATTTTCTCAATCTGAGATCTTTTATTGTTATAAGATTTCTCCAGATTAATAGCTGCAAAAACCGAGAACCGACGTCCGTTATAATCCTGATAGGAGACTTATTAAATCAATTTCCCTTCACGTAACTATCTTATCTCATTATGGTAAGTCAAGAATAATTCCGAAAAGCTTTTATATCTAGTTGTGGAGCTACTCAATAGAAATCTTGGGGGGATTTTAAAATATATTTGATGAGTTTATTTTCCTTCAAGTTTCAGAAAATTGAGTTACATCTAGATTTTGCTTTGCCACGAATAAAACGGCTAATTGATTATGAACACTTGTGGAGTCAAAAGGAAAATGGCTCAACCAGTTTTGTAAACAGGCCCAAGTAGCAAAAACAGATTCTCAGCTTCGGAAAGCAGGCAAGAAGTCTGTTGAATTCAGAAGCAAATCATAATTATACTCAAGGCGGGTAAAACCCATACCCACCTTCCATAACCCAACCCCGAATCTTATCATGGATTCGCCCTATAATACAGAGGTTCTTACATGGCATCCACCCTATGATTCATAGAGAACCTCTACCCGGGATCCAACCCAAACCCCAACCTGCGATCCAACAGGGGTCCTCTCGGATTCAACCCAAAACAAGCCTCGAACTCGACACCCAACTGAGGATTAATCCAACCCAAATCCTTTTTCGAGCCATTTCGGGACCCAACCAAGGACTCAACCTGTGATCCAACCTGGAAATTGACCCCTGGATCCAATCGACGATTTAGCTCCGATCTAACCCTAAAGGTCGTAAGAAATCATGCAGCTTATCAAGAAACCCCTGATAGACCTTGTCTTGAAAGCTCAAAAAGGAGCAGCCAGACAAGAAGTTGAGCAAAAATACAGATCCGCAGACAAAATAAAAACTCACAGTTGTTTAAAGAGATTCAAAACAGCAAACTTTGAAACCCGAAACCCTAAAATGAGATTTTTTATCCTATACGATACCAATACCCTATTTGGTAATACCTGCAAGACTGAAGAGCAAGGCTTAACTTTCCTGCAAACCGCAAAAAAAAGCCTCTTAGATTTTAACCTGCAGCTGACTGAGAGCCGCTTACAAGCCGTCACTGATCAGGCAACCGAGTGTTATTCCCGCCCTTTGACTCTGGAAGTTGGGAATTAACTGCAATAAAACGGTGTTAACATGTCAGTTAACGACTCGGTCAACCGGATAGTGGCAGGTTCCGGTGTAATACTTGCAGGAACCTTCATTGGAATGCTTCTCGACATCATTACTAAAAAAGTACTCACATCACATCTCTCGCCAGCTGATTTTGGCACCTACTCTCTCGCACTTACCGTAATCTCAATTACAGGCGCAGTCGCAACCCTTGGACTTAACGAAGGAGTACCAAGATATATCGCATTCTTCAGGGGCAGGCGTGAAGAACAGAAGTTACACGAACTAATAGTTTCAGCCATGCTTATGGGCTTGATTGCAGGTCTACTTTCAATTCTGGTCTCACCCTCTTTGTTCCAGAGTTTGGCTGGAAATAGCTTTGACGCACAGGGCAAAATCCTGTCCGTGGTGAAGATCCTGGTCTTTGCGGTTCCGTTCACCATACTCTTGAATCTAACAGTAGCGATCTACAGAGGATTCGACCGTACCAATGTTAACATGTATTTTTACAACATTATAAGGCCGATATCCCTGCTTGGATTCGCTTCAGCCGCTGTATTCATAGGAGTTTCCCTAAAAGGAGTTGTGTTTGCAGACCTGCTTTCAATGATCTTCACCTTCGGCATAATGTCCATATACTTCATAAAGAAGCCGCCAATTAAACAGGCAGCTAAACAGGAACGGAAAATTCAATTCAGTGACACTACCAGGCAGTTGATAAGGTATTCATTCCCACTTTTGATAACTGCAACTCTGCTGAATTTGATGAGCTGGATAGACACAATAATGCTTGGCTACTTCAAGTCGGCTGAAGTCGTTGGGATTTACAATGCAGTGTACCCTCTTGTAGGGTTCCTGTCTCTGGTAATTGCTTCCATGGGCTATGTGTATGTCCCTGTAACATCCAGACTCTGGGGTCAAAACAATACCTCGCCACTTGGTTCAATTTATGCGGTAATGACGAAATGGTGTTTCCTGCTTACGTTCCCTCTCTTCGCACTGATATTCGTGTACCCAGAGTACTTCATTACTAAGCTCTACGGGGCACAATACATAAGCGGCGCCACATCCCTGCGTATTCTTGCCCTAGGGTTCATAACAAACTCATATTTCGGATTTAACTATCATACCCTGCTGGCATCCGGAGACTCGGACTTCCTCATGAAGTGCTCGGTAGCAAGTGTAGGCATTAATGCCGTCATCAACTTCATGCTTATACCTGAGTATGGCATGGTAGGTGCAGCTATAGGGACTGCGGTATCCTATGCATCGATTGAAGTCTCGATGACTTTAAGAGCCTGGAGGAAGCAGCACATGCATCCGTTCACCTCGATGTACAGGAGATTGACTCTTATCGTTATCCTCGTGGTCGGATTCATGCTCGCAGCCAAGAATGTGCACCTGCTTACTGGAGCGACCTGGGAGTACGCAGCCTTTATAGTTGGGTATTTCCTGATTGTCCACAGGGCAAAAATCCTGGACAATACTGAAATGAAGATGATAGGGGAGATTCGAAAAACTATCAAGTACAAAATCAGCCTCTGTGTCCCCGAAGCACTCAAAACCCTTGCATCATAATTTGATTCCGGTGCAGGAAGCTGGCGATCCTTCGTTTTGAAGGCGTCAGCAGCTATATTTTTCATAATTTTAGTGAAAAAAGTTATTTTTAGGCGTCAGGAAACTGTTTTCAAAAAGATCAAGCGAAACTATGTACAAATTAACCTGAAAAACAAATCTAAAGGTACGGAAATAACCTGCAAAAGTTTGTCAGCTATCCTATCAACTATTCTGCTATCCAGCTTTTATATTCAATTAAGGTTTTCAAAGCTCCTGGCTTTTTAATCTGGATTCCAGGTATTCCTTTAGAACTACAGCATTATTAAAGGTCTCATCCTTTGCAGAATAGAGTAGGGTAAGATTTTTTGTTTCTCTCACTTTTTCGAGGAGTCCTTGTACATACTCTTCTTTTTGCTCCAGTTCTCTAAGGTAGCATTTCCTGAATTCTTCCCATTTTTCAGGATCATGGGAAAACCATTTCCTGAGACTATTCTCAGGAGCTATTTCCTTTATCCAGAGATCAAACCTTGCTTCACTTTTTCTCAGCCCTCTGGGCCAGAGCCTATCCACAAGTACCCTGAGTCCATCCTGTTCGGATGGTTGTTCGTAAACTCTTTTTACTCGAATCAACTATTACCCTCCTATTAACCATTTTTTCCAGTTTACCCGACTTAACCGATTTGGACCAGTTATGTGTCTTTAAATATGTCTGAATCTTTTATACTTATCTTTATTTCAATTTTTGTTCCTGTCTGTCCCATTTTACTCTGGCTATGCTTCTTTCTTTCATAGCTTACTACTTTAATTTGACAAGAGCTATTTTATAAAATTGTAATACATTATTTACCAGAGAAAATATGGGTATGGGGTACGTAAAAAATCTGGTTACTAGAACAGTGAAGGAATGGCTGGAAGACAATGCATTGACACACAGCGCTGCGCTGGCATTCTATTTTGTATTGAGTCTTCCTTCCCTCCTATTACTTTCGGCATCTATAGGCGGAATTTTTTTGAAATCAAAAAGTATTCAGGATAACATACTCAATCATCTGGAGGGAATCATAGACGAAGCAATGAGAAATATGATAATTTTACTTTTTGAACATATTCCTGAACTCAGTTCTCTGTCAATAAATGCATTAATCGGTTTTATTTTACTGTTCTGGAGTGCTAGTAATATTTTCAGGCAATTGAAGAATTTCCTTGAGCGAGCTTGGGATATCAAGCCCACTGAAGCCAATAATATTAAAGATTTTATAAAGGATATCATGACATCTTTTGTTATTGTCATTCTCTTTGGAGGGCTGCTCGTAATAAGCATACTTGTTGAAGGATTCCTTTATGCTGCTTCAAAATTGTTCCAGCAATTTCTACCATTTTCGCCTCTAATTGCTGATTACACAGGCTCAATAGCCAGTTTTCTTATTCTTGCGTTGTTTTTTATACTGGTGTATAGAGTACTTCCCGATAAGAGTTTTGATTTCAAATCGATTTTTGTAGGGTCTTTCGTAACAGCAATTCTTGTAACAATTGGAAAATATGCCCTTGTACTTTATTTTGCATACAGTAGCCCTACAAGCGTATACGGAGCAATAGGGTCAATTATTGGTTTATTTCTTCTGTTCTATTATTCTTCAATTATGATTACGCTTGGTGCCGAGTTCACAAAAGTTTATTCGGAATCTTAAAATCGCCTGTTTTTGTAGCCATATAATGTTGCAAAAACTTTCTTGAGGTTTCACCGGGAATCTTCTTATACTATTAATTTAAAGGAAGAAAAGCGTTATGTTTAATCATACATAACACCTCATATATAATCAATATTGTTTGTAATACGATTTCACTACTATCAGAGGAAGTTTCGTTCCCATAAGAGGAGTAGATATGGAAAAAAATAAAAAGATAATTTATGCTACTGTTGCTGTTCTGGGTATACTAGCTTTAGTAATGATAATGTTCCCAACTTACGAGCAGGATCCCAATGTTATAACTGTCTCTGCAGCTGCCAGCCTTACTGAAGCTTTTACGGACATAGCTTCGCAATACAAAGAAGAACATCCCGGAGCTCAAGTAAACCTGAATTTTGGAGGTTCAGGTAGTCTGCGTGCGCAAATAGAAGGAGGAGCACCTGTTGATGTTTTTGCTTCAGCTGACCAAAATCAGATGGATATGCTTGGCGATAAAAACCTTATCGTTAACAGCTCAAGAAAAGATTTTGCTCAAAACTCACTTGTTCTCATTACTCCTGAAAAAAGCACTCTTGATATAACAAGCCTGCAAGATCTAAAAGATCCTCAAGTGGAAAAAATCGGAATTGGAAATCCGGATACAGCCCCTGTTGGGAAATACACACGTTTAACACTGACTGAGGCAGGTCTGTGGGATCAACTTGAAAAGAAAGTGGTGCTTGCCGAAGACGTCAAACAGGTCCTTGTATATGTGGAAAGAGGGGAAGTTGACGCAGGTTTTGTATACATGACTGATGCAAAAACTGCAACGCCTGGAACCATCAAAATCGTTGCCAGTGTGCCTGTCAGTACCCCTGTTAATTATCCGATAGCTGTAGTTTCTCCGTCCGAGCATAAAGAAGAGGCACAGAACTTTGTCGATTTTATTACTGGAGAGGAAGGACAAGAAATACTGGAAAAGTACGGATTTACGGTGTTATCCAAGTGACAAGAATTAAATGATCCCTATGCTGGACCAGATCTGGTTTCCTTTATCCATTACGCTTTGGATAGCTACTATGTCATCCCTACTCGTGCTGTGCAGTGGGGTAGTAATAGCTTATATATTCGCGAGGCGTGATTTCCGAGGGAAAAAGCTTGCAGAACTGCTGGTAACACTTCCTTTAGTCCTTCCACCTACTGTAATTGGCTATCTTCTGGTTATTCTGGTAGGAAAAAACGGATTTATTGGGCACTTGATTTTCAATGTTCTGGGAACCGGGATTATGTTTACCAGGCAGGCCGCAGTTATTGCAGCTTATACAGTTTCCCTTCCGCTTATGGTGAGAACCGCACAGGCAGCCATTGAAGCCGTAGATAAAGAGCTTGAATATGCAGCCTATATTCTTGGAAGAAGTGAAATTGAAACTGCTCTTCTAATAACACTTCCTCTTGCAAAAAGGGGCATACTAGCAGGACTGGTACTTAGTTTTGCAAGGGCTGTTGGAGAATTTGGAGCAACCCTTATGCTGGCAGGGAACATTCCAGGAAAAACAAACACGATGTCTATCTCAATATACAGTGCTTTTCAGGCAGGTAACAACGAACTTGCCCAGGTACTGGTTTTGATCCTGGTTCTTATGTCTCTGTTGTTCATTGCGCTTACCGGAAAAATTGCCAGCAGGGAAAAGTTTGAGGTATAAACTTGGGTGTTAAGGTCAGACTTAGAAAAAGCTATTACGAAGCTGAAGATAGTAAAAGAAGAAGAGACAGAGCTAAAGGTAGGGCAAAAACTGGCGCCAAAATCGAAGCCAAGAAAGCTTTTATGCTCGATGTAAGCTTTGAGATGGAGAACGAACTTGTCGTACTTTTCGGGCCATATGGATCCGGAAAAACCACACTTTTCAAATGCATCTCAGGAATCACGGATCCTGATTGCGGAAACATAACTGTGAACAATAAAGTTTACTACAACAAAAACAATAAAATTAACCTGCCCATTCAGAAGCGCAATCTTGGCTATGTTTTTCAGAACTATACTCTCTTTCCCCATATGGACGTGAGAAAAAACATAGAATGCGGCCTCAAAAACTGGAATAAAGAAAGCAGGGAGGAAAGGGTAATGGAAATGATGAGTCTTCTCCACATAGAAGAGCTGGAAAAACGTTACCCTTTCCAGCTTTCAGGCGGGCAGAAGCAGAGAGTAGCTCTGGCAAGGGCTCTGGCTCCCAGACCTGAGCTCTTACTGCTGGATGAACCATTCTCTGCACTTGACAAAGGAATAAAAACCGAGTTTATAGAAAAAATAAAGAGTTTACAAAATAAGCTCAAAATCCCGTTATTGTTCATTACTCACAGCCTGGAAGAAGCCTTTATGCTGGCAGACAGGGTTCTTGTTATGCATGGAGGAAAAATTCAGCAGTTTGGCACCCTTGACGAAATTTCTTATCATCCTGAAAACCGGCATGTGGCTGAGCTAACTGGCTTGTCAAATCTTTTTGATGATGCCAGAGTTGTTGGATATGATGAGATATCCAAAAGTACAGTATTAATGAGCGGAGACCTGAAAATTAGAATAAACTCTTTAGAACTTAATCCAGGAAACCTCGTTTCCTGGGGAATCCATCCAGAAGACATAACTTTTCTCCTTCCAGGTTCTGAAGACCAAGATAAAAATATTTATCAGGCTTATGTCAGCAGCGTTATCAATAAAGGACCAAAGAAAAAGATTACAGTCAAACTTATTAGACATTATAAAACTTTGATCGCAGAAGTACCTGCACAATTTGTTGAATCCTTGAGGCTGAGTGCAGGAGATTCGTGCCTGATTAAAATGGAAATGAGCAAAGTAGTGGTATTTTAATAGAGGCCTGTCAAAACTCATTTAATATTTTTTAGGGTAAGAATTAGTTAACTCCTATCAATTAGTTAACTCTTATCAAAAAGAAAAAAATAAAATGTGGAGTTCAGATTCTCTGGTCTGAGCCAGAAGATAAAATAAGTAAAAAGCCGATAAGTAAAAAGCCGGCTTATTTAAATTTAAAGTCAGGTTTTATTTTTCATAATTAATCTACTCTTACTTTTTCTCTACTTTTTCCTCTTTGAGAACCTTTTTTGCTATGAGGAAGACCACAAATGCAATAATAATGAAGTTTATTAATTCTGCCAGAAAAGGTCCCCAGCCTATAAATACAGGTCCCAGTTCAAGGGTTGCCGTCCTCCAAGCTCCTCCAGGAATAAAAGGCGTAATTAATGGCATGATTACATTATCCACAAGTGATTTTATGAGAGCTGTGGATGCAATACCCATAATAAAGGCAATTGCGAGTGGAATCACCTTATATTCTGTCTCTTATACACAACT
>LSQX01260915.1_pt1 | contig 11113 bp, 8 predicted proteins | sample 654561 | NCBI WGS metagenome assembly LSQX01 (sample SAMN04489861, study PRJNA283612) | anaerobic digester metagenome | isolation source: 4 biogas reactors fed with cattle manure at either 37C or 55C with and... | place: Denmark: Kongens Lyngby | collected 2014 | reverse complement strand
TGGATCCCGGTCGCCCAACCATATCCGGCCTTCTTCTCCGGGGTACCCTCATATGTATGCAAACACAGCAGGGCAATCAAAACCTTCATATCGCTGGGCTCCTATCAGAGTAGGCGGGAGTGATCTATAGATCTATATAAATTATCCATCTGCTCTCTGGAGGGCCGGATATTCGCTCCGTCTCATCCCGGGGGGTCGAGAAGATGTTCCCCTACCGCCATTTGCAGGGACAAACATCAACGGGGTCGATCACATAGCCTTACAGAGGCGACGTACTGTCGCTACCGAGGGTCTCGACAAAATCTGTGCGATTGGAAGGCGCGTCTGTACCGGGGAAGATTTATGGCTGTCAGGCAACATCCGAACATAATTTCTGAGTATGTTACCGCCCCCATCCTCATGCCCGCCGGTCGGTTGGGACGACGACTGCCCATCGCCTGCTTACCACCTGGATCATCAACTGCATCCTGCTCTTGCGATGTGCTGACATATTGTGTTTGTGCTACAGGGCAGGTAAAAATCGGGTATCCCTGCACCACTGACCGTAATGATCAGCGACACGGAGGTTGCTTCTCTCCCGACCAAAAGCCCGGGTTATCTATGGTAGGGGAATCATGTTCCGAAATATGATACACATAAGAATCCTTGTGTTATTCGTGGTGCTCGTGAGCATGACAGCAATTCTGGTGTTTATGCCTGAAGACGGTCTGTATACTGTCCCCATCATCGCGAATAAGACTATCGTGGTCGCTGCACACGATAGCCCGGAGGAGATGAAGGCGCTCGCGACTCATGTCTGCGACGGCACTGCTGATCAGGTTGAGATCCAGCGGGCACTCGATGCCCTCAGTCAAACAGGGGGCACGGTCACCCTGACCGGGGGTACCTTCCATATCAGTGATTATCTGTTTGTCCCGGGCAACGTGGTCTTCGAGGGACAGGGATCCGACGTTACGCGGCTTGAGTGGTCCTCCGGCTTCATGCGGTGCGATGAAGATCATATTGAACTGCGTGACTTTACAACGACGGGAACCGGCGCTATCTGGCTTCGCGGCATCAGCCACGTGAAAGTCCACAACGTCGTGGCAACCGTTGATGCTTCCCTCTATGGCGCGGCGTTCACGCTCTGGGTGAGGGATAGCATCATGGAGGATATTGAATTCCTCAATTGTAAGGCTATTGATTGTGGCAGACACGGGTGGATGAATGATGGTATGGGATCCCCAAAGCTGATCCGAAACATCCGTTATATCGACTGTGAAGCGATCAATTGCGGTCGATACAGTCGTTTTGACCACTGGACAACCGGATTTGACATTGCAGAGAATTCCGATATTGAGGATTGTGAAATCATCCGCTGTTACGCAGAAGGCAACTGGGAGTCCGGATTCCATTTCGAGGGAGCTCCGAGCAAAAAGCGCGTTGTTCTCCGGGATTGTCTCTCGAAAAATAACGGACAGAAGCCTGATGATTACTACAACGATAATACGGCCACACATGGATGTCTCTTCGGCGCCGGGTTCTGGCTCCATGGAGATGTGACCCTCATCAACTGCACCGCCGGGAGCAACTGGAGATACGGGTATGCCGTCTGGTCGCCATCAACGGACATCGACCCTGTAGATCCTGGAACCGGATACCAGTTCGACTATGTGGATACCATCGGTGCCTCATCAGAGGCAGCATATAGAGAGTATCTCGATCCAGGTTACCAGGTGCAGGGGGGGATGATCGCCCTCTGCGACTGCATGTCCGGAGGTAATAGGGATGCAGAACTCCCTCCCATGGATTCAAACACGTACCTCTCCAGATGCATCGATGATGGGTCGGCGATAGGCTTTGGATTGTTTAGGGCACACGATGCTTATCTTGAGGATTGTGCTAGCCTGAATGCAGGAGCTTACGCGATCTATGCGCACGAAGTATCGGGGATTACCGTAGAAAATCTGCATATGGTGAATCCGACTGGTGTCAATGGGAACGGTACGTTCCTCGGCACGATAACGCAACCGGTCATCAACAGCCAATTTAATATCATCGGCCAGATCGGTGCGAATGTCCGGGCAATCTACGGTGAGGGGGGTCAGGATCTTACATTCACAGGTGTTATCCGGACTGATCATCCGGAGCCGGTAATTATCAGAGGTGGCAGTGATATCGATACCAGCGGGTTGGAGATTCTGGCCGGATCAGAGCAAGGTTGTTAACTGGAGAATTCCTTCCTACAAAATTTCCATGAAGTTAGCGCATCAATTCATAGATGTATTCTGCGTTCCTCCCATAATTAGTGTGTTCGTGAGATCGGACAGGGCGCTTGTCGACCAGGATTATGAGGCCACTATCCTGTCCTTGAGTATCGCGAGAGGCAACCCGGTCTGCGCCGGTAGCGGATCATGGTCCGGCACCACGCCCGCCTGATACGTATTTTGCATGCCTATGGCGATACCTCTGCATTGCGGTGAGTTTGCGGTGAGTTGCGGCCGCTACCGGCGGAGGTGTGACACTATACCGGTGATTCTGGCATGCCACGATCTCATTCAAGAAGGGCCGCCTCTTTGGCTATTGCTCCTCGAAGAGCGACGAGAGAGTGACTCCCTTATAAACATTGTTGAAAAATCTCCTGACTTCCCTCTATTCCGAGCTCTACACCGGATATCAACCTGGTTTTTTTGAAGTGAATAAGATCCTTCACATCACCTCTAGAGGGGATATTTTCGAGAACACAGATAGAAGATGACTATTCCCTCACCGATTAGCCGGCGCTGTCCTGTTCTGCACCGCAGATGTATGATCTATGTTCTATACAAACTTAACCTTAAAGTTAAATTCAATCTAATCCAATGAAAATTAATTTATTTGAATAAAAATAGCTATATTCTAAAAATGCTTATTTTTAGCGTACAGATAAAATGCGTTACTATATATACTAGAATTATGATATGATTTAGACGTCGGAGCACCTCTGCTTCGGCCTCTGACTCAAGGAGGTATGTGGTTGAGCTCTCGTAGCAATGAAGTACAAAAAAACAGTAGAATGAACAGTATTATCCCCAGGAGGGTGCTATTGCTCCTTCTAGGGTGTGTTGCAATCGGTTGTATTGTGCAGGCCGGTAGCGCTCTGATCGTCGCTGCAAGCGATAGTCCCGCGGATTCCAAAGCCCGGGCGGATTATATCTGTGACGGCACCGCCGATCAGGTTGAGATCCAGCGGGCACTCAATGCCCTCGGCAGAGAGGGCGGCACGGTCACCCTGACCGGGGGTACCTTCTATCTCAGTGATTGCCTGAATGTTCCGGGCAACGTGGTTCTTGAAGGGCGGGGATCTGACGCTACGCGGTTTGAGTGGTCCTCCGGTTTCATGCTGTGCGATAACGATCAGATCGTACTGCGTGATTTTACAACGACAGGAACTGGCGCTATCTGGCTTCGTGGCATCAGCCATGCGAAGGTTCACAATGTAGTGGCAACTGTTGATGCATCCCTCTATGGCGCGGCGTTCACGCTATGGGCGAGGGATAGCACCATGGAGGATATTGAGTTCCTCAACTGTAAGGCGATCGACTGTGGCAGGCACGGGTGGATGAATGACGGCATGGGGTCTCCAAAGCTGATCCGGAACGTCCGCTATATTGACTGTGAAGCGATCAACTGCGGTCGATACAGTCGTTCTGACCACTGGACAACCGGGTTTGACTTTGCAGAGAACTCTGATATTGAGGATATCGAGGTTATCCGCTGTTATGCAGAAGGTAACTGGGAGTCCGGGTTCCATTTCGAAGGAGCTCCGAGCAAAAAACGTGTTACCATCCGGGACTGTGTTTCGAAGAACAACGGGCAGAAGCCTGATGGCTACTACAACGATAATACGGCCACATACGGATGTCTCTTCGGTGCCGGATTCTGGCTCCATGGAGACGTGACCCTCATCAACTGCATCGCTGAAAACAACCGGAAATGTGGGTATGCTGTCTGGGCGCCGTCATCGTACACCAGCCTCTACAACTGCGCTGATACCGGTTCTGAGATCGGGTACCGACTCGTCGAGACAGATAACGTCTACCTGGAGGACTGTATATCGACTGATGCCGGCAAGTACGGTGTTCTGGCTGCAAACGCCGGACAGATTACCACGAAAGGGCTGGCCATCGTTACTCCGAAGGGCGATGGCTCAGTGAGTAATATCTTCAGCTCTGTCCGGGGGAGTTCGTTTGACATTGACACCTATGGTGGCGGAGGCACTGTAGTATCATGCACAAACGGTCAGGATCTCCAGTTTTCCGGGACTGTACGCTCAAACGCGGCCCGACCTGTTGTCGTGTCGGGTTCTGTCGACACATCCCGACTGAGCGTGCAGTCGTATACCGGTGGGCAACCTTCGCCGGTTACACCAACGCCAACTCCAACACCAACTCTCACCCCTACGCCAACTCCGGTCCCCTCCGGGAAACCGGATCTTGTGGTGACTGAGATTGCCTGGGATCCAGCCGATCCGGTCTCCGGGGATGTAGTGACGTTCAGGGCGACGATCAAGAATCAGGGGACTGCCGCCACACCTGCGGGGGTCATCAGCGGTGTTTCTTTCCTTGTTGACGAAAGACTCGTTGTCTGGTCAGATTACTATACCACCGCGATCGCTCCCGGTGGATGGGTGACCGTGACCGCGAACGGTGGTCCGGGTGGTTCTGCTGTCTGGAAGGCTACTTCGGGGACGCATACCGTTCAGGCCTGGGTGGATGATGTCAACCGGATCGTTGAGAGCGATGAGACGAACAACGTTATGAGAAAGGAGATCACCATCAGAACCCGGACTGCCCCCGTTAAGGGAGACCTTAATAGAGATGGCAGCATTGACTGGGTTGACGTGGCGATAGTTGCCGAGATGGCGCAGGGAAAGATCACACCCACCGCAGATGCTGATCTCAATGGAGACGGCACCGTGAACTGGGAAGATGTTGCCCTGCTCTTTGACTTCTTCTTCGGCAGGACATCCTCTCTGTAACGTCTGTACCAGGAAGGGGATATCCCCACTTCCTGCCTTATTTTATCCGGTTGTTGGTTAAAAGGCAGGACTCAGCAGAAGCTGAACCAGCTTGGAAGAAAAAACACCTTTTCAAAGTGGATTGTGGCGTGCATCATGGCGCTGAACATATTTCATGTCGCGAACAATCTCACCGAAGTAAGAGGTGGAGATGCCGGCAATGAAGAGGGGTATTACTGCTCATGTCTGGGCCTGACGGAAGCTTCTGACATATCCTGACCCGGTTATGCTCCGGCCACTACCTGGTCCAGACTCTCCCCCGGCGAGGGGGCGGCACCAGCGTCCCGGCCAGGGTTTGAATGGCGGAAGTGGTATGTGACCAGGGATGCGGGGGAGGGCCTCACAAAGCAGGGCGCCTGCCAATTTTATCGGCCACCTCGCTCAGGATAGAATAGTACGTCTGAGTGCTCTTCTCCCATGTGAATTCATCACGCACACGCTTCATCCCTTCAAGGCCCATCTTCCTCATCAAAGCATCATCTTCAAGTAGATCTGTAATGGCCCGGGACAGTCTTTGAGTATCTTTTGGCGGAACCAGCAAACCTGTCTCTCCATCCTTTATTGCACAGGATATTCCTCCCACGTTGCTACCAATAACCGGAGTTCCACAGGCCTGTGCTTCTAATAATACCATCCCAAATCCCTCAGCTCTGGTGTAGCTGGGTAACACAACAAGGTCACATGCACTATACAGTTCAATGAGCTCCTCTTCAGGAACGTAACCCGTGAAGACTACCCTGTGATCGATCTTCTCTTCTCTGGCATATTCCCTGTATTGGGTGAGGTAGTTTCCCCGCCCTGCAACAATAAGTCTCACCGGCATTTTTTTGTTTACATCCAGGATCGCCTTAATGAGATAGTGCAACCCCTTGTGCATAGACTCCTTGTTCAGCTGGCCTACAAACAAGACTGTCTTCTCATTTTGTATGTTATATCTCTCTTGCAGGATCTTTGAGGATCTGGCCTGGTACCTGTCTGTATCAACTCCGGGTGGGACTACTTTCTGTTTAGGAAGATACTTACGGAGGTGTGATGATGTCATCCCGTAGTGTTGAGAAGTTATGATAAGTGTCTGCGCAATCTCCAGCGTTGTATCTCCCATGAATTTATAATAGCACCGGGATAAGACTTCCACCAGCGGATTGGATCCGGTTAAATCATTATGATATGTCAGAATGAACGGTATTTCCCTTTGTTTCGCAATCCTTGCTGCAACATCTGCGATATAAGGAACCGGGATATGTCCGTTAACAAAATCCGGCTTCTCTTTTTCAATTATAGCCCTGAGTGTACGTTTCCAGAGAAGATTTACTGGAGTACTCGAAACCTTAAACCCGTATGGTAAACGGTAGACCCGTATTCCATCAACGCACTCTTCCAGCAAGGGTTGATTGTCCCAGTGAGAGCAAACAACAACGGGATTCACGTCGTATTTCTGTTCCAGGCGTTTAGATATATTATACGCGTAATTCTCAAGGCCGCCTGCCCTTGGATAGAAATATGGACACACGACAAGCAGTCTCATGTATGAGAGTCTCCAGATAGTGTGCGCTGGTAAAACTGTTCTGCAGTGGCCGATATTGAGGCCCAGTTATATCTCTCTACATAACTATTGATGCTCGTGACTTTCTCATCATATACCCTCTCATCAGTTAATAATTTTTCAATACTCCCTGCAAACTCAACACAGTTCCTGGGGGTGCAGAGAATACCTCCAGTTCCACCCTCTGTAACCTCATATATGGGAGGAATGTTTGAGGCGACATAGGGTATTCCTGAAGCCATAGCTTCAATAATAACCATACCAAACCCTTCGGTTACACTCGGCAATGCGAATATATGAGACCTCTTTAGTATCTTGATTACGTCTGAGAATTCAGTTATTTTCCCTAAAAACTCAACACTTTGCTCAAGATCATGCTCCCTTGTAAGTTTCCTCAGAGATTCTTCTTCTGGCCCTTCTCCAATAATTTTGAGTTTAAGGTTTGGATGTTCTTTTTTTAAGAGAGCAACCGCCTTTATCAGGTCATTAACCCGTTTATATCCAACGAGGCGACATACAGTGACAATTGTTGGATCCGAATATTTCATCTCGGGCAGTATCGATTCATATAACTTAAGATCAACGCCGTTGTAGATTATTTTGATCTTTTCCCCCTCTATTCCCAGTCTGTCTATCAGCTTTCTTTTTGTAAAATCACTTACTGCTATATACTTATCAAAGGGCTTTTTTAGGTAATATCGCTCTAATATGTGACCGATTAACCCGTTTACTATCCCCATATTATGAAACCACTCTCCTTGCCATACTTCATGGACTGTAGCAATGACGGGAACCCCTATTTTAGATGCACCTCTATAACTACCGTTATATGCAACAAAACCACTTGCATCCACAAGATCTGGTTTCAGCTCTTGAATTTTCGCGGCAATTGCGAAGTTGAAGTGAAATCTATTGAAAAAATCCCCTCTCTGCGTAAACGTTCTTCTTCGCCCGACTCTATGGATGGTAACTGCATCATACTGTTCAAGACGTTCTGTCCCCTCAAGGTATGATGTTATGATGTGAACCTCATGTTCCCCTGCCAATCTCCTCGCTAAATTGATTGTTCTTGCATCCACACCTCCAAAGTGTGGAGCACCTTTCGAGGCCAAATACTCTGTTACCATTGCGATTCTCATTAATCTCTTTCCCCCTGGAAATTATGGGAATCAAAAGTCTGCTCGGCATGGATTCCGGAACTGATATCGAGATGATACTTCGGCCCGGGCAATCCAGGATCCTCAACAAACGCCCGATCCGCATCGCAGAAACAGTGCTGTTCGGAGTTGAGGGTGCTGTGATAAGGGTTCGCGCTTCATACTCTCGGATAATCAGGGTCGCCTCAATGGTTTCGGACCGGGTTCCAAGCGTGGGTGCAGTCATGACGTACACTTCCCGGCGATCCTGATCCCATCGTTATCAGCAAGAGCGAGCTCAGAATCGACTCCGACGCCGCGAGCGAGAACCCGATGATCGGCGTCGCAAATCTCCCGGTGAAGCCGATGTCGTGGAACTTCCCACTCCGATATTAGATCTCTGTATCGAATCCGATGAACGTGCAAGTCAGTCCCGGTATCAGGAAAATAAGCAACAAACACCGGTAGTTCCCCAGTCCGGGCGAGTACATCGGGCCCATAACTCACCGGATTCCTCCCGTGCTTATAAGGGATGCCGTAGGTGGCTGAGACCGGAATCCTGGCAACCTTCAGACCGAGATTGGTGAGATGAACGATCGTATCCGATTCGATGCTACAGATCTCTGATATGAATGTCAAAATTGCAAGAACCCGACAGAAAAGCGCCCGGGAACTGATCGATGTAATTTTGTCGTCAGTTGGGAGGTTCGTAAACCTATTGCGGTTCTTCTGCCCGGTGATGCGGAGCTTCGGGATCTCAGCCGTGAGTTGAAGATGGCTTGGTGCACCGGGAAGGTCTTTTGCGATTGCCGCCTCCTCGTTGCAGGCGAGCATCGCGGCCAGTCTCCGGATGGCGCCCACCCCCTCCCACAACCGTCGTGCGGGATCGTGGGTTGTTGCACCACTGATGAGGAGATCTGGTATCTCCTTGCTATGGTCACAATCTGGCAGGGTCGTGCCTTCTGCTGAACAGGGCATCCATCTTGGTTGCATAGAATCTCACCCTCACTGGCCCTCATCCGGCTGCTTCCACTACCTACCGGTAGGAAGCGGACGACCCCCCTCTCGACCACTTATGCCTATAAGGGAGATTGGATTCTAACGCATGGGCCTGGGCCCCACTGGATTGGTTATACTATAAAATGCTTTCTGATGTTTTACCATTTTTGCGTTAGGAGTTACGAGCATCTGTGCAACTCCTAAAAAAGATATATATAATAATCGGTAAATATATCTCTGTGGTTCGCCCCATTCGGGCCTCAGAACGAGATTACACTGATTTTCTTGTGGCTGCTCAGTAGGACGTACTGCGTGTTAAGGTTGTCGAATGCTTCTCTCGAAAAAGTCACGCGGCTACCTATGATCATATGGGTTAATGCACAAACGGGCTCCGTTTCCATCCCTGCACCTGCTGGCCAGGGTCTTTCTGCCCCGCCCCAAACGCCCCTGCACGATGAAACTTTGACGATCAAAAAAAGAGACTGTGGAGCCTAAAAAGCCCGGTCAGCCCAATCCCATCCTTTCAGGCAGCTCAGAGGACGGCCTTCTTGAAGTTCTCAAAGCCGACCCGGTCGATCGTCCCGCCGAGGCGTTCAGGGGCCTGCCCGTTCTCCCGGTAAAACGCGATCACCCGTCTCGCCAGTTCCAGGGCCTGATCCTGGGACAGCCCGGTGGTGAGCTCCTGGGCCACCCTTGCCGTTCCGCCGCCTTTGCCGCCGACGACCGCCGTGAATCCATCGTCGGTGCCGATGAACCCGAGATCTCTCATCCAGGGGTCGGGGCAGCAGTTAGTGCATCCTGAGACAGCCATCTTGAATTTTGCCGGCGCCGGCTTTCCGTAGAACTCTTTATCGAGAGCAAGGCCCAGTCCGGGACTGTCCTGTTTGGCACGCTTACAGGATCGGGTGCCGGGGCACATCTGGATGCTCCGTATGGTCAGGCCAATAGCCTTGGAACTGTCCTCGAACTCGTTCCATACCGCGTCGATATCCTCTTCCTTTATGCCGACGATGATGAATCTCTGGGTGCCCGTGAGTTTCACGAACTTTGCGTCGTACTTCTCTGCCACATCCGCGACCTTCCTCAGGAAAGCCGGGGTAGCAAATCCGCCGGGAATATGCGGTGCTAGCGAGTACGTCTCGAAGTCCCTCTGGACGATTGCTCCTTTTGCAGGAATGTTTGCTTTTGCCATACCGTTAACCAACCTTGTACCATTGTATAAGATTCCCGATATGACTTATATCTTATGAATTGAGCACTTCATGCCCGGGTGAGATAGAAAGATTAGACAGACACCCGGTAGAAAAGTTGTGGTTACACAGATCACGCGAAACATATCAGGGCGCGATGGAATCTCTATCTATCGCCGGGGCGATGCAGTGCCCCGGATGATGAGGATCCGCATTTACATCACTGCCTCCACTCGATCCGGCCGTGACAGAATCGCACCCCTGGCAAACAACCCGGGTCTCGCAGGATCGCATCCACAACAGCTGCCGGCCTCTCCCGCGTGGCCCCCTAACCCTGCTGTGCCCCTGTGAAAACACCCACCTCTCTCCCGATTCCCCGGCGGGGTGAGGGGGTGGTATCCGCACCCGGAAACGTGCCAGACCAGGAAACCGTTTCCGGTGTGGCAGAGATCTCCGCCATGAAAACTCCGGCACCGGGCGGTAGAAGATCATATATACCATCCTGCCAGGGTGACCCCCTGTCAGACAGGGGTGAAGTCTCATGAAGAGAGTCGTTATCAATGGATTTGGGCGGATCGGTCGGAAAGCCCTCTATAACTACCTGACCGATCCGCCGGGGAATATTGAGGTTGTCGCGGTCAACGATTCAAACCCGACAGAAGAGCTCGCGTACCTGATGAAGTACGACTCGGTCCACGGGCGGGCGCCCTTCCCGGTCGAAGCGGGGGCTGAACATATCAGGTTTGGATCAAAGGAGGTACAGGTCACCCACGAGCGAGACCCTGCACGCCTCCCGTGGAAAGACCTCGGTGTGGATATCGTGCTTGAGTGCACGGGCCACTTCACCGAACGGGCGGGTTCAGCAAAACATATCGATGCCGGGGCCAGGCGGGTCGCCATCAGCGCACCCTCGCCCGATGCTGACCTGACGGTCGTGCTCGGCGTCAACGAGGAGCTCTACGACCCTGCAAAACATACTATCATATCAAACGCCTCCTGCACAACGAATGCGCTCGCACCGGCAGCAAAGGTGCTCAACGACGCGTTCGGCGTTGAACGATTGATGGCGACGGCGATCCACGCCTACACCGCCACCCAGGCGCTGGTCGACCACGCTGCGAAGAGCCCCCGGCGTGGACGCGCCGCGGCCGTCTCCCTCATTCCGCCGACGACCGGGGCCGCCATCGCCACCACCCGCGTCCTCCCC
>LSQX01209865.1_pt1 | contig 11113 bp, 8 predicted proteins | sample 654561 | NCBI WGS metagenome assembly LSQX01 (sample SAMN04489861, study PRJNA283612) | anaerobic digester metagenome | isolation source: 4 biogas reactors fed with cattle manure at either 37C or 55C with and... | place: Denmark: Kongens Lyngby | collected 2014 | reverse complement strand
ATACAATATCGTCTGAAACCATTGCTTCGCTTGTAACCTTTTTTGACGCCAATTTTGATAAGGTTGACCTTATAACCTATAATTTGATATATATTAATGAAAAGAATGAACTAAACAGCCATGAAAGGTATGAAATTCTTAACCGTTCAGGAATCTATGATATAGACAATAATATTCATATAACCCAGACTACCATGAATATCTGCGTTAAAAACAGTAAAACCCCTGTTCTTTTCGACAGCACTCTGAAGGTCGCCGAGGACCAGTTTTTTATCACTGATTGGATAATGAAAAAGCACAAAATCGGCTTTACAGAAAATGCCGATTATTTCTATTTTCGCCACTCTGATGCTTCTTCGTCCACAGGCAACCACCCCTATATATGCTTTGACCAGATGATTTATTTTTTTGACGGGCTTTATGATAAATACAGGGACTCCAAAGGCAAACCGAGCAGAGTTGCGCAGGCTCTGGTTCTTTATAATCTTAACTGGCGGTTGAAGGCCGATTTAATCTGGCCCTATCACCTTCAGGGTAAAGAGATGCAGGAAGCGAGAGAAAAAATAGCGTCCTATATAAAAGCAATTGATGATGATGTTATTCTTTCCTCGCCTTATCTCGATAATTTTCATAAATATTATTTTCTTAAATTCAAAGAAAAGCAGTGCAATATTTGCTTTGCGCCTCAAAGGTTTGCAATATATTCCGGAGATGTTCTTTGGGCGGATGAATCTAACTGCTTGCTTGTTTTTACATCCACAAGAGTTAAAGACTCGAAGCTTGTCCTTGAAGGCTTTCTAAAAAGCCCCGCCTGTGAGTTTTTCGATGTTGATGTATATGCTCATATAAACGGAGAAAAGAGGGGCATTAAGCTTGAAACCTCGCTTTCATTTTACAGTGCATATAAATCAGCCATCGTTACGAACAATTTCAGGCATTTCCGATATAAAGCAGACCTTGCAACCGTTCAAACAATCTCTTTCAGTGTGGACATAATGGGGCATAGGTATAGCACCAAATTCTTTTTTGCGGGCAGCTCCTTGTTCCTTCAGAAGAACAATGCCTTTATCAGTGACAAATATGTTATCAGATATCGGGATTATTATGACGGCAGACCCTCTGATTATTTCAATATAGAGAGGCCGGGCAAAGAAGAGCTTGCCGCCGCCTCAAGTGAAATTGAAAGGTCGCATTTTCAAAGGAGCAAGGGCGGAGCGGTCTACCGCAAACTCATAAGAAAAAAATGCAAACCCATCTGGTTATATAATGACAGGCACGGCGTTATTGATAATGCGTACTACCAGTTCAAGCATGATTTCGGCAAGGATGACGGGGTTACAAGGTATTATGTCATCGACAATGACGAAATCAATTCTGAGCTTTTCAGCAAAGAGGAGAGGAAGTATTTAATCAAGTACGGCTCACTCAAGCACAAGCTGAAGTTCCTAAACTGTTCAAAGGTTCTAACCTCCTTCAGCTCTGTCAGTGTTTATTCACCGTTCCCTACAGTTCAGCTGCTGGCATATTATGGGGATGCTTTACACTTTGAGATAGTTTACCTTCAGCATGGAATTCTTCATGCAAAGCTTGTCAACCTCTATGCAAAGGAGCGTTGCGTCATTGACAAAATAGTTGTATCCTCTCACTTTGAAATAGAAAACATGATAAATAATTACGGATATTCAAAGGAGGACCTTATCCCAAGCGGTATGCCGAGATATGATTATGAAAAGGTTGGCAGCGTGCCTGAGGGGAAAATTCTATTTTCTCCCTCATGGAGGCGCAATCTCATCGGAGAGCTAGTCGAAAACCGCAGGCAGCTCAATGAAAAGGCCTTTCTAAACTCCGATTTCTATAAACAGATTGACGCATTCCTGAATTCACCGCGGCTGGCAAAGCTTCTTGATGAATATGGCCTGAGCCTTGATTTCAAAAATCATCCCGTTTTTGAGGAATACAATAGGCTTTTTCAACCTAAAAGCAGCAGGGTGAATATTATTTCCGGCAGCATTGAAATGGATAAATATAATGTAATGATAACGGACTATTCCTCAATTGTCTTTGACTTTGTTTATCTCGAAAGGCCTGTAATTTATTTTGTGCCCGACTATGAGATGTTCCGTTCCGGCCTTACACACACTTACAGAGAGCTTGACCTTCCGCTCGAGGAGGGCTTCGGAGCATTCACAAGGAATTCCGATGAGCTCCTTGATGAGCTTGAAAAGCTGGTTATAAACGGGTTTGAGCCGGATGAAATTTACAAAAAAAGAATGGACAGCTTTTTTATCACAAAGGAAAAGCATTGCGAAAAGCTCTATAATTACCTGAGTGAGAATTGATAATCGGTAAAGAAAAATATGGGCTGTATTAACAAACTCTGTTTAGGAGCGTTAATACAGCCGTTTTTGTTCTTTGGAGCGGTCAAAATCATTCCCAATAAAGCTGCTTTATGCCATTAGCGCCTTGATGATTTCCTGACACTCGCTAACAGTCATTATTTTCGGCACGGGATAAAGGGGATTGCCCTCCTTCATCGCCCTGCGTGCAATTGTGGGAATATCCTCCTGCTTAATTTCTGTGAAGCCGGAGGGGATTCCCATTCTTGTGTTCTTTGCCTTTATTTCGTTGATAAAAGCTATGGCCTTTTGCTCAGGTGTTTGACCTTGCTCAGAAATACCCGCACAGTCTGCAAGCTCCGCTAGGCGTTTGTGCGCCGATTTGCCGTAGTACTCCAGCACATAGGGCAGAATAATGGCATTTGCAAGCCCGTGGGCAATACCGTACATTCCGCCGAGATTATGGGCTATTGCATGGACATAGCCGACATAGGCTCTTGTAAAGGCAATACCCGCATAGTGTGAGGCAAGGAGCATCTGCTCCCTCCCGTTTAAATCACTGCCGTCATTGTAAACCTTTTCGAGGTTTTCAAATACTATTTTTACAGCAGCAAGTGCTTTTTGCTGCGTTTCATTCGTGTTACTTTTGCCGATATATGCCTCAACGGCATGAGTCAGGGCGTCCATGCCCGTTGTTGAGGTGATATGCGGTGGCAGCCCCAGTGTCAGCTCAGGGTCAAGAACGGCATAATGCGGAATAAGGTGCAAATCGTTTATAGCATACTTTTCATGAGTCGTTGAATCAGTAACGACAGCAGCAATTGTCGTTTCGGAGCCTGTGCCTGCAGTTGTGGGCACGGCGAAAAACGGCGGGAGCTTTTTGCCCACCTTAAATAGACCTCTCATGCTTTTGAGGGGCTTATTCGGGCGTACAATCCTTGCAGCAGCCGCCTTTGCACAGTCCATTGGCGAACCACCTCCAAAGGCAACAAAGGCTTGACAGTTGTTTTCGGAATAGAGCTTTTCTGCCTGCTCTATGTTTTCGAATGTGGGGTTTGGCTGAGTGCCGTCATATACAAAACAGCTTATCCCCTCGCTTTTCAGGCTTTCAATAAGCCCGTCAGGCAGATGAATGCTTGTAAGCCCCTTGTCCGTCACCAAAAGAACCCGAGAAATTCCTTTCTCCCTAATTAACTCTGCCACCTTTTTTACAGAGCCTGCACCCGAAACAAGAATAGGTTTTCTCCAGCCCAATGCTCTTGATGCAATTCTGAGAATGGCTTGATACATCCTGCAGTAAAACCTTATTAACAACTTAATCCCCCCATTCAAGTGTCATATACTACATATTACTCCGAATATGGCGATGTATTAATAATTATCGTAAGAAACAAGCAATTATTTAAAAAGGGCTACGGCACTATGTCGCAGCCCGAAGCTTATTTCAATTCGTCAATAAGGAAATCAAATAAATTATATATCCTTGTGCTCTTAATTGCATCCAGCACATCATAGATAAATTCAATAATTGCGTTTGGCGGTTCCTCGGGCAGAGGCTGCATATTTCCGTCATCAACAATGAATGGCTGAGTCAGGCAAACGCCGCCGTCACCAAGGAGCTGCGCACGGACATAGCAGGTTATTATGTCCTCATAATCGTTTAGGTCAATTGAATTGCCCTGTGCTATTATATTACCGTTTGCAACCCATTGGATTGTATTATAATCCGTACCCTCGATTGTTATCGAGTCGTTTTCCTCGTCAATCTCGATTCTCGAAACCATCGGGTATTTGCCCTGTGGCTGAAAATCGTCGGGTAGCTCATATTTCGGGTAGCGGCTGATTGCAAAGAAGGTGCCCCTCTCCATTGCTGTGCGAACATTATCAACATTGTTTTCGGGCATCTTAAAGACTTCAAAGCTTGTATCCACATCGTCAATAGAATGGGCATCACTGTTTGAAAAGCCCCAAACATTTCTGCCTGTAGGAATAACTGATTGGAGGATACTGTCCCAAAGCACTCTGTCATGCTTTGTTCTGTTATTTGTTCTGTTAAATATCTCTATGCCTAGGCATGAGGGGTATTTTTTCATTATATCGGCATACTTTTTGATGTTTCTGGGGTTCTGTGCCTTTGTGATGTCGCCGGGAGAATCTATCAAATCTCCGGGATGATTTATGAAGGATACGCCGCCGGCAGCCTCTGTTCCCGCAACTGCCGTTTCATAATCCCTTTCGCGCCCCCACATATTCTGGCCATAACCCGCAAAAAATCCATTGACATGGCTTTTTGTGATGACTGCCGCATTCATTTCTATTCCCTTAGGGATATCCGTCATACCTCTCCCGCCTCTGTCAGAGCCGGTTGTGATTTGTTGATAACGCTCCTGAGATAGGATTTTAGGCTTTTTTAATATTGCATAGTAGCTAATAATCGGCACCGGCTCAGGGTCCTTATTCCAGCCCTGATTGACTACGCCGTGGTCGGTCATGGCAAGCACATCAAAGCCCTGCGCATAGTATTCTTCGACCATTTCGGGGATTTCGAATTTTCCGTCGCTTGCCTTTGAGTGAGTATGTAAATTTGTTTTGTAGGTTCCCCAAGTGTCCCAGTTTATATCTTCATATGGCGAGATGATGGTGTAATCCTTTGAACCCTGAGTATCGGCTAGTGAGTATACTGCGGATGATATGAAAGTCAATGGGCAAATCAGGCTAAATGAAAGCAGCAGGCTGACTGCTTTTAGTGTGCGTCTTTTCATTGTGTAATCCTCCTAATATTATTAAAGCATTTCTTACTTTAATTGAACAATGGTGACTCCGCTTTCGCCCTCGCCGAAGGCACCGAGCCTGAAGCTTTTGACATACGGGCAGCCCTTTAAATATTTTTGCACTGCCGCGCGCAACGCTCCCGTACCCTTTCCGTGAACGATGGTGAATTCATTGAGCCCGCTTCTCAGGGAGGAATCAATGAATCTGTCAAGCTCAAGCAGGCACTCTTCAACCATTAACCCCCTCAGGTCGAGTTTCGTTTGTACATTCATATTCAGGCGGCTTTCGACAGTGCTCACATTTCTTTTTTTGTCGGTCTGTTTTTTATTTGATGAGCCTTCAATGAGCCTTAGCCCTTGCAGCTTCACCCTGGTTTTGAGAACTCCCGCCTGAACCTCAACCATTTCATTTTTATCAGGCAGCGAAAGCACTGTTGCCTGCCTGCCCAATTCGCCAATTATCACATTGTCACCTATTATTAAGGGGCGGGGCAGGACATATTCGTCATCGCTCTCGATGCACTCCACAACAGGGTCGGAGGCTGCGTCTATGGCCTCAATGGAATGCTTGATGGTTGCCCTTGCCCTTCTTGCAAGCTCAGCTGCATCCTTTGTTTTATCCCTTTCCTTTTTGAGCTTGTCAAGCTCCTGCATAAGGTTATTGGCCTCACGCTTCGCCTGTTCTGTAATCCTCAGAGCTTGCGATTTTGCATTTTCAAGCTCTTTGTCACGCACTGCCTGTGCAGCACTTCGCAACTCCTTTGCCTTTTCAAGCTCGGAGATGACCTGCCCTTTGAGCTCCTGCGCTTCATTGCGTGACTTTTCAAGCTCCAGCCTGTTAGCCTCCAGCTTATCAACAACATCCTCAAAACGGATGTTCTCCATGCTGACCAGTTCTCTTGCCCTATTGACTGTTTGGCTGTCCATCCCGAGCCTTTCGGAAATTGCAAAAGCGTTCGAACGCCCGGGCACACCGATAAGCAGCCTGTATGTCGGCCTGAGTGTTTTAACATCGAATTCGCAGCAGCCGTTTTCGACTCTGTCCGTTTCAAGCGCATATGCCTTGAGCTCGGCATAGTGCGTTGTTGCGGCTATTTTTGCACCCTTTTTGTTGAGTGTTTCGAGTACGGACATTGCAAGGGCGGCTCCCTCCACAGGGTCGGTGCCGGCACCCAGCTCGTCGATGAGAACAAGGCTTCTGCTATTTGCCTGCTCAATAATATCTATGATATTCGTAATATGGGAGGAAAATGTCGAAAGTGATTGCTCAATAGATTGCTCGTCACCGATATCTGCAAGTATATTCTCAAAAACCGAAACACTGCTTTGGTCATTGACGGGTATCATCAGCCCGCACATTGCCATGAGCGTCAAAAGGCCGATGGTTTTTATTGAAACCGTTTTTCCTCCCGTATTGGGCCCGGTTATGACAAGAGTATCAAAATCCTCACCCAGCGAAATATCAACGCAAACAACACTCTTTTTATCAATAAGCGGATGACGGGCGGCACGCAGGTTTATAATTCCCCTGTTATTCAGTTCGGGCACGCTTGCATTCATGCTGTAGGCAAGGTGTGCCTTGGCAAAAATCACATTCAATTCAACCGCACATTCGTAGCTTGCAATAATATTGTCAGCAAAGCTGCCCGCAGTTGCCGAAATCTCAAAAAGAATTCTCTCAATTTCCTCCCTCTCCTTGCTCTGGAGAACCTTGATTTCATTGTTTGCCTCAACTACCGGCATTGGCTCTATAAAAATCGTGGCTCCGCTCGAGGAGGTGTCATGCACAAGTCCGGGCACTTCATTCCTGTGTTCGTTTTTGACAGGCACAACAAATCGCCCGTTGCGCATGGTAATTATACTCTCCTGCAGGAATTTTGAATATTTCTGGGAATGTGTGAGCTTATCGAGCTGTTCACGCACCCGGGACTCCTGAACCCTGATTTTTCGCCTGATATCATATAGGGCAGGGGACGCATTGTCCGACATTTCATCCTCGGACATTATTGCATTGTTTATTGTATCCTCCAGGAATTTGTTTGGTGAAAGGGAGCCGAAAAAGACATCAAGGATTGTTTCAACTCCCGCATTTGTGCTGCGCCACTGTTCAAGCCCTCTGATGACTCTAAGCACTGCTGCAATGTCAAGGAGTTCGCGCATTGAAAGCACACTGCCCGCATCTGCTCTCCTCAATGAATTGCTGATATTTTTAAGCCCTCCGAAAGATGGTCCGCCGAAACGGGCAAGGAGCATATGAGCATCCCTTGTCTGGTTCATGAGAGCCTTAGCCGTTTCAAGCGAGGTCTGCGGCTCGAGCTCGTCCGCTGCCCTTCTGGCATCCTCACATGAGGTGTATTCACCAAGGCGTTCAAGTATTTTATCAAGCTCTAGAGTCTTGAAGTGTCTGTTATTGTTTATGCTCATAAAACTTCCCCGATAATCAAATCATTTGTTTATAAAAATCCAGAGTTTTGAAGGTTCTCCCCACCTGAACGGTAAGATACTGCTCTGTTATTTTTGAAAGAATATTCAAGCTTTTGTCAGGAAGGTTAAAGCTGAAAATACGGTCGAATTCGCTGAAAACTATATGCCGCATTGCGGTAATTAGCCCCATGCCCAAGGGCGTTGCGCCCTTTGCACATTCGGAGCAATGGAGCAGGCCGCTTTGCAGGTCAAAATACATCGTTGTATCCTCATATTTGCCGCACTCATTGCAGGCAACCAGGCTCGGCATATAACCGGCAAGGGAGGCGAGCCGCAGCTCAGTTACAGCCTTAATCAGCGGTTGAGGCCGTTTTCCGCCCGCAAGAAGGTGAAGCGCATTTAAAAAGAGCCTCAGAAAGTCCCCCGCTGAATCGGATTCAGGGGAAAGCTCCCCCGCAAGCTCACAAAAATATTGAGCAAGGGCAAGCCTTGTAATGTCCTCCCTGAGCTTGAAAAAGACTTCAATCGGCGCAGCCTCATCGATTATGTATGCCTCCCTGCTTTTGTAAATGGAAAAGCGGGAAAAGCTTAGAAGCTGAGTGGAACTCTGAAAGCTGCTTTTTAATTTTTTTGCACCCTTTACAAAAGCACGGATAAGACCATAGTCACGAGTAAGAACGGTAACAAGGCGGTCATTCTCGCCTGTTGTCGTTTCCTTTATCACCAGACCGTCGGTATTCAGGTGCATGGTGACTTTCCTCCTTAGAGCAGAGTGAGCAAAATTCAAGATAGTCGTATATTCTACCGGTTTCGGTGAATTTATTCCAGGCTTCTTGTCTGTTTTCCATGCTGCACCCCCGAGAAAAAGTATAAAATTATATATATTTATTTTCCACGAGAGGCAGGCGAGTTATAATAGGTAAATATTTTTAACCTGCCTAAAAATATATCATATTTTTGTGCAAATCAATCAAGGCCGAAATTATGGATTATACCTTCACGGTTTCTCCAATCCTCCTTGACCTTCACCCAGCATTGGAGGTTAATCCTGCACATAAAGAATCTCTCCATGTCCTGCCTTGCGCGGGTGGAGACTATTTTAAGCATCTCTCCGCCCTTGCCTATTATTATTCCCTTATGGCTCTCACGCTCGCAGTAAATGACCGCATCAATATCCATAATGTCGCTGCCCTCACGCTCGCTCATCTTTTCTATGCCAACGGCAATCCCGTGAGGAACCTCCTTGTCAAGGAGCCTTAACAGCTTTTCACGAATAATCTCGGCGGCAATAACTCTTTCGGGCTGGTCTGTGAGAGTGTCCTCAGGGAAGAAATGCTCCGATTCAAATGCCAGCTTTTCAAGCTCGACATAAAGTGAGTCAATATTGTCGCCCTTGACGGCACTTGTCGGCACAACCGCCTCAAAGTCATAAAGCTTTGAAAGACTAAGTATCCTTTCCATAAGCATTTCCTTTTTGGCGAGGGTATCGACCTTGTTGATAACAAGAACTACGGGCATTTTTTCTTTTTTGAACCTTGCAATAAGCTCAAGCTCCGCAGGGCGAAGCTCACCTGCCGGCTCAACAACAAACATACAGGCATCAACGCCGGATATGCTATCGGCAACCGCCTTAATCATCTTTTCGCCGAGCTTGTTCCTCGGCCTGTGAAAACCGGGAGTGTCCGTAAAAACAAGCTGAGTTTCGCCCTTGGTCAGCACGCCCATTATTTTGGTTCGTGTCGTCTGCGGCTTTTTGGAAACAATTGCAACCTTTTGCCCGAGCAGGCGGTTAAGAATTGAAGATTTGCCGACATTCGGGCAGCCGACAATTGCGATGAAAGCGGTTCTGGTCATTTATTTTTCACCCTTCGTTTTGGTTATGCGTTTCTTTTCGCTTTTTGGCTCTGCAAGAATAAAAATGCAACTTAGGACTATGCTGACAATAAGAGCCACAAGCATAAGGATATTATTCTTATAATACTCGAACAACGCCCTGAAAGCGGCAGGCTGCCAGAGAAGAGCAATGCCAATGGCAAGGGAGAAAACAGCACCTACAAGAACCGCCGCCGCCGCAGTGTCTTTTGCAATTTTTGCAAATTTATTATATCTTTTTTCAACAAGGTTTATTGTGCTCTCCACCGCAGTATTAATAAGCTCGCCCATAAATACTATTGTGTTTGCAATAAAAATAATTGAGATTTCAACCCTCGTCAGTTCAAAGAAATCATAGGCAAACAGAAAGGAATACATATACACCATAATTACAAAATGTATTCTCATATTTCTCTCGTATTTTATGCAGTACCGAAAACCCTGCCAGGCGTAGATAAAGCTTTTGGCGAGAGCCTTCATTTATTCTTCCTCCATATAATAGCTGGCATTGCGTTTTAGACCGAGTTGTGTGAGCACCTGCTCCTCCTTCTCACGCATATGCACGCTTTCGAGCCCTCCGTTGACATGGTCGTAGCCCAGCAGGTGCAGCAGCGAATGAACAGTTAGAAAAGCTATTTCCCTCTGCAGCGAGTGACCATACATTTCTGCCTGTTCGACAGCACGAGGGACAGAAATAACAATATCGCCCAGCAACTTGGCACCCGTGTCAGGGTTTATGTCATAGACTCCGTTTTCTCCCAACGGAAATGAAAGAACATCCGTTGAAGAATCGACATTCCGGTACTGAAGGTTGAGCGCATGGATTTCATCTTCATCCACAAAACGCACGCTGATTTCTGCCGAATCTTCAAAATTTTCATGTAGCAATACTGCTGTGCAGCAGCGGCGGATAAGAAGCCTTATCCCGGTGGGTATGGTTATGTCTTTTTGGTCATTTGAAATTACGACCTTGATTTTATTTGCCATTACGCCTTCTTACCTCCTCGTTTTTTTCATAGGCCTTGATAATATCCTGAACCAATCTGTGGCGAACTACATCCTTCTCCGTAAACCTAACAGTGGATATCGCATTTATATTCTTCAGGATTCTCATAGCATCGACAAGCCCCGAGCGTTTGCCTTCGGGCAAATCCACCTGAGTGATATCGCCCGTGACGACCATTTTTGAATTAAAGCCGAGCCTTGTCAAAAACATTTTCATTTGCTCAATTGTTGTATTCTGCGCTTCGTCAAGTATAATAAAGCTGTCGTCGAGCGTTCTCCCTCTCATATAGGCAAGAGGAGCAACTTCAATATTTCCCCTCTCCTGATGCTTCTGAAAATTATCCGCTCCGAGCATATCAAACAGTGCGTCATAGAGCGGGCGAAGGTATGGGTCAACCTTGTGCTGAAGGTCACCCGGCAGAAAGCCGAGCTTTTCTCCCGCTTCAACCGCAGGCCGTGTTAGTATTATTCGGTTAACCTCCTTGGCTCTGAAGGCTGTCACCGCCATAGCAACGGCGAGATAGGTTTTACCCGTTCCAGCAGGACCTATGCCCAGAACAATAGTGTTATCACGGATGGCTTCGATATATTTTTTTTGACCGAGTGTTTTCGGCTTGACTGGGCGGCCCTTCGAAGTAATGCACACACAGTCCGCCGTCATTGCGGAGAGCTTATCTTCGTTCCCGTCATTGACAAGCGAAAGAA
>LSQX01340676.1_pt1 | contig 11115 bp, 7 predicted proteins | sample 654561 | NCBI WGS metagenome assembly LSQX01 (sample SAMN04489861, study PRJNA283612) | anaerobic digester metagenome | isolation source: 4 biogas reactors fed with cattle manure at either 37C or 55C with and... | place: Denmark: Kongens Lyngby | collected 2014 | reverse complement strand
GGCCTTCGCAGACCAACCGGAATAACTGTCTCGATCAATCCTGAGCATCCTAATAGATACCTCGAGTGCATCCTCAGGCTTATTTCGCTTCATAAGCACCTTTCCCAGTTCCTCAAGTGCCTCTAATCTGTCTGGTTCAAGGTTAAGCGCGCAATTTAGGGCATCCTCTGCTTCCTGATATCTTCCCGCCTCATGCAAAAGCAGTCCCCATACAAATTGATTTCTATAAATCTCAGTATCTATGCTATGCTTTTGAAATGCATCGACTCCTTTCTGTGTTTTACCCATCCTGACATAGGTAAGGGAAAGGTTTTCGGTGGCTTGCATATTATCAGAATTCATTTCCAGAGCCTTTTCATAATACTTAGCAGCATTCGTGAGATTATTTAGCATATAGTAGGTGTTACCAATACAATAGTTAATGTCAGACTGAGCAGGCAGATTGCCTTCGAGTAATCTATTGGCCTTTTTGTAAGCCTCAAGTGCATTTATATATTTTGATCCTTGGTAGCAAACAAGGGCAAAATTATAATAAAGCAAGGGCGAGCTTCCAACGGTTTTTGACAGTATATCATAAATGTAGAAGGCTTCATCATAATTGTCCTCTCTTATCAGTCCATGAGCATGATTAAGAAATTTTCTGATGTTCTTTTGCAGCTCCTCAGGTAAATCTGCTATTTCGTTCATTATTTCAGCAATAGGCTTAAAGACCGATTGGGCGTTGATGCCCTTCTGAGACAAGGTTAGTAAAGCTTGCCTTTTTCCTTTGCTTTGGGCTTTCTCGATAAAACCTCTGTATACGCCTTCCTTCTTAAGCTTAGCAATCATTTCTCTGTAATCAAGAAGGATGAATGCAATTGGCGGAAGTATCCCGAAAATCAGATAAATAAGCTCTATGTACATTTCTGCCATAACGTTGTTGAGAAAGCTAAGAAGAGCCAAAACAAAGGCAAAAACCTGCGCACATACAGGTATAAGCATTAAAAGATCCTTTTTTCTGAATAAACGATAGACAGTATATATGAGTAAAAAAAGCATCAGAACGATTATAAAGCCATTAATAATCGAAATAATGATCCCTCCTTAACTATACACTATTCTTTATCCATCATTTGCATCTCCTGCAATTGTTGTTTTGAAATAAGCACCTGCCTTGGTTTGCTGCCTTCGAACCCGCCTACAATGCCTCTGGCTTCCATCTGATCCACAATTCTTGCAGCTCTTGCGTAGCCAACCCTAAACTTGCGCTGTATCAGTGAAACAGAAGCCTGGCCAGCCTCCACAACCATCTCAATTGCATTTGGCAGCAATTCGTCATGGTCATCATCCTCGTCATTAAGCTTAGAATTGTCATTGTTTATTTCCTCGATGATATCATCATCATATATGGCATCTCCCTGTGTCTTTACGAATTCGACCACCTTTTCAACCTCTGAATCGGTAATGTTTGCTCCCTGAACTCTGAGGGGCTTATTCCTGCCAGTTGGATGAAGGAGCATATCTCCTCTTCCAAGAAGCTTTTCGGCACCTGCCATGTCAAGGATAGTCCTCGAATCGATCTGTGATGAAACAGCAAAGGATATCCTTGATGGAATATTCGCCTTTATGACACCCGTTATAACATCTACAGAAGGCCTTTGCGTCGCTATTACAAGGTGCATTCCGGCCGCTCTTGCCATCTGTGCAAGCCTGCATATTGCATCCTCGACATCATTGGGGGCTGCCATCATCAGATCAGAAAGCTCGTCAATGACAATAACAATCTGAGGCATAATTGGTGACTCGCCCGTCCTTTGCATTAAATCATTGTATCCATTTATGTCCCTCACAGCCTTATCCGCAAAAAGCTTATAACGGTTGACCATTTCCTGCACCGCCCAATTTAAAGCACCTGAAGCCTTTTTCGGCTCCGTCACAACGGGTATGAGCAGATGAGGTATCCCATTATAGACACCAAGCTCAACCACCTTCGGGTCAATTAGCAACAGCTTAACCTCATCAGGAGATGCTTTATATAATATACTGACAATCAGGCTGTTTATGCATACGCTTTTTCCTGATCCTGTAGCTCCTGCTATTAGTAAATGTGGCATCTTTGCAATGTCAACAATGATGCTCTCTCCGGAAATGTCCTTTCCCAAAGCAATAGAAAGCTTTGACGGATGCTGGACAAACTCCTTTGACTCCAAAACATCTCTAAGACGAACCATGTTTGTTTCTTTATTGGGCACCTCAATCCCTATGGCTGCCTTGCCTGGGATAGGCGCCTCAATACGAATACCGGGTGCAGCGAGATTTAAAGCAATATCATCTGAAAGATTTACAATTTTGCTTACCTTTACACCTGCACTTGGCTGTAGCTCATATCTGGTTACTGTCGGGCCTCTTGTAACATTAATTACCTTGGCCGATACCCCGAAGCTATTGAGTGTTTCCTCCAGCTTCTTAGCTCCTTCAAGTACCTGGTTCCTGTAGATCTTTCCACTGCCTCCCATTTCTACATCCTCTATGAGCAAATCGTAAGGAGGTACTCTGTAATTCGAAGGCAGTCCATGCTTCTTAGCGGGTCCCTTTATAATTATTTCCTGCAGGCCTGGTTCATTGTCTACATTCTTTGGCTTTACAGGTCTTTTTTGATTTTTACTTTCCTCTTTCTTTAAATCGCCAATAACTAATTCTATCGGCCTTTCTTCCTGAGCTGCCGCAAAGTCTTCTTCGTTAGTCCCCATTTCAATATCTATTTCCCTTACATTTTCCTTCTCTTTTTCCTTCAATTCTCTATTGTTCTTTTCAATCTTAAAATCAATCACCTTCGGCTTCTTATCGAAACTTAACGACATCTCTTCCCCATCCTCAACTACTGATGGCTGAATGCTATCATCTTCATGAACGTTATCCCTGTTTCTTGTATCCGATACTTTACGCACCAAAAGGCTTCGCAGGTTTGTAATAAATTCTGAGATAGATGAATTTGTTAGCAAAATTATGTCAACAAGGGCTAAGGCAGTTAGAATTATGAAAGTCCCAAGAACCTTAAAAGTAACAAGAAAGGGCATGCTGATAAGTCCACCGATAATACCGCCGCCAGCCAAAGATTTCCCATCGAGATAAAGCAGCTCCAGAGCCTTTATTGGCTTCAAGCCTTTATAGTATTCCGATCTGTAATTACCTGCCTGAATCATTGCTGATATCAGAAGAAATAAGAAGAATATATAAAGAGCTTTGTTTTTTAGATTTAGCTTTTCATGGCCAAATATCAAGATGGCAGCATAAAGTATGACAACCGGCGGGATAAGGAATGCAGGTACACCAAAGAGTCCAAGGGAAACCTCCCTAATGAATGTACCGAACACTCCGATTGAGTCCTTTACATAAAAGCTCAAAAGCATAAGAATGCCCAAAGCAAATACAAAAATACCCTTTATCTCATTTATGTGAGTGTTTTGTGCCTTCTTCTTTTTTACCAAAGTCTTTTTCTTTTGTGTTTTCTTCCCCTTCAACCTCTCACCCCACAGTATAAGAAACTAAACATGTTAATCATGCCCTAATGACGGGTATAATAAGCTTCCACAGCGAAGCTTCTATACAATGATACCATAATTTCTCACTCATATCTATCCCTTTTTGCTTCTGCAGTTTTCGGTTGGGCAGAGCTTAACTTGATAGCTTTCTTGTGTTCCATGTTGAAGAATTCCCAAATATCAATTCAAAAGCAGGATTATTATTTATTTTGTCAAATTAGTAATAAGAGAAACTGGTAAGAAAGTGGTAATATAACAGAAAGCAGGTGCAATATGAAGTTATTGAGTTCATTTGTTAATTTATCCAAAAATTTGTTGGCAAAAATTACTCCATACACCAGGCGCATAACTGATTTTAAGAAGATTAGGACCAAGCTTATCGTAGCATTTTTGGTACCAATTATTCTTATTGTTGTTCAAGGCTCGATTACTTACTTCAACTCAACAGGTACCGCACGTGAAAATGCTATTCAGTCCTCAAGCATAGCCTTAGATAACAGCGGTAAGTATCTCGAGGTTGTATTCGAAACAGTAGAAAACCTTTCTGGTCAGCTCTTTAGCAATGCAGATATTCAAGCCCTTTTACGTAGAGATTATGATATGAGTAATATTATGGAGAGAATTGAAATTACCAGAAAGGTTGAATCCTATGTAATGAATGTATCGGTTTTTAGCCCCGCAGTTGAGAATATTACAATCATTCCTGCTGATGAAATTCTATATCCCATTACAAGTAAAACAAGCTCAAGTGCATTATTAAGTCAATTACAGGATACCGAATCATACAAGCTTCTAGAGTCTACTAAAGGTAATGGCGCTTGGTTTGGCAGTCACAAGGAGCTGGATGAGATTAATAAGACAAATGACAACAATTATTGTCTTACATATATGCGGCTAATACCGGACCTTTCAACAATGAAAATAATAGGAATGATAGTTATCGATGTCAAGCCTATAATTATTTCCGATTTGTCTGAAGGAATAAAGCTATCCAAACAACAGATAATCCATCTCATCTCACCTGATGGAAGGATTATTGCAAATGGTGACGATAGCACCGAATCAAGCACTATAACACAGCAGGATTTCTATCAAAACATTGTTTCTGCAGAAAAGAAATCCGGTTACGAGAGTATTGTTTATGATGGGACAAAATTTCTTATGACCTACGCCAAGGTTGCCGACTCCGGTAATATATTAATGGGCTTTATCCCGGAGAACGAACTGAATGCCGCATCCAGAAGCATTGTTATTAGTACGCTTGTATTCATATTGGTTGCAGTGTTGATTGCTTTTGCGGTAGGAATTACAATCTCAAACAGTATGAGCAGAACTATAAACAGGATTATTGATGCGTCCAATAAGGCTGCCTCAGGTGATTTGACCGTTACACTCAAATCAAGAAGGAAAGACGAACTTGGCACTCTTACAAAAAGCATCAATTCGATGATTGCAAATATGCGTTCGCTTATCGAGCAGACTATCGGCGTGTCCGAGAAGGTAACAAGCTCAGCCACTGTGGTTTCCTCCACATCTGAGCAGGTATCTACCGTATCTCAGGATATTTCAAGAGCAATACAGGAAATAGCCCAGGGCGCATCATCTCAGGCCTCAGATGCTGAGCAGGGCGTTGAAAAGATAAGCAGGCTTGCTGAGAATATAAACCATGTTACAGATAATGCAAAATCCATCAGCAGCCTAACCCGTGATACTATGTCTGAGACCCGTAATGGCTTGTCTGCTGTAAATGACCTTGATGTTAAGGCTAGCAGGACTACTGCCATATCTAAAGAAATTATGGAGGACATAAAGGCCCTTGAGGTACACTCGAAATCCATAGGAAAGATTACTAATGCAATCAGCAGTATCGCCGACCAGACCAATCTTCTGTCCCTCAATGCGGCCATAGAGGCTGCCAGGGCTGGCGAAGCTGGCAAAGGCTTTGCCGTTGTTGCCGATGAGGTGAGAAAGCTTGCCGACCAATCCATGGAATCGGCCCGCGAAATCACCAATATTATTAAGAATACTCAAAATCAAACTGAGAAGGCTGTTAAAAAAGCGGCTGATACCGAAGCGATTCTGTCATCCCAGAACGAAGCGGTACAAAGCACCATTCAGATATTTAAGAGTATAATGAGCTCAATGGAAAACCTGTCTCAACAGGTAGATCAAATCATTGAAAGAGTCACTCAGATGGAGGAAAACAAGGAGCAAGCCATAAATGCCATACAGAATATATCCGCGGTATCGGAGGAGACGGCTGCATCATCTGAGGAGGTAACTGCCTCTACTCAGGAGCAGGCTTCAAGTATAGAAGAGCTTTCACGCTTTGCAGAAGAGCTAAAGGTATCATCCAGCAATCTGCAAAAATCCATTGAGAGATTTAAGCTTTGATGAAGGATTAGAATTCTATCATTTTTGCCGCGGTATTCAATTTATACATTTTTCTATGCATCTGCTGTTGAATACCTTGGCTCTCTTTATTTACCTATTGCCTAACAACAAAATGAAGCACGGTTTTTCAATCTTTTTGGCAATAAATTTATAAATAAAAAGAAGGTTATTTGATTCTTTTGTCAAATATTAAACTATATGAGTAAAACGCTTACAATAGATATAAATATGGAGGTTTATAAGTTATGGAAATTTTTTACCGAGTTAAGACCTTTTTCAGCAAAATATTCAATAAACTTAGCACTTTCATAAATTCTTTATTCAGCATGAAGAAAATTAAAACAAAGCTTGTAATTGCATTTTTAGTGCCAATTATTTTTATCGTACTACAAGGTGCCATCTCTTACATAAATACTTCGAGCACTGCCACAGAACGCGCAATTCAATCCTCTGTCAGTGCTATGGAAAACGGCGGTAAATATATAGGCGTTATCCTGCAGACGGTAGAAAATCTATCAGGCCAGTATTTTGCTGATACAGATATCCAGGATTACCTAAGTGGCCATTATGACGATCGAGATATTATTGCCAAAGGTGATAATGCCCTAAGAGTCAAAAACAATTTGGCGGGTTCATCTGTCTTTAGCCCAGATGTCGAATCCATCATGCTAATTCCCATGGATAAATCCACGCTGCCTATTTCAACAAAAGCTACTATAGACATATACCTGGATCAGCTTGAAGATACTGAAATGTATAACCTGCTTAAGGAATCAAATGGCAAAGGATTATGGTTCGGATCTCACAAGGAAATAGATGAGCTTATCAATAACAAGATCGAAAACTATAGCCTTTCATTTGTCAGACTTGTGCCAAACTTCCTTAGTAAAGAGACGATCGGCATGATAGTAGTTGATGTCAAAATGCCTATCATTTCTGATCTTACTTCCAGCTTCAACTTGGCCGAGGAGCAGCAAATACACTTTATCAGCCGTGATGGAAGGGTCAATACAAATGGCGTCGATATGACCGAAACCAGCACCATTACACAGCAGGAGTTTTATAAGAGCATAGTTGCCTCCGAAGAAACATCAGGCAGTGATGTTATTACCTTTGAAAACACAAAGTATCTGATGACCTACTATAAGATCGCTTCTTCCGGAAATGTCTTGCTTGGCTTGATACCGTATGCTTCTCTTACCGCAGCATCAAGAGCGGTTATAGTCAGTACTGCTATATTTGTACTAATAGCAGCTGCTATAGCTTTTGCAATAGGAATTACTATCTCAAACAGTATGAGCAGAACCATAAACAGGATTATTGATGCGTCCAATAAGGCTGCCTCAGGTGATTTGAGCGTTACACTCAAATCGAGAAGGAAGGACGAACTCGGCACCCTTACAAAAAGCATCAATTCGATGATTGCAAATATGCGTTCGCTTATCGAGCAGACTATCGGCGTGTCCGAGAAGGTAACAAGCTCAGCCACTGTGGTTTCCTCCACATCTGAGCAGGTATTTACCGTATCTCAGGATATTTCAAGAGCAATACAGGAAATAGCCCAGGGCGCATCGTCTCAGGCCTCAGATGCTGAGCAGGGCGTTGAAAAGATAAGCAGGCTTGCTGAGAATATAAACCATGTTACAGATAATGCAAAATCCATCAGCAGCCTAACCCGTGATACTATGTCTGAGACCCGTAATGGCTTGTCTGCTGTAAATGACCTTGATGTTAAGGCTAGCAGGACTACTGCCATATCAAAAGAAATTATGGAGGACATAAAGGCCCTTGAGGTACACTCGAAATCCATAGGAAAGATTACTAATGCAATCAGCAGTATCGCCGACCAGACCAATCTTCTGTCCCTCAATGCGGCCATAGAGGCTGCCAGGGCTGGCGAAGCTGGCAAAGGCTTTGCCGTTGTTGCCGATGAGGTGAGAAAGCTTGCCGACCAATCCATGGAATCGGCCCGCGAAATCACCAATATTATCAATAGTACTCAGAATCAAACGGAGAAGGCTGCTAAAAAAGCGGCTGATACAGAAGCGATTCTGTCATCCCAGAACGAAGCGGTACAAAGCACCATTCAGATATTTAAGAGTATAATGAGCTCAATGGAAAACCTGTCTCAACAGGTAGATCAAATTATTGAAAGAGTCACTCAGATGGAGGAAAACAAGGAGCAGGCCATAAATGCCATACAGAATATATCCGCGGTATCGGAGGAGACGGCTGCATCGTCTGAGGAGGTAACTGCCTCTACTCAGGAGCAGGCTTCAAGTATAGAAGAGCTTTCACGCTTTGCAGAAGAGCTAAAGGTATCATCCCTCGAGCTGCAAAAATCTATTGAAAGATTTAAGCTTTGATGAAGGCTTGCACCTTCCCTACTTTAACTCCTCCCTGCGCACTATGCTACCTGGCTGAAAAGCAGGGTTTAAAAAGGAATAGGGACAAGTGCTTAAAAGCTGTTTGATTTCATAACTATCATCCTGTATATGCTCGACTAGTAACTTTTCACCACGGTATTCAGCTATTGAATATCGTGGTTTTGTTTTATTTGTCTGTTCTTGAAACACTACCTCTGCTGGCATGATTGTATACAGAATCACTGCAGCTCACCTCCGGACTGCAAATTTGATCTCACAGACGAGGTCATTCTTTTTTCTGCAATCAGCTCGTAAAGCTTGTTCATGGAATCAGAAAGACCTCCCACTGAATCAATCAGCTTGCTTTTAACTGCTTCCTCGCCAAATAGGATTGTGCCCACATCATTTGCAAGCTCGCCTGTTTTGAGCATTAATCTCCTGAACTCCTCCTTAGAAATGGATGAATTACTGGTAACAAAGCTAACCACCCTTTCCTGCATTTTATCAAAATACTCATATGTCTGTGGAACCCCTATGACAAGCCCGTTGAGCCTGATTGGATGTATTGTCATCGTGGCAGATGGAGCAATATAGGAGTATCTCGTTGAAACAGCCATTGGAACTCCTATGCTGTGGCCTCCACCAAGCACAAGGGACACCGTTGGTTTGTCCATGCTTGAAATCATTTCCGCTATAGCAAGCCCTGCTTCAACATCACCTCCGACTGTGTTTAGCACAAGAAGCAGGCCATCTATTTGCGGGCTCTCCTCTATTGCAATTAGCTGAGGAATCACGTGCTCATATTTTGTTGTCTTGTTTTGAGGCGGTAAAATGATGTGCCCCTCAATCTGACCAATAATTGTAAGGCAATGTATGTTTCCTCTTGGATTGGTAATCGACATTTTACCTAACTCTTTTATCTGTTCATTTTGCTGCTTCTCCTTTTCTGTTTCTGCCTGTACAGCTTCTGTGTTATCTGAGTCATCAAATGTCACCTTGTTATCTTTTCTCGCCGTAATCACCTCTTTAATATTTTTGCACGCACTCTTATATTATTGTTTAATTACAAAAAATAATGCAACACAAAAACACCAGCCGCAAGAGCTGGTGTTTCAAATATATAATGAGTAAGCCTGTAAGCCGGGTTCTGTATTGGATAATCATCTATCTAGGCCAGACATTTCTGAATGGCTCAAGCCACCTGTCGGGACTGACGGGCCGCCAATATGTCCCTTTGCGGTGTTGCTCCGGATGGGGTTTACATAGACCGGCAAGTCGCCATGCCGCTGGTGAGCTCTTACCTCACCTTTCCACCCTTACAATACTGGAAGCGAGAAGTGAGAAGCTCACCTCTAACCTCCAGCTTGCGGTATATCTCTGTTGCACTTTCCTTAAAGTCGCCTTCACCGGGAGTTACCCGGCACCCTTGCCCTGTGGAGCCCGGACTTTCCTCAGATACAGCCTTTCGACATTATACCTGCGATTATCTGGCTTACTCAATATGTATTCAATATTTTCTCGGACTTATATACTAATCCATTCAGTATTAATAGTCAATAGGATATAAATGCCGCGTTTTGTGCGTATCACACCGCGAGCATTTGATTAATATCTTTAATAGACTGCTCTAAATGGATCCTTCTCGTCATCGAACAGCAACACCTCCACATCAGGGAACTTTCCTGCTAACTGATCAGCAATGTAGGGCAAAACCACGCTCTCCGTGTTGAAATGTCCCGCATCAACTATGCACAATCCGGCCTCAATAGCATCGATGGCAGTATGGTATTTCACATCGCCTGTCACTATGACATCAGCTCCACTATCAATTACAACACCCAAATCATCGTCAAAGCTGCCTCCAAATACTGCTACCTTTCCAACCCCGGCGTCAGCATGTCCCACAACCTTCAAAAAGGGTGTTTTAAGCCCTTTTTGAACATGATCAAGGAAATCATCAAGCTTCATTCTTTGCTCAAGTACGCCGCATTTTCCAGGCCCATTGCCCATAACCTCAACATTACGGATTCCTAAAGTCAAAGCTAGCTGAGTGTTTACACCTGCATCTGCATAGTCAAGGTTAGTATGTGCAGAGTATACACCTATACCGTTTTTAACCAAGGAGTAAAGTAGCTTTCCCTTCGTATCATCCTCATTTAAGCTCTTGAGCTCTTTAAATATAACCGGATGATGTGTAACAATCAAATCAGCCTTTTTAGCAATAGCTTCATTTACAGAAGCACTTGTAACATCCAGACAAACCAGAATTCTATTCACATTGGCATGCCTGTTACCTACCAGCAATCCGGTGTTATCCCAATATTCTGTCAACTCTCTGGGTGCCAGCTGTTCAAAAAAGTCAATCACCCGCGAACACTTTGTCATAACTGATCACTCCCTTGTAAATACTCAACAAGATTGTCCCTGATAAAAAGACAGGTTTTAGTTTCCAGGCCTGCTCCATTGGCGCTTTCACACTTCATAGGTGTGACGGATAAGGCTCTTCCCTCTATTATCACTTCAAGTTCTCTTAACTTTTTTTGAAGATATCTGCGAAGGTAGGGCTCGTTTCCTTCAAAAACCTTCTCCCCGATATAGTATACGAACTCATCCTTTACGCATGGCTTGCCTGTCCATTGTGCTATTATGATGCAATACAGTTTGCCCGTATCAAGGGTAATTATTTCATTGGTAATATCAAATCCGCTTTCGTAAAGCCATTTGCGTAATGCCTCTATCGCATTGTTCGCCTGGAGCAGCAATGTCTTTGCAGCTTGAGCCTTATGAAGAGAAGTCGACAAAATGTCCCTGATAAGAACTCCTCCCATTCCGGC
>LSQX01290593.1_pt2 | contig 11116 bp, 9 predicted proteins | sample 654561 | NCBI WGS metagenome assembly LSQX01 (sample SAMN04489861, study PRJNA283612) | anaerobic digester metagenome | isolation source: 4 biogas reactors fed with cattle manure at either 37C or 55C with and... | place: Denmark: Kongens Lyngby | collected 2014 | reverse complement strand
GTAGGTCGGGAAGAGGTTGATGTAGCACATTCGCCCGGGGTCTTTTTCGCGCAAGTACGCGACCAGCTTCCCAAACTCGGGAAAACGTGAAGCCGCCGGCTCATCGATCAGATAGTACGCATACAGTGCCGGATGTGGCTTCACCGAAGCAATCAGCGCGTCCAGTTGCGCGCGCTTCGCCGGATCTTCCAGCGTCGCCGGCGCCAGCAGCGGATCCCGCAGCATTCCGCGCAAGCCGTTATTGAGAACGTTATCCAACTCCTGTGCCCGGCACCAGACCACATTGAAGTTCCCCTCCGCCATCTGCTTCGCCGTGGCCTCCGTCATCTCCGGCCCCGCATAGTACGTGACAATCGGCGCCCCCATCTGCCACTGTTGCTGGGCCATCGCGGACATTGCGGTCAACGCCATCAGAGTTAGCACCACTGTGAAGCGTATCATCTGCCCCTCCTTATGCTATCGCCCAAACTCCTGCCAAGTCTCAAACACCACGTCCCAGTTCCTCACCGGGATATCGGGGCCAATCGAATGCGTCCCCAGCGCCAGCCCCGGCCCTGCTGACAGAATATACTTCGTATGCTCGCGAATCTCCTGCTCGGTGCCGTCGCGCAGGATGTGGATATTGTCCAGTCCGCCCAGCAGCGCGAGCTTCGGGTACTTCTCCCGCAGCTTCACCGCATCGAGCCCGGCGCGGTACTCAACCGGGTTGATCCCGTCGAACCCGCAGTCGATCAGCAGGTCGAGCACTGGCAGGATGTTGCCGTCGCTATGCAGGACCACCTTCGCCGTCCCGGCCGCTTTGAACGCGCTTACCATGTGCGCCCACGCCGGGACGAGCACCTGTTCTGCTGTCCTTGGCGAGAACATTGGGTTCATCGCCGAGGCCATGTCATCAAAGATCCACAGTCCCGTGTCGTACAAGTCCCACCGCCGCAGTTCCTCCAGCCCCACCGCAGTCAGATGATGCGCCGTTCGCATCACCATTTCCGCGGCCTTCGCCGGGTCGGCTGCCATGTCCATCAGGAAAGGCACCTCACCCCGCATGAAGTACGTGCGGATGAACGGGCCGCCGGTCTTGGCAAAGACGCAGTAGCGCTCCTTGAGCTTCGGCATCTGCGCATCAAGACCGGCGTAACGAGACGGCAGGTCCACGGGATCGAACTCGCCGTACTTGAGCTCTCCGCTCTCATCGTACGCGAACTCAAGCTGCTCGTAGAAGTAGCTGTTCGACAGCCGCGTCCGCTTGGTCTGCCCCCAGCCGTCAACCGAATAGACGAAGTCCCCCTCACGCTTCAGCTCGCGCGCTCGGCTCGGGTATGGCGTCTCATCGCCAACCGCGATATAGTCGTCAACCTGGTAGTACTCGTCAGCGCTAACCTCAGCCGGCAGTCCCTTCTCTTTCCGCCATATCTCCACCCACTCCGGCCAAAAGCCGCTGAGCATCGGCACCCGGTCTGGCTTGCCGAAGTTCAGCGCAGTCATCATCCGTTCTTTCGAGGTCATCTCAGGCTCCTGAGGGCTATCTGCAAACAAAGGTGGGAGGCTTTTCCAGAAGCCGAGGTGATGTTCCTCTCGGCTTTTAGAGAAGCCTCCCACTGATGTTGAGCAACTAAGGAGGGGCATGCTCCCAAACCAGACTAAGCTGGTTGAGCCCACTTGGGGCGAGGCACGAGGCCTAAGAGTGTCCACTGGGGACAAACACGAGATGCAGGCCCCTCCAAAAACGTATTCGCCTAACCCGCGTCATAGTCCTTCAGATCGCGATACCAGATGTTGCGGAACCGCACCAGATCGCCGTGGTCCTGCAACTCGAGCGGACCGGCTTCGGCATGCTCGACGTAATCCGTCAGCACGCGGTGGCTGGTCGGCCCCAGCAGCGCCTTGCGGTTGTGCAGGACGATGCCGTTGAGGAACACGGTCAGGTACGCCGGGACGACGCACTTGCCGTGGTGGAAGATCGGGTTCTCCCAAATGATGTCATAGCTGTTCCACTCGCCGGGCTTGCGCATCGCGTTGGCCAGCGGCGGGTACTCGCCGTAGATGCCGCCGACGGTCCCGTCGGGGTACGTCGGGTTCTCGAAGTTGTCCAGCACCTGGATCTCGTACATCCCCATCAGGAAGACCCCGGAGTTCCCGCGGCCCTGGCTCTCGCCCTTGACGACCTCAGGCGAGGCAAATTCGAGGTGAAGCTGGCAGTTCCCGAAGTGCTTCTTGCTCTGGATGTAGCCGGTGCCGGGGACAACTTCCATGTACCCGTTCTCCAGCTTCCACTTGCACGGGCTGCCATCGTTCTTCTGTACCCACTCGTCGGTGTTCGTGCCATCAAATAGCACCACTGCATCAGAGGGGGCGGCGCCGCAACAGCAACCGGGGGTCACGACCGGCGGCTGGGGCCGGGTGCCGTCATGGACGCGGTAGTGCCCACCGGGCAGGAAGGGGGTGTCGTCGTAGCCAAGATTTGCCATTCTCGTCTCTCCATTTCACAAAAGGCGCCCGCAGGCGCGTTTATGCAGAATGCTTCGTTCGCTTTGGTTCCTCCCTCGCCCAAAGATTCCTTCTACGAAATCCCACGCCTTCGGACGTCTTTCAGGGGATGAACCGGACACTCGCGCGGGCGGAGGGGGACGTGGCTTCCGCGGCGAAACTACCAGAACATCGCAACACAACTCAGGTGATACCATGCATTCCAGCACAATCGAAATCTCGGGCCTCGGCCCAATCTCAGCCTACACCACCGAGAACATCATCATCGGCTCCGGCGCGGCCGGCCTCAACTGCGCCGAGCACCTGCACGAACTGGGCCGCGACTTCGCCATCGTGACCGATTGCCTCGGTGCCGGCACCTCCAACAACTCCGGCTCGGACAAGCAGACCTACTACAAGATGGGCGTCTTCGGCGATGTTCCCGATAGCCCCATCGACTTCGCCAAGTCGCTTTTCAATGGCGGGATGTGCCACGGTGACATGGCCTATGTCGAGGCCCTGGGCTCGCTGCCCGAGTTCTTCCACCTCGTCCGCAATGGCGTCGAGTTCCCCTGCAATGCCTACGGGGCATATGTTGGCTACAAGACTGACCACGACCCGCGCCAGCGCGCGACCTCCGCCGGGCCGAAGACCTCGATCCAGATGGTGCAACAGTCGCTCAGGCGCCTGCGGCAGGCTGGCGCGCAGTTCTGCGATGGCTACGAGGTCATCCGCCTGCTGACCACCGGCGCGGGCAGGCACCGGCGGGTGGTGGGTGCCCTTGCTCTCAATCTTGCCCGTCTCGACACGCCGGAGATGGGCCTCACGGTCTTCTTCGCTGAGAATGTGGTCATGGCCACCGGCGGTCCCGGCGAAATGTACGAGACCTCGGTCTACCCGCACGGGCAGATCGGCAACCACGGCCTCGCTCTGGAGATCGGCGCCCTGGCCAACAACCTCAGCGAAAGCCAGTTCGGTCTCGCCAGCATTGGCTTCCGCTGGAATCTCTCCGGCACCTATCAGCAGGTCATCCCGAGCTACTTCAGTGAGGACGCCGAGGGCAACCGCTACGACTTCCTCGCCGACTACTATCGCACGCCCGAGGAAATCGCAGGCAATATCTTCCTCAAGGGCTACCAGTGGCCGTTCCACGCCCAGCGGCTGCAGGATTACGGCTCCTCCCTAATAGACATTGCCGTCCATGAGGAGCGAGTGAAGGGCCGCCGGGTCTACATGGACTTCACGCGCAACGTCAGCAGTCCTGCCGCTGGGGGCAGCCCCGCGCGTGGGGGCGGACGTCCCGGACGCCCTGCCTTCGACCTCCGCAAGCTACCGAAAGAGGCTCGCACCTACCTCGAACGCTCCGGCGCCACCCAGGCCACGCCCTTCGAGCGCCTCATGCACATGAACCCTCTCGCCATCGAGCTTTATGCAGAGCATGGCGTGGACCTGCGCCAGCCGCTCGAACTCGCAGTCTGCGCACAGCACTGCAACGGCGGTCTGACCGTCAATAGCTGGTGGCAGACGACAATCGCAAACCTGTTCGCCATCGGCGAGGTCGCCGGCACACACGGCGTCCGCCCCGGCGGCAGCGCGCTTAACGCCGGGCAGGTCGGTGGCCTGCGGGCGGCACAGTACATTGCTGCCTTCGAGCCTGACGCGCTCGATCCTGAGGAGTTGCTGACGGTAACGCGGGATCAGATCATCGAAGAGGTAAACGCCCTGCGCGGGCATCTTTCGGCAGGCGTCCGCGCCCTGCCGGTGGCCGACGTGCGGGCAGAGATTCAGAAGCGAATGTCGGAGCACGCGTCCTTCGTGCGCACACCGGAGGGCGTGCAGGCGGCTCTGGCAGATGCCCATCGCCTCGCCAAACGCATCAAAGCAGGAGTGCGCGTCGCCGGCCCAGCCCAACTGCCGCAGGCGGTGCAAAATCACCACCTGTGCCAGACGCACATTGCCTTCCTCAGCGCCATCAACGACCTGATCTCGCGCGGCGGAGGCAGCCGCGGGGCGTATGTGGTCGTGGATCGCGCCGGCAACAGCGTAGTGCACACCGTCAAGGGCCCGCGCCTCCCGCACCGGCCTGAGAACATCGAGATGCGTCAGGAGATCATCGAGGTGCGGATGAAGCCCAGCGGCCAAGCGGAGACATGGGCGACACCAGTCCGGCCCTTGCCGCAAGACGATTCGTGGTACGAGACAACCTGGCAGGACTGGCGTCAGGGGAAGATCTACGAGCCGCCTTCTGGGTAGGTGGGTTGGTATCTAACCCACAGGTCATGGAGGAGAACTGGCGATGGACAGCGCGCTACACCACAGCATGATTCGTTTCCGCGCCTCCATCTTACATCCGGAAGCTTCGCCGCCCCACGAGGTTCTCTCGGTCGCCGAACTCGACGCGCTCTGCGCGCCTTCGCCCGAGCATGTTGAGGAGATCATCCTGCTCTGCCTGCTGGCCGCCCGCCAGTACCCGGCGGAAAGCGCGTCCCTGATCCACATTCCATGGATATTGTCCGCGATGGCGATCAACCACCCGGATCGCCTCGCGCCATACGTAATGGCCGTGGCAGGCCTGCTGGAGGCGCCGAGCAAGCAGATCCGGGAACACGCCGCGCATCTGATCGGCGATTGGTGGCAGCGCGGGCATCGCGACCTGTTCGCCTATCTGCTCAAGGCCCTCCACGATCCCTCGCCGGCGGTCGTACGGGCTGCCCTGGTGCGGCTGCAGCACTGCAATGCCGCGCAGGCCATCGAGGTGCTGGAGCACTGCCGGCGAGTGCTGGATGCCGCGAGCCCGGCGCAGGAGCAGGAACCGCTCCCGGTAGACCCCGCCGAGCCTGCCATCGTCATGCCAGCCTACTTCTCGCAGATGGCGCTGCTCCTGGCCAAGCAGGGCCTCATCAATGAGATCCTGCTGCGCCAGTTCTTCGATCGCGTGAAGGGCGCGCAGACCCGCGCCGCCCTCCCGGCTCCAGTGCGGGAGTGGCTTCTGAGGCCGACCGGGTCCATGGACGAGCTTTTGGCAAAATACACTCAGCAAGAATTGGCCACCTTCGCGTGACCGCACGGATGGGACAGGCATCCTAACTGTCAGGTGCTTGTCTCCCCCCGACAAACTCCAGAGGAAGAAAATCATGCGCATTGCCTTCATCGGTGCGGGCGCCAACGCCCGCCACAGCCACGCCAAGACAATCACCACCCACTTCCCACAGCACTCCATTGCCGGCTTTTGCGATCTCAACCCTGAGACCGCGCAGGCCGCTGTGGATGAGTACGGCGGCAAGGCCTTCACCGACTACCGCGAGATGCTCGCCAACCTCGAGTGCGACGCCGTGGCGATCAGCGTCCCCCACTGCCTGCACCGCGACACCGCCGTCGCCGCGTTGCAGGCGGGCAAGCACGTACTCCTCGAAAAGCCCATGGCCTGCACCGTGCAGGAGTGCGATGACATCATCGCCGCCCAGCAGGCTTCTGGCTGCGTGCTGATGATCGGCTACACCCACCATTTCAATCCCTCCGCCTGTGAGGCGCGAGAGGTCATCGCCAGCGGCAGGCTCGGCAAGCTCGTGATGGGCATGGATGTGATGGACTACAGCTACTTCGCCGACAACCGCCCCGGCTGGTACAAGCAGAAGGCCCTCGCCGGCGGCGGCTGCATGATGAACAACGGCTCGCACGCCCTCGGCCGCATCATGTTCATGACCGGCGAAGACATCGTGGCGGTCTACGCGCACATGGGCAACGCCCGACCGGACCGCAAGGACATCGACGTAGAACTGCATGCTCAGGCGCTGGTCTACCTCTCCGGCGGCGCCGCGATCAGTCTGTGGCAGGAGGCGTACGCTCACCGCGCGCGCGGGTTCAATGAATATGTGGGGACTGAAGGGACCATTGAGGTCCCGACCTGGGGCGGCCCGCTGAAGCTGCACCGCATGGGGCAGGAGCCGGAAGAGATCGACATCAGCCGCTGGCCCGCCACGTGGCCAGCCGAGTACGGCGAGTTCTTCTCCGCCATCGCTGAAAATAGGCAACCCTCCATCACCGGATGGTGGGGCCGCCGGGTCGTCGAGGTCGCGATGGCGATGTATCAGTCTGTGGAGACGGGCAAGCTGGTGGAACTCCCGCCGGCGCGCCGGCCGGAGTAGGCGAGGCAGGAAGAGGTGGAGCGGTGTCCACTCTGATCGCAGAGAAGCATATCGGCGGCGGTGTCATCCGCGTCCTGCAGGGCGATATCACGCTCGCGGACACGGATGGCATCGTCAATGCCGCCAATTCATGGCTCCAGCACGCCAGCGGCGTGGCAGCGGCCATCGTGCGCCGCGGCGGCCCGACCATCCAGGAAGAATCCGACGCCGCAGGCTTCGTCCCTGAGGGTCAAGTGGCGGTGACGGGCGCCGGTGAACTCGCCGCGAGATACGTAATCCATGCGGTCGGCCCGCGGGGCGGCGACGCCGAGGGCGATGAGAAGCTTCAAGTGGCAGTAACCAACGCTCTGCTCGCGGCTCAGGAACTCGGTCTTACCAGCCTCTCCTTCCCCGCCATTTCCTCAGGCATCTTCGGCTTCCCGAAGGACCGTTGCGCGCGGATATTGGTCTCCGTGGCCGGGGAATACCTGCGGGTTCACCCTGAGAGCTCTGTGCGACAGGTCCATTTCGTGCTGTTTGATGATGAGACACGCGACCATTTCGCTCAGGCGCTACAGAGCGAGACGCCTCTGTAACCTGAACCATCCATTCCCGCGCTCCGTCCTCTTCTACAGGTCGTATACCCAGTGGTTTCGAGGTGGAGAAATGCATTCCCGAGTGCTCATGGTTCTGGCACTTGTAGCGCTGGCGCTCTCTCTGGCGCTGCCTGCTTTGTGCCAGCCGCCCGACGGTGGCGCCGTACCTGGCGCCCAACCCGCTCCCGGCGCTGCCGGCCAGCCGCTCGCGCCAACGGCCCCGGCCACGCCCGCCGCCCCCGGCCCCCAAGGTCCCCCTGGCCCTCCCGGACCGGCAGGACCTCCCGGGCCAAGCGGCGCCGCGCCGCCGCCTACTACCGTAGTCGTTCCATCGCCCGACGCCGTGCCCGTGCCAGTACCTGTGCCCACCCCGGTTCCAGAGGTGCAGCCGCCGACGGTTGTGGATAACGCTCCACTGGAAGAGGCCGCTCAGGCTCAGCGCCAGAGCAACACCATCATCATCGTGCTGATCATAATCGTTGCGATCGTGATCATAGCACTGATCGCGATCGCCGCGGCACGACGTCCGAACGTTGCGGTATGAAGATATGGAAGCATTTCCTCGGGAGCGACTGCGGCTCCGGTGGGCGTTGATCCCATTCAATGTCGATAGCTTACCGGCTGGCGACTTCTGAAGACCTTGCGGGGATGGCCTCGGTCTATGCCGAGGCTTTTCCCGATAGTCTGCGCCACTTCTTCGGCGCTCGCCCAGCCCCGCTGCGAGCGATCGCTGACGCGCTTGCGCTCGCCGTTCGCGCTGAGCCGCAGTCGAACTTCGTCGCAGAGCTCGACGGTCAAATTGTCGGTTACTGCCTGGCGCCCGTGCATCTCAGCCGCCTCAGCAAAGCCTGCGGCGCCCCCTGCCTCGCGCAATTCGTGGGACGCTGGATTACCGGTCGCTACGGGCTGGGGTTCCGCGCCCTGTGGCTCCTGGGCCGCGATAAGCTGCACGCCCGCCGCCAGAGCCGGCATGATCCCCACCAAGCCGACGCCCACATTCTCTCCATTGCAGTCTCCCCGCACACCCAGGGCCAGGGTGTCGGGAAGGCCCTGCTCCGCCACGCGCTATGCCACTTCGACCGCCAACGCATCGAGAGCGTGCGTCTGGAGGTCCGTCCAGATAACATTCCGGCGTTGCGCCTCTACGAAAAATCCGGCTTCGTCACCGCAGGCCGAACTGCCGACAGTCAGGGTGACTGGCTAATCATGCTGCGCGCGGGCCGTCGGCAGGGGGGAACATCATGAAGATCCGCTCCTACAATCGCGGCAATGCCACGAACGCCTTGCTCCTGAGCGTGCTGGGGCTGCTTATGATCTGGTATCTTTGGATCGGGATCATGGCCGCTGCTGTCCCGGTGCGCAGCCAATTGCCGTCGATGCCGCCCCCGCGGTTCGGGGAGTGCGTTCTGCTGCTCGCGCCCCATGAGGACGATGAGACTCTCGGTGCCGCAATCTACATGCGCAAGGCAGTTGCCGCCGGCGCGCGCGTCTACGTCTGCCTGATGACCGCCGGGGAGGGCGAGGAACTGGGGGCCGCCGTGGCCACGCACAGCCCCGTACCTTCTCCTGCGGACTATATCCGGCTCGGCCAGATTCGCCAGCGCGAGACGCGTCAAGCCCTATCACTCGTTGGCGTGCCCGAGTCGCACATATTCTTCCTGAACTACCCCAACATGGGCCTGACCCCGCTATGGTCGGCGAGCAACTGGAGCTACGGCAGTCTCTGGCGAAGCCGCTTCACTCGCGTGACGCACTCACCTTTTGCCGACGGCGTGACGCCTGCAGCCCCGTTCTGCGGAGCCTCCGTCCTGCGGGATGTCGAGACGGTCATTGAGCAGGTCAAGCCCGCCACGATAATCACCGTTCATCCCTCCGACGTGCACCCCGACCACTGGCCGACCTATGGCTTCGCGAAACTGGCTCTGGAGGACCTGCGGGAGCGGACCAAGCTGCCCTGGTTGCGCGACTGCTCGCTCTATACCTATCTCGTGCATTACCCGCGCTGGCCGGTCCCGTGGGGGTACTACCCGGACCTGCCGCTCATGCCACCGGCTCAGCTCATCAAGCTGCCGGTCAACCGATGGTATACCCTCCCCGGGGCAGATGATGACGTCGCGGTCAAGAACCGGATGATCCTGACCTACCGCAGCCAGATGGCCCGGTACGACACGCTTCTGCGCGCTTTCGCCCGCCGCACCGAGGTCTACGCTACGCTTGATGACATTTCTCTGACGCGGCTCGATCTCGCGAGCCAAGCGGCCTTCATGGAACCGACGGGGGAGTCGCGCTATCTCACTGAGCATCCATCAGTAGATATTGCCGAAGTAGGTCTATGGAGTGACGGGGAGAACCTTCAAATCCGGGTGAAGACGGCAGCCCCACAGACGCCGCGAGGGTTGCTGCAGGTGGTGCTCCATATTGTGCATCCTGCGCCGGACACTCACAAGACGCTGCAACTGAACTACCGGGTTGGTAAGCCCGCCGTGGTTACCAGTGTCTCTGATGATCGGGGGCCAGCGATGATTCCGGCCCTCGCGAGCTGCGCCGTTACTAACGGCGACACAACCATTATCACGCTGCCGTATGGCTACGTCGGCAACGGCCGCCCGCTGATGGTCGACGCCATACTGGGCCAGTCACGCTACGACCACAGCCTCACGCGCACAGTCTTCCTACCGTCCCCGCGGTACGAACTGAACGTCTACGACAACGGGCAGCCATCATGGTCCGAGGAATACTGAGGCAACTGATCGCTCCCAACATCCCGCCATCGCGGGGGGCAATTTAGGATGGAAACAGTCAATCGCCCGCAAGCGTCCCCGGCACCACAGCCGGTTGAGTCCGTCACGCAGCCGCCGCCCGCAGTCGCCGAGACTCCGCCAGGCCCGGCCAAGAGGCTGATGTCGCTGGACGTCTTCCGCGGGGTCACCATCCTCGGCATGCTGCTCGTCAACAACATCGCCCTCGACACGGCGACGCCCCTGCAACTGACGCACGCCAATTGGAACGCCGGGCTTCATTTTGCCGACTTGGTCTTTCCCTGGTTTCTCTTCATCGTCGGCGTGGCCATCCCGTACTCTGCCGCCTCCGCCCGCCGCCGTAAGCTAAGCGCCTGGAGATACGACCTGAGAGTACTCAACAGGGCGATTACTCTCGTGCTGCTGGGTTACCTGATCGACTCCAGCATCGCCCTCACTCCCGTCTTCGGTCTTGGCGTCCTACAACTAATCGGGCTTGCCTACCTCGTTGCGGCTTTCCTGTACGAACTTCCCACACGCCGGCGCCTGCTGATAGCTGCCGGTCTACTCGCCGGGTACTGGGCAGTCCTCCGCTTCGTGCCGGTGCCGGGGTTCGGACGGGTCTTCACCCCAGAGAACAACATCATCAACCACATCAACCTCGTATATCTTGGGCAGTATCACCTGCAGGGGCTGCTATCGGTGATTCCGACCGCCGCCCTGGTGATGATCGGCTCGGCAGTCGGTGACCTCCTCCGCAGTGAGACCCTGACCACTGGCAGAAGGCTCGGCGCACTGTTCCTGCTGGGAACCGTGCTAACCGTTGCGGGTCTGATCCTGACGATCGACCTGCCCTTCAACAAGCCGCTGTGGACCACTTCCTACATTCTCTACACCGCAGGGTTGGGCACTATTCTGCTCACTTTGCTGTACCTCATAATCGACGTCAACCACTGGCGCGCCTGGGCTTGGCCGTTCGCGATCCTGGGCATGAACGCGCTGTTCATCTACATCGTCCCAATTCTCGTCAAGCTGTACATCCTCTCCGAGTGGCACTGGCGCATTGAGGACGGCAGCCGCCTGCAACTGGGCGTCGCCATCATGCACTACTGGTTTCAGGCGTTCGGCCGCATCGCCGGCGGCTGGGCCTACACGATCTCATACATCGTCTTCTGGTGGCTGACTGCAGTATGGC
>LSQX01323960.1_pt1 | contig 11117 bp, 14 predicted proteins | sample 654561 | NCBI WGS metagenome assembly LSQX01 (sample SAMN04489861, study PRJNA283612) | anaerobic digester metagenome | isolation source: 4 biogas reactors fed with cattle manure at either 37C or 55C with and... | place: Denmark: Kongens Lyngby | collected 2014 | reverse complement strand
TGTTCCTTGGGCGTGACATAGCAGAGCATCGCGGTGCCGTGCTGGGCGATGACCGCGGCGCCGATCGCCGAGGTGATGTGGTCATAGCCGGGCGCGATATCGGTGACGAGCGGGCCGAGCGTATAGAACGGCGCCCCATGGCACCAGTCCTGCTGCAGCCGCACGTTTTCCTCCACGAGGTCGAGCGGCACATGGCCCGGGCCCTCGACCATCACCTGGACGTCGTACGCCCACGCCCGCCGCGTGAGCTCGGCCAGCGTACGCAACTCGGAGAGCTGAGCCTCGTCGTTGGCGTCGGCGACCGAACCGGGCCGCAGCCCGTCGCCGAGCGAGAAGGCGACGTCGTACTGCGCGAAGATCTCGCACAGCTCGTCGAAATTCTCGTAGAGGAACGACTCCTTGTGGTGCGCCAGGCACCAGCCCGCCATGATCGACCCGCCACGGGACACGATGCCCGTGACGCGCTCGGCGGTGAGGGGGACATAGCGGAGGAGGACGCCGGCGTGGATCGTCATATAGTCCACGCCCTGCTCGGCCTGCTCGATCACGGTGTCGCGGAAGATCTCCCACGTCAGCTTGTCCGCCTCGCCATTGACCTTTTCCAGAGCCTGGTAGATCGGCACGGTCCCGATCGGGACGGGTGAGTTGCGCAGGATCCACTCGCGGGTGGTGTGGATGTCGTCACCGGTGGAGAGGTCCATGACGGTGTCGGCGCCCCAGCGGGTCGCCCACGTGAGCTTCTCGACCTCCTCGGCAATCGACGAGGTGATCGCCGAGTTGCCGATGTTGGCGTTGACCTTGGTCAGGAACCGGCGCCCGATGATCATCGGCTCGGACTCGGGGTGGTTGACGTTCGCGGGGATGATCGCCCGGCCCGCCGCGACCTCGGAACGCACGAGCTCGACGTCCACGTTCTCGCGCAACGCGATGAACTCCATTTCAGGGGTGATTTCACCGCGTCGCGCATAGTGCATCTGCGTCACGGTGCGGCCGTCGCGGGCGCGCAGCGGCGTACGCTTCTCACCCCGCCAGGCCTGGGACGCCTCACCGCGACGCATCGCCGCCCGGCCGTCATCGGCCAGGTTGCGCTCACGGCCCGCGTACTCCTCCACGTCACCCCGTGCCGCGATCCACTCCGCGCGCCGGGGTGGCAGGCCGACCGTCGGGTCACTGCCCGGGCCTGCCGTTCGATAGACGTGGACGTCGGGATTGGCCGCCCCATCAGGGGAATCGGCCAGAGAGATGGCGGTGACAGGGACGTTCAGGCCGCCCTCATCGAGGTGATGGATGCGGTGCTGGGGATGGATTTCGTCCATGAAAATACTCACTTCCTTCGCCGGCATGACCCGGACAGGTTCGACGGTCCGGGCGGCGTCAGCCCGATCTCAGCCTCCTGCCGGAGGCCCCCGTGTGGGTTGCTCCGCACACCCTAGCCAACGAACTTCCCGGGCGAGGAAGATTGCCGTCCTATGCTGACCCCATGGAACCCAACACGCCACTCGAGCGACTCCAGGAGGCCCTCACCGAGCTGACCGCCGCGAACGATCCGCAGTCGCGGCTTGCGTCGGCGCGCCGCATTCGTCAGCTCGCCGAGGAGGTCGAACTCGACCAGGTGCGCGCCGCCCGCGAACAGGGGACCTCGTGGAGCAAGATCGGCGGGGTCTACGGCCTGACCAAACAGGGCGCTCAGCAGCGGTTCCGCACTGCGACCAAGCGCGCCAAGAAGGATGCCGCCGCATCCTCCTGAACCTCTCCGGACGCGCGGCCGACCGAGGGCGGGCTTTCCGAACCTCGCTAGTCGAGCAACTCCACCAGGCGGTGGATCACGACCCCGTCTCCGTCCACCGTGGGCACCGGCAGTCCCGGAGTGACCAGCAGGGCCCAGGGCAAACCGGCGCGTCCGGCAGCCACTGAGTCGATCGCCCGGTCCCCCACGGCCAGGCATTCATCGGGACGCAGGCCGTTCTGCTCGACCACGAGATGGTGCATGGTGGGGTCGGGTTTGCGGGGGTACCCGTCCGGAGCGCAGATCATGTCGTCCACCTCGAGGTCGTGCGCGACCAACAAGTCCTCCGCACTCACGCGATCACGATGCGTGACCACGAGGTTCATCCCGCCCCGTTCGGTCACCGCTGCCAACAGCTCCCGAGCCCCGGTCATCACGGGCGGCGGATCGGTACGCCACCTGAGCTTGAGGTCCGCATAGGCATTCACGAACTCGCGGATCGGAATGCCGCACCGCCGCGACAGCTCCTCGCCCGTTTCCGCGATCGACACTCGCGTGAGCCGCGAGATTTCGCCGTCATCGACCTCACAACCGTGCAGTCGGCAGACGCGATAGAGAACTTGGTCGACCTGGGGATAGGTGTCGATCATCGTGCCGCCCATATCCCACACGAGGTGACGCCATCGGCCTTTCGGCGTGGTCATGGCAGTGCAATGACGACGCGACCCCGGGTCCGGCCGGCGAGAATTCGCTCGGCGAGCTCGGGCACTTCGTCGAATCCGTGCACCTCGGTCATCGCATCGAGGGTGTCGGTGGAGAGATCCTCGCCCAGCCGCTCCCAGGCCCGGCGCCGGCGCGGCATCGGGCACATGACCGAGTCGATGCCCAGGAGAGAGACGCCGCGGAGGATGAAGGGCATGACGGTGGCAGGCAGATCCGGGCCGCCGGCCAAACCACACGCAGCCACCGCCCCGGCGCGGCGGATCTGGCTCAGCACGTTGGCGAGCGTCGTCGATCCGACCGTGTCGACCGCTCCGGCCCAGCGCTCCGATCCCAGGGGTTTGGCCTCCCCGGACAGCTCTGCCCGGTCGACGATCCCGCTCGCCCCCAGGCCGCGGAGATAGTCGTGCGTGTCCGCCCGCCCGGTGGAGGCGTCCACCTCATACCCCAGCTTCGCCAGGACGGCCACCGCGACGCTGCCCACGCCGCCGCCCGCACCGGTGACGAGGACGGGACCGGAGTCGGGGCGTACGCCCGCATCCTCCAACGCCAGGACCGCAAGCATCGCGGTGAACCCGGCCGTCCCCACCGCCATCGTCTGCTGCAGCGACAGGCCCTCGGGACGAGCGACGAGCCAATCGGAACGAACGCGCTGACGGGTGGTGTACCCACCCGGATGAACCTCCGACAGCCCCCACCCCGTGAGCACGACCTCGTCGCCCACCTGCCAGTCCGGGGACTCCGACTCGGCGACTGTGCCCGCCAGGTCGATGCCGCAGACCATCGGCAGGTTCCGGGCGATCCGGCCCTGGCCGGTCACCGCGAGGCCGTCCTTGTAGTTCAGGGACGAATAGGCAACGTCGACCGTGACGTCCCCCTCCGGCAGCGAGTCATCGGTGAGTTCGACCCGCTGGGCGGGCTTTCCCTTGTCGACGAGTTGATAGGCGGGGTAGGTCACGGGGCTGCTCCTCCGGTCTCGGCTTCCGGCTTTCTCGGTGGAAAGACCTTGCCTGATCACATCACGTGAGCGCGATCCGCGCTGAGGAAGGGTGCCCATTAGGGTCGAACCGCGACGCCCGGACCCGGCGTACCCGCCCCAGCGGAAGGACGAGCCATGAGCCAGCAGCTTGCTTGGGATGACCGCGCGCTCAACGCCGCACTGGAGCGCCGGGACCTCGCAGAAGCCCAGCGCATCGCAGCCGGCACGTCATCGAAGGACCTCGTCACCTGGCTCGGCCGACGCCCTGCCGCCCAGCAGGCCGTGCTGTTCCGCCTGCTCGCCAAGGACGATGCGCTCACGGTCTTCGAATCCCTGAGCGCCGCCGCCCAGGCCCGACTCGTCGGCCGCCTCGCCGATGACGAAGTCGGGCAGGTGTTCACGGAGATGGACCCCGACGACCGCGCGGGACTGATGGAGGAGCTGCCAGCAAAGGTCGCCCAGCGGCTCCTGGCGAAACTCACCCCTGCGGAACTCGACCTCACATCGGCGGTGCTGGGCTATCCCGAGGGCTCGGTCGGGCGACGGATGTCACCGGAGGTCGTCTCGGTGCATGCCGACTGGATCGTGGGCGATGCGCTGACCCGCGTGCGAGAGCGGATGGCGGAGGCCGAGACGATCTATACGCTGCCGGTCATCGAGGACGGCCGGCTGCTGGTGGGTGTCGTCAGCTTGCGCGACCTGCTGGCCGGCGACCCGCAGACGCCGGTCCGGGACCTGATGCGCAGGGCCGACGTCGCCTATGCCACCGAACCCGTTGAGGCTGCGGCGCGCCGCTGCGCCGCGGCCAAACGACTGGCGCTGCCCATCGTGGATTCCGAGAATCGTCTCGTCGGCATCCTGACCGTCGACGACGCCCTCACCGTCCTCGAGGACGCCGCCGAGGAGGACCAGGCTCGCCAGGGTGGTGCGGAACCGCTGCGGTCGCCGTATCTCTCCACGCCCATCCACCACATCGTCCGCTCGCGCTTGGTGTGGCTGCTCGTGCTGGCGATCGGCGCAACGCTGACCGTGCGTGTGCTGGAGCAGTTCGAGGCCACGCTCAGCCAGATGGTGGTGCTGTCGGTGTTCATCCCCCTGCTGATCGGCACGGGTGGCAATACCGGCAACCAGGCGGCGACGACCGTGACGCGCGCGCTGGCGGTGGGCGACGTGCAGCCTCGCGACATCTTTCGGATCATCGCGCGCGAGTTCGTCACGGGACTCAGCCTCGGCGCGGTGCTGGGTCTGTCCGGGTTCACGATCATCACCGTCATCTATGGCCCGGACATCGGCCAGGTGATCGGCCTGACGCTCCTGTCGATCTGCACCCTGGCCGCGGTCGCAGGTGGGGTGATTCCCCTCATGGCCCGGTTGCTGCGCGCAGACCCCGCGGTCTTCTCCAATCCATTCATCAGCACACTGCTCGATGCCACGGGGCTGATCATCTATTTCGTCATCGCGAAGCAACTGCTGGGCCTCTGACTGCAAGAACTGACGAGTCGACTGCACATTCGGGTGCGACACGAGCGGATGCGGTCAGTTCCTGCGCTCGGCCGGGTCTATCCGATAGCGCACGGTCGACGCGAGCACGGCGTAGAGGATGATCGCAGCCACCGAAATCCACAGCAGCCACGTCGGCCACATCACGGTCTCGGGCTGGGGCGACCGCGCCTGAACGATGGTGCCGGCGAGAGCACCGACGAACAGGACGCCGGTCAGGAACGAGATCGCCAAAAGGTCGAAGGCCACGCGACGCCGCACCTCCCGCTCCCGCTCGGGCTCCGCCAGCCACCACTCCTTGTGCGGGATGTTGACGTGGGTGAGCTTCCCGCCACGCCTGATCCACGTGGCGATCAGAGCCGGCAACGCGATCGTCAGCGGACCGGCGATCCCCAGCACGCCGAGCAGCTCCCAGCGCGAACCCCAGCGAGTGGGTGCGCCAGTGATGTCCAGATGCACAGGCACCCGGTCGGGCAGGTTGAGCGCTCCCCAGAACCAGAGAATGACGAATGCGGCGGCGGTCGCGGACCAGAGGCCGAACAGGATTCTCGTCGCGCTCATGGTCACAGTCTGCCTGCGATGCACCTCACACCCTTGGCAACCCCTCGCGGTTGGCACAGGATGGGGTCAACGACGGCCTGACCCGGAGGCACCGATGCCGATTCCCACTGGATTTCATCGCGTTCGTTCCGAGCAGAGCGCGCTTGTGTTCACCCGGACGTTCAAGGACTCCCTGGACGACGTCTGGACCGCCGTCACAGACCCGCAACGCAGCACTCATTGGTTCGGGTTCTGGACCGGGGACCCCGCAGACGGATTCGTGATGTTCACGATGAACGCCGAGGGCGAGGAGAACGCGGTTCCGACCCGCTTCGACATCAAGCAGTGCGTGCCCCCTCGCCTGCTGGAGGTCACGTCCGTTGACGAGTTCGGCTCCTGGAACCTGATCATCGAACTTGATGAGTCAGCCACCGGCGACACCCACGTCACGCTCAGCCACATCATCACGGACCCGGAAACCGTGCCCAGCATGGGGCCGGGGTGGGAGTACTACCTGGATCGACTCGCCGCTTATCTGCGTCACCGGAACCCGGATGACGTGCTCTGGGCGGACTACTCCCCGGCGATGGAGCAGCACTACGTCGCGATCCAGCAGTCACTCCCCCGGACGGACGCGCCCGGCGCGCAGTGAGCCCGGACCGACGCGGCCGGCGTCCAGTGAGCCCGGACGGACGCGATCGGCGTCCAGTGAGCGGGTGAGGAAGTCGGCGACGCGATCGATGTACGCCGGCCGGTCCGCGAAGTAGCCACCGCAGTGATCGGCGCCATCGAAGGTGACGAGTTGAACCGTGCCGGGCGCGGCTGCGTCCGCGAGCTGGACCGCGTGCTCATAGGGGATGATCCGATCCTCGGTGCCGTGCAGCAGCAGGATCGGCCGCGGCGCGATGGCCCCGATCATCTCCAGCGGCCGGACCTGGGCGAACCGATAGCCATAGCGCAGCCGGTTCACCAGATCGGCGACCGGCAGCAGCGGCTCCGACGGCAGGCGATAGCGCCGGTAGTTCGCGGCGATCACCTCGCTCATCGTCGAGAACGGGGAGTCCACCACCAGCGCCTCGATGCGCGGATCGACAGCAGCCGCGAGGATCGCCGTGGACGCCCCCATCGAGAACCCGACGACGGCGATGCGGGCGCCCGGACGCCGCGCCTGCACCCAGTCGACAGCAGCTCTGAGATCCCGCTGCTCGTGGTGGGCGAGGGACTGGGGCCCGTCGCCGGACGTCCCGTTGCCACGGAAGTCGAACAGCAGGACGCTGTGGCCCTTGCGGTGCAGCCCGGGACCGATGCCGAGCATGTCGGCCTTGTTGCCGCGGTGGCCGTGACAGCAGATGACAACCGTGTCGGCGGCCGGATCATCGAGCCACCAGCCGGCGATCCGCACGCCGTCGTCAGTCGTGAACGTGACGTCCTCGGTCGGGAGGCCGATCTCGAAGGGGGTGAAGGTGTACGGCGGCCAAGGCCGTCGCGCCGAGTTCAGCGTCCACGCCGTGTAGCCCGCCAACGCGCTCACCCCGAGGCCTGCGCCGGCGGTCAGCCAGCCCGCGATACTGGTCAGCCTTCTCATCGACATCCTTCCGTGGGGCCACGGTCACGCTACTCGCTCCCCCACCCCCGGCCCCGGCCTGGTGCTGGGACCAACATCACATTGACACCTGTCAATAAATGGGAGTCAATTCACATATAGAAATCTGTCAATATATTTGGCGGCCGCCGGCCCTCGAGCCTCGACCGTCAGGAGCACGCCGATGACCACCCTGGGACAGCCCACCACCACGCGCACGAAACCGACCCTCTGGGTCGCGCTGGCAGGACTCACCATTGCGTGGGTGGCGGCGTACTGGCTCAACCGACCACTGTGGGACTGGTTGTTCGGGGACCTCATCGGCCTCGACCTGGCGGGCCGCGTCGGCGGCGCCCTGCACTTCTTCTTCTATGACACCGTCAAGATTCTCCTGCTGCTCAGCGGGCTCATGTTCGTGATCGGCCTGCTCCGTGCCAGCCTCGATCTGGATCGGGCGCGTACCTTCCTGGAGGGCAAGGGCCTGTTCGTCGGGCTCGCCCTGGCGGTGATCCTGGGCCTCGTGACACCGTTCTGCTCGTGCAGTTCGATCCCGCTGTTCATCGGGTTCGTGGCCGCCGGGATCCCGCTGTCGGTGACCCTGACCTTCCTGATCGCGTCTCCGCTCGTGAGCGAGATCGCCGCGATTCTCATCGGCAGCCACTTCGGCTGGGACATCGCGGTGGCCTATCTCTTCGCCGGCTCCGTGGTTGCGATGGGGATCGGGTACGTGTTCTCGGGCTTCCACCTGGAGCGCTGGGTGGAGCCGATGGTCTTCGAGACCCGGATCAGCAAGCTTCGGCAAGGCCACGTGCCAACCTGGACCGAGCGCGTCGAGGCCGCCCGCGAGGAGGTCCGCGAGATCTTCGGCCGGGTCTGGAAGTGGGTCATCCTCGGCGTCGGGATCGGCGCAGCGATCCACGGCTGGGTCCCCGCCGACTTCTTCGGTCGGATCGCCGGACCGGACAACCCCCTCGCGGTTCCGGTGGTCGCACTGGCTGCCGTGCCGCTCTATGTCAACGGCGGTGGAGTCGTCCCCATCGCCGAGGCGCTGTGGTCCAAGGGCATGCCGCTCGGCACCACCATGGCCTTCATGATGTCGGCGATCGCGCTGTCGATCCCGGAGGCGATCATGCTGCGCCGCGTGCTCAAGCCGCCGCTTCTGGCGCTGTTCTTCGGCGCCGTGGTGCTCGGCATCATCATCATCGGCTATCTGTTCAACATCATCTTCGTCTGAGAGGGACACGGATGCAGATCAAAATTCTGGGCCCCGGTTGCGCGAACTGCACCAAGCTCGAAAAGGAGACCGCCAAGGCGGTCGCCAAACTCGGCATCGACGCGACCATCGAGAAGGTCACCGACTTCGGTGACATCGCGGCGTACGGAGTCATGAAGACCCCCGGCCTAGTCATCGATGAGGAGGTCGTGGCGTCGGGCAGGGTGCCGACCGCTTCCAAGATCGCCGAGCTCCTGCGTGGCCGGGCCTGACGCTTGACCGACCCCGAACACCGAGTCGGACACTCCTTCTTGACGGGCGGTCGGCCCAGAAGTACAGTGGCTCTGTCAGGATAACCTGACAGAGATGGGAAAGTGAGGCGCGATGAGCACCAACCCTGCCACTCTCACCGACCAGGAGATCGCCGACCTCCACGAAGCCTTGACCGATGAGCACAAGGCGCGCGCGACCTACCGTCAGGTGATCGAGGATTTCGGGGACGTCAGACCCTTTGCCAACATCGTCAACGCCGAGCAGCGCCATATCGACGCGCTGGTCAGGATGTTCGAACGCTACGGAGTGCCCGTCCCCGCCGACCCCTGGCCCGGCCCGCCCGCCCGTTATGGCTCCATTTCCGAGGCGTGCGCGGATGCCGTTCAGGCGGAGCTCGACAACGCCGCGTTATACAACAGAATTCTGGCGAACACGCAACGCCCGGACCTGACCGAGGTCTATCAGAACCTGCAACGGGCATCCCGGGAGAACCACCTGCCAGCCTTCCAGCGGTGCGTCCAGCGCGGTCACGGCGGCGGCGGGCGCGGTGGTGGTGGCGGCAGTCGCGGCCGGGGTGGCGGTCACCGCGGCGGCTCCGCACGCCCGAACCCATAGGCTTCCGCGGCCAGTTCAGCGCCGCAGAGAGGATGAAGTTGAGGTAGGCGCTGGACAGCCCCATGACCAACCACTTTATTTACCCCTCGGGGTACATGGGCAATCAGTTTCAGAAGCTGGGCCGTACCCCGACGGGGGCGACGCCCCGTGGTGGTTGCGGCGGGCCGGCAGCCGTTTCGCTCCCTGTCAACGGCGGTGGACCCGAACCGAGAGAAGGAGGGCCCCGCGCCGTGGGCCCAGGCGGTGATCACCTGTGCGGTTACCGTAGCCGCATGCAACGCATCGGGATCATCGGCGGCATGAGCTGGGAATCGACGACGGAGTACTGCCGCCTCCTCAACCTCGGCGTCCGCGAACGCCTCGGCGGCCTGCACTCTGCACGACTGCTCCTCGCCACCGTGGATTTCGCGCCGATCGTGCAGCTGCAGCAGGCCGGGGACTGGGACGCCGCGGGCGAGGCCCTCGCAGTCGAGGCCCGCGCGCTGGAGGCCGGTGGTGCGGACCTCGTGCTCATCGCAGCGAACACGATGCACCTCGTCTTCGATCAGGTCGCCGCGGCCGTATCGATCCCGGTCCTGCACATCGGGGACGTGCTGGCCGCTGCGGTGAAGGCCGCCGGTCTGACGCGGGTGGGGCTGTTGGCGACGAAGTACACGATGGAGCTCGACTTCTATCGCGATCGACTCGCTTCCCACGGCGTCGAGGCCCTCATCCCCGACGCTGCCGACCGGACGGAATTGCAGCGGATCATCTTCGACGAGCTCTGCCACGGCCTGGTCACCGATACTTCCCGTGAGCGCCTGCTCGAAACGGCCCGGAATCTGCTGGACTCCGGCGCCGAGGGCATCGTCCTCGGCTGCACCGAGCTCGAGCTCAGCATCCGGGCCGAGCACCTCGCCGCGCCCCTGTTTCCGACGACGGCCCTGCACTGCGAGGCGGCACTCGACCGTGCGTTCACCTGACACCGACCCGCCGGCCACCAACCTCCCGGCGCGGCTCGAGGTCGCGGGCCGGGCGTACCTCCTCGATCGCGCCACCACCGACGACCTGCCCGCCCTGGTCGCCCTGCTGACCGACGACCCGCTGGGCATCCTGCGCGAGACGGCTGACCTCGCGCCCTATGCTGCCGCGTTCGCCGACATCGACGCCGACCCGGCGCACCTGTTGGTGGTGGCCAGGGAGGCCGCCGACGATCCGGGTACGCCGGCCCCGGCGGTCGCCACCATGCAGCTCACGCTCCTCCCCTGCCTGGCGCGGGCCGGTGCGAGACGGTTGCAGATCGAGGCGGTGCGGGTGGGGGTGGGCGTACGCGGGCTCGGCCTGGGTGCGGCCCTGCTGGACTGGGCACACGAGTGGGGCCGGACGCACGGAGCGACGCTGGCCCAACTCACATCGGACCAGCGCCGCCCGGACGCGCACCGCTTCTATGAGCGGCTGGGCTATGTGGCGAGCCATACCGGTTTCAAGCGAAGCCTCTGACCCCTGGGGGTTCCGTGCGCATTCAGTCCTTGAGTCGCGCCTTGAGGTTGATCTCCTTGACGCCGGCGAGGGCCCGGCTGACGAGGCAGGCTGCCTTCGCCTCCTCGGCGGCCTTGACGAAGTCCTCCTCGCTGAGCCCCTCGACCACACCCACTGTGGTGAGGTTGATCGCGGTGATGGTCGGGGCGTCGTCCACGAACCGCAGCTGGCAGACGGCGTCGGTGTCGACGCTGGTGGCCGGCGTACCCTTCTCCGCCAACATCGCCGACAGCTGCATCGAATAGCACGCGGCATGTGCGGCCGCGATGAGTTCCTCGGGGTTGGTGCCGCCGCCGTCCTCGAAGCGGGACTTGAACGAATAGGGACCGGTGTGGACGCCGTTGCCCACCGTCACCTCGCCCTCACCGCTCTGCAGGTCGCCGCGCCAGATCGCGTTCCCGTTGCGTGTTGCCATCATTGCCTCCTTGCAATTTCGGGCCGTTCGGCTGAA
>LSQX01294935.1_pt1 | contig 11117 bp, 7 predicted proteins | sample 654561 | NCBI WGS metagenome assembly LSQX01 (sample SAMN04489861, study PRJNA283612) | anaerobic digester metagenome | isolation source: 4 biogas reactors fed with cattle manure at either 37C or 55C with and... | place: Denmark: Kongens Lyngby | collected 2014 | reverse complement strand
ATGCAAAGCTGCTGCTTCGTCCTCGGAAACACAGCGTTGACGGCCTCGCCAAGACCCTTCAAATTGTCATGGCAAGCGATGAAAATGTCCTGTACACCGCGCTTTTTGAGGTCGGAACAGATGGCAGCATAGAAGCTCGCTCCCTCGTTTTCACTGATCCAAATGCCCAATATATCCTTCTGGCCGTTCATGTCGATACCCAGTACCGAATAGACACATTTGTTGCAAATTTGGCTGTCCTTACGGCTTTTGAACACGATTCCATCAAAGTAAATGATGGGATAAATCGTTTCCAGCGGTCGGTTTTGCCACTCGTTGACCTCCGGCAAAATCTTGTCTGTAATCTTGGAAATCATCGTCTGCGGGATGTCCGCACCGTAAATCTCGCGCAGGCTGTCTTCAATGTCCCGCTGGCTCATGCCTTTGGCGTACATCGCCATGATCTTCTGCTCGATTTCATCCGTTCGCGTCTGACGCTTTTCAAGCACGCGCGGCTCAAACTCGCCGTTGCGGTCACGGGGAATAGCAATTTCGCTTTCGCCATAGTCGCTGATGATGGTTTTGCGATTGTATCCGTTTCTCGAATTTCCACTGTTGTTGCCTTCAATGCTGTTTTTTTCGTAGCCCAGATGTTCGTCCATCTCTGATTCCAGCATTTGTTCAATTGTTCCGGCGAACAGACGCTTCAATTTCGTCTGAATGTCTCCCGTGCTCTGGCAGTCTGCCATCAGCAGGCTCACTAGTTCCATTTCTTTGTCCGTNNATTTACACGGAAGAATATTCAGCCCACAAAAAAGCTGAAATTGACAAGCAAGTAAGCAGTCTTTTGCTTGCCCGGAGATTATATGTACGCGCTGTTGTTGATCATCATTTATATCGCCTTTATCAGCCTTGGCTTACCGGACTCTCTTTTAGGGTCGGCATGGCCGGTTATGTACGGGCAGCTTAACGTACCAATGTCTTATGCCGGAATCATAACAATGATTATTGCCGGCGGAACAATTGTATCCAGTCTTATGACCGATAGATTAACACGAAAACTCGGAACCGGGTTTATTATGCTAATCAGCGTCATGATGACGGCGGCGGCGCTGTTCGGTTTTTCGGTTTCCCATAGCTTTATTCTCCTCTGCCTGTGGGCCGTTCCTTACGGACTTGGTGCGGGCGCGGTTGATGCCGCTTTGAATAACTATGTCGCGCTGCATTATGCCGCAAGGCATATGAGCTGGCTGCATAGCTTTTGGGGCGTTGGAGCAGCAGTCAGCCCTTACATTATGGGGTATTGTCTGGTGGGCGGGCGCGGGTGGAACAGCGGTTACCGGTCAGTCGCCATAGTGCAGTTTATTTTAACAGGTATCCTTTTTCTTAGCCTGCCGTTATGGAAAAGAAAGAGGATCAATGACAGCGATAGTCAAGCGGCTGCTGCCTTGAGCTTGCGAAAGGTAATGAAAAAAAGGGGCGTCAATTTCATATTACTCACATTTTTCGGCTATTGCGCCCTGGAATCAACGGCAGGCTTGTGGGCAAGCAGCTATCTAGTTGAGTTTCGCGGGATAGGTTCCGAAACGGCTGCAACATTTGCTTCTTTGTTTTTCCTTGGCATAACCTTTGGCCGCTTTTTGTGTGGGTTTATCTCCGAGAAAATCGGAGATAAACTCCTGACCCGGTATGGTATCGTCATCATCATATGCGGCGTCGTTTTCATTTCACTTCCTGGTGCCGGAGATGCAACAGCTTTGGCGGGGTTGGTTATTACCGGTCTTGGCTGTTCTCCAGTATATCCGTCGGTTATCCATTCAACACCATCAAATTTCGGAAAAGAGAATGCTAAGGCAATTATCGGTATTCAAATGGCAAGCGCCTATACCGGAAGCACGTTTATTCCGCCGCTCTTCGGCTTAATCGCGGACCATGTACACATCGGGCTCTTTCCGCTGTTTCTGATTTTCTTTGCCATGCTCATGCTTTTAATGTCGGAGAAGCTGAATAAAATCATAGCAAAAAAACCGGGAGGATGAATTAATATCTACTGATTGTCCGCCTGAATAAACAATTCAAAAACGCNNGCAGTTGTTGCGTTTTTGAATTGTTTAGCAGACATGAATTAGAGCACAAAAAGGCTGCCAAGACATCGAAACGTCCTGGCAGCCTTTCAACAATGACGCTATTTGGTGTAATTATCAAAATAACCCTGAACCAATACTATCGGGGTGCCCTTATCGCCGCTGCCGGAGGTAAGATCACACAGGGAACCGATAAGATCGGTTAAACGGCGGGGAGTTGTTCCCTGGGATATCATGCAACCGGCCAGATCATCGCTTTTGCTGCGTATATAGTCGGAAATGGCAGTTTGCAATTCCTCGCCGCACAAATCTGCGAAATCGTTATCGGCGAGATACTTTAGCTTAATCTCGTTGGGCTGCCCCTCAAGACCCGCGGTATAGGCCGGTGATACGACGGGATCGGCCAGTTCCCATATCTTCCCCACCGGATCTTTAAAAGCGCCGTCTCCGTAAATCATAACCTCAACATGCTTTCCTGTTTTCTTAAGAAAGCCGTTTTGGATTTTCTCGACAATGGGCATACAGTCGCGGGGGAACAGCTTTACGGATTGCTCCGATGATTTGTTGCTGCCCAGCAGGCCATAACATTCGTTATACCCGCTGCCGTCAACCGCTGCCGTCAAAATATCGCTAAGATTATACACAAGCTTTGCTCCCGCGGCGTTCAGCAGCCGCTTTGTTCTATCACGGGAATGGATGTCGCAGCTGAGGACATAATCGGTATGTTGTAAAATAGTCCGGCAGTCATTTGCGAGGATGATTTCAACCTCGCAGCCCGCGCTTTGAATAAGCTCCTTGTAGTAGTCGATATAATCAATGCCGGTAAAAGGATGCTTCCGGCAGCCGAACAGCTTACGGTACTGCGCTTCGGTTAAGACTTCGGACCATGGATCAATGCCCTTTTCATCAAGGTCATCCAGCTCGACCAAATGATTTCCCACTTCATCCGCCGGATAGCTTAGCATAAGAATGATTTTCCTTGCGCCCATTGCGATCCCTTTCAGGCAGATGGCAAAACGGTTACGGCTCAATATCGGAAATATAACGCCGATAGGGTTATCACCGAATTTATTCCGAATATCAGATGCAATCTGATCAACGGTAGCATAATTTCCCTGTGCTCTGGCAATGACGGCTTCCGTTACGCCGACAACATCCTGATCACGCAGTTTAAAATTCTCGCTTTTCGCAGCGTTCAGCACGCTGGATACAACAATGTCCGCAATATCATCCCCCTGACGAATAATCGGGGCGCGAATACCTCTTGAGACGGTCCCTATCAATCTCTGCATATGTGTTTTCTCCTTTTACCCCGGAATAAGCCCGACAGGTATTTACTTTTTTATTATACCACAATGGGCAGGTAAAGAAAAAGCACAATCGGCTAAAATATTGACGGTTTATCCACAAATACCGGCGTAATACTGATCTCCGACTTAATTGAAGAACAGTATTGGAAGCCTGCGTTTAAAACACAAGGGAGTTGCTGCTCGTTTTGTACGTTCAGCAAGCTCCCCTTGATAACAAAAATAAAACAGTATCAGCAGTTCAGGATCTGAGTGGTCATGTCGTTTATATCAACATCGAATACGGTTTTCAGCGCGAGTTTTTGATCCCCTGTTTCCTCAAATATCCGTTCAAATTCGGCAAGTTCCCCGTCAGTCACAAAGCGGCCGTTTTCACGGGTAAAACCGCTGCAGATGAATTGATAATCGGTTAAACCGTAATTTACGCCCACGCCGGAAAACGTGTTAAGATCCATGATTTCGCAGCTCAGGATTCCGCTGCCCTGCATGTCTCTCCAATAGAAAAGATAGACATTATCCCTGAGTTTTATATGGCGTCCGCGTTCGGAGACAACAAAGCCGTTTTCGTCACCGAATGTTTGGCTAGTAAAATAGTGTCTGGATGTATAGTAGTGAATATGGCACCAAGAGTTGACTTTCCAGAGGATATTTTTTTGGATCATTTCCAATGTATGCGCATGGCGTTCCCAGAGAGGTTCAGAGCCGTCATACCAGTCAATGTATCCGAAAAATGGTGTCGCGTCGGTATCTCTCGGGGTATAGTCCATAAGACCAATTACACCCGAAACCAATGTCACCAAGCGGCTTTGGGTGTCCACGGCTAAAATGCGCAGCTTGCAGCTGAGATCGTTTTTTACCTGATGAAAAAGAAAATAAAGGCCTTTGGATGAGGACTCATAACATTCATAGTATTCTTCTTCCCAGCCCCCGTCCACGCCGTTTTTGAACCAATGAAGCGTATTGATACCGCTGACCTTGAATTTGATTTCCGGAACGCCGTCACAATGAATCGAAAATTCCTTCCCGGTAAAGAAGTCAGAAAGATCCGGGCGATTTATGCACATAGCGGTATAAGGATTATTTAACGGGCGTCTGACCATGTCGTGAACCTGCTTAGACGTCAGTGCCTCGGGTCTGCGTTTTCTGTCTCTTGGAATTCTGGGCATTTTGCTTCCTCCTTCGGCATGGTTATATCATTTTGGGATAATGTCTCTTTGGTTCTGCTTATTTCAAAATCGTCGGAGATCATACATAAATCAAATCGACCGTCCGCTCGCTGAGATCGACGCCCATGGCCTCCATAGCCGCTCTTTCGCCCTTTTCCTCAAAGACTTTTTCAAATAAAGCGAGATCCTCGAGAGACAGGAATTTACCATCCTCGCGCTGAAAACCGTTAATGCATTTTCCACCGCCTCCAACGCCGTAAAACATACCAACCCCGCGGAACCTGTTAAAATCCATGATGTCGGTACCCATGCCGCCGCCGGCAGTCATTTCCCGCCAATGGAAGAGATATACATTGTCTCTCAGCTTAATGTGCCTGGCCGGCTCCGACGCAACCAGACCATTTTCACCAATCAAGACCTGATTGGTGAAATACTGCCTGCTGGTGTAATAGTGGATCAGGCACCAGGTATTTACACGCCACATAACCACTTTGCGGACCATTTCGGTGGTATAATGATGCCGGTCTTTGGGCGGCTGCTTGCCGTCATAAAAGTCTATATAACCGAAATGCGCGGTAATATCAATGTCGCTGTTCAGATTGTCTTCGCATCCGCCCACAACGCAGCTGAGCATCGTGACTTGATTGTTATCAAGATCAATTGCAAAGGCACGGCTGGCGGGCGGGACGGCGTCCTTCTTCTCATGGAATAGAAAATACAGATTATCGGCTGAGGAAGCGTAGCACTCATAATATTCCTCCTGCCATCCGCTACCGGGTAAAAACCAGCGAAGCCCATGCATATTCCGGAATTCATACTTGATCTCGCAGTTTTCAAAAACGAACATGCATTTTTTATCCGCAAAGACACCGCAGAAAGGCGCACGATTCATGGGCATCCCGTGCTTGTATGAGTTAAAATCATTGTTCCTTGCCATTTGCAGAATATTGATGGATTTTTCCGGTTCCGACCGTTCTCTTCTGTCCAGTGGATACCTTGGCATTATGTAAACCCCCTTCGGTATGCTGTACTTCTTATACAGACAAATTCAAATTGCTTGCTGTTTATGCCATAATATATGATTACCCAATGCATATCAACAAAAATCAGTGCTGCAATCATCCTAAATTTTGGGCAATAAAGCGAGACGGTTTTGCCGGCGGCAATAAGATGCAACGGTAGGCTGCATCTTATTGCCGCTTGATTCAATTACAAGGGAATACTATAATAATAAACGATTTTATCCTGCTGTTTGTGCCGGGAAGCCGGCATGTTATAATAGATAGAAACCGGAAGAAGCGTCCGAGAAAGAGATTGGATGAAATAATCACATATGAAAAATGATAATGAAAACAAAACGCCGGGCATGAAGGACCATATTGTGCGAGCTGTGACGGCGGACGGGTTAATCCGCGCCGATGCGATTACATCGCGATACATGACAGAGCGCGCACGGCAGATACACCGCTGCCTTCCGCTTGGAACCGCCGCGCTGGGCAGGACATTAGCCGCAGCCTCGATGATGGGCGCGCAGCTGAAAAACATCAGGCATTCCATTACGGTCCAGATTCGGGGCGACGGTCCGCTGGGTTCCTTATGCGTTGTCTCCGACGGCGAGGGAAATGTACGCGGGTATATGCAAAATCCCGGTGCCGATCTGCCTTTGCGCAAGGACGGAAAGATTGATGTCGGGGGAGGTGTCGGCCTTGGTCAGATGGTCATTATCCGCGACATGGGTTTAAAAGAGCCGTATATCGGCATGGTCGAACTGAAAAGCGGAGAGATAGCCGAAGATATTACTGAGTATCTTGTGAAAAGCGACCAGATTCCGTCAGCTTGTGCACTGGGTGTCCTTGTGGATGTGGATCAGTCGGTTTTGGCTGCGGGTGGCTATATTTTACAGCTTTTGCCGGGGGCGGATGACAACGCAGCCGAGCGGCTTGAAGAAGCCGTAAACAAATTAGGCCCGGTCACTGCGCTGCTAAATGAGGGGATGTCGCCTGCCGATATTCTACTGCGCTTGCTGAACGGTCTGTCCCCGAAGATTTTAGCTGAGATGCCGGTCGAATACCGTTGTTACTGCTCCGAAGAGCGCATTACCGGCGCGCTGAAGAGCATGGGAAAGGCAGAACTGCTGGAGCTCAGTGAAGAGCAGGACAGCTTTGAAATCACCTGTCAGTTTTGCGATAGGCAGTACCGGTATTCAAGCAGGCAGCTCAGGGAGATGGCAGAGCAAGGGTAAAAAGCCCGATGGCAGAAAACCCGCGGCTTCCATTGCCAAACAATAAAGGGCCGACCGTGAGGTCGGCCCCATTGGGGTAAATTCTAATTGCATTTTGAATAGGCGCAGTTTCGGCAGGTTACGCAGCCGCCTTCATGCTCCATCTCACAGCCGCACTCGGGACAATATTTTGCGAATTTCGTGTCGGAAACCAAATCCGCGGCAGGCTGGCTGCTGCAGTTAAAGTAGAAAATCTCTGACTTTGTTTCTTTCATGACCTTTTCTATTGTTCTGGCGATAGCATCGGGGCAGGAGGTTACACCCAAACCCTTCTGACGAATGGTTGAGCTGCAGCGAATCCCTCTGAGCTGTTCGATCAAAACCTCACTGCTGATACCGCTTCTCAATGCGATCGAAACAAGTCTGGCCGTAGCCTCGGATTGTGACGGGCATCCGCCGGCCCGTCCGGTATTCGTGAACACCTCGCAAATTCCCTTTTCGTCATAGTTGGCGGTTATGTACAGGTTGCCGCATCCGATTTTCACTTTCTCAGTAAAACCTCTGGTAATAGCGGGGCGGGGGCGCGGGATGATGTGTGCCTGATCCTTTGGCGTTTCATTTTTACCGGTATTCTTCTTGTCGTTAACCTTTCCGATGTTTAAAACCTGCTCATCCCGGGAACCGTCTCTGTATATGGTCGTGCCCTTGCAGCCCAGCTTATAGGCAAGGCGATAAACCTCTGCTACATCCTCTTTAGTAGACGAGGAGGGGAAATTGACCGTTTTGGAAACAGCATTGTCCGTATGTTTCTGGAAAGCGGCCTGCATCCTGACATGCCATATGGGCGCAACATCATGTGCACAGACATAGACCTGCCTTATAGACTCGGGAAGCTCACTGATATGGGCCAGCGTGCCCTGTTGCGCAACCTGTTCCATGATTTTGTCAGAGTATAGGCCCTCATCATTAAGTTTCTTCTTTAACACCTGGTTTACTTCAATCAGATGCGTATTGTCCATCACATTACGAATATAAGCATAAGCAAATACCGGTTCGACGCCGGAAGAAACACCCGCGAGGATAGACAAGGTTCCGGTAGGTGCGATTGTTGTGACGGTCGCATTGCGTATCAATTTACCTTTTTTGTAAGCGCTTTCGTCAAACAGCGGGAACGCACCTCTGCTTTCAGCCATTTTCTCGCTGGCCTTGTGCGCATGCGCATTGACCGTTTTCATGAGCTTCTCACCGAGCGCAACGCCTTCGGGGCTGTTGTAAGGTATACCCAGCAAAAGCAGCATGTCCGCAAAGCCCATGACACCGAGCCCAATTTTCCGTGTCAGCTTTGTGACGCGTTCAATATCGGGCAGGGGATATTTGTTGATATCGATCACATTATCCAAAAAGTGTACGGCCGTTTCAATCGTAGCCTTCAACTTGTCGTAATCAATGATATAGCGATTATTTTCGTATTTAACATGGTTTACCAGATTGATTGAACCCAGGTTACAGGATTCATACGGCAGCAGAGGCTGCTCACCGCAAGGGTTGGTCGATTCGATTTCGCCCTGGAGCGGAACCGGATTATCGCGGTTGAGGCGGTCAAGGAAGATGATACCGGGCTCTCCGGTCTGCCAGGCCGAATGAACGATGGTGTCAAAAACATCCCTTGCGTTAAGCCTGCCTATTGCTTTGCCGGTCGCAGGCTGAATCAAGTCATATTCCTCTCCGTTTTCCACTGCTTTCATAAAAGCTTCTGTGATTCCGACAGAAATATTAAAATTGGTGATTTCATTCAGGTTGTTTTTGCAGGTGATAAACGACAGGATATCGGGGTGATCGACCCTGAGTATGCCCATATTGGCGCCCCGGCGGGTACCGCCCTGCTTGACGGCATCGGTGGCGGCATTAAACACCTTCATAAATGAGATCGGCCCGCTTGCGACACCGCCTGTCGTGTTTACGGTTGCACCCTGTTCACGCAAGCGGGAAAAGGAAAAACCTGTTCCGCCTCCGCTTTTGTGGATCAGCGCAGCGTTTTTGACCGCGTCAAAAATGCCCTCCATGGAATCGGGAATTGGCAGAACAAAGCATGCCGAAAGCTGTCCCAGAGGACGCCCTGCGTTCATTAAGGTTGGTGAATTCGGAAGAAAATCCAAAGACGCCATCATGTCATAAAACCGATCAGCTGTTTTGAATTTATCCGAATTCTCGTTATAAATTAAATCGGCTTCCGCTATCGCATCGGCTACTCTTCTTAACATCCCCTCGGCTGTTTCCGTTAGTTTTCCCTCTTCATCCCGCGAAAGATAGCGGCGCTCCAGAATTGCACGCGCACTGTCTGATATCTGCATGGCTTAACTCCTTTATCTATACGATCAATATATCTCAGAGGTACAACATATTGTACCATGTATTTAGAGTATGTCAATATATTGAAAGCTTTTCTGAGAATCATTTTTGTCGGACTTGCATAACCGGAACGGGTAATCGTTATTCAACCCATAAACAGGCACCCAAACCATAAATGAGACAGTTTATGCTGAAGTCCGGCCATCTTTCGGTATTGCGAATCGCCGATGAAACAGAAAAGCGAACGCCGTTTCTTGCGTGAGCGCTTACCGGAAGCGGCACGGAATGAATATCACGGGGCGTTTAGGAAGCTTATCAACCGGAAAGCACAACGCAAATCGGCCGAGACGTTCTTAGGCGGCCTTCGCAAGATCACTTTTATTTTGCAAAAAGCAGTTTGGCTTTTTTGATATTCCTGTCAATTTGCATGATCTTTGCACATATTTTTTTCAGTGCAAAGATCATGCTGGCCCGATGGCCTTCTGATTTTTCATATCGGTCAGCAAGGCGGCAAAGAAACGGACGAAGGCGCTTAAACTGCGTCAGGTAAATCAATGACATCCATACATTGCCGGCGCCGCCGGTCTTATGCCCGGAACCCCAGTACAAGTCATATTGGTTTTGCATGGCGCCATACATGGTATTTTCCATTTCAGTTTCGGAAAAAAGGCCTTTTGATACGGCCATTTGTACAATATCCGTGCCCGGCAGGAAATTCAGGCCGTGCAAATTAAGCTCAAATGGAGGCTTAAGGTCCAGGCATATAGAAAACGTATCTTTTAAATCCTGCAGGGTTTCAAACGGATGCTGCAGCATGAAATCGTAACTCACAATCGGGACCTTGCAGTCAGACAAAATCCGGCTTGATTCAATGATTCGATCTTGGCTTTCTGTTCTGCGGAATATTTCCCTGCGGACCTGCACCGAACCGCTTTGGATTCCGACTACGACATGATACAAGCCTGCGTCCACAAGGCAGGATATCATGTGTTCGTTGATTTTTAAAGGATGCCCCCAGATGGAAAAGGGAATATGCACCTCTTTTTTGTATCTGTCCGCAAATGATTCAATCCATCCCTCTTCATTCGAGAAAATTTCATCCCAGAAATGGATTAACTTAAGGTGGCGGATCTTTTGCTTTGCGATGCTCAATTCCCTGATAATACTATCCACGCTTCTGAACCGGACGAACTGTCCTTTCCCCTTATATATGCGCTTTAAGGCAGCGGAGCTGCAATAGGAGCAGATAAACGGGCAGCCCCTTGAAGCCGTTGTCTCATATGTCAGCGACTGCAAAAGCGGATCTCCGCTTTTCAGCTTATTTCCGCTTATGACATACCGGTTGTCGCCGCCGATTTCCGGGAAGCCCAGGCAGTCCAGATCCTGCACCAGCGGCCGCACGGGATTGACAACGGCGATACCTTCGCTGTTTTTATAGGCAAGGTTTAAAATGTCGGTGAAATCGCCTCCCGTTTCCAGTGTGTTTAAAAGCTCGGCAAACGCTTCTTCCCCCTCTCCGCGAATGACAAAATCGGCATAAGCAAGACAGCGCTCGGGAAACAGCGTGCCGAACACACCGCCCCAGATCACCGGACAGTCACACACGTTTTTGATATGCTTGTGGACCTTGATAATGGATTCCAGATATAAAGAGGACATGACGCTCAGACCGATAAAACCCGGTTTTATCCGGTCAATCAACTGTGACAGCAGCTTCAACTCCGTATCGCTGACCGCGCGGGGGTTAGTGCTGTTATAGGCTTTAAACATAAGAATGTGCGGTGAATATCCGGTACGCTTCAACGCTTCGGCGATATATTTCACACCCAATGCTTTTTGATTGTAAAAAGCAATCAACAATATGTCTCGGTCCATCATTTCACCTGTCAGTTTTTTGATATTGATATATGATAATACTTCCCAAAATTATCAAAACATAACCTTCAGGTGAATTTGATTTATTAAGTTGCTGTTTTATCCAAAAAATATAGGGGCTGTAACAAAAGTCCCA
>LSQX01289895.1_pt1 | contig 11117 bp, 9 predicted proteins | sample 654561 | NCBI WGS metagenome assembly LSQX01 (sample SAMN04489861, study PRJNA283612) | anaerobic digester metagenome | isolation source: 4 biogas reactors fed with cattle manure at either 37C or 55C with and... | place: Denmark: Kongens Lyngby | collected 2014 | reverse complement strand
CGAGCCGACCGGCAATCTGGATTCGGATACAACTGAGGTGATCTACGATATCATGCGTGATATCAACAAAAAGTTAAAAACAACATTCATCATCATCACGCATGATCGGAAAGTGGCGGAGAAAACCGACCGGATCGTGGAAATCAAGGATGGTCGCATAAGTCTGGATGTGACGCGTTCTTGATGGCCTGAAGATATGGCCAGGCCGGCAGTTTGGCTGCCGGCCTTTTTACTTGATAAAATAAAAAAGTTAACCCGGTATTCACGCAGAAGGTTTAATCCGAGGCGTAGTTGTCAAAATACCCCTGGATCAGTATAATGGGCGTTCCTTTATCGCCACTGCCGCTGATCAAGTCGCATAAAGAACCCAGCAAATCAGTCATCTGTCGCGGTGTTGTCCCCAGAGACGCCGCCTGGCCGACCAGATCTGCTTTCTTGTCGCGTATTTTCTGACGCAGCATTTCTGTGGCCAGAGCCGGCTCAACGCCAGCTAGTTCATTGTCGACAACATATTTCATTTTTATTTCATTAGGCGTGCCCAACAGACCATCAGTAAAACCGGGCGATACGACCGGATCGGCCAGCTCCCATATTTTGCCTTGAGGATCTTTGAAGGCACCATCGCCATAAACCATAACCTCGACATGCCGGCCTGTTTCTTCTCTGATAAGCTTTTGTACGCGGTTGACAAAGCTGTCACAGTCTCGTGGAAAAAGCTTCAGTCGATCATCACCGGCCTGATTGGAGCCCAGTAGGCCATAGTCCGGGTTGTAACCACTCCCGTCACGCGGTTCACACATCAGGTCATCCAGTGCCAGTACGGTTTGTGCACCAGCTTTGCGTAAATGCTGCTTAAGGCGGTCCCGATCGTGGATATTGGCTACCAAAATGTTGGGGGCATAACGCAAAGCGGCCTTGTAGTCGTTGGCCAGAACAATTTCAATGTTGTTGTTAACGGCCAGCTGCTTATATAGGTCAATATAATCCAGCCCTGTAAACGGATGTTTGAAATCATGCTTAAAATGACGACGATAATCGGCTTCGGTGAGGATATCTGAATAGGGGTTGATGCCGGCTTCGTCCATCTTGTCAATATCCATCAATTGATTGCCGACTTCATCGCTGGGGTAACTGAGCATAACCGTGATTTTTCTTCCGCTCCGAGCCAGTCCTTTTAAAATCAACGAAAATCGGTTGCGACTTAGAATGGGGAAAAGGATAACGAAGTCGCCGGGTATTTTTTGTGCGGTTTCCCGGGCAAGATCGTCCAGGTGCACATAGTTGCCCTGGGCTCGCGCCAGAAGCGATTCCGTAACACCGATAACATCGCGGTCCTTGATCTGCAGCGCACCGCTGCCGGCGGCTTGCAGCAGTGAGTCGACAACAACGGGAGCCAGGTCGACGCCCTCGCGGATGATCGGTGCCCTGATGCCAAATGCAGCCGTCCCGATTGATCTGGCTATGGCCATATAAAAACCTCCTCGACATAACAATTCTGAAAGATTGCATAATACAGCCTGGAAAAGGCCATATACGTTTTTATACTATCTGTTTTTGTCTTTTTTTGCAAACTGATCGAGATAATCTTGCATGATTATACTCGTTTAAGCTTGTAGTATCTGCCCGCTCAAGGCACGCAGACCCTCCATCACAGCTTCATCCAGATCGACCGGCATCAGTGTGTGTTCTTGCCGTCGTGCACAGGCCAGGGCCGCTTCAATACCCAGTACGATCGGACTGGGGTCGATCCGATGTTTGATGCACAGGTTCATGGCACCGACCAGCCTGTCATCATGAGCTAGTTTTCTTGGTATGTCACGACCGACCCGCTCCACAGTGTCGCCCAGCTGGCGGTTGTCGAATCGATATAGAAGATCCTGGACATGCTCCATAATGGCAGGCAAATCCTGACCATGTTCGCGTGATAAGGCGTGTGCGGAGGCGGTCATCCCGGCCAGGACAACCCTGCTGATGACTGGGTCGCGGACAGCTTGCCAGATATAATTCAGGCCTTTCATCTGGCCAAAATATGCCAATAAGGCATGCCCTAAATTATGAATATACAGTTTTCTTTGAATATAAAAAGCAAAAGGACTGGCAGGGAGAAGGTTTTTAACAGCAGGAATGTCACCTTTGAATCCTTCACGGTCCACTGGCAGCTGGCAATAGGGTTCGACCATGATCCTGAGCGGATTGTCCGCTTTCATTTTCTCGGTCATAACAGGAACCATACGTCCGACCGAAGCTTCGACAAAGCCGACATGTTCTTCTAGCCATGGCCGCAATGAGGGATCGATCGCTTCAGAAACAAGTTTTTTCAGATATTGGTCTGCATCAATGAGGTTTTCACAGATAATCATATTGAGAGGTTTACTGTTTCCCTGCTCTGCTCTTTGTGTCAGACCTTGGGCAACAAGCGGTGCGATACGAGGTAAAATAGGAACCCCGACGGCTGTTGCCATCAGGTCAGCGTTGCTGATTGCCTGGGCAACCGCTTCGGCGTCACGGCCATCGATTGCCTGTACATCTTGAATCAGGATTTCTTCGTTTCCCTCTTCTGAAACTATATTGATGGGGTAGGCATGTTCAGCATTCAGCTGGGCGACAACAGCTTGATTCACTTCGATAAAAGAAACCTGGTAACCAGACTGTGCCAGCAACTGCCCGACAAAGCCCCGCCCGATATTGCCAGCTCCATAAACAACCGCTTTCTTCATGTTTTTTTAGGCCTCCTGTTCTTGTTATAAAGATCTTTGCTCATGCAAATGACGAACCCGATAACCTGCAGGCGCAGCGCGCTCTGCCAGTATTCTGCCAGTATTATGTCTTAAAGCAGGGCTGTTGCGCAATGACCTGTCCTGTTGCATTTTTGTCAATCAAACGGCATTCTGCGGCTGTGGCCTGTCCAGGATGCTGCCGATAGAAGCACGGATCAGCAGGTCAGCCTGCCGGTCATATGGCGTTGTCGTTTGGTTGATGATGACCAGACGGCAGTTAGCTGCGTACTGGAGAAGTCCAGCTGCAGGATAAACGGTCAATGATGTACCTCCGACAATCAGCAGATCTGCGTTTTGGATGGCTTTTATGGATTTTTTCAGAACTTGCTCATCAAGTTCTTCTCCATATAGAACGATATCAGGTTTGATGCGTCCACCACAAGGGCATATTGGCACTTTCTCTTTTATGTCGATTACATCCTGATTGTAGCGTTGACCACAGCTGAGGCAAACATAACGGGCTACAGAACCATGTAGTTCCAGCACATTTTTGCTGCCGGCAGCTTGGTGTAGCCCATCAATGTTCTGTGTGATGACAGCAATCAGTTTCCCCTCTTGCTCCATCTGTGCAAGACGCCTGTGTGCGGCATTTGGTTTGGCTTGCGGATGCAGCATGTTTTGCAGATAATACTGGTAGAACGCTACAGGGTTTTCATCGAAAAAAGGTCTGGATAACAACACTTCAACAGGCCATGACCTGGTTGCTTTTTTTTCTTTCTTATATAAACCGTTTGGGCCGCGAAAATCCGGTATGCCGCTTTCAGTCGACACACCAGCACCACCAAAAAAAACAATGCGGTTGCTATCTTCAATCCACATTTCCAGCTGCCCGATCTGCTTTTCGATCCCTGCCATTGACATACATCCTTTCCTATGAATAGAATAGCACAAGGAAAATCAATTTAATGCTTCTTTTTTCATCTCTTTTTTGTTCCCGAAACCAAGGATAAACGATTGACGAAGCGGCTTACGCATGGCAAACTATAATCCAGTTTTGTATGACTCCCTGAAAAAATGAAAGTTGATGCATGGTGAGTCCAATGCGCTTGATAAAGACAACATTTGATAAGGTCAGGTATTCGGATTTTTTCCGGATTTTCAACTTCAAGGACGAGTTCGCCAAAGGCAGATCCTTTATTTTACTGAATACCTTTATTGCAAGTATTGCAAACGTGTTCATTTCCGGTGTTTTTTATACAGGCTTTCTGACCATCAACGGTATCGATATCGTACGTGTCGGCATTATCGCTTTTATTCCCTATATTGCCTGGGGGTTCAGCCTTTTTTCACCTGTTATCCTGAGTAAAATCAAGAAAAGGCGCTTTATCTTGATTTTTAATAGTATTTTCTATTATTCCATGGTCGTCATCGGAACGACTGTCATGCCCATCTTTGTTCATGACGCGACACAAAAAACCATCTGGTTTGGTGTCTTTCTGCTGCTCGGAAACATATCCAATGCCCTTTTCGGCTCAGCTGCCTCGTCCTGGCATATTCATTTTTTGCCAAAGGGTGACGATCGGAACATCTATTTTTCTTATTCTAACCTGGTCAGTGCAATTGTCAGTACCTTTGTGGCCATTACAGCCTCACTTCTGGCCGACTCACTGGCAGGTTCTCCGCGACAGGCGGAGATCATCACGATGTCACGTTATCTGGCCGCCGCTATGCTTGTGTTCAGCACACTTCTGCTCTATCTCATCCCCAAAGAGTATGCCTACACTGGCATTGGCAATAAAGTTTCGGTCATTGACATCATACGGATTCCATTGCGCTCTAGAAAATTTCTTCTGACCGCGCTGATTGTCATGATTTGGAGCTGTTTTGCCAACATCAACGCCAGCACGTGGACATATTATGTCCTTAACACTGTTCAGGTCAGCTACACTTTCATTTATATCGGTTCAGTTGTCAATGCAGTCTGCAGTGCGTTCTTGCTGCGTTACTGGCGCAAGGCGATCAGTTTCTATTCCTGGTCAACCATGCTGCTCTTTACCGTATTGGTCACAGCGCTGACAGAATTCCCTATCGGTTTTGCCACCAGCCAGACTAAATGGGTGTATGTCGTGGTCAGTATCATACAAGGGTTCAATTCGGTAGGCACCAGCCTGGTTTTCGCCAACTTGTTTTACGTAAACCTGCCGAAAGGAAATGTTGACATCTATATCATATTCTGGAACTTCACCGCGAATATCAGTGTCCTGATTGGATCTGCTTTTGGTACCTGGTTTTTGTCTATCGTCGAACCTTATGCCCCATGGTATTTCCTCGGTCTCCCCTTTTATGGATCCCAGTTTCTCGTGATCATCAAAGGGGTTTTACTGCTGGGGCTTTGCCTGTACATTCGCTATGTAGCGCCGATGATACAGCCTGATCCTGTTGAAACGCCGTAGATGGCATCAGTGATTAAACTGGAGAAACTGTTGATCGGTTCATCTGGGTCACTGACCAGAAACTATATTGCGCCAAGAACATGGGAAAGAATTATAAAGCAACCATATCTCCGAAAAGTTAGACACGGGTAACATATAATACGGCTTATTTCTATCTTCCTGCTATGATTACATTATACAAATCATGATGACACATCAACTTTTGTTAATCGGTGCCTTTGCATCTGCAAAAGTTGATTTTTAGACAGGAGGATGCACAATGAAACACACATTACCGCAATTAACATATGGATATGAAGCTTTAGAACCTTATATTGACAGCAAAACCATGGAAATACACCATACAAAGCACCATCAGGCTTATATTGATAAACTGAATGCTGCACTGGAAAGTTATCCTGACGCAGCAGGCAAAACAGTTGAAAATCTGCTAGCCGACCTTGATGCTTTGCCAGAAGCTGTCCGCACAGCTGTGCGCAACCATGGCGGTGGTCATGCTAACCATTCGCTTTTTTGGCAAGTCATTGGTCCCGGCCAGGCTGGTCAGCCCGGTGGTAAACTTGCTGAGGCCATTAATGCTGCGTTTGGTAGCTTCGCTGCGTTCAAAGACGCTTTTTCGGAAGCCGCAGCCGGCCGTTTCGGAAGTGGCTGGGCTTGGCTTGTTAAGGACAAAAATGGCGCATTAACCGTTGAATCAACCGCAAACCAGGACTCACCTCTGATGGCAGGCAAGACACCTCTTCTGGGTCTTGATGTCTGGGAACATGCCTATTATCTGAAGTATCAGAACCGGCGTCCGGAGTACATCAGCGCTTTCTGGAGCATTGTCAACTGGCAGGAAGTGGAAAAGCGTTATGCCGGATAAGAAGTGCCGGGCAGCAGCGTTAACCGCTTGCTAACAATGCCATACGCGAATTAGTAGTCAAACAAGGCTGTCGGCATAAGACCGGCAGTCTTGTTTTTTTACCATTACTTCACTTTTGTGTTCAAGGCCAGGGCATGATGGGTTCTGCTGAGCCGTTAACAGCAATTAATATCAATATCATAATTATATACCGAATATCACGCTTCATTATTCCTTATTTATTCACATATATGAAATTATATGTTGACAATGACTACACTTTGATTATGATAAAAGCAGTAGATATTGTGCTGTATGGCAAATAGTAAAAAAGTCATGTCAACCTTTATCTTGCTTGTGACCTTTGTTTCCCATAGGAAGTCTAGCCCCCAAACAAAAGTGAAAAGAAAGGATATATCATGCGAAAGTATTTTTATCAGGGCCCTGATGATTTCAAACTATTGTCTCAGAATAGTATTCGCTGTCATTTATTCGATCAAGAACCAAACAACTCGATTTGGGATAGCACGCTGTGCCGAAAGGATGGCAAACTGTATTTATCTCTATCCAGTGAATTGAATTTATGTGGTTACGCCCGGTTATATGAGTTTGATTACATGACGAACAGCAGCAGAAAGCTGCTGGCTGTTGAAGACATCATTCTTCCGCAGGATCGGGCGATTCGGGCCAGCAAATTCCACACATCCATTTCATTTATCAATGATGATCAAATGGTAATGACGACGCATTCCACCGATAAACCACCGCAACATCCAACCTGGTTGATAGAATCATTTTTTGGCAATGCCTGGGAAGGCTTTGCCGGATCAAGCATCGTCACTTACAACCGTAAAACTGGTGAAGCCAAAAACCTCGGAACCCCTGCGCCCAAGGAATCACTCTATGGTTCCATCTATGATCCGGCACATCAAGCGCTATACTCAATGGGCTATATGAAAGGACATTTATACAGGTATTCTTTCCGGGACAAAACGGTTAAGGATTTTGGAAAGGTTTCAGAAGCCGGGAGTTTTCGGATGGTTATGGGCCCGGACGGGAACATCTATTCTGCTTCAAAATCAGGCTATATGTTTATGATCAACACAAAGGAAGAACGTATTGTCGATCTGAATTATCGCGTACCATTTTTCAGCTACGGAGAAAATTATACATTCCCGGCGAGCTTTGGCAATATTTCAGCCGGACGTATCGGTCCTGATGGCCGGATTTACTTCTCAATCATGTACGGCCCTGATATAATCGCACTCGACACAAAATCTGGTGAAATAGAAAATATGGGTGCTTATTTGCCTACGCCCAGATATGCTGTAACAGAAAACCGCAATGGTATTTTTGGCTTTGATTTTGATAGCAAGGGTGTTATGTGGTATTGCGTTACTTCAGTCAGCGATGGTAGCTCACCGGAACAACCTGCCCAACCTGCATCATTATTCCGCTGGGATATTCTCAGGGGCGGTCGTCCGGAGTGGGCCGGAATCGTTGGGACACATGAACGTGTCGCCTACGTACACAGTGAGCTGTTTATTCATGACAATACTTTGCTCATCGTTGAGACCAATCACGCTGACGAACCAGCAGCTGTTTTCACAATCAACCTGGATAAGCTCGAACCGAAAATCAATGATATGGAGCCGGTTGATCCAGCACAACTGAAAGACAACATGTTCATACCGGGACATCCTGCGACCTTTGGTTACTCAAGATTGTTTGACTACCAGGCGGGTATTTCTGAAAAGAATCCGTATTATTTTGATGGTGATCTTTATGCTGCGCACCGGATTTGGCGTGCACTGGCTCCAGATCATATTGATAACTCAGCAGTCAAGGGTATTGCCTGGGCAGAAGATGGCTCCTTGCACGGTCTTTGCGGTCAGGAAAAGACCTTCGCTTTCAAGATCCAGAACAATGAAATCGCTTATGTAAAGCCACTCGATGAATTGAGCGAAAAAGAAAGAAAGTGGCTTAATACCCAGATTGTTGCCCAGCCTGATGAGCCTGTCGCTGCGCTTCCTTACTATCCCGGCAGGCAGTTTAAAGCAAAGCCAACAGCCAGTGTGGCACTTTCCGATAACAGAAAACTTGTCGGTACACTTGATGGGCTCATCGCCATCTGCAGCGAAAACCAGACTTATAGCCTGGGCATGGCTGGTTACAACGGCCCCGTCAGAGCAATGTGCACGACACCGGACCGTAAAACAGCGTTTGGCGTCGCGGGTGATGATGAAGACCTTGGTATGGTGTTTTCATTTGATGACAAGAATGGACTTCGCCTGAGAGGATGCATCAAACACGGTTCGTCGAAATTCCCGGCAGGGGTCATTGCCTGTAATATTCTTTCCTGCTGCCAAGTGAGTCCGGATGGACAATACCTGGCTATTGGCTCAGCCGACCGCCTGGGAACTGTGGTTGTCTATAAGCTTTAGCGCGAAATCCCCACAGGCATTTCGACGTTTTTCCCTGCTGCTCAGGGCAGACATTGTTACAACAAAAAAGGAAACAATGTTTATATGAATATATTAAATCAGCGTGATTATAAAAAGCTTCTGGTTCTGAACTTGATTCTGAGCTACAACGGCATCAGCAGGACTGAGATATCAGCGTTGACTGACTACCGCGCGGCGACCGTTGGTGATTTGGTTCATGAACTGCTGGAGGAGCAAATTATTATTGAGTCTGGAAAAGCAAAGACAGCACAAGGGCGAAAAAGAAAAATGCTAGAAGTGAATGGTGAGCTTTTGTGCGCGATAGGCGTTGTCATTTACCCGCCAAAAATCGATATGATGATCTGCTCTATCAAGGGTGATATCTTAAGCCGGATATCGCTGCCTTTTGAAAAAGATTGGCCGGCGGAAAGAATCATCAGAATTGTTAATCAGAATATCCTGTCACTGGCATCAGCTTTCAAGGACAAACGAATCATTGGCGTTGGTATTTGCGATCCCGGCGTTGTCGCTGCCAATCGCGAGTACTCGGTATCTTCTGTCTATATAAACAGCTGGCGGGATGTTCAATTGAAATCGATGGTGGAGGTAGAAACAGGTTTGCCGGTTATCATTTCCAGCCGTGTGTTCCTGACAGCCTTCGCAGAACAGAAACTTGGTCTGGCCAAGGGGAAAAAGGATTTCATTTGTCTGGTTTTGTCTGAAGGCATTGGGCTTAGCTTTGTATGCAACGGCCATGTTGTGAATGGCCATACAGGAATGGCCGGACAAATCGGGCATACAGTGATCAATCAACACAGTCAGGATACCCCTTGTTATTGCGGTAATTTTGGTTGTATGGAAACAACATGTTCTTTTCCTGCGATTAAAAAGAAAATCGCTGCAGCTTTACGGACCGGAAGCAATTCCAGCCTGGCTTCATCCTGTGAAAATCCCGACCTGATATCGCCCGAAGATATCCGTAAGGCAATCGATTCAGGAGACCGTTTGGCCATTAATGTTGTAAAGAACGCAGCACGCAGCATAGGTTTTTCTCTCGCCAACAGCATCAATATTCTAAACCCTGAAGTTGTGATCATGTCTGGCGAGATGCTTATTTTCGGTGATACTTTTACTTCAACGATTATAGAATCAGCAATAGAACACATCATACCGATTCAAAATGCTTCTATAAAATTCCTCGTGTCAGATCTCATGGATACAGCATTGCCTCTGGGGGCAGCTTCCGTTGTTTTTTCAGAGTTCATGCAAAATGATCTGTTTAACGGAATATATGGCATTGCCTGAGAGGTGTTTGCACGAAGGAGGGAAAAACCAAAAGCTGTACGATCGTCTGACATAAGGGTGGTATAATGATCTCAATCCAACAGGTTGGCCTAAAGGCAAAAACAATGTTAACAGGGAGGATTCTATGAAGGCAATCATCAACACGAATGTCGTAATGGAAGATCATATTATTTGGGACGGTGTCCTTTTATATGATCATAATACAATTGTGGCGGTCGGGGCTTCGGATTCTGTTGAGATTCCCGAAGGCACCACGGTTATTGATGCGCATGGAAAGTATACGACACCGGGCTTTGTTGATATCCACAACCATGGGGCTAATGAAATGTGGATGTTCGAGAAACCCGAAGAAGTCACTGAGTATTTTTTGAAAAGAGGCACAACCACACTGTTGTGTAATATTTTCTATAATTTGGATCTGGAAGGTTATCTGCGTGGTATCGAAAATGTACGAACCTACCTGAATCAGAAGGTACCTCATCCAATTATCGGTTTTTACATGGAAGGCCCGTACATGAATGCCAAATACGGTGCGGATTCTAAAAACAACAAATGGAAGCATCCCATAACAGCAGCAGAATACCAGGCACTTGTTGACGGTGCCGGTGATCTTGCTAAAATATGGTGCATCGCGCCAGAGCGTGAAGGCATTGAAGAATTTTGTGCTTATGCCAAAAAAGTCAATCCGGATGTCCTTTTCAGCGTAGGTCACAGTGAAGCAAAACCAGATATGATTTATAAATTGAAAAAATATGGTTTGAAAAATCAAACCCATCACATGAACGCGACTGGAATTGTAAATCCATTTAGCCCTAATAACACGGGGGGCATTCGTGATTGCGGACCAGATGAAGCAGTACTGTACGATGATGACATTTATGCTGAATTGATTGTTGATAAACTTGGCATTCACGTTAAACCCCATAATGTCCGTATGGTCACAAAAATCAAAGGGGTTGACCGGGTTATCTTAATCACGGATAGTTATCCCATTGGATTCCCGCCGACCAAGCCGCAATATGCCAAAGCGGTTGATCTGGGCTTCGATTCTGAGGGTGGTTTGTGTGGTTCAAAGATGACGATGGACATGGCCTGCCGCAATATGGTTGAGCACACAGGCTGCGGGTTATCTGATATTTTCAAATACGCGGCGTTGAATCCGGCCAAGCTTCTCGGGATTGATGATCAAATTGGCAGCATTGAGGTCGGTAAAAAAGCAAACCTGTTGATTACCGATGAGAAATTCCAGGTTGAGCGCGTCATTTTTGAGGGAAACAAAATCTAACCAGATGATTTTCGGGCATGCCAGCGAATGCCTAACCCAAGAATAAAATCGGGTAGGATCCCGGTCATT
>LSQX01180497.1_pt1 | contig 11117 bp, 10 predicted proteins | sample 654561 | NCBI WGS metagenome assembly LSQX01 (sample SAMN04489861, study PRJNA283612) | anaerobic digester metagenome | isolation source: 4 biogas reactors fed with cattle manure at either 37C or 55C with and... | place: Denmark: Kongens Lyngby | collected 2014 | reverse complement strand
GCCACGGAAGAACAGTGGAATGACTGGCACTGGCAGGTTGCCAACCGGATTACCGATCTTGATACCCTCTGCAAGGTCATCAACCTGTCGGAGGAAGAGAAGGCGGCCGTAGAAAGGGTGGGTTCCACCTACCGCTGGGCTATATCCCCCTATTATGCCAGCCTGATGGATGAGGATAATCCCCGCTGTCCCATCCGGATGCAGGCGGTTCCCAGCAAATACGAGATTGATGATCCCTATGGGGTTGCCGATCCCATGGCTGAAGAATATACTTCCCCGGCCCCCCGCATCACCCGCCGCTATGCCGACAGGCTCATCATCAATGTGACCAACCAGTGTGCCATGTTCTGCCGGCACTGCCAGCGGCGGCGGAACATCGGTGAGGTGGACCTGCCGGCCAAAAAGGAAGAGATCCAGGCGGCCATTGACTATATCAGGGAGAATCCGGAGATACGGGACGTCCTCATTACCGGCGGCGATCCCCTCACCCTGTCCGATGAGACCATCGACTGGATCCTTTCCGAGCTGGATGCCATTGAGCATGTGGAGATAAAGCGCATCGGTTCCCGGACGCCCGTCACCATGCCCATGCGGATTACCCAGGAACTGTGCGACATGCTGGAGAAGCACCATCCCCTCTATCTCAATACCCACTTCAACCATCCCAAGGAGGTTACTCCGGCTGCCCTGGAAGCCTGCCGGCGGCTGGCCAAGGCGGGGATCGCCCTGGGGAACCAGGCGGTCCTCCTGAAGGGGATAAATAATGATCCCCATGTCATGAAGAAATTGAATCACGAGCTCCTGAAGATCCATGTCCGGCCCTACTACATCTTCCATGCCAAATCGGTAAAGGGGACCTCCCATTTTGTCACCACCGTCCAGGACGGCATGGAGATTATGGAATACCTCCGGGGCTACACCTCTGGACTGGCCATTCCCTGGTACATCATCAATGCCCCTGAAGGCCACGGCAAGACTCCCATTGTGCCCAACTACCTGGTTTCCATGGGCAAGGATTATGTCCTGATCCGCAACTGGGAGGGGAAGGTTTTCAAGTATCCCAACGGTTATCCGGATAGGGGTTAGGTCTGGCGGAAACCGGGCAAAGGGAGGTGGGAGGGGCTAAAGAGGGACAATGTTTTGTGGTTGTTCCTGGGAGAGAAAATTATCACTGAGGGGGTAGCGCGCGATGAAAAGAAGAAAGCTGGTGGTATTCCTTACCCTTGCTCTGGCGTTTATTTTGGTCATGGCCGGTTGCAGCCAACCGGCGGGGGAAGTTGAGGGCAACGGCGAGGCTGCAGGCGAGGTAATGGAACTCCTCATGGGGACCGGTGGTACCGGCGGCACCTACTATCCCCTGGGTGGGGCCATTGCCAACGTGATGAGTGAATGGGTCGAGGAAGTAAACGTGACTATTCAGGCCACGGGTGCTTCGGTGGAGAATATCCGGCTCCTGTCCAGCGGTGAGGCGGAATTGGGGATGGCCATGAATAATATTGCCCATTCGGCCTGGCATGATGAAGGGGACTTTGAAACAGAGCCGGTGGAGAAGAATTGGGGCGCCATGGGTGTGGTCTATCCTGAAATCATCCAAGGTTTCGTAGCCGCCGACAGTGGTATTGATAGCATTGCCGATCTGGCTGGAAAACGGGTTGCCGTAGGACCTCCTGGCAGTGGGACCGAAGTGACCACCCGGGCGATCCTGGCTGCCTACGGCCTTTCCTACGACGATATTGAGCCTAACTTTGCCACCTTTGCCGACGCTGTGGATCTCTTCAAGGACGGCCATATCGACGCTGCCTTCAACGTGCTGGCAGCACCGGCGGCGGCTATCCAGGACGTGATCACCGTCCGGGATATTAAACTTTTAGAAATTACCGGGGAATATCTGGAGAAGCTTCAAGAGGCATATCCTCTGGTAGCACCCCATACGATCCCTGCCGGGACCTACAAGGGCCAGGATGAGGATGTCCAAACCGTTGCCCTGCAGGCAGTGATGTACGTCCGCAACGATATTCCCGAAGATATTGTCTACAAACTGACCCAGGCCATGTATGAGGGGCAGCCGGAGATTGCCAAGGCCTACGCCCGGGGCGACCAGATCTCCTTGGAAAAGGCCGCCGATGGTGTTACGACGCCCTTCCACCCCGGAGCCGAACGCTACCTGAAGGAAAAGGGAGTTCTCAAATAAAAGAACCTTTTGGGGGCCGGCTGCCCTCACCGGCCCCCTCCTAGTGTTTTCCTGCGGCAAGGCAAGGTAGGAAGGCAAAGGCCATTGCCGATTTTGTTTAAGGATTACGCTGTAAAGGAGGTTGAAGTATGGCTGCAGAAGATGTAAAGATCCCACCGCAGGAGGGGGTAATAAATGAAGAAGAGGTTTTGGCTAAATATGACCGGGAGTACGATTACCGGCGGCTGACAGGGCCGGTGGGTAAATTTGTTTTTGTTGTGGCCGTAGTATGGTCCCTGGCTCAGCTGTACACTGCTGCCTTTGGTGTCTTTCCCCCCACCCTGCAGCGGGCCCCCCATGTGGGCGTAGCCTTGCTTCTTATTTTCTTACTCTATCCCATGAGGCGGGGCACACGCAGCAATACTATCCCCTGGTATGATTACATTATGGCCGCCCTGAGTGCTGTGGTAGCCATCTACCATGTAATTTACTATCGGGATTTGATAATGCGGGCCGGTGCCTTTACCAGGATGGACATGATCATTTCCATTATTGCCATCCTGCTGGTATTGGAAGCTACCCGCCGGCTGGCAGGCCCGGTCGTAGTTGTACTGGCCACCTTCTTTCTTCTCTATGGCTATTTCGGGCCTTATTTTCCCGGCTTCTTATCCCACCGGGGTTTTTCCATCCTGCGCATTACCACCCATAGTTGGATCAGTGCCGAGGGCATCCTCGGTGTTCCCATCAAGGTTTCCTCAACCTTCATCTTTCTCTTCATGATTTTCGCGGCCTTCCTAAAGAGCACCGGGATCGGAGATTGGCTGACGGAACTGGCTGTAGGGCTGACGGGATATGCCACCGGGGGGCCGGCTAAGGCAGCCGTTATTGCCAGTGCTGCCCAGGGAACGGTATCGGGAAGCTCCGTAGCCAATACAGTAGGTACGGGTTCCGTCACTATTCCCCTCATGAAGAGTATCGGCTATCGGCCGGAGTTTGCCGGGGCGGTGGAGGCGGCGGCATCCACCGGGGGACAGCTCATGCCTCCCATTATGGGGGCGGCAGCCTTTATCATGACTGAGTTTACCAATATACCCTACTATCAGATTGCCCTCGCGGCGGCCATTCCTGCCGTTTTGTACTTTACCGGCATTTTTATAACTGTTCATTTTGAAGCCAAGCGGACGGGGTTGGAAGGCCTGCCCCGACACCAGCTTCCCAACTGGCGTAAACTCTTGAAAGAAAAGTGGTTTTTGGCTACCCCTATTGTTGGTATTGTCTATTTCCTGGTAGCGGGCTACACTCCCATGAAGGCGGCATTTTATGGCATTCTCCTCTGTATTCTTGCCAGCATGGTTTTGAAGGAGACCCGGATGAGCCTCTGGGATATTATAAAAACCCTGGAGACAGGGGCCCGGTCGGCCCTGCCCGTTGTGGCCGCCTGTGCTTCGGCCGGGATAATTGTCGGGATTGTAACCCTGACGGGACTGGGGGTTAAACTGGCCGGGGGGATTGTGAAACTGGCCGGGGGCAATATTTACCTGACCATGGTCTTTACCATGTTAACTTCCCTGGTTTTGGGCATGGGTGTTCCCACCACGGCCAACTATATTATCCAGGCGACAGTTTCCGCGCCTGCCCTCATTTCCCTTGGAGTTCCCCCCATTGCCGCCCATCTCTTCGTCTTTTACTTCGGCATTGTGGCCGACATTACCCCACCGGTGGCCCTGGCCGCCTTCGCCGGTTCTGGTATTGCCGGCTCCAATCCTATTCGTACCGGCTTTGAGGCCTTTAAGCTGGGTTTTGCCGCCTATCTGGTGCCCTACATCTTTGTCCTTTCCCCGGTGTTGGTGCTGGTAGACGTTACACCCCTTGGCATCATCAGGGCTCTCTTGACAGCCATTATCGGCATGCTGGGGATCGGTGGAGCGAGTACCGGGTTTTTCGTTACCCATGGTAAGGCCTGGGAGCGGCTGCTCCTCTTTATTGGCGGGGTCCTCATGGTGGATCCCGGCGGCTATACTGACCTGATCGGCTTTGCCCTGCTGGCCCTGATCTGGCTTGTGCAGAAGCGCCGGGCCCAGGCACAGGATGCGGCCAAGGGGGCAACGGCCTAAACCACAGGTGGAAGACTTGGTGATAATTCAAAATTCTTGACTTATCCCGGGCCAAGGGCCCGGGAATATTTTTTGGTGTGTCCAGTAGACACTATTGCCGCTCATTGCTTGCAATATTGCTATGCTAGCAATGCTGTTTTTAGCAAGGCTGGCCACTTTGTCGCCGGCTCCGCGAGCGCGGCCGCCCTTTGAACAGACGCCAAAAAACGTCGGGCGGCCGTGCTCAGTCGCCGGCTTTGCAAAGTGGCCAGCCCAATATGAAGATAGATAGAGTCATCGCAGTGTCGCTTTGCTTGAAGTGTTGGATTGTTAGTTTTCATCCTTTCGTTGGTGTTGTAAAGGGACGCATAGGAGGTTGTCAAATTGGCAAAGGAAAACTGCCCCTTGGGGTCGAAAGGAAGAGGGAGGAGGGATTGCCATGGGACTGCCGGTAGTAGCCAGAGTCTATCGGGGTAATATGGTAGAAAGCAGCCATTACGGCAGTGTGGTGGTTGTAAACCAAGGAGGAGAAATCCTCTACTCGGCTGGGGAACCGGCCCGGCTTACCTATTTGCGTTCCGGGGCCAAGCCCCTGCAGGTGCTCCCCCTCTTTACTTCCGGTGCGGCAGGAGCTTACAAGTTTTCCCTGCCCCAGGTGGCGGTCATGTGTGCTTCCCACAGCGGCCAGCCTGTGCACCAGGAACAGGTAGTGGCTATTTTGGAGCGGGTGGGACTGACGGAAGATCACCTCCAGTGCGGTGTTCACCGGCCCTTCCACAGGCCCACAGCCCAGGCCCTGGCAGCGGCGGGGGAAAAACCGGGACCGCGGCACAATGCCTGCTCCGGGAAACATGCCTGCATGCTGGCCATCAGCCGGTACAAGGGCTGGGACATTTCCAGCTACACCCGGCTGGAACATCCCGTGCAGCAGGAGATGCTGGCGGCCGTCGCCCGGCTGACGGGAGTGGCGCTCGAAGATATAATTACCGGGCTGGATACCTGCGGGGTTCCCGTCTTTGCCGTGCCCCTCTACAATATTGCCCTGTCCTATGCTAAACTTGCCCGGCCGGAGGGGGAGAAAGGGAGCTGGCGGGAGGGGATGGAGGCCATTGCCGCCGCCATGGCCCGGTATCCGGAACTTTTGGCCGGTGAAGGGCGCTTTACTACTGCCCTGCTGGAGGCCTGTGCAGGTAAAATAGTGGCCAAGGACGGGGCCGAGGCCCTCTTTTGCCTTGGGATTCCCGACCGGGGCTGGGGCATAGCCGTTAAGATTGAGGATGGTTCAGACCGGGCCCTGGCACCGGTGGTTATCCAGCTCCTCCGGGAGCTGGGCCTGCTGCCTGGAGATTTGCCCCCAGCCCTGGCCCGGTTTGCGCAGCCGGAACTCTACACCCATCAGGGGGAGGTAGCGGGGCGCATAGTGCCCGTTAAGTTGTTCTCGTAACAGGAGACGGTGATAAAAGGAACTTGAGCGTGCGAAGGCACGCTTTTTTCATTTTCTAAATGGACTTTCATATCGGTAACCGATACTAGTGCTTTGGTTCCTTGTTTAGCGAGTTCAGGAACCTTTGGGATTTCATACCGCCGTTTGCCGGAAGTACCCCTCCACGGGGTACTTCCGGCATTCGGCACCAAAGCTGTTTTTAGCACAAGGCTGGCTACTTTGCAAAGCCGGCGACAGCCTTCGGAGGTTGGAAGTTGGAAATTGGAACCTCCAACCTCTAACTTCCAGAAAGGGCGGCCGCGCTCGCGGTGCCGGCGGCAAAGTGTCCAGCTTTATCTAAGAAAGCATTTCTGGCGGAGCGTATTTAGGCAATGATCGATTTTATAGTGCTGCAACGATATTTGCAGTTACTGCTGGTAGCAGGCTATAGAGTGTCGGAAGTTATTTTCAGAGTATTATGGGACTTTTGCAGGGAAGGGATGGGACAAGTATATTGTCCGCCAAATTGGACAAAATATAGGCGGAGGTGAAAAATATGGCAATTAAAGTTAAGTATTTCCGGGAGTGGCTGGCCGACAGGCTGCCCTTCAAAGGCTACCGGGAAAGGTGGCAAAGGGGGATGAAGGCAGCCCGGGTCTCCCTCCGCTCCGTCTCCAAACGCCTTCCCTGGAGCAGGTCCTTAACCCGCAAGGGCATACTCTATCTTTCCCTGCTTCTGATGGCCGCCGTTACCGTGTCGGGAATCTTTTATCTTGCCTACGGCATCAGACCCATGGGTGAGCCAGAGCCCTGGGAGGATTTAAAGGAACTGGATGCTGTGACGGGAGCGCCCCCGGGACAGTTGGAACAGTCCGGGGAAGTAGAAGTCCAGCTGCCCCCGGAAGAAGGGGCGGCGACAGGGGGCGAGGAGGTAGAAGCTGTCACGGCTGAGCCTGTTCTTGTTTCCGAGGAGTCGGTGGAAGGGGAAGAAGAAGCTGCCGGGGAAGTAGCGGCGCTGGTCGAGGAAGAACTGCCTCCCCTGCCGGGGAAGCCCATTAACCCCGTCATCGCCCCCCTTGCGGCAGACTTTGGCTGGCGACAGCATCCAGCCCTTGGCGATTGGCGTTACCATACCGGCATAGATCTGGCTGCCCCCCTGGATACGCCCGTCCAGGCGGTGTTGGATGGGGTTGTGGCTGCTGTCTACCAGGACCCCCTCCTCGGCCAGGTGGTAGTCCTGACCCATGGTTCCCACTGGGAAAGCAGATACAGCCACTGCCAGGATGTCCGGGCAGAAGTCGGTAGCTATGTAGCCCAGGGGGAGGTAATCGCCCTGGTGGGGGAGAGCGACTTATACCCGGAATCCCATCTCCACTTTGAATTACGCTGCAATGGACAGGCTGTTGATCCCCTAGAGTACCTGCCGGACCCGGAGCGGATGGATGGGAGCTGATAAGGTCCTTTCCGGGATGCCGGCCGCAGGGGCGGGAGACATTATTTCCCTGCCCCTGCATATACATTAATTAAAGTTTGCGAGGGGGGAAAGGAGCCATGAAGGATCATATCTACCAGAGGGTGCTGGAGATAGCCAAATTTTTGGTGGCAGCACAGGCTACAGTGCGGCAGGCAGCCAACGCCTTTGGGGTCAGCAAGAGTACAGTCCATAAGGATCTGACGGAACGCCTTCCCATCATTAATCCCCAGCTGGCCGAACAGGTCCGCCACATCCTTGATATAAACAAAGCGGAACGCCACATTCGGGGGGGAGAAGCAACCCGGAAGAAATATCTGGATCTTGGCTCCTGAAAAAAGAGGAAAAGAAAGGAAAAGGTAGAATAGAATACTGGAAGAGGTGGGAATATGGAGGAAAGGGGTCGGATTGATGTTTTTTCCCATGGATATAGGCATAGACCTGGGGACGGCCAGCATCCTGGTCTATGTGAAGGGTAAAGGAATAGTCCTCCAGGAGCCAACGGTCGTTGCCATCGAGAAGGATACCAACCGCATGCTGGCTGTGGGTGAAGCCGCCCGCCGCATGATCGGGCGCACTCCGGGCAACATTGTTGCCATACGTCCCCTGCAGAATGGTGTCATCGCCGATTACGATATTACCGAAGGCATGTTGAAGCATTTTATCAGCAAGGTATGCGGCCGCCGCCTGTTTTTACGACCCCGGATCATGGTCTGTATTCCCTCGGGAGTGACCACGGTGGAAAAAAGGGCCGTGGTGGAAGCTGCTATGCGGGCCGGGGCCAGGAAAACCTATTTAATAGAAGAGCCCCTGGCTGCAGCCCTGGGTGCCGGTCTCGATATTAGCGAGCCCAGCGGCAATATGGTGGTGGATGTGGGTGGAGGCACCACCGATATCGCGGTGATGTCCCTGGGCGGGGTTGTCTTGAGCCAGTCCCTCCGCATCGGTGGCGATGATTTCGATGACAGCATTATTCGTTATGTAAAAAGGGTGTACAACCTTATGATCGGGGAGCGGACTGCCGAGGAAGTGAAGATCAATATCGGCACTGCTGATCCCCATGGCCGGGACGGCAGTATTGATATCAGGGGGCGGGATCTGGTCACAGGCCTGCCCAAGAATATCCGGATAACCTCGGAAGAAACCCTGGAGGCCATGGTGGAGCCCCTGGCCAGCATTGTCGATGGGGTGAAGGCAGTTTTGGAGAAGACCCCGCCGGAGCTGGCTGCCGACATTATGGACCGGGGTGTCATGATGACGGGAGGGGGAGCCCTCCTCCATGGTTTGGACAGGCTCTTGGCCCAGGAGACGGGGCTGCCCATCCATGTGGCCGAGGACCCTATTTCCTGTGTAGCCCTGGGTACCGGCAAGGCCCTGGATAGTTTTGAATCCCTCAACCTGCGGGGCAATGTCAGAAGCCTGCACCAGGTTGTGAGCAGCTAATTCGGAAAGTTTGCCTTTGAAAGTAGATGGTCCTTGGACTTTGTGGAAAGGAGGTGACCTGAGGGTGATTCGTGGCCTCTACACTTCAGCCAGCGGCATGGTAGCCCAACTCCGGGCCCAGGATGTCAGTGCCAACAATCTGGCCAATGTCAATACCCCCGGCTTTAAGAAGGATATCCCCACCTTTGCTGCCTTTCCCGAGCTGTTTTTGTACCGGCTCAACGATGGTGCTCCCAGTCCGATGGGGACAAGCCCTCCCCCGGCTCCCGTCGGCACCCTGGGGACGGGGGTTTTCCTGGAAGAGGTGGTGACGGGCCTAGGCCAGGGAAACCTGCAGGAAACCGGCCGGGAACTTGATTTTGCCCTGGATGGGGAAGGCTTTTTTGTCGTAAACACCCCCCGGGGCCGGCGGTACACGAGAAATGGCAGCTTTAAGGAGGGGCCCGGTGGTGAGCTGGTGACAGCGGCGGGTTATCAGGTAGTGGCCAGGGATGGAGGCGCGGTTTATGCCGGGACGGGGAATTTAGTGGAGCAGCTGCTGGTGGTAGACTTTCCCCCCGGGACAGAGCTCACCAAGGAAGGGGACAGCCTCTACACGGCGTCCACACCGGGATCAGCCGTAGACCAACCCCGGATAATTCAAGGGGCCCTGGAGCAGGCCAATGTAAATGCCGTCACGGCCATGGTGGAAATGATCGCCGGTATACGGGCCTATGAGGCCAACCAAAAGGCCCTCCAGACCCAGGACCAAACCCTGGAGAAGGCCGTCAATGAAGTGGGTAGGGTACGATAAGTTTGCGGGGCTGGACTGCTTGACAGAGGCCCCTCTGCTGCCGAAGGACGGAGGCAGCAGTTTCAAAATAGCGCAAAAATGGTGGATTTGGCTGTGAAGAAGGGAGGAAGGGGTTATGATGCGCGCCCTCTGGACGGCTGGTTCCGGGATGCGGGCCCAGCAGTTGAATATAGATGTGATTGCCCATAACCTGGCCAATGTCAATACCACGGGCTTTAAAAAGAGCCGGGTTGAATTCCAGGACCTCCTCTATGAAACCCTGCGGGCAGCAGGGGCGGGGGAGGGCATTGGCGGTGCCCCGGTGGGGCTGCAGGTGGGCCATGGGGTCCGCCCGGTGGCTACCCAGCGGTTATTCAGCCCCGGCAGCCTGCAGGAAACGGGGAACCCCCTGGATGTAGCCATCGAAGGGGTGGGTTTTTTTGAGGTGGAACTCCCCGACGGCTCCACGGCCTACACCCGGGACGGGAGTTTTAAGTTGGATGCCGATGGCTATCTGGTTACCAGCGATGGCTATTACCTGGTGCCGGAAATAATGATTCCCCCCGAAGCCCAGGATATCAGCATCGGCCCCGATGGCACCATAACCTACCTCCTGGACGGGGAGCGGGAAGAGGGGGATCAGATTACCCTGGTCACCTTCAGCAATCCCGCCGGCCTGGAAGCCATCGGCCGCAACCTCTACCGGGATACTGGAGCGGCAGGAACCATGGAAGAGGGTTTGATACCAGGGGAGAACTGCGGTACCCTAGCCTCGGGCTACCTGGAAATGGCCAATGTGCAGGTTGTGGAAGAGATGGTGAACATGATTATTGCCCAACGGGCTTATGAGATCAATGCCAAGGCCATCCAGGCCGCCGATGAGATGCTGGGGATGGCGAATAATCTCCGCCGTTAAGCATATAGATAAGGTAGTGGCCTTATCCCGAGGGTGAGCTAGCCGGTGCGATGCGAGGTGGCGGACGGTGAAGGCACAGTTTATAACCCGGACGGCAGTACTGGCGGCCATAACCCTGGCCATTCAGGCCCTGGGCCTTCCCCCCCAGTGCCGGGGGCCGGCATTGAATGCCATGCTCCTCTTAAGCACCATATTCGTGGGACCGGCTGCCGGGCTCCTCATGGGGGTACTGGCCCCCTGGGTGGCCCTGGCCTGGGAACTGATGTCCCCGGTTCTGGCACCGGCCCTACCCTTTCTGGTCCTGGCCAATGCCGCCTATGTGCTCCTCTTTGCCTGGCTCAGCCCCCTGGCAGGCCGCTATGCAGCCCTGCTGGCCGGGGGCATAGGGAAATATGCCATACTGGCGGGAGGGGTGAATTTTCTCCTGCACCTGCCCCGGCCTCTGGCCGCTACCTTGGTGACACCGGAACTTTTTGCGGCCCTGCTGGGTGGCGCCGTCGCCCTGGTAATTGCCCAGCTTTTGGCCAATGTGGTTGTAGGATCTGAGTTTGTCCTGGGAAGGAAGGTAAAAAACCATGACCGTTAATTTGCCACCTGCCCTGTATCCAGCCGGTGAAGGGGCAAAGGTTGCCAACCAAGGGGTGGACAAGCAGAGAAAGGGAAAGGAAAAACTCCTGGAAGCCTGCCAGGAGTTTGAAGCCATCTTCTGGCAGCAAATCCTGCGGCAGATGCGGCGCAGTATTCCCAAATCGGGCCTGCTGGATGGGGGAACGGGGGAAGAGATCTTTCAGGACTTCCTCGATGGGGAATACGCCCGGATCCTGGCCCG
>LSQX01367758.1_pt2 | contig 11118 bp, 9 predicted proteins | sample 654561 | NCBI WGS metagenome assembly LSQX01 (sample SAMN04489861, study PRJNA283612) | anaerobic digester metagenome | isolation source: 4 biogas reactors fed with cattle manure at either 37C or 55C with and... | place: Denmark: Kongens Lyngby | collected 2014 | reverse complement strand
TTGAGTTCCGGATCGGACACCACAACCTTGAGATTGCCTCGCACCTGCCTGTCGTATTTGTAATACTCCTGCATCTGCCGCATATTTTTGATCATCTCGCGGCGCTCGTCTTCGGCCTTTTTCTCTAATTTCTTGGGTGCTTGAGCCGTCACCGACTCGACTTTTATGATATATATACCTGGCTCGGCGTCGATTGGAGCGCTGACCTCGCCGGCTTTCATATTTACAAGCTTGTCCCAGATTTGCAACGAAACCCTACCATAGGAGACCGGATGGATTATACCTTTCTCCGGATCCTCGGAATATTTCTTTGCCAACTCAACAAAGTTTCCGGTTTTGGCCTCGGCCGCGACCTTGTTGACTTTAGTCTTGAATTGCTCGGCAGGGGTGTTACCCTTTTGCATCATAATCTGCCGCATCTCATAAAGATTATAGCTCTGCAAGATGTCTTCTTTGGTGACAGTTCCGGTTTTGCGCTCAATGGCCTTGCGGATGCCGTCAGAAGCGATCTGAACAGACAGTTGACCATCAGAAATCATCGCATTAGCTTGTTTTTCCAGTTGGGTGAGACTCAATCCGCCTTTTATCAGCTCGGACTTATAGGCGCGGTCTCTTCGTGGGTCTAGTTTGTCCTGCTCGGTACTCAGCTTGCCCAGCACTTTGCTGCGATTTTGTTTGAGATATTCGACCACCAATTCGTCGCGCTTGGCCTTCATCTCTTTCTTGCTGATGTCAACCCCCATAGCCTGAGCTGTGATCAGCGTCACTCTCGATTCAACAAGGTTCTGGAAGAGGGAGGCTCTCTGTTGGGTAAACTGCAAAGTGGAGCGCACGCCCTGGTCTCGCAAGGCTTCGCTCATCTGCTGCCACTGCGACTCCATCTCACCTTTTGTAATCGGCATGCCATCAACCGTTGCAATGACCTGATCCGCTCCGTGCTCATTCCCCTCAGGGCCGCCACTGGGAGCGCCGCCGAATGTGAAAATGGCGCCGACAACGAATATGAGCGCCACACCCAAGAATATAAATTTGAATTGGGTGCCGAAATTCGTCCTCATTTTGTATATACTCATGCAGTAGATCCTCCGATCAAAGCTCAGACAAAATCTTCTTCAAACCTTGCAGGGATAGTCTGGTCCCCTGTTCGGCTGTTCCACCATACGGTTTGTAGTGTGTTTCGACGGATAGATAACCCTGATAGCCGTCGGCTTTGAGTGCGGCAAGATGACCTTTATAGTCGACTTCGCCTTCGCCGCATACTATAAAACGATACTTCCCACTGGCGAGAAGCTCCGCGTCTTTTACGTGAACGTGCTCCACGAAGTTCCGAATTGCACCGTAGCCCTCCGGATACGGCTGTTCGCCCGCAGCAAAACCGTTGCCCGGGTCCCAGCAAGCACGCAGAGCCGGAGAGTTTATTCGCGATAAAAATCTGGCCGTCTCCGCGCCGGTTCCCAGATAACAATCATGTTCGTTTTCCATCAACAACATAAGCCCGTTATCTTCGGCATATTTAATCGCATCGGCCATTCCGTCCGCTATTGCTTCCTCTATATTCGGAGTAAGTTCACCTCTTCTCCAGTATGCAAACGTGCGGATATTTCGAGTGCCGAACTGGTTTGCCCGCTTATGCAACAGCTTCAGCAAATCCATCTGCTGCCGAGCGGTTCTTTCCCCAGCCTGGTGGGTGTTTCCCACATCGCCGCCGGCAGTTGGGTCAAGTTCGCACTTATATAGCGGCGAAGCCAGGCAGCAGACCTCCATTCCGGCTTTGTCGAGGCATGACAAAGCCTCGTCAATCTGCTGATCGCTCAACTCACCGATATTAGTCCCCCACAGACTTCTGATCTCCGCGCCCGTGCAACCATATTCTTTCATCACATTTAGCGCGTGACCAAGGTCCATAGATATCTCGTCAGTAATGACCGAAAGCTGCATATCCTACCCCCATTTGACGAGCAGAGAGAATGCCATCGACATTCTCCCCTCGCACACCTAAATGTTACTAAACACACAAACCGCTGTCAAGGAAACAAGGGCATCGGCGGCGAAGTAAATATATAATCAAAGCAATGGGGAGACGTCGTGAAACAGATACCGCTTCGACTTGGTTCTTCGACATCATGCTTGTGCCGATGCGTGCCCGATGATTTCATAGCTACAATTCACAAATCCAAAGTTTATTCGCCGGAAGAGAGCAAGCGACTACGCTCGATTGCCAAGAGCTGCGGTGAGGCTATTGGGCGGTCTCAAATTCGCAGCCTGGAGTGTTTTTTGACTGTCGCGATGCTGGATTTGGGGCTGGATAATCCAATGCTGGAAATGTTTCGACATATTGGCGACCACTGTGAAGTATGGTCGGTTCATGCGCCATTTTCCGGCGTGGATATGGCCTCCCCTGACGACGAACTGCGTAAACAATCGGTGCAGTGGGTATCTGAAGCGGCCAAAATCGGTTATGGACTGGGCGCGAAGGTGTTGACCGTTCACAGTGCGCTGGAGGTGCCAGTCGATATAACCCGAGAACAAAGGGTGCGTCTGGCCGCGGATAGCATAGCGAAGGTCGCTGATGTTTGCGGCGGTCTGGGTATTAGGGTGGCGGTGGAGATTTTGCCGCGCCAGTGCATTGGAAATAAGGTTCCAGAGCTTATGACCATGCTCGAGTTAATCGACCGGCCTAACGTCGGTGCGTGTCTTGACTCCAATCATTCATTCCCGGCAAGAGAGCTTGGCGATGTGGTGAGAACGCTGGGGCCGCTGCTGACGACACTGCATATATCCGACCACGACGATGTCGATGAGCGGCACTGGCTGCCTGGAAAGGGCGTGATCGATTGGACGGCGTTTATCCGCACCCTGCGAGAAGTGAAATATACTGGGCCGTTTGTTTATGAGGTGACCATGACTGACCCGGGGATATCTGAGGCGATCGCGACCCTGGAGAGGAATTATCACGGGTTAATGGAAGCGGCCGGTTAAGGCAGGCTATTTTCTTGGCTGACTGTCTTCGAGCAGCGCCAAAAACTCCCGGTGATTCGATGATTTTTGGAAGGCGTCCTCTTTGGTCACTTTACGACTTTTGACCAGTTGGGCCAGATATTGATCGAGGGTCATCATTCCGTATTTGGCTCCCGTCTGGATCATCGACGATATCTGGAATGTTTTGGACTCACGGATAAGATTGCGGATCGAGGACGTAGCCACCAGCGTCTCGAACGCGGCAACCCTGCCCTTTCCATCCGCCCGGCGCACCAGAGTTTGCGATGTCACCCCAATGAGGTTCACCGCAAGTTGCATCCGCACCTGCGCCTGTTGATACATGGGGAACACATCAATTACGCGGTCGATGGTCTGCACCGCGTCCGGAGTATGCAAGGTAGCAAAGACGAGGTGACCTGTTTCAGCGGCGGTGATCGCGAGCTGAATCGTCTCCAGATCGCGCATTTCACCTATCAAAATAACATCCGGGTCCTGTCGCAAGACATATTTCAAGGCATTGGCAAAGGATAACGTATCAGTATCAAGTTCTCGCTGATTGATCAATGCTTGTATATCTTCGTGCAAGAATTCGACCGGATCTTCGACAGTCACGATGTGGCAAGGTTCGCGCTTGTTGATGTAATTAATCATGGCCGCCTGCGTGGTAGACTTGCCGGAGCCTGCCGGACCCGTAACAAGCGTCAACCCTCTCGGCCTCTCCGCAAAAGACTTGCACACCGGCGGCAGATCAAGCTCCTCCATCGTCTGAATGCGAATAGGGATGACTCTGAAAACCAGTCCCACATTGCCGCGTTGAATAAATGCGTTTACGCGAAATCTGGCAAGCCCGGTGATCACATAGGCCATATCCAGTTCCCATTCTTTTTCAAAACGCCGCCTTTGGGCCTCGGACATGATCCCATGAGCAAGCTCTCTGATTTGCTCGGGAGTGAGAGGAGGAACCTCCTCCACAGGCAACAATTCTCCATAAATTCTGATCAGCGGACGGCTGAATGCTTTAAGATGGAGGTCGCTGCCATCACGTTTCACAGTCAATTCAAGCAATTGATCAATAGTTACGTTCATCGGCTCGGCCTCGACTGTGGGGGTATTTGCAGATGCCGCGACGCCAGTTGCTCGAACTCACGCGGGTTTGATGCTTTGACAAGCGCATCATCGTATGAAATCCAGCGCTTCTTGAGCAGGCCTATCAGGTATTGATCGAGTGAGATCATGCCGTGCTCCCTCCCGGACTGGATATCGGAATATATCTGGTGGGTTTTGCCCTCTCTGACCAGGGTGCGTATCGCTGGTGTCGCTACCATCACCTCGAACGCCGCCACCCGCCCTTCTACATCAATTCTCTTCAGCAAGGTCTGCGAAACCACCGCTTGCAAAGTCACTGAAAGCTGCATACGAATCTGATTTTGCTGCTCCGGAGGAAAAACATCGATCACTCGGTCTATCGTCTGAGGGGCGTCTGTGGTATGCAAAGTGGCAAAGACAAGGTGACCTGTTTCCGCCGCGGTAATCGCAAGGGCGATCGTCTCCAAATCTCGCATCTCACCGACCAGAATCACATCCGGGTTTTGCCGCATCACATGTTTCAAGGCTGCTGCGAATGAATGCGTATCGATTTCTATTTCACGTTGATTGATCGCGCTTTTGTTGTCCTGGTGGACAAATTCGATGGGGTCTTCTATTGTGATAATGTTGCAGCGTCGGTTTCGATTGATATGATCGACCATCGCGGCGAGGGTTGTCGATTTGCCGGAGCCCGTCGGCCCCGTCACCAAGACAAGCCCTCTCGGCCGAAGGCAGATATCCTTGGTAATAGCAGGCAGCATCAGTTCGTCGATAGTCTTGATCTTTACTGGAATCGCACGCAGAACCGCACCCATTTGTCCGCGCTGGCGAAAACAATTTACACGAAACCGCGAGACCCCCTCGATTTCGTAAGAGAGGTCAAGCTCCATATTCTTCGAAAATCTCTGCCGGCGTTCTTCATCGAGTATGGGGAAAAGAAATTCTTCTGTGGTGGTCACGGCAGGGAGCTGCGTCCGCACGAGCTTTCCGTGGATACGAAAAACAGGCGGCTCACCGACCTTAAGGTGTATGTCCGAACCTTCTTTAGCGACCAATTCACGGAGCAATTCATCGATATGCATCAACATCACTCCTTGCGACTTTCATTTTAGCCGGGACGCTATTAAATTCTCCGTCTATTGCGGCTACGTTCGCCTCATCATCTGCCGCAGTTCGGTCACATTGCCGGCGTTGGCTATCGCTTCTTCCTCACTGATGATCCGGGCTTTGAAAAATCTGTCCAGCCCTTGGTTCATCGTCTGCATCCCCCAGAAGTCGCCTTCTCCGATTGCCTGATAAATCTGGCCGGACCGGCCCTCTTCGATCAGCTTGCTAATGGTGGGGTTCGCGACCATAACTTCAAGAGCGGCAATGCGCGAGTCCTTATCGATCCTGGGAATCAGCTTTTGCGAAACAATGCCTTTGAGGGACACGGATAGCCTCATACAGACCATCGGCTTGTCGTGCGGCGGGAACATATTCATAATACGATCCATCGTCTCTGCCGCGCTACACGTGTGGACAGTTGAGAACACAAGGTGTCCGGTCTCCGCGGCCGCAAGCGCAACGTTCATCGTCTCCACATCTCTCATCTCACCGATCAAGATAACATCCGGGCTTTGTCGGACTACTGCTTTGAGCGCATCAGTAAATGAGTCGGTATCGATACCGATTTCACGCTGATTGACGATGGCCTTCTTGTCCGGGTGAACAAACTCGATAGGGTCTTCAACCGTCACGATGTTGCAGCGCCGATTGCGATTGATGAGGTCGATAATAGCCGCAAGTGTCGTCGATTTGCCACAGCCCGTCGGCCCGGTGACAAGCACCAGCCCCTGTCTCAAAGACGCAAAATCGGCCACCGTTTTTGGAAGCCCCAACTGTTCAATCGAGTATATCTCCAGTGGAATCACTCTCAAAACAAGCCCGATGGTGCCGCGTTGTTTGTACACATTAGCGCGAAATCGGGCAACCCCATCGACAGTGAAGGCGAGGTCGAGTTCGTGCCGGCGCTCGAAGCGTCCAATTTGTTCGTGGGTCATAATCCCATAAGCAAGCTGCTCTACATCCTCACTGCCAAGCTGTGGGTAGTCATCCCCCAGCGGCCTGATTTTGCCATTAAGGCGCATCATCGGTTGATTGCCGGATTTGACAAAGATGTCTGATGCCCTTACATTTGCCGCCTGAGCAGCCATTTGCCTGATATCAAGAGCCATTTACGAAGCCTTTCTATAAATCAAATCAAGCAGCCTTGCGCCTGACGATCAAACTCGTAACGATATATACCACCAGCGCACCGATCAAGCCAAGAATAAACCCCATCAACACTCTTTGCCACAGCGAATAGCCGGACTGTTGGGTTTCAACAGGCTGGGCCGGTTGTAACAACGGCAAATCCAGGTTGGTAAAGCCGGCGTCTTTGACTTCAATTCGGTAGCGAGGGGCGCTTTCGCCCATCGTTGACATATTTATCTTAACGTAATCGTCCTCATAGTCCTGCAAACCCTTGAAATCGAAGCCTGCTGGCGGGATATAATCGACCTCAATGAATTTGAACCGTTTGAGTGCGGTGATAAATGGTTCGATGGGCAGGGTGCCGTTCTGATATCCAATTATTTCTTTGGCTTGAAAGCTGATGCTTGTGGTATCAACCGGATTTGGCCCGCCGGAGGGTTTAGTCTCCCCTTTGGCGTTGATTGCATTCCATTTTCCCTTGGCAGCGATCGCGTCCAGGTCGGCTTGAGCTTTGTTGAGCGGCATTACTTCGGTGTAGTTGATAGATACGTGATCATAATCGCTCAGCCCACCCATAACAAGCACCAGAACGCGAGGCTGAAAATCGTCGGCGGCCAGATGGGGGGATGCATAGCAAATGAGCATCAAAACAAGAGGAATCGCCGACAGAGGCAAAACTCGCCCCGCCAGAAACCTTACGAACATTTTTCTGTAAAAAGGCGCTTGAGTCAATTACGCGGCCTGACGAAGTAGATGGAAATGGTGGAGCTGAGGGGACTCGAACCCCTGACATCCACACTGCCAGTGTGGTGTTCTCCCAACTGAACTACAGCCCCACGCCGTTGCACACAGAATTATACCACAACAGCTTTGCCCGTTTCAAGCCGTAATTCCAGAAAAGAATTGACCTTTATGCTCCCTGCCTGCTGATACCCAGCGGCTCGCTCGCAAAACAGTCCATATCCAACCCCGCGCTCTCTCCGCGCTCGTATACATAATAAGCCGCGCCGGCAGCCATCGCGGCATTGTCCGTGCAAAGGACCGGCGGAGGAGCAGTGACTGCGATTCCGAGCCGCTCGCCGCGAGATTTCATGGCCGATTGCAGGGCGCTATTGGCGGCGACTCCCCCCGCAATCAAAATCTGTTTGACATTAGTCTGCTCAGCAGCGCGAAATGTGTGATCGACCAGCACATCTACTACGGCCTGTTGGAACCCCGCGGCGATATCTTCGACTCGCATCTTAGCGTCCATTGACTGCGCATATCGAATAACCGCTGTTTTCAGGCCGCTGAAGCTGAAATCCAGGGTATCCCCCACTTTGGCGCGAGGAAAATGAATTGCACCCGGGTCGCCATCGCGAGCGAGCTTATCAATAATGGGGCCTCCGGGATAACCCAGCCCCATCGCTCTGGCACACTTGTCGAAAGCTTCCCCGGCCGCATCGTCGCGTGTGCGAGCCATGATCCGGTAGCTGCCGTGATCCGCCATGTGCACGATATCTGAATGTCCACCGGAAACTATAAGACAAATAAGAGGAAACTCGATATCCGCGCCGGTAAGAAAATTGGCATATATATGGGCTTCGAGATGATGCACCGCGACCAGAGGAATATTCGCACCGTAGGCGATGGTCTTGGCTGCGGCCGCTCCGACAATTAGCGCACCTATTAGCCCGGGACGATTGATCACACCAATGCAGTCAATACCCGAAAGCACACAATCGGCGCGATCCAACGCCTCCTGAACCACAGGCAAAATCAGCTCCAGATGCCGTCGGCTGGCAACCTCAGGGACAACGCCCCCGTATTTAGCGTGAATGTCGATCTGAGAGGCGATTACGTTGGACACAATCTGAGAGCCGTTATCAACCACCGCCGCACTGGTCTCATCGCAGCTTGTTTCGATGCCGAGGACCCTCATGTAACCCGCACACTCTGCGAAATATTGTGCTTGAGTTGATCCAGTTTGTCGCGGTATTCATCTCCGGATACGTTCTCCACCCACATCACAAGAGCGTCTTCGTGGTTGTCGGTATAATAGCCTCTTCTAACCGCGGCGGCTTCAAAACCGTATTTACGATAGAGATTCTGGGCTACGAGGTTGCTTTCGCGAACCTCCAGAGATGCTCTGCGCACTTTGTGCCGTGCGGCTTCTTCGAGCAGAGCGATCAACAACTGCTCGCCGATCTTCTCGCCGCGGCGCTGCGGATCGACTCCGAGCGTGGTAATATGAGCCTCATCCATTATCATCCATTGTCCGCCATAACCGACAATAACGGAATCTATGCAGGCGACAATATAATATGCAGAACGGTTGGACAGCTCCGTCAGATAAGAACTCTCGCGCCACGGCGCAGTGAAGCACTGCCGCTCGATAACCATTACCTCAGGGACATCCTCCGGCTGCATCCGCCGAATATCGACCATAGTCATCAGCACATCTCCTAAAAGCAAAGTAGTCTAGCACGCCGAAAGCAGACCTGTCAATTCATACCCAATCTGGAGAGCTTACTCTTCGTGGTGCGACTTACTGCGTGCAGGTTATGCGCGATGCTCTTCCGCCTCCGAATAAACAGTTCGCAAGCCCGCCCGCGACCCCTAAGCGCTATCGCCGACAGCAGCTTCACGCACCCCAGACGTCAAAGCAAAAGCGGCTCACGAACCGAAATCCGCGAGCCGCATATTGGAAACGTCAGTGCTTCTATGGCGCTATCTTTAGTTTCCAGGGCCACACATCCTCGGATGAAACCAGCGACCCAGTACGCAGTCCTGTAGTCGGCTGCCAATACTTGAACCACGGCAGTGGAGGTGCAAACCCGCCATCCTTGTTGGTATAAGCGTATACAGCCGAAGGTCGCACCAGTGCTCGCTGACCGTTGGAAAGCGTAGTCAGCGTCGCGCCGACTATATCTATAGTGACATTCCTGTCGAGGCCACAGACAGGATTGTCCAGATACAGGAACAGCCTTGAACCATATGGAATCGGCTCAAACCATTCTCGAAGTCCAAATACGCGACCGTCTTGCCACTGCCCACAGATAGATTCTGCCGAAAGGTCGATTATCGAGCCGTCAGGCTGCGATAAAACCCACCCAATAGCCCCAACAGCGTTATACTGCTTTTTGAAACCCTCGCTTGCAAGTATCTCTTCGGCAGTCGGATATGGCCACGGCCTGAATGGGCCTCCGCCGTAGTCTGTATATACTGGGGCTTCTTCCATAGTCAATGCAGATAAGCTCATCTCACTCTCTGTTGTCCCAGAACACAGACTCATCGCGCCATAATTTGAACCACCCTGGTATATGCATCCTGCGACGATTTCATCACCACAAGTGCCTTCAACCGTGGTTCCAGTCACAGTTATCATTTTGAATAACTGAGTATACGGAGGCAGTTGCGTGATGGATTGCACATTTGAGAAGACGCCGGCTATACCAGTGTGTATCACCTTTAGATAGGTGCCATAGTTGATCTGCACCAGACTGTTGACAAGTCTCACCTTGCTGCCAATAGGTATTGTTGTCAAATCTTCTCTGAGGAAATGCTGACCGCCCTGTTGTTTGATACACTTGGTGTATGACTGGGCACAGGCAACATCATTTTGATTTCTCAATCGTACGTAGCGAACGATGTTACTTCCAATGGGCATTGTGCTGCTTATTCCAGTTATCGAAACATAATCTCCGATGCCTGGCTTACTAAGCGTACCGAAGTATACTTTCAATCCTTTGACGGCGGGGTAGGTTGTCGGTATTGCGCTGCCGTCAAGCGGAACAGTGATCGGCCCTTGTAATGCGTTGCCATCCTGAAGTCCGCTTCCATCATCGAGGTAGACATAGTTGCTACCAACATAGTTTACTTTACCCCATACACGAATGAGAAGCCCGGTGTTGTAAAGTCCTTTGCCACCTGTAATTCCAACGGTGCCCGTCGGTGCCTGGCCGCCTACGTGAAGGTTGGACATGCCCACAGGCTGCGGACAGGCAGCGCTTCCGAGATTCCATACCTTGCTCGCCGTTATGTGCCTCTCTATCACGCCCGTTCCGGTCTTACGCAGAGTTCCGCTTAACGTCACTCTGGTTCCTTGCGTTATGGTTGTGTCGGTCGTCTCAACGCGGATTCCAGAACCACGGCTGGAATCTTCAACATAAAACGCGCTGTCCATGGCCGAAGACACGCCGGCAGTCACTGGAACATCAACAAGGTATATCGGCGTCCCATCCGTTACTGAACCCAGATCCCCTACGCGTGTAATAGGAGTGGAACTGTTCACCAGAGTGATGCGCCTTCTTGAGCTGTAGGATGTTGAAGTAGCCGCATCATAGAAGGCTACCGCTTGCAGGTCATAGACTCCATCCTGTGCGGTTGAAGAAGATATTGTGCATTGGTAGGGAGCGGTTGTATCTTGCCCAGCAAATATCGGCTCACCTTCGCCGAACAACCAGAACTCTACTTTTATGGGGCTACCGGCAGCCTGCGCTTCAACCGGCGCGGAAGCGGTAACGATAGAATCATCGTTTTGTGGTTGCGATATATTCACAATCGGCACAGCCGCATTGTCTACAACTACAGCGCGAGTAGCCGTCGATCTCCCAACAATACTGCCGCTCTGATATGCGATAGCTTCAATAACATAGTTTCCGTCCGGGTAGACTCTGCTGCCGCCCGTCATCTCAAGAGTGTCCCAGGCGCACATATATGGGGCCTGGATATCTGTGCTTATTTTGACACGTGATTGGTTGTTGGCCACCCAGAACTCTACTTTCTCTATGGCGCTGTTTGCGTATGGCGCTGCTATCGCGTAAAGCGAAACCGGGC
>LSQX01310534.1_pt1 | contig 11119 bp, 12 predicted proteins | sample 654561 | NCBI WGS metagenome assembly LSQX01 (sample SAMN04489861, study PRJNA283612) | anaerobic digester metagenome | isolation source: 4 biogas reactors fed with cattle manure at either 37C or 55C with and... | place: Denmark: Kongens Lyngby | collected 2014 | reverse complement strand
CAGCCTGCATGGCCTGCTCCTACTATAATTATATCGTATCTTCCTGCTTGAAACTCCATTTTACCCCCTACTTTCCTAAGCAGAATTCCATAAATATTTTATCAATCAAATTTTCTGTAAGGCTTTCACCAGTAATCTCACCTAATGCTTCCCAAGCATCCCTGATGTCTATAGTTATAATATCTAAGGGCATATATGCATCCATTGCATTAGAAGCCTCCTCTAAGTGCTTATGACCGCGTATTAATGCCTCCTTATGTCGAGTGTTTGTAATCATAGCTGGATTTCTAGGACCATCACTACCAGAATAAACCATATTATATATATAATTTTCTACTTCCTCTAATCCAGATCCTTCTATCATAGAGGTCCAGATTATGCTGTTGTCTGTCAAACCACGAATTTCCTCTTCTTCTATGACTGAAGGCTTATCTGCTTTATTAAGCAGTATTAAAACACGTTTGTCTTCTAGCCACTGCAGAATTTCTTTATCTTCTTTTTCTAAAGAACTAGATGCATCCAGTAATAATAATATTAAATCAGCATCCCGAGTTAGCTCCCTAGACTTTTCTACACCGATTTTCTCAACCTGATCCATATTTTCCCTAATTCCAGCTGTATCAAGTATTCGAACTAGAACTCCTTTAATACTTATATAATCTTCAATAACATCTCTAGTAGTACCTGGTATATCAGTAACTATAGCTCTATTCTCCCGAACCAAAGCATTTAACAAGGAGGATTTTCCCACATTAGGTTTGCCTATAATAACTACTTTCAAACCCTCTCTAACTAATCGTCCCTGATGAGCCGTTTCCAGCAGTTGAAGACAAGCATTACTGGCCTTCTCTAATCGCTCTTCAATTGGACCTCTAAGCATTTCCTCTATGTCTTCTTCAGGATAATCAACTGTCACTTCTATTCTGGCCATCAAGTCAAGTAAGTTATCTCTAAGGGCTTTAATCTTTCTTGATAAGCTACCTTCCATTTGATTAAGTGATGCCCTTGCTGCATCATTTGACTTTGATGATATTAGATCCATTACTGCCTCTGCTTGTGACAAATCAACCCGTCCATTTAGAAAGGCTCTTTTCGTAAATTCACCAGGCTGTGCTAGCCTAGCACCTTCTTCCAAGCTTATATCAATTATCTTTTGGACGGGAATCATGCCACCGTGACAATGAATTTCTACAATATCTTCTCTTGTATATGTCTTAGGTGCCTGCATAAAGACAATCAAAACCTCATCCACCATATTTTGAGCTTTGTCCAAAATATAGCCATATTGCAGATAGCGATTTTTAAATTGCTCCTGCTTCTCCCCTTTACCGTTAACAAAAATATTTTTAGCAATCTGTAAGGATTCCGGCCCACTTAAGCGGATAACTGCAATTCCGCCCTCTCCAGGTGGAGTTGCCAGAGCTACGATTGTATCTTCAGTAATCATATCCTTCTTTCATCCTTCTAATAAAAATTTAAAACCCAGTATTAATACTGGGTTCTGTAAGCTCTAATCCTATTAGTATGTCACGAAACGGGGGATTGATCTTTTGCTTGAAGAAAGCTTACTTCAAGCTGATAACGACCTTACGATAAGGCTCGTCCCCTTCACTATGTGTGACAACTCGTGGATCTCTTTGCAAAGTTGAATGAATCACTCTTCTCTCAAAAGGATTCATAGGTTCCAGTACAACTTTCTTTCTAGTTTTTTGCACCTTATTAGATAAACGTTTAGCTAATTTAACAAGGGTTTCTTCCCGCTTGCTTCGATAATTCTCCGTATCCATAATGACACGTTTATATTTCTCCGAATCCCGATTAACAGCTAAATTGGTCAGATATTGTACTGCATCCAATGTTTCTCCTCTATGACCAATTAAAATACCCATTTTAGGGCCACTCACTTCGGCTATGATTGAATCATCAGTTTCTGTTAAATCTACTCTAGCTTCAAGACCCATTTTTTCAAACAATGACTCTAAAAAATCATGTGTAATGTCTCCCATGGTTTGAATAACAGATGCTCTGATTCTAGCATCCTTGTTACCAAACAATCCAAATAAGCCTTTAACTGGCTCTTCAAGCACTTCTATTTCCAGCTTGTCTCTTTGGACTGCCAACTGGATGGCCGCCGCCAGAATCGCATCCTCTACGGTTTTACCTGTGGTTTCTACGGATTTCACTTCTGGTCACCATTCCCTTCTTCCAGTTCTTTTACATCTGAATTCTTCTTTAATATTAAGGATTGGGCAATTTGAAAGATATTCGCAGTTACCCAATATATAGCGAATGATGCTGTATACATGGTACAGAACCATACAGACATTAAGGGCATAATAGTACTAAAGCCCTTCATTTGTTGATTGCCTCCCTTAGGTTGTGTTAGCTTCATTTGGTAATATGAGGTCACACCAGCTAAAAGAGGTAATATAAATAATCCATTAAAACCTTGTCCAAATAAACCAATTGAAGCACCGGTAATGTCCTTTAAAGGAGAATCCGGCTGCCAAATGTTCCTAATCCAAAGGAAAGCATTAACAGATCCCATGGCTACTTCTCTGTCAGATATAGATCTAAGAGCTGCAAACATTGCAAAGAACAATGGCATCTGTATCAACATAGGTAAACACCCTCCCATTGGGCTAACCTGATGCTCTTTATATAGTTCCATGGTTTTCTTGTTTAATTTATCAGGATCATTCTTATATTTCTTGTTGATTTCAGTAATCAAGGGCTGAACTTCTTGCATTTTTTGGTTTGCTTTTCTAGACTTTATGTCCAAGGGTAGCAAAACAAAACGCATCAATATTGTAAATAAGATAACAGCTAGACCATAACCACCAAATGGCTCAGGTATTAGTCCGCTTAATTTGTTTAGACCTTCTAGTATACTGCTTAAGAAATTAACAAAGGACGCCCATAAACCAGTTTTTTGAGTTTCTTGAGCAACATTCATCAGGATCATCGGTAAATTCATTTCTAAATTACCCCCGTCTTTTATTTTAATGGGTCATATCCACCAGGGTGCAGGGGATTGCATTTTAGTACCCTTATTAGGGAAAGATACAGTCCTTTTATTGACCCATACTTTTCGATTGCCTGCATTGAGTATTGTGAACACGTAGGATAGAAGCGACAGCTAGGTGGGAACATTGGTGAAATCCATTTCCGATAGCCACGGATCAAAGCCAGTAAAACTTTTTTCATATTAACGCTTCACCTTACTTTAGCAAATTGCTTCTTTTTAAAAGCTGATTTACTGCGTCTTCCAGGCTTTTATAAGAAGCGCCCTTTGCTTCACGGCGTACGATGAAAATGACATCATAGCCTTGCTTCAACCTAGGCAGCTGAAGCCGCAAAATCTCTCGTAATTGTCTTTTGATTCGGTTTCTTTGTACTGCATTGCCAAACTTCTTGGTTACGGAATAGCCTATCCTAATTTCCGCACTCCTGGTTTTTCGATAAATTAAGACAAGAAGGGGGTGACCCAGGGATCGTCCTTTTTTATACGTGTATTGAAAATCTTTATTTTTTCTAAGCCGATACTTCTTTTCCACCCCGTGCCTCCAAAAAGCTAGTTGATGGTAGAAAAGGCCACTATATAGCGGCCTTATGCTGTAAGTTTCTTTCTACCCTTTAGCCTTCTTCTCTTAAGCACCAATCTGCCATTCTTTGTGCTCATTCTCTTTCGGAAACCATGTTCCTTGCTTCTCTGCCGTTTTTTCGGCTGATACGTACGTAACATATTGTACAGCCTCCTTTCCCATATCAATTCAAATAATTATTTATTTTACCATAATCCCTCATCAATGAAAAGGGAATCGGCATTTTGCTACGTATAGTATTATAAGTCATACTTCTTCTTAATGTCAAGAAAATCAAGTAGCTTTTTGACCGGATTAAGACCGCGAAAGCAACAATCCACAGATTTTTATTAAATTCTCCTTTACTGTTGATAACTTCTACACTATAATAATAGTAGGTTCTTTTGGAAAGTTATTCACAACTGTGGATATTGTTGTGTATAACTAGCCATTTATTTTAACTCTTAATTGCTTTGTTGGTCTTTACATCCTGTTGACATTGTTAATTTTAATCGATAAACTTGTGTATAAGTATTCCATAAGGTTGAACTCTTTATCCCAGCCTTATGTATTTTTTTGATGCTGTGCAAAGCCAGTTAACTGTACAGCAATTTTATTCTATTATTTTTGTTTTTTCTATGTAGGAGGTTTGTAATGGATAGTTATCTAATGGATCTTTGGCAGAAAACTCTTCAGCTGGTGCGGAATGAAATCACCGATGTCAGTTTCGACACCTGGATTAAGGCTATTGAACCGGTGTCTATTAAAGGAGATCAGCTTTATCTATGTGTTCCCAACGATTTTACTAAAAGCATTTTAGAGGGGCGATACACCAGCCTCATCTCCAATGCAGCAAAACAGGTTTCTTCGAAGTCTTATTACATATCTTTTGTTCTTACTAGCGAAGCCGATAAATATATGGATAAGCCAGAGAAAGCCGAGGGAGAGGATGCTAGGGTCTATGGCCATTTGAATCCAAAATATACCTTTGACACCTTTGTTATTGGTAATAGCAACCGCTTTGCCCACGCTGCCTCCCTAGCAGTATCAGAATCTCCAGCTCAGGCATACAACCCTCTTTTTATATATGGAGGAGTTGGGTTAGGAAAAACCCACTTAATGCATGCTATTGGGCATGCTATACTTTCCCGTAATAAAAAATCAAAGGTTTTGTATGTAACTTCAGAAAAGTTTACCAATGAGCTGATAAACTCTATTCAAACCAACAAGAATGTTGAATTTCGTAATCGTTATCGAAGTGTAGATGTTCTCCTCATTGATGATATACAGTTTATTGCCGGTAAAGAAAGTACCCAAGAAGAGTTTTTCCACACCTTTAACACTTTACACGAAGCCAATAAACAAATTATTATCTCTAGCGACCGACCTCCTAAGGAAATTCCTACCTTAGAGGAGCGCTTGCGTTCACGATTTGAATGGGGTTTAATTACCGACATACAACCCCCGGATTTGGAAACCCGTATTGCCATATTAAAGAAAAAGGCTGATTTGGAGAATCTAGAAGTAGATGATGAGGTATTAGCCTTTGTTGCTAAACGAATTGAATCCAACATTCGTGAGCTTGAAGGTGCCTTAACCCGCATTATAGCTTATTCTTCCTTGATTGGTAGCAACTTAGATGTAGCAACAGCCGATGAGGCCTTAAAGGATATTATCACCAATAGCAGACCAAGAAAAATTACACCTGAATTAATTCAAAAGGTGGTAGCTGAACACTTTCAGATGAAAATTGAGGATATGAAATCCAAGAAACGTAACCGTCCTATAGCTTATCCCAGACAAATTGCAATGTATCTCTGCCGGGATCTTACGGATATGTCTCTTCCTAAAATTGGCGACGTATTTGGTGGTCGTGATCACACCACTGTAATTCATGCCTGCGACAAAATTTCCACTTCGATGGAGTCTGACTTACAGGTAAAACGTGTTATAAATGAACTTATCAAGATGATCAACGAACCATGAACAATTACTGTGGATAATTTTTCTATCAAGAATACAAAGCATCCACAAAGAATCCACATGGGGAATGGGAGTGTTACTTCTTTCGACACCAAAATACACATTTCCACAGCCCCTACTACTATTACTACTAAATTATTAGTATATGCAATTATAACAGGAGGTATACCATGAAATTAACTTGTTCCCAAAATAAATTTTTGGAAGTCATCCTAACCGTACAAAAAGCAGTATCATCCAGAGTCAGCGTGCCCATCCTGGAAGGCATCCTTATAGAAACCCAAAAAGATGTTATTCGTCTAATGGGCAACAATTCAGACTTAGCTATTGAAAGCCACATGGAGGCTAATATCATTCAAGAAGGTAGTGTTGTAGTACCTTCGCGTTTGCTCTCGGAGGTAGTACGTCGCTTACCTAATGCAGAAATGGAAGTATCTGTCCAGGCTAATAACAGTGTAAAATTTTCCTGTTTGAATTCCATCGTAACCCTTCAAGGATTTGCTTCAGATGAGTTTCCTCCTTTACCTGACATTAGTGAAAACCAACCTATTGAAATTAACAAGATGCTTCTAAGTAAAATGATACGAGAAACCGTCTTCGCAGTTGCTGTTGATGAAGCTCGTCCTATCCTAACTGGTGCTCTTATGGAAGTAGAAGACAATCAAGTTACAATGGTATGTCTTGATGGTTATCGCTTAGGTATGAGAAATGGGAAGCTAGATACTTCGCATGAAAACAAAAAGGTTATTATTCCTGGTAAGTCACTTCAAGAGGTTGGAAAAATAATGGATGAAGATGATCAAAAGATCAGCATTACCATATCTGATCGTCATGTTTTGTTTGATATGGGTTACACCCGAATAGTTTCTCGAGTATTGGAAGGGGAATATATTAATTACAAGCAAATTATCCCTGAAGATTACAAAACAAGGGTAAAGGTAGATACCAAAATTCTAGCAGCTAGCATCGATAGAGCCTCTCTTATAGCTAGGGAAGGTAAGAACAATCTAATTAAACTATCACTACAAGACCAGAAAATGGTCATTACCTCAAACTCAGAATCGGGTCAGGTTTATGAAGAAATTCCAATTATTCAGGAAGGTAAGGATTTGGAAATTGCTTTTAATGCCCGTTATTTTATGGATATGCTTAAGGTTCTAGAAGATCAGGAAATATGTCTAGATTTTACCACTAGTGTAAGTCCTTGTGTAATTAGACCTATAAAAGGCAATGACTATACCTATCTACTTCTTCCTGTGAGAATTTTTGTATAGTGAACGCGCCACTTATAGAAGTGGGTGTCTTATCGTAGGATTAATTATTTGTGAGTTATATGTCTGTTAATAAGGTGGAAATGTCAATGGAAAAGATTAAAATTAACACAGAATTTATAAAGCTGAACCAGCTCTTGAAATGGATTAATGTTGTAGAGTCTGGTGGTGTAGCCAATCATTTTATTACAGAGGGTTTGGTGAAAGTAAACGGAGAGACGGAGCTAAGAAAAGGAAGGAAGATTCATGCTGGGGATACGGTTGAAGTAGAGCAGGTGGGAAGCTTTCTTATAGAATAAGGAGAGGGTGCTTGATTTGCAGCTTACAGAATTATTCCTCAGCAATTATAGGAATTATAATAATCTTGCGCTTTTTTTTCATGCCGACCTAATCTGCTTTATAGGCTTTAATGCTCAAGGTAAAACAAATATCCTGGAGTCGATATTTTTATCTTGCACAGGGCGATCTCATCGTACGCCCAGGGATAGAGAGCTTATACAGTGGGGAAAAGAAGAAGCTCTGATTCGAACAAAGGTGAATAAACAGTTAGGGGTCAGTGAAATAGCCATTGGCCTTTCTAATTCTGAAAAGAAAAAGATCCTTATAAATCAAAGCCCTGCTACTAGAATGGGAGAATTGATGGGACACTTAAATTCAGTAATGTTTTCGCCTGAGGATTTGAAGCTTGTTCGGGAAGGTCCTCAAGAACGTAGACGTTTTATGGATATGGAATTATCTCAAGTGAAACCTAAATATTTTTATCACTTACAACAATATAATAGAGTTTTAAACCAAAGAAATCGTCTTCTAAAAGAGATTCCATATAAACCGTCTCTTATGGATACCTTGCCTGTTTGGGATAAACAATTAGCGGAAGCTGGCAGCTATATCATAATGCAAAGACGATTGTTTTGTGATGCTTTACAAACTATTGCTGAAGAAATACATAAGCAAATTACCCATGGCTCAGAGCAGCTATCTGTTTTATATAAATCATCAATACCTTTTAACAAAGAAACAGCAAACCAGGAAGAAATACAAGAGAATTTTCTAAAAGAGTTAGAGCGTAAGCAAGCGGATGATACAGTAAGAGGAACTACTAGCCGTGGTTGTCATAGAGATGATCTAATTTTTCAAATAAATGGAATAGATGTAAGGACCTTTGGCTCTCAAGGACAAAAAAGGACGACAGTTCTTTCTTTAAAGCTTTCTGAGCTGGAGTTTATGGCTCAGGAAACTGGGGAATATCCCTTGCTTTTATTAGATGATGCTATGTCTGAGTTGGACTTCTCAAGGCAAAAAATGATTCTGAAATATATTGACAAGGCACAAACTTTTATAACTTTAACAGATTTGGATCAGATTCCTTCTCTTAAAAGCAAAAGTCTACAAGTTTTTGAAATTAATTCAGGAAATGCACTTCCAATTCAAAGCTAGTCCTTTTAACTAAACCAAAAATAGGATATAATAGATGTATATGAAAGTTTTTAACTTCATAGAGGTTGTTTAGGCCTTTTTATGATGTATTTATAGAAACGGTGAGAAGCATGCAGATTCACTGCTTGCGCTTATGTTATAATGTTAGGAAGGATGGATGGATGGTATGATATTACATCTAGGGGAGAACGAAGTCGTTCACTTGAAAGATATAATTGCGATTATGGATATAAATAAGACTGAACAATCTACTATTAATCAACAATTTTTTAGTATTGCTAAAGAAGAAGGTTTTATTAGAAAAATATCTCAAGACCCTCCCAAATCCTACATATTGGCTGAAGTTAATGAGAAAACTATATTGTATCTGTCTCCGATATCCTCCGCTACGCTATTAAAACGAAGCAGATCGGTAAAGGACTTTTCAGTAGACAAGGAATTAAACAAGGGGGATATCAAGTGACCAATCAAAACAATAATAATCATTATGACGAATCTGATATTCAAGTATTAGAAGGTTTGGAGGCTGTCCGTAAGCGACCAGGAATGTACATAGGTACTACTAGTATGCGCGGTCTTCATCACTTAGTATATGAAATTGTCGATAACAGCATAGATGAGGCATTGGCAGGCTTTTGTGATAGAATTCATGTTACCATTCACAAGGACTTATCAGTTACTGTTACTGATAATGGAAGAGGAATTCCTGTGGGGATAAATCCAAAATATGGAATCCCCGCTGTTGAAATTGTATTCACTATGCTTCATGCAGGTGGTAAGTTTGGTGGCGGAGGATACAAGGTTTCAGGGGGCTTACACGGGGTTGGGGCTTCTGTTGTAAACGCACTGTCTGAGTGGATGGTTGCCAATGTACGTACAGACGGAAAAGAATATCAAATGGAGTTTGAAAGAGGGGTTACTACATCTGCTCTAAAAGTTATTGGTGAAACCAATGAAACTGGCTCATGTGTTCACTTCAAACCAGACCATCAGATATTTGAGGAAATAGACTTTAGTTATGATATACTAAAAGGGCGTCTACGGGAGATGGCTTTTCTAAACAAAGGAATAACCATTATCTTAGAGGATCAACGTGTAGAGGATCTGTATAGTGAATTTCATTATGAAGGCGGTATAATGTCCTTTGTTGAGTATCTTAATAAGAATAAAACGCCTTTACACAGCCCACCAATTTATATAGCAAATGATAGAGAAAATGCTACATTGGAGATTTCTTTGCAGTATAATAGTGCTTTTATAGAAAATATATATCCTTTTGCAAACAATATTTCTACTCCAGAAGGTGGCACTCATTTATCAGGCTTTCGTTCGGGTTTAACTAGAGTGGTTAATGACTATGCCAGAAAGACCAATGTTTTAAAGGCAGGAGATGAAAATTTTTCAGGAGAAGACACTCGTGAAGGCCTAACTGCCATCATAAGTGTTAAGCTTTCCGAACCCCAATTTGAAGGGCAAACCAAGACTAAGTTAGGCAATAGTTTTATTAGAGGCTTTGTAGAAAATTCTATGGTAGAAAAACTTACATACTTTCTGGAAGAGAATCCTTCAGTTGGTCGCATCATAGTAGAAAAAGCACTAAATGCATCTAGAGCAAGGGAAGCGGCAAAAAAGGCAAGAGACTTAACCAGAAGAAAAGGTGTACTTGAAAGCGCATCTTTACCTGGAAAGCTTGCAGACTGTTCGGAAAAGGATCCAGCCTTATCTGAAATTTTCATAGTTGAGGGTAATTCTGCTGGTGGCTCTGCTAAGCAGGGGAGAGAGAGGAAGTACCAGGCTATTTTGCCACTGCGAGGTAAAATACTAAACGTGGAAAAGACACGTTTAGATCGGATTTTGGGCAATGAAGAAATAAAATCCATGATAACTGCCTTTGGAGCAGGGATCGGGGATGACTTTAATGAGGAAAAGCTCCGTTATCATAAAATTATTTGTATGACTGATGCTGATGTAGACGGCGCTCATATACGGACTTTACTTCTTACTTTCTTCTACAGATTCATGCGTCCGCTTATTGAAAACGGTTATGTTTATATAGCTCAACCTCCCCTTTATAAGGTAAGTAAAAGCAAAAAGGAAAGCTATGTATACAGTGATAATGAATTAGATGCTTTATTAGAAGAAATTGGGCGAGAAGGTGTGGAGCTTCAACGATACAAGGGTCTAGGTGAAATGAATCCAGAGCAATTATGGGATACCACCATGAATCCGGAAACCCGGACAATTTTAAAGGTTGAACTAGAGGACGCCATTACTGCAGATGAAACCTTTAATATTTTAATGGGAGACAAGGTGGAACCTAGACGGCAGTTTATAGAGGAAAATGCAAAATACGTCAAGAATTTGGATATATAAAGGGGAATAAGCGTAAATGGATTCTGTGAATCAAACAATAATAAATGTTAATTTGGAAGATGAAATGAAAAAGTCCTACATAGACTATGCCATGAGTGTTATTGTAGGACGAGCCCTTCCTGATGTACGTGACGGTTTAAAGCCTGTACATAGAAGAATATTATATTCCATGCAAGAGCTTGGAATGACATCAGACAAACCTTATCGAAAGTCTGCCAGAATCGTCGGTGACGTTTTAGGTAAATATCATCCTCACGGGGATACAGCAGTTTATGATGCAATGGTGCGTATGGCACAGGATTTTTCCATTCGCTACCCATTAATTGACGGCCATGGTAATTTCGGTTCTGTTGACGGTGACTCACCTGCAGCCATGCGTTACACTGAAGCTCGTATGGCGAAAATTACAGGGGAAATAATGGCAGATCTCGGAAAAGATACAGTAGACTTCATGCCTAACTTTGATGAATC
>LSQX01195805.1_pt1 | contig 11119 bp, 15 predicted proteins | sample 654561 | NCBI WGS metagenome assembly LSQX01 (sample SAMN04489861, study PRJNA283612) | anaerobic digester metagenome | isolation source: 4 biogas reactors fed with cattle manure at either 37C or 55C with and... | place: Denmark: Kongens Lyngby | collected 2014 | reverse complement strand
TCGCGGATACCGGAGCGGATTCGATTACTTTCCATGCTGAGGCGACCGCGCATGCTTTCGAGCTGATCAAAGAGATCAGGAAGCACGGCAAACTTGTCGGCGTCGCGCTCGATCCAGCTACCCCGGTCGAAACCATCGAGCACTATCTGGACCAGCTGGATATCGTCCTTCTGGTATCGGTGTGTGTGGGTTACGGCGGACAGGCGTACCTGGATGCGGTCGATGGGAAGCTCCGCCGCCTGTCTGCGATGCGGAAAGCCAGCGGGTTGTCGTTCGAAATACAGGTCGACGGCGGGATCAACGCAAACAATGGCAGGGAGAAGCGCCTGCTCGGTGTGGACAATCTGGTCGGCGGTTCAATGATATTCTTGGCGGAAGATTTGCCGGAAACGGTACGGAAGCTGAAAGAATAAAGCAAAACGAACGAAAATGAAGGAGGGGTGGACATGAGTTTGAACAGTGAGAACCTGAAGGATAAGGTATGCGTGGTGACAGGCGCGGCAAAGAGCATCGGATTTGCCATCGCAGAAAAGTACGCGCAGCAGGGTGCCAAGGTGGTATTGATCGATATTGATCCGCTGGTGATGGAGTCCGCCAGGACGCTTGCGGACAAGGGTTATGCGGCGAAGGGATATACTCTTGATATTACGAATCGGGACGCCGTGCTCAAGTGCTTTGATGATATCATCGCGACAGTCGGTGAAATCTATACGCTGGTCAACAACGCCGGCGTTGTGGATACCCGGCCGTTTGAGGAAAACGACGAAGCGATCCTGGACAGGATCTTCAAGGTCAATGTCTACGGGACCGCATACTGCATTCAGGGCGCCCTCCCCAGTATGAAAAAGAACAAAGCGGGCAAGATCATCAACTTCGCGTCAAAATCCGGCAAGACCGGCTCGGCGCTGATGGCGCCCTACAGCGCAGCAAAGGGCGCGGTGATCGTGCTGACGCAGGCGCTGGCGTTTGAAGTCGCCAAATACGGCATCAATGTGAATTCAATTTGCCCTGGGATCACGGACGCGACCGGGGTCTGGTCCTCCGTAAGCAAAGGCTATGTTGAGAACATGAAGATGGACCGCGACGCGATCGTAAAGACCTTCACCGCGAAGGTCCCGCTGGGACGCCTGACGGATATCCGGGACGTCGTTGATTTTGTGTTTTTCCTGACAGTCTCCGGAGATTACTGCACAGGGCAGGCGTTCAACATCACCGGTGGCAGGGAGATGCACTGAGGCACTGAGGGGGGAGTAAGGAAATGGATCTGAACTTAACGGGGAAAACAGCCATCGTCACCGGCGGCACCACCGGATTGGGCGCGGGGATCTGCGAGGTGCTTGCTGAAGAAGGGATGAACATCATCGCAAATTATCTCTTCAACGAAGATCAAGCCGTGAAGTTTGCTGCGGATCTGAGCAAGGCGTCGGGCCGCAGGTGCGTGGCGATGTACGGGGACATCTCCAAGGCAGAGGATATCGACCGGATCTTCGAGCAGGTTGAGGCGGAATTCGGACATATCGACGTCCTGGTCAACAACGCCGGGATCTGGCCGACGACGCCTGTCGTGGATATGCCGGACGAGGAATGGAAGAAGGTCATCGACATCAACCTGAACGGCACGTTCATGTTTTCCAAGCGCGCGATCAAGCATTTCCTCAAACACGACGTCAAGGGCCATATCGTGAGCATTTCCTCCAAGTCCGGATTTACCGTCAACTCACCCGACCACGCCCATTACGTAGCGGCCAAGGGCGGCGTCAACATGCTGACGAAGGCGCTTGCACGTGAGTATTCACACAAGGGGATCATCGTCAACGGCGTCGCGCCCGGCATGGTGCGGACCCCGCTGAACGAAGACAAGCTCTCACAGCCGGAGTGGTTGAAGTACTACGAGGACAGGATCCCGGTCGGACGCGTCTCTTCAGCGCACGACGTAGCGTATACGGTCGCGTTTCTTGCGTCGGAAAAGGGCATGTACATTGCAGGAGCGATCGTCGATGTGACCGGCGGGATGCTGATATAGAGAGACAGAAAAGAAGAACATAACGGAGGAACAGACATGGAAAAGCAAGCTCTGGGCATGGTGGAAACCAAAGGTCTGGTCGGCGCGATCGAAGCAGCCGACGCCATGGTGAAGGCAGCCAACGTTCGGCTGATCGGCAAGGAGAAGATTGGTTCCGGCCTGGTTACGGTCATGGTGCGCGGCGATGTGGGCGCGGTGAAGGCCAGCGTGGACGCGGGCGCTGCGGCGGCGAAGCGCGTGGGCGAGCTGTACTCGGTGCACGTCATCCCAAGACCGCATGAGGACGTGGAAAACATTCTGCTCAAGTAAGGCCGATCCGGCGCAATCCTGCAATCCAACGCGAATAGGAGCAAGATATGGACAAGCAAGTGGACATCGACAAACTGATTCGGGATGCCGTCCAGAAGATCCTCAATCAGGAGGTCGCCTCACCTTCCGCGGCGGGGCGTTACGACGCTTCCTACGCCAAGTACATGGATCACACTGTACTGAAGCCCGACACGACGCGCGAGACGGTCAAGCGCTTTTGCGACGAGGCAAAACAGTATAAGTTCGCAAGTGTTTGTATCAACCCGACGCACGTCGCCTACGTGGCTGACCAGTTGAAGGGATCCGGTGTAAAGACCTGCTGCGTCATCGGGTTCCCCTTAGGCGCGAACACGTCGTTCATCAAGGGCCTTGAGGCGATGGAAGCGGTCAAAAACGGCGCAGAAGAGGTAGACATGGTCATCAACATCGGCGCGCTGAAAGACCAGAACTACGCGCTGGTTTACGAGGACATCAAGGCGGTCGTCGATGCGGCGCACCCCAAGGCATTGGTCAAGGTGATCATCGAGACGAGCGCACTGACCGACGAGGAAAAAGTCATCGCCTGCGAACTGGCCAAGCGTGCCAAGGAGGACTTCGTGAAGACGTCCACCGGTTTTGGCTCCGGAGGGGCGACGGTCGAGGACGTGCGGCTGATGAAGCGCACGGTGGGGGATTCGATGCTTGTCAAGGCTTCGACGGGCATCAACAACCGAGCAACCACGGACAAGATGCTTGCCGCGGGCGCGGTTCGTATGGGAACGAGCAAGGGCATCCTGATCGTTAAAGACGAAGCGCCGCCTGAGAATCCCACGGTGTATTAACGGTCCCCGGCGGAGGCAGCATGAGTAACCAAGGCATGCAGAAAGCGGAAATCGAACGCCTTGTGACACAGTGTATCATCAGGGAGACGTTTGAGAAGACAGGGAAACGGTACGTGCCCGTCGCAGGCTCGAACCGGCATATTCACCTATGCCGGACGTACACCGACCTGCTGTTCGGCCGCGGTTACGAGCTTAAGCCTCTGCGGCCCCTTTCGCAGCCGGGGCAGTTTGCGATGGAAGAAACTGTGTCGATCGAAGGCCCGAAAGGGCGGATCGACAACATCCGCGTACTTGGACCCTGCCGTTCGCAGACACAGGCTGAGATTTTTATCACAGACGCATACAAGCTTGGCATCGAGCCGGTGGTCCGGATCTCAGGTGATACGAAGGGTACGCCCGGTGCGAAGATCATCGGCCCAAGGGGACAGGTGGACGCGAAAAGCGGCGTGATCGTCGCAGCCCGGCATATCCACCTGTCGCCGGAACAATCCGGCTGGCTGAAGCTCAATGATGGGGATCTTGTCAGCATACGCAAAGAAGGGCGGCGACCCCTCATCTTTGAGGACGTGCCGGTGCGCTGCGGGGAAGGCCACGATCTGGAACTGCATCTGGATCTGGAGGAATTCAACGCCGGCGCTATCCGTAGCGGGGAACTCCTGGAGATACTTGCCGTTCGGAGCCGGATATGAGTCTGAATGAACAGGATATCAGCCTGATCATAGCAAAGGTCAGGCAGGAGATCGACTCAAGAGGCGATCAGAAATCGGATCTTTCCCGCGAAAAGAGAACCGTTGTATTGATTCCAAGCTTCGTCCCATCGCCGGACAGGGCGCTGGCCGCCCTCAGGGAGCACTACAGTGCAGCGCTGGAACTGGTGTTTCTGAGCCCCGTTGTGTTTCCGGCGGATGGCGTGAAGACCAGGCAGCTGGATTGGAAAGCGCAGCCTAACGAGATCGTCGATTTGCTGGTGAACGCGGAAACGCTCGTTCTTCTTGCGCCCAGTACCGGGTTTCTCAGGCGGCTTGGAGGCGGACAGGAGGAGGAAGGCATCGGGGAATTGCTGCTGCGGCGTCTGCTTTGGGGGAAAACGTTCGACGTGCTGATGGATTTTACCACCCCGAAATTCCGGCGCAGCACAACGTATGCTGATATCGCCGAGGCCATTGACACGCTGAGTTCCACGGGAGTAAGGTTTCGCACCTATCGCCCGGTGGACAGTCCCGCACAGGACGGCCGCGTGCTGGTCACCGAGCAGGACGTCGTCGATGCGAAACGCTGCGGCTTAAAAACGATCGCCTGCGCCAAAGACGCCATCATCACGCCCCTTGCGGCAGATACGGCAAGGGAACTGCAGATCAACATCCAACGCGCATAACGCAGAGAAGCGAGGGACAACCAAATGATCATAGGCGAAGTCAGGGGAAGCGTGGTCAGCACAAGCAAGTCGGAAACATTGACAGGCTTAAAATTGCTCATTGTGATGCCGCTGGATACTGAGACCCTGAAAGAAAAAGGCAGTCCGCTCGTCGCGATCGACGCCGTCGGCGCAGGCGAAGGCGAGGTCGTACTTTGCGTCTCAGGCAGTTCATCCAGGCAAACGGCGTTTACCGATGGAAAGCCGGTCGATCTCGCGATCATCGCGATCATCGATTCGATCGATATCCGCGGAAAGCGTGTGTTTGAGAAATACAATCGGAAATAGACGATGACGCCCTGAAGCGGAAAGAGGATGCCAATGACATACACAGATAAGGAAATCGAAAGCATCATCAGCCAAACCTTGTCGAAGTTCCAAAACCAGGATATTAGAAAGGGTATGTCCGCGTGCTGGCTTTGTGATACGGCAGAAGAGGCGATCGGAAACGCCAAGGCGGCGCAGAAGCAGCTGATCCAGATGCCGCTGGAGAAACGAAGCAGATTGATCGAAGCTATGCGGAAGGTTTCGCTGGAGAATGCGGAGAAGCTGGCCAGGCTCGCCAACCAGGAAACCGGCTACGGTCGTGTCGCCGACAAGACGGCGAAAAACATCCTGGCTGCGGAGAAAACACCTGGAATCGAAGACCTGACAGCACTGGCTTATACGGGCGACTACGGGCTGACTCTGGTGGAAGCTGCGCCATATGGTGTGATCGGTTCGATCACACCTTCCACCAATCCTACCTCCACGGTCATCAACAATGCGATCAGCATGATCGCCGCGGGCAACGCGGTGATCTTTAACCCGCACCCGGTGGCCAAACGGTCGTCGCAGGAGACGATGCGCCTTCTGAACGAGGCGATCGAAAAAGCGGGCGGTCCCGTCGCGCTGATCACCACGGTGAAGGAACCGACGCTGGAAAGCGGCAAGGCGATCATGGAATCCAAGGATATCCCCCTGCTTTCCATCACTGGGGGAGAAGCGGTGGTCAAAGTCGCGATGCGGACCGGTAAAAAGGTCATTGCCGCCGGCCCCGGCAACCCTCCGGTGATTGTTGACGACACAGCCAACATTCCAAAAGCGGCCGAGGATATCGTCAATGGCGCGAGCTTCGACAACAACGTGGTTTGTATCGCCGAAAAAGAAGTGTTCGCGTTTTCCAGCATTGTCGACGAGCTGGTTGCGCAGATGCAAAAACATGGCGCATATCTTGTCGAAGGTGGCGATATTCAGAAGATCGTCGATACGGTGCTTGTCAAAAAAGAAAACGGATATGTCATCAACCGCGACTTCGTCGGCAGGGACGCCGCCGTTATCCTGAAGGCGAGCGGCGTCAGTTTCTCCAGCGATCCCCGTCTGGTGATCGCGAGGGTCGATAAGAATCACCCGTTCATCTGCACTGAAATGCTCATGCCGATCCTGGGTATCTCCACCGTGAAAACGATCGAGGAAGCGGTGGAGGAAGCCATTTGCGCGGAGCAGGGCTGCCAGCACTCGGCAATGATCCACTCCACAAACATCAAACACCTGTCGTACGCGGCCAAGGCACTCAACACCACGATATTTGTGAAGAACGCGCCGTCGTACGCGGGGCTCGGCTATGAAGCGGAAGGGTATGCGACGCTGACCATCGCAACGCCGACCGGCGAAGGGCTCACCAGCGCGAGATCGTTCACGCGTGCGCGTCGCTGCGTGCTGCACGGCGATTTCAGAATCGTTTAGGAATAAATCGATGATGTACGATGTACTTCAGAAAATCGAGGCAGCAGGTATCGTCGGCGCGGGAGGCGCAGGGTTTCCTTCGCACGTCAAGGCGAAATGCCGGGCGGAGATCCTGATCGCCAACGGCGCGGAATGCGAGCCGCTGCTCCGAATTGACCAGCAGCTGATGGAGCGCTATCCGGACGACATCGTGCGGGGCTTGCAGGCTGTGATGGACGTGACAGGCGCGAAACGCGGCGTCATCGCACTAAAGGCGCACTACTACCGCGCGGTGGATGCGCTGGAGAAGGCTATCCAGGGCAAGCCGGGCCTGTCGCTGCACCTGATGAAGAGCTATTATCCGGCCGGCGACGAGCAGCAGATGGTATACGATNNGCTGTTGATGGTGGATCAGTGCGTGATGCGCGACCACCCTGCGGAAATCGCCGCGGGCATGCGGGCGGTGATGCAGGCGACAGGCGCTGCAAAGGGAGTTCTTTGCACAAAAGCGCACTATCACGACGCGGTCGCCGCATTGCGGGAAACTTTTAAAGGCCAGGATGATCTGTCGCTCAAGCTGTTCGACAGCACCTATCCCGCAGGTGACGAGCAGGTGATGGTGTACGAAGTGACGGGGAGAGTGGTTCCGACGGGCGGCTTGCCCATCGACGTCGGCGCAGTCGTCTTTAACGTCAGTACGCTGAAAAACATCTCTGACGCTCTAAACGGAATCCCAGTCACGGAGAAAACGGTCACGGTGGCCGGTGAAGTGAAAACGCCGATGACCCTTACGGTTCCTATCGGTACACCCATACAGGCGCTGATCGACCTGGCTAACGGACCAAAACAGGCAGAAGGTTTTGTCTCGATCCTTGGCGGACCGTGCATGGGGATACTGGAGAGGGACTGGAACGTGCCCGTGACCAAGACGACCGGTGGGATCATCGTGATCCGGGAGGATCATCCTCTTGTTTTTACCAAAACAGACGATTTGCAGCGCGATATCAAGCTAGCCAAAGCGGTATGCTGCCAGTGCAGCCTATGTACGCAGATGTGCCCCCGCAACGCGCTCGGGCTGAAGGTGGAGCCGCACAAAGCGATGCGGGCGGCGGCAAACGGCAACGGTATGCTGCTTGGCGATGTCAACGGTGTGTTTTCCTGTTGCGCCTGCGGGCTTTGCACCTATTATGCGTGTAACTTCGGGCTCAATCCCTCGGCGATGATGGTCCGCATGAAGGACGGTTTGGCAAGAGCGGGCATAAAACCCGTGAAACGAACCGCCTATCCCGTCGCTTCGGATTACGCGATGAAAAAGCTGCCAGTGATGCGTTTGGAATCCCGTCTCGGATTGACTTCGTTTGAGACGGATGCGCCTTATATTGATGCAGCCATACCAGTCAACAGGGTCGTGATCCCATTGAAAATGCATATCGGCGCGCCGTCGGAGGCCGTGGTCACGGCGGGTGAGCGTGTCGTCAAGGGCCAGCTGATCGCAAAGATCCCCGAAGGGAAGCTGGGCGCCAACATCCACGCAAGCATCGGGGGAACCGTGGAAGCCGTCGATGCGGTAGGGATCGTCATAAGGAGAATGGTATGAACGCGCTTGGAATGATCGAATGCCTGAGCATACCCAAGGGGATTGAAGCGGCTGACAGCATGCTGAAGACCGCGGACGTTTCGCTGGTCACAGCGCAGGCGGTCTGCGCCGGCAAGTACGTGGTGCTGATTTCGGGAGACGTGGCTGCTGTCGCAGCGAGCGTGGAAGCCGGGGAAGCTGTCTGCAGCGAGACATTGATCGACAGCCTGGTGATTCCGCGCATCCATCCGCAGGTTCTCAATGCGGTCGCGGCCTGCAGCGACGTACCTCAGCCCAGAGCACTTGGGATTATAGAGACATACTCGCTGTGCGTTGCCATCAAAGTTGCTGACGCGGCTGTGAAAGCGGCGGATATCTCCCTGATCGAGATCCGCCTGGGCAGAGGCCTGGGCGGAAAAGCGTTCATCATCCTGACCGGCGACGTGTCGGCGTGCGAAGCAGCGGTGAAAGCCGGCGAGAGTGCTGAGAACGTCGGGGGATTGATCGCCCAATCCGTCATCATCCCCTCGCCCAACATGGAATTGATTCACAGCGCGATTTACTGATCTTGTCGGGAGGTGAGCCTTTGTATACAGGGAAAGTGATCGGAACCGTCGTCGCGACGCATAAGGATGCCGCACTGAAGGGTGTAAAGTTGCTGGTTGTGGAAACGATCGAAAATGGCAAGCCTGCGAAGGTGATCGTCGCGGCTGATGCGACGCGGCAGGCGGGGCCGGATAATTTTGTGTACTTGATCGGGTCTAAGGAAGCTGCATTTCTATTTCGACAGAAACTGATGCCCGTGGATGCAGCGATCGCGGGTTTTATTGACGAATACAATGAACAGGTCAGCGAAGGATAAGGAGGCAGCACGATGAAACAGGCATTGGGCATGATCGAAACGAAAGGACTGATCGGCGCGATCGAGGCCGCGGACGCCATGGTGAAAGCGGCGAAAGTGACTCTGGAGGGCAGGGAGCAGATCGGCTCCGGTCTGGTGACCGTGATGGTGCGCGGGGACGTCGGCGCGGTGAAGGCGAGCGTTGAGGCGGGCGCCGCGGCGGCAAAGCGCGTCGGGGAAGTGGTGTCGGTGCATGTCATCCCCAGCCCGCACGAGGATGTAGAAAAGATACTGCCCGCTGCAAAACAGGCGGCGCCTGCGCCCAAGCCGAAGGCTCCCGCGAAACACCAGGGGTAGCGCGCGATGAGATTGGCCAGAGTGGTCGGGAACGTCGTATCCACGGTCAAGGAGCAAACGCATCATAATTATAAACTTATGATCGTGGAATTCCTCGACGAGTACGGAAACGGCGTCGGCGCGCGCCAGATCGCTTTCGACGGGGCGGATGCGGGCCTGGGGGACATCGTTCTGGTGAACGTGGACGGCGGCGCGGCGAAGATGCTTCTCCGTGATAAGGCTGTGATCGCTGACAATACGATCTGCGGCGTGGTCGATTTCTGGACGTACGGCGGAAAGGTAAATGGAAAATGAACATCAACGATATCGTTAAAAAAGTAACGGAGGAAGTATGCCTGCAGATGGACGCCGCTAAGGCGGATGTTCAAAAGGATGGAAACACGGAGCTTGCCGGGCATATCGAACACTCCCTCTTGAACCCGGATATGACGCGTGACAAGATCATCAAGGAGTGTGCGCTGGCCAAGCAGCACCGATTCGCCAACGTTTGCGTCACGCCGTACTTAGTATCTGAAGCGGCGCAGGCGCTGAGAATGTGCAACGTCGGCGTCTGCGCGCCCGTCGGCTTTCCGCACGGCGCGGCCAGCACCGCGGCGAAGATCTGTGAGATCAAGGAATGCGTGGCCAACGGCGCTACGGAGCTGGATGTCGCGCTGAATATCGTTGCGATCAAGTCCGGCGAGTTCGATGAAGCGAGGCGCGACCTTAAAGCCATGGTGGAAGCGGCCGGATTTGGCGTGAAGGTGAAAGCGATCTTTGAGCAGAGCCTTTTGACCGACGAGGAGAAGAAGAAAACCCTTCAGGTGATCCAGGACGTCGGCCCTGCTTATGTTAAAATATCCAATGCGCTCTCCGGGAAAGCGGCGTGCGTGGAAGATGTTGCGTTCGTCCGCGGCATTGTCGGGAACGCTGTCAGGATCAAGATCGACGGCGGAATCAAGACCGCAAGCAAAGCAAGGGAAATCCTCTCCTCCGGCGCGGATCGGATCGGGTGTTCGGCGTCCGTGGCGATCGTAAGCGAAACCTAAGCCAGGGAAAGCGTATGCAGCGGCATCTGGAAGGGAAAACGGCGATCGTGACAGGCGGCAGCCGGGGTCTGGGAGCGGCGGTCTGTGCCCGGCTGGCTCGGGACGGCGCGAACGTTGTGTTCACTTATTTTGAATCCAGGGAGAAGGCGGAATCTCTAGCCGGAGATCTATCGGCCGCGCACGGAGTGTGCGTGACTGCGGTCCGTGCCGACGTGTCGGTCGAAGCGGACGTACAAAGCCTGTTTCGGATCGTGGAGGACAGGTTTGTTTCAGCACAGATCCTTGTAAACAACGCCGGTATCTGTCCCGTCTCCCTGATCAAGGATATGCAGCTTGAGATGTGGGACCGTGTGATGGCGGTCAATCTCCGCGGCGTGTTTATAACATGCCGTGAGATGGTCAACCGCGTTATGGCCTATGGTCAGGGTGCATCCATCATCAATATCGCTTCCTCCGCGGCTTATATCGGATCAAGAAACGGGAAGACGCATTACGCTGCGAGCAAAGGCGGTGTCATATCATTCACGGTGTCGCTTGCCAAAGAGGTCGCAGCCGATTTGATCCGCGTAAACGCCGTCGCACCCGGCTTGGTTTCTACCGATATGACGGTCGATTTGTTGAAACGAGACGGTGAGAAATACAAACACCAGATTCCGCTGGGACGCGTAGCAGCGCCCGAGGAGATAGCGGAGGCGGTCGCTTTTCTTGCTGGGGAGGAATCCTCGTATATGACGGGATCGGTGATGAATCTCAGCGGAGGGTTGTTCAGTTGAACGTGCGGCCGCGTATCTCGAAGCTATCACAAGCGAGCTTGGATCGATATAACGGTTGGATCGGCGACATGCTGGCCGTTTTGATATAGTTTGCTGCGAAACCATGGGCCTAGATATGAACACTCATGTCCCATAACATCATGAGCATGCTGAATTTAAAGTCAAAGGAAACGCTCCGCAAGTATTACATCAATCCAGCGCTTGAAACGGGTTTGATCGTCATGAGTGTACCGGACAAGCCGACCAGTAGAAACCAGACATACATTAGGAAAT
>LSQX01106141.1_pt1 | contig 11119 bp, 10 predicted proteins | sample 654561 | NCBI WGS metagenome assembly LSQX01 (sample SAMN04489861, study PRJNA283612) | anaerobic digester metagenome | isolation source: 4 biogas reactors fed with cattle manure at either 37C or 55C with and... | place: Denmark: Kongens Lyngby | collected 2014 | reverse complement strand
TGCCATACGTGATGGAATACAATGCAGAATTTTGCCTGGAAAGATACGCAAGGATTGCTCAAGCCATGGGAGAAATCTTTGATACCATGGAAGAGGGGGCTATGAAGGCCGTCGAAAGGGTAAAGAAGCTATCTGTGGATGTGGGCCTTCCATCCTTTAAAAGCCTTGGCGTAAAAGAGGAAGATTTGGAAAAATTGGCCGATATGGCCGCTAAAAACATTTCCACGAAGAGCAACCCCCGTGAAATGAGCAAAGAAGATTACCTGGTGCTATTTAAAAAAGCGCTGGCGGATTGAAGCCTATCGGGAGTTGCTGCTAATGAAAAGCTTAAGAGAAGATGCCTTTAGGATAATAGAGGATTCTATTAGCTCGGCATTGCCCGAAAAGGCAGTGGAACAAGAGCTTAAAAAGCTAGATTTGGGTGACAAGATTTATTTGGTCGCCATAGGAAAAGCTGCTTGGAGGATGGCTAGGTCGGCAAAAGATCATCTTAAAGGCAGGATAAAAGGCGGAGTAGTGATAACAAAGTATGGCCATTCGCAGGGCCCGATAGATGGCCTTGAGGTTTGTGAAGCTGGGCATCCTATCCCTGACGAAAATACCATTAAAGCGACGAAAAAGGCCATAGAATTTGTCCAAAACCTTTCTAAGGACGATACTGTGCTGTTTTTGGTTTCTGGAGGGGGGTCTGCCCTTTTTGAACTTCCCGTGGAAGGCGTGAGTTTGGAGTACATAAAAAATGTCACCGATATGCTTTTAAGATGCGGAGCCAATATAGTGGAAATAAACGCCATAAGAAAGCGGCTGTCTCAAGTAAAGGGCGGGAAGTTCGCTCAGCTGGTTTTGTCTGCCGCTAGAGGCATAAGAAATTACCCAGGAGTTGTGATAGTCTCCGTAGGAACGGACGGAACAGACGGCCCAACGGATTCTGCAGGCGGAATCGTGGACGGACAAACGGCCATAATGTTGGAGGAAGCCGGGATCGATATCAACGATGCCTTAGATGACAATGATTCCTATCATGCCTTGCAGGCCGTTGACAGCTTGATAAAGACGGGGCCTACGGGCACAAACGTAAATGATCTGATATTTATGCTGTGTGGTAGGGATGTTTAGTAATTTCAAACAAAATACCGAGCGGGTGATCGGTCGTATCCCGCTCGGTATTTAAAGCTAATCCTTCCTTAAAAGTTCAACGAAGCTCCTGACGTTTTTGACCTCTTCCAGGTTAAACAGGGCATCGGCGATCTTGTCGAGTTTTTTTGTCGTCCTGGATTGCATTGTAGCCCAGGGTTTTGAACTCCCAAAGCAATTCTTCATTAGTGAAAGGGTTTTTTGGGATAATTTACCTCCAGGTTGGATACACGCCCGTCGTTAATCGGGCTTCCTGACATGGCCTTTTTGCCCTCCTCCGAGGCTTTAAATATAGAGGTTAAAAAGAAATTGGACCTTGATTTCGTCATTAACTCCAGGACCGATTAGGGTCATAAAAGACCCGCCGGATAAAACAAAGGCCTTTTAAGGCCAGAATTAGACAGGGTGTACTTGCTTGACGGTGTACGTATTTGTAGTTACAATGTATCTACAAAGGTGGTGTTGGCATTGGTACGAACCTGCGATTCGATGATTAGGGTGCGAATAAACAGCGAAATGAAGGAGAAGGCCGCACATGTCCTTGACGGGATGGGGCTTACCATTTCCGACGCCGTGCGTATGCTTTTAGTCCGCATTGCCCAAGAAGGGCGTTTCCCCTTCGATCTTGAAGTTCCAAAAGCCAAAAAAGAAAAAACAAAGCCGAAGACCCTTGAAGATATAAAAAGCGCAATAAACAGCCACAGGAAAGATCTTGAAGAGAAGTACAAGGTAAAAAGCATCGCTGTCTTTGGTTCTTATGCCCGCGGCGAGCAGACCGAAGACAGCGACGTCGATATCATGGTCGAGTTTAGCGAGCCCGTAGGTCTCAAGTTCTTCGGCCTTGCCGATTTTCTGGAAGACATCCTGGGCATGAAAGTCGATCTTACGACCCCTGACGGCATAAAACCCAACAGGAAAGAGTACATCATGGAAGATTTGTGCTATGTCTAAAAGGAACTGGAAGCTTTACGTTGAAGACATTTTAGAATGCATCAAAAAGGTTGAAAAATATACTGACGACATGGAATTTGCGCTTTTTGAAAAAGACGACAAAACGATCGATGCGGTTATAAAAAATCTCGAAACTATAGGAGAAGCCGCCGGGCACATTCCTGACGACATTAAAGCTCGTCATAAATACATTCCTTGGGGAGAGATAGTCGGCCTTAGGAACAGAATAGTTCACGGGTATTTTAACATAGACTTGAAAATTATTTGGGGCGTTATCAAGGAGGAACTACCCGCTTTAAAAATACAGCTTGAGCATATCTTAAAAGAAGAGCACGATAATCATGTTTCCCGCCAAGGACGGGACCGATGAGCACAAAAGTAAATTTTATCCTCTGCGATAATAGGTGATATTCGATAAAAATACCGAGCGGGACAAGATAACCGCTCGGTATTTTTAATAAATTGCGATCTTTTACTACTCGTTCATTGACAAGACAAAATTGACCATTTTTAGGAAGTTTTCATTCAGTTCTTCTTGTACGTCTTTTCCTTCCTTTAGCTGAGCCCTCACGCCATATATGAACTTTCTCCACATATCGTTGATGCCAGCCTCGTAAAATTCGCTGTATTCAAAGCTTGTTCTTTGTTTTTCATACACAGTGCCGTCCATGAGTGCACGGGGAGTAGCGTTAGCTCCCATTAAAAACGGGATGGAGTATCCATAGGCTGGTAGCGTCACGAAAATGGTCGTTAAAGTTTCAGGATATTCGGGATCGATCAAAATTGTTGTGCTCGATTGAGCCCTCTCAAAATTCCACATTGCCGGATGTTTTGATACTTTCGGGGAGTTGGCCAATTCAATTGTGATGTTGCCGTAATTTGAGATGAGCGCATCCTCCGGTGATCCGTAGTCGTTCACTCTGGAGACTGTAAAGTAGATTCCCTTATACTCCTTGCCATCTTTTTTAAGGGAAGGATTAACTTGCTCTTCAATGATTTTGTAGCAGTTATCGGCTATTTGAAGAATTTTGCCGTTGGCATCGACGAACAGGTAGTTCGTGCCCCTGTTCCCGCTGGCCAGGTATCCTTTTTCGGCAAAGGAATGCATGACCGCCTTGGCCTCATCGACGTCTTTGCAGTGTTCTGCTATGTAGCGGGGAACGTAGTGATTCATAAATCCATCGTATTTTGGGGGATCTACATGAGGAAACTCTCCTTCGTATTCTCCTACGTACCATTCCTTGTGTTGCCACTGCGCAGGCACGTCGGCACCCCCGGCAAGTCCTTTCTCATTTACGAAGAATGATACTCCTGTATCTGCCGTACCCATAGAGCCAAAGAATTTGTAAGGTTTTTTATCTCCCTTTGGAACGCTGGTAATTTTTTTGAGATAGGCAGATTGCAAATCCTTAGCGGTTTCCCTTGTCTTATGAAAAATTATCTGCCCACCTTTGGTCGCCGGTGGAGCTATGGCGAAGGAAGTGCATCCGGAGCTTTCGTATAAAAGGGCAAGGTCCCTGTATCTTCCAAAGGTAAAAGCTATGTAAAGCTCCCTATCGATTCCCACTGCATCGGCAATCGCGTTCAGTTCTTCTATCCAATATGAGCATTTAATCTCCTTTGAGAGGTTTATCGAAAGCTTGGCGAAGCGTCTAAGTTGTTCTTCTTTGCCTTCTGCCTTAGTCATGAAGGAGTTATATGCTTCAAGGATAGAATCACGATTAATTTCCCCCCACTTGGCGCCTACTTCTGAGGGGCTACCTTCCAAAATTACCATGTCTGCTGCATAACCCAGCGTTGCTCCGAGCAGACAGAGGGAAACAAATGTTGCAATTAATAAAAGAACCTTCCTCCGCTTCAATTCCTATCCCTCCTTATATTTGGATATTCGTGAGCACCCAAAAATTAGGCCTACATCAATTTGTATTGTTCCTGGGTTTAGGATGGCAAAAGAGGATTGTTTTTGGTAAATTATGAAAAAACCGCGTCTATACCGTATAAATCGCTAAGCTAAATAGATAATTTAAAATTACTCGTATTGTAAATATGTATCTTTAGAGCAGTAATCCTCTTTTGCCAAAATTTTTTAGCTAATCTTTTCTTAAGAGCTCCACGAAGTCTCTGACGTTTTCAACTTCCTCAAGGTTAAATAGCGTTTCGGCGATCTTGTCGAGTTTTTTGTCGTCGGGGATAGCCTTGAAGCCTAGAGTTTTGAACTTCCAAAGCAGCTCTTCTTTTGTGAAGGGATTTTTTGGATGCCCCTTGGGGTAGTTTACTTCCAGGTTGAATACGCGTCCGTCATTTAGATATATGTCTATCTTTACGGTGTACCGAAGTGCCCTTGGAAGGTTTTCTATCTCAGGATCATCAATGACTTCTACCTTTCTTGCGAACTCCAGTATCTTGGGATCTTTGATCTTGTCTTCGGTAAATTGGTCGATGAAAGCATTTCCTTCTAAGAGCGTAACTGCACATACGTAAGGATGGCTCAGCTGTGCAGAAACTACGCTTTTGATGTCGTCAACGTCAACGGAGTATTTTCGGGTTATAGATGTCGTGTGAACAACAACTTTTTTAATGTCTTCAGGCTTTATGTCCGGGTGCTCTGCCCTGAACTTCCTTAGGCCGTCTATCGTTGTATGTTTGCTTCTGCAGGTGGAGTAGAATTTCAGACCAATGCCCATAAGTTCCCAGCGATCGCCCAGGTCGCCACAGGTGCGCTCTTCGTCATATATCCTATCGGTAAAGCAGTGGTAAAATCCGCCGAATTCATTTTCTAAGACGTCTTCGATGCCGGTAAAGCCTTCTTTTGCAAGCAAGGCTCCTACGATTGCGCCTTCGGAAGATTTAGAGGGCACAATTCTTTTTGCCATTGCTGCAAACTGCACTGCTTGCAAGCCGCTTGCCCAGTTTCCGGCAATGCCCATGGCGTGTTGCATTTGCTCTGCGTTTAACCCGAGCAATCTTCCTACTCCGGCCGTTGAACCAAATACGCATGTCGTTCCGGTATTGTTAAAGCCTTGGTGGGCCAGCTCCATGCCGATTGGGGCGGCTACGCGGCAGGCTATCTCGTAAGCCAGGGCTGTAGCAACCAAAAAGTCCTTTCCGCTTACGTTTTCAAGCATCTCGGCAAAGGAGGTGACGCATCCTAAAACACCTGTGGAAACGTGAATTATCCCGTCGGTATGCGTATCGTCAAGCTCGAAGGAGTTTATGGCCGATCCATTGATCATCATGGCAGCCGTAACGGAAGTTTTCTCGCCCGTTCCCCATAAAGATGCTTCTTTTCGGTTCGTTCTTGCAGTTAAGACATCCTTGTAGATCTTCATCCATGGAGTGGTGGATCCGAAAAGTCCGCATCCGTAGCCGTCTAACACGACGTTTTTAAGGTGTTCAATAACTTCGGAAGGAATGTCCTCGTATTTTAGACTGACGGCAAATTCGGATAGTCGTCGGCTCATCGTTTGTTTTTCTGACATATCATTTCCCCCTCTTTATTATTAAATTATGAAATTTACTGCTTGCAAGCCTTTTAAAGCTTGCAAGTCGGTTGTTGCTTCGGCAGCGCAAAGTTAAAAGTTATCAGTTAATCGTTTAAGAAGGACTCTTCTGCATGCCCTCAGGCTTCAAACCTAAAAAGCTCCATCATTTCTTTAACCTGGGCGTCAGGTGCAATGCGTAGCGTATTTTCTATGACCTTGGCTTGACTCTCCTTCGAGATGACTTGCCCCGTCACATCGATGAATTTTTCGATCAATTCGTCATCCGTCATGGGGTTTTCGGGATCTCCCTTTGGGTAATCTACGCGAGAAGAGTAGACATTGCCCTTTTTATCTTTGATTTCTACAATCATGCTCCTGGGATTTGGATAGAGCTTTTGAATTTCAGGGTCAATTTCTATGGTTATCTTCTTTGCAATTTCGCGCACCCTTGGGTCTTGTATTGCCTCTTCCGTGTATTCTTGAAGCCCCGCCTTGCCCCTTACGATTATGGAGGCTATTCCGTACTGTATGCTCAAGCGGGCGTGTAAGACCGTTTGGTAGTCGGGGATGTCAGAGCCCTGTTTGGCGTTTTTGTGCGTTAGGATGTGGATTTGGTCAATGTCATCTGGGGTCAAGGGATGTTCCTTCAGGATGTTTAAAGTGGCTTCGTTGGCATAATGGACGTATCTGCAGGATGGGTAAGGCTTGAAGTAAATGGATAATATATCGTATTGGGCTCCTAAACCTTCCGTGATGGAAGAAATATCGTATTCATCGGAAAAACAGTGGCAAAAACCAAGGCGTCCCTCGATTATGCCCTTTGGACCTGTTAGGCCTTCCTTGGCCAATAGTGCAGTCAAGATTCCGTTTCTTGCCGCGTTTCCGGGATGTAAGTGTTTTACCAGAGAACCGTCAATTTCGTATTGATTTATGCCAGAGGCCAAGCTGCCGGCAAGTCCCAGGGCATTGGTTATTTCTTCGACGTTAAGGCCTAAGACCTTGCTACAGGCAGCTGCCGTGCCAAAGTGAGCAATCGTTCCTGTAGGATGGAATCCTCGAAGGTAGTGGTGAGGATTCATCGATTTTCCAATCCTTATCGATACTTCGTAGCCAACCGCTATAGCGGTGATCAAGTCTTGAGCAGTTTTTCCTTCGGCCTCGCATATGGCAAGCGATGCCGGTACGATGGACGACCCCGGGTGGTAAGTCGCATGCCTTGAGCCGTCGTCCAGCTCAAGGGCGTGTGCGGCGATGCCATTTGCAAAGGCAGCTGTTTGAGGAGACCTCATCAGGGTGGTCCCTATTATGGTTGCGGTTTGTGGCTCTTCCAGAGTCTTTGCGTAACTTTGCGCGACCTTGCCGGACTTTGAGTGAAAACTTCCGGCTATGATAGCTCCGCAAGTATCCATCAGGCATCGTTTAGCCTGATGGATAACCTCTTTTGGCAAATTTTCGTAAGTTGCGTCATGTATGAAATCTGCCAAAGTTTCGGCGATGGTCTTGCTCATTGTTACTCCTCCCAGGGTATTTCAAGCGAAAAGAGGGGAGCATACTGCTGACAGCCGTAAACGTCAGTTTCAGAGGGGCCGCCGCTTGCTATCGGACGTCGATAGTTGGCTTTAATTCCCATGCCGGGGTCGAAGAACATGAAATCTAGGATCTTTTCAGGTTCAACGTTATAGGCTTTAGCTATCGCTTCCCTGGTGATGACTCCGCTTTTTTTGACCTTTTCGTAAATCTCCCTATCGTCGAATATGATTTCAAGGGTTATCATGAAGCTTCCGGCATTCTTGCTTCTTACGGTACGCGCCAAATCACAAATATTTTTTGTCTTCATGAACAATACCTCCCAAAGTGTTCAATGATATCATCGAAACTCTGCTTTTCAGTCTCTTTTTCTATCACTATCTGCCACAGGCCCTCCAAAAACTCATTCGGGTAGTAAGGTGATAACATTGCTTCTAACTTTTCCTTGAGGTCTATGTCGCTAACCGGATTTTCCGGTTCTCCCTTGGCAACGGGTATGTATTTTTCGAAGGTTCGCCCATCTTTTAAAACTACTTTCATGTGGGCACCCCTTTCTTCGGGGTACAGGTCATTTAGCTTTTCGTCTTCTATTACTTTAACTTTTTCTGCCAAGGAGATGAGCTTCGGATCACTTAGCGTCTCAGGCGTATAGTCTTGTAGCGTGACGTTTCCGCGAGTCAATGCTATTGCTACAGCAAAGGGCAAGCTGAACATGGCCTCTTGCTGGGTCTTTGGCACCTGTATCTGGCCAACTTCTACGATGCCGAGCCTATAAGTTTTGACATCGATGGATTCTATATCTGCCGGGTCACAGGACAGCGTTTCTCTGGCTTCTCGCGCCAGGTCTATGGCGGCATGGCAATGTCTGCAAGTGGGATAAAGTTTCGTGTAGGTGTAAAGAATCTCAAATCGCGAGCCCAGATCCCCAACCAAGGCTTCTTCGGAATAATCCGAGTCGCACATTGCCTTGAGCCAACCGTGTTCACCCTCAAACAGAGTTCTTGGAGCCTTGGCTCCGCGCTTTGCCAGGTCGGCAGAAAGGATGCCTGCAGCAGCAGCCTTTCCCGGTTGAAGCGGCTTTACGCCCGGATGGTCGTGAAGCATTTCTTGTAATCCTGCGCTTTGAAGGCCTCCCATGGATATGGCGTATGCCGTTTCTGTCGAATCCAATCCTAAAAGTTTCGCGCATGCCGCGGCGGCTCCAAGAGCTCCGCACGTTCCCGTTGAGTGAAATCCTCTTTTAAGGTGTGCGGGGTTTATCGCTCTTGCTGCTCGAAGCATCATGTCGTAGCCGATGATGATGGCTTGAAGAATTTCGGCGAAGGAGCTTTTTTCCCTTTCGGCCATTGCCAAAACGGCAGGTATTATGGCCACGGCAGGATGTGACGTTCCCCACCTGTGCCCGTCGTCAAGTTCTATGGCGTGGGACATTACCCCCATTCCAAGGGCAGCGTTCATGGCAGGCATCTTTTTACCGATGCAAAGCAACGTCGATTCTTCTTTGCCGCCAAGTTCTACGAGATAGGGATTAACCGCTTTGGCTAATTCACCGACGAAAAAGCCGGCGGCAAGTTCGCCCAAGAAGTCGACCAAGGAACGTTTTGCCTTGTTTATAACTTCAGGCGGGATGTCATCGTACGAAATCGACGCGTAATAATCGGCTAATTTACAGAGCAGCGTATCTTTAACGTTAACTTCTGAGCCCATCTTTACTTTCCCCTTACTGTTTCAAAGGAAAACCTGAATATTTTGTCATCCAAAGGATCATCTATGCGCAATAAATGGTCTATCGTCCACTTATAACATTTATTCCTGGGATATAGAGGTTCGTCCGTCAACAAAGCGACTGATCCTCCCGATGCATTCATCTGTCCGGGATAGCTCATGTAAAAGAAGCGGAATTTTGCACACTTTGCGACGGAAGTGGCCAACTCCTCGTCTTTTGATATGGCTTCTATGACGATGGCAAGTTCTTGGCTTGTGATTTGCTCTTGAGGTTCAAATTCTTTCATGATCGCGTTTTTGCCGTAAACGTGAAAGTAGAGATCGTAGTCTTTGTCTCTGTGGGGGCCTATTATATCGGAAACTTTTGCTCGAGTATCTTTTAAGATCTGGTCTATGTTAGCTATGGCCCTTGTATCTCTGATGCCTACCAAATGGTAAACCCTGTAGCCTACCTCTCCGGCCCCTTCAAGTTTAACTTTATAAGAGCCATCGGGTGAAGGGAGAAATTTACTGCCATAAACTCTAGTGATGCGGTCCGTTTCCGCCACATACTCGCATTCGTGCATGTCAAGAATGCCACCAGGCACACCTTGCACAAAGGGGTTTGTCCTTTCGTACATGGAGTGAGCGGCGACGCTGTGAGGCGTTGCACGTTGTGCTGGGTGCATCGGTTCGATGGAGAAGTATTCCTTGGTGACGGTCGCTATGATGGATTCTTTGACCATCTGAGGCCAGCAAACCAAGGATGCGCATTCCGCCGCCTTGCCCATATGCAAGCTTATGCCCCTGGGAAATCCCTTAAAGATGGGGTAAGCGGCTAAAACGGCGTCATCACATGCTCTGCCTGCCAGTATTACATTTGCGCCTTGCTCCAAGGCGTGAATTATTTGTTCTACGCCCATGGATGCCGTGACGTTTGTAGTTTGGTCTAAGACTTCCTCGGTGAGCTCGTAGGGGGCATCAAGAGGTTCGATGTCTTTTAGCCTTTTTTTGAGTTCGTCTTTGCTGACTTGTGAGTAGATTAAAGCCATTTTGAAGGGTTCCAGCTCGTGTTTCTTGGCCAGCCTTCTTATAATATCCGCGTACCTGTCAACCGTCTTATCGGTCCCGGTGGTGCTGCATGAACCGACGATCATGGGAACGTTTCTTTTTCTGCTTTCCACTAAAAGAAGCTCTAAGTCGTGTTCTTCCCACTCGATTGGGTTGTGAGGCATGTCGGCGCCCAAGAATGTTGGACCTGCATCAGCAGTCCCAGCGTCTGCGGCAAAGCAATCAATTTGGTGCTTAAGCCCTTCGTTGAAAGATCCCTCTTCGATGATGTTATCGCCCAAGTTCCCAGTAGATACTAACAATGAAATTTTTTCCAATTCGATCCCTCCGATCGCGTCGTAATGCTTTTCGTGCATAAGTAATAAACAACGGATACCTATTTCCACTCAGCAAAAAGCTTATCATGCATATTATATTTAGTCAATATTCAAAGAGAAGACAAATTGTGAAAAAATTCTGCAGTATCTTTCATACAGCATTATAAAGAAAGTAACATCATTATGATAATTGGCCATATCCTGTTGGGCTTTTCCTTTGAACGAATCATTAAACTAATTGGGGTTTTCTTAAATGATGAATTCTGAAATCCTGCCTCGGAGAGAACAAATAAAAACCAGAAAGGTAACATAAGAATTGTTTATTTACTTAGCTCTTCATTGTTTCTCAGTTAGCTCAAGTAACGCCTATAACATTAAGATATATTTGCGAAGAACAGGTTGTTTTGCTATTGACAAAAAATTTATACGTGGTATTTTTTTATTGACTTATGGAAATTGATTTCCAATCTTGCATGCTTTAAACATTTTTCTTCTTTAAATCCTTTTTAATCCTTGTACAGCACTTTGACTTGCATGACATTTATTTTAAGATACTAAAACGACAGGAGTGCATAGCCGTGGGAAAAACGATTGTGGAAAAGATCATTTCCAAGCACCTAGGCGAAGAAGTAAAGGCCGGAGATTTCTGCGTAGTGCCCGTCGATATGTTAATGTGTCATGACTCTACGGGCCCATTTGCCATAAAGGCTTTCAAGGAGTTCGAAAAGGATCGTATATGGGATCCGACCAAAGTTGTTTTCGTCTTGGACCACGCTACGCCAAGCCCCAACGAAAGAGTCAGCGGTTTGCATGACATGTTGCGAAGTTTTGCAAAGGAGCAAGGCATACAGCTTTTTGACGTGGGTGAGGGCATTTGCCATCAACTGGTGTTAGAAAAAGGATTAGTCCTTCCGGGCGACATCGCCCTTGGGA
>LSQX01001578.1_pt3 | contig 11119 bp, 9 predicted proteins | sample 654561 | NCBI WGS metagenome assembly LSQX01 (sample SAMN04489861, study PRJNA283612) | anaerobic digester metagenome | isolation source: 4 biogas reactors fed with cattle manure at either 37C or 55C with and... | place: Denmark: Kongens Lyngby | collected 2014 | reverse complement strand
TTGTTGACTCTATTCGGATGCTGGTGGCGGGGTATCCGAGCCAGGTCTAAATAGGGCCAGATAATTATTGCCCCTAAGATATGGAGGAGGACTTAAGATCCTCTGGCGCAGGCCTTCGTGGGTTCAAGTCCCACCCCCGCCACCAAATAACTTCTCTTGTCAAGAAACGTTGGCAGGACTTAGTCAAGAAACCTATACAAAAAACGTTATATCACCTTCATTTACCTAATACTTAGCATGGGTAAAATCAGCAAAACTTTTGCAGTATTACTAACGCTACTTATCGCTACGTCATGCCTAACTTTGCTCACTACCATACCTGCAAATGCTCAAACAATATCAAAACCGTCTATTCCTGAATTTGCTCTAAAACTTGTAGATGATTTTTACGATGTACCCCCCACTTCAACCGTGAATCCCTACACAGGAAAGACCGAAACAAGCGGAGGCTACCACGTTCAAGGTTACCTTGAAGTACACATCCGAATCAAAAACCAACCAGCCCAAGGTGTATTTTACCAAGTTCAAACTAAAGGGCATTACGCTGAAAATTGGGCAAATATCGAGTACTGGATTGGTGAAGCAGGCTCCTATAATCCAAGAACACCCTACAAAGAACAAGACTACATCGCTGAGTACATGATTCTAAAGTGGCACGATATGGGAAATCTTCCAAGAGAAGGAGAAATTGACTTCAGAGTTCAAGCCCTAATCGGTACGCCTATAGTTCAGCACACCTCTGACCATTTAGATTTATATAACACATGGGCAACCTTCAGCTTCAATGGAACAGCAAGCGGCTGGAGTAACACGCAAACCATAAATCTTGCAACGGACGCTGTGCCAGCGTATAATACACAAGACACATGGGCAACGCCAAGCCCAACTTCAATAGGAACAATCAACACTGGTTCTCATATGCCAGAAACAGAGCCCTTCCCAACTTAAGTTTTAGTTGTCGCTTTAATTCTTTTAGCAGTTGTTATCGCATCAGTGATGTTTTTCAGGAAACATCGAAAAACCGCTAACCAACGTAAATAAAAAAAAGTTGGGTTTTGCGGGTGAGGCCTCCATGGGCGGAGTGGGGGGGTGTTCAATCCATTTTCGGTCTGGTTTTTTCTTTATGATTTTTTAATGCAGTTTTATTTGTGGTTTTTTGTGTGAAGAATTCTCTTCTATTTTTTTACCCCTTTTTCTATTTGACGCATATTTGGGGTGTTTGGGTTGGCTGATTACTGCTCAGTTGCGGATATGGAGGCTTTTTTTGGAAAAATAGTTTTCACACCTTTTTTTGTTGCTTTTGTTTGGGCTGAATATAGGTTTCTATAAATTCATTATTTTCTAACTCATATTCTTTCTACTTTAAAGGGTATGCAGTGCAAGGTTTAGGATATGTGTTTATGATATCAAAAGCTATTGGAGAGCTTTTTTGTATGGTTGTAACTAGCATAAAGTTTTTATTAAATAATTGAAATGAGTTATAATCATAAGACCTTAGGCGCAATTTCTATTTTAATGGCTAAAAAACCGCTAAAACAGCCTTATTTTTGACAAAAAAACATAATTATGGCATAAACCCCTCTCAAAATATTCATCGATATATTAGTTCAAGATATCACCCAGTGTTGGATGAGCTTATTTCACCAAAAACGCAAACTACTCTTCGGTGAACAATTTACTCAACTACAAAACACTATAAAAGAAGCCACCTCTATTCCGATCAATCGCATGACTAGAAGTACATGAATTCGATTCCCTCTACACCCAAGCCAACGCCAAATACAGAGACTACGAAGCAAAAAGACTCGATAGACCAAACAGAAAACACAAAGTAGGCGCCGGATACCCCTTCAAGCTGCCCCTACAAGACAGGCTACTCATGCTCACAATTTACTACAGACTATACATAACATCCACGCTTAGCGGAATTCTTTTCGCCCTAGACCAAAGCAACGTGCTAAAAGACATCCATAAACTTGAACCCCTCGTTAAAGATATTTTGCCTCTACCCCAAAAATTGCATGACAAAGCCAAGCGGCTGCAAAACATAGAGGATATAGAGGTGATGTTTCCGGAGTTCAAAGCTTTCACCGACGCCACAGAGTAGGAGATCCCCCGGTCAAAGAACAAGCAAAAACGCAGGACTCACTACAGTGGGAAAAGGAAGAGACATACTGTGAAGACTCAGCTAACTGTTAACTCTAAGGGCTCGATAGTTCATAAGTTGCGCCATGTTAAGGGGCAGCTCCCATGACTACGCCCTCTACAAGCGTAGTCATCCCTGGTTGTCATGCAAAGTTTTGTTGGGTTTTGATTTGGGCTATCTTGGAGTAAAGGGCAATTTTTTTAATCTTAATTGTGTGTTGCCTTTCAAGAAGAAGAACTCTGGTCGAGGCAAGGTTGGTGTGAGGGCACAGGGGTTGTTAGGTGGGTAGATGGAGTTTAATAAGATGTTTGTTTGTGAGTCGTGTGGTGGTTGAGCATACGAATAGTTGGGTGTAAAAGTTTTTGATTTGGGGGCAGTGAATTTAGGTATCGGACAAAGCGTTATGATGTCATGGCGGATGTCGTTTCTGGGGGATGATAAACTTGGACTTTTAGGTTCTTTAATTGTCTGAAAGAGTTTCAAAAGGTGGCAAAAAGCAAGGGCAAATTCACTAGCAGGATAGTGCTAAAATCTAATATTAAATTATAGACAACGTCCTGAATTCCAAGTTTCAAAGTATATGTGCTAACCGACTTCATAAAATCTGAACACTTGAGCTATATGCATAAAACAACGAAATAACTCATAGCGAGTTATGAACAAACAGTAAAAAAGTTGACTTAGGCTAAAAGTTGTTCTATTGCGCGTAAATACTCCAGTAACTTTTGTCCTTTTTCAGTTAGCTGGTAGACGGTGCGAACAGGTCTTGAATTGATGATTGAGCGCTTGATTAAGCCCATTCCAGTTAAATTACGGACAATTAAGGTTACGGTTGCTTTGCTTTCTACAATGGGTGTGTTGAGTCCATAGTTAAGTATTTCAGAATAGTGTACAGAACTTTTTTGGCAGATAAAACTCAGCGTTGGGTAATAGCCTTTTTTAGACATTTTTCGGAGAAGTTCTGCCAAGTCGGGCTTGCCTTTCTTCAATGGTGATTCCCGTACTCAGTTATCCATTTGTCTGTTTAAGATGTAAGCTTTTAAAATGAATCCTTGGATTTCATTTCGAAATCCTAAAATAGTTAGAAAACAACTTATTAAACCAGAAAAAGATCAAATGCAAACAAAATCTACTCCCCTTCAAAGAAGCCCACCTCGAATTTTTAGCAGTTGTGGTTTGGGCGGGGTTGATTTGGAGGGCGCGGAGGTTTTAGCAGGACTAGGTCTCACTGGTCGCCAAGCAAAAGTCTATCTGGCACTACTACGAGTAGGGCAGACACGGGCAAGGGCTTTGGCGGGTTTAGCTTTGGTGAATCGCCAAGAAATCTACCGTGTGCTCGAAGAACTAAAGCAGCTAGGGCTTGCCAGCCAACACCTAACGGTGCCCATAAGCTACGCTGCGACGCCAATCCAAGACGCAGTAAAGCTACTGGTAGACCAAAAATCAAGCGAGCTATGCCTTATCTCAAAAAAAGCTGCAAAAATAGCAAAAAAACTAAGTCAACCCCACCACCCCACCCAGCAAAACGACGATCCCAAACCAAGCTTTGGCGTAATCTATGCTGGCGAACACGGTAAAAAATATCAAGATGCTATACAAAAAACACAGCGTATCATCCAAGCAACAACCAGTTGGATACGCTTTAGGCAATCGTTTTTTTCCTTTGAAGATCAATTCAACGACGCCCTGAAAAGAGACATAATCATACATATCTTAACCGAGAAACCCAAAAACCACCACCTGCCAAAATGGGTCAAAGCGGCGCTGGAGAGAAACTCCAACTTTAAACTAAAAACTACCCCCAACCCTCCTGCATCGGTAATTACCATTTTTGATCAAAAAACAATTGCCCTATCCTTTAGCGCAAACACCCCTATTCGCTATGGACCTGATCTGTGGACTACCCACCCAGCTATAATCATACCATGCCAAACATATTTTGACATGCAATGGAGAGAAAACAAACAAAGACTTGATTGTTATATGGTGGATCGTCTGTTTGTCGGTCGAGCAGGCAGATAGCGCTCCGTTATGTAGCAAAACAGCATCACATATTTTCCATAACATCTTAGGAGAATAATAAATGAAAACCAAAAAAACCTTAGTAATTTTAGGCACAGCTATCTTGATGATAACGGCAATGGTAATCTCCTTAGTCGCCTCACCCACAGCAGACGCTCATACGCCTCCCTACAAAATCACATCCTATGCATACATAATGGTGGAACCCAATCCCGTTGGCGTCGGCCAATCTATGGCTGTCGTCATGTGGATTGACTCCCCCCTACCCGGTGCATTAGTCGAAAACGAAGTCAGACGACACGACTATACACTAACAATAACAAAACCTGATGGAAAAACCGAAACACAACACTGGGACGTAATCGAAGACTCAACCAGTGTACAATACTACAGATACACACCTGACCAAGTCGGCACATACCACTTCAACTTCGAATACGCAGAACAAACCTACACTTGGAGTGGTCAATATCAAAACGACATCTTCCTAGCAGCAAACAAAACAACAACCCTCACCGTCCAAGCCGAACCAATACCCGATCCAATAGATAGTTACCCATTACCAACTGAATACTGGACGTATCCAATCGAAGGACAAAACACCTACTGGTACACAATCTCCTCCAACTGGCTAGGCGAACCCTACATTACGTCTGGCGCTGCCATCGGCAGTGGAACATCCGGCAACTACTTCGGCAGAGTCCAACCCAATGGTCTTGCACCAAACAGTCCACACATTATGTGGACCAAACCCATCCAATCTGGAGGTCTCGTAGCAGGAAACAGCACAGGAGTCGACGGTGAAATGTTCTACACAGGTAGTTCATACTACACAAGATTCGTAAACGCAATCATCATGCAAGGAACACTATTCTACCAAGAACCCTACGGCAACTCTGGAACCGGCGGAGCCTACATTGCAGTAAACCTAAGAACAGGCCAAGAATTATGGCGAACCAACACCACTGGCATAGGCACACCAACATTTGGCTACTTATACGCAAGCGACGGTCCCAACCAACACGGCATCTTGCCAGACGGTCTACTATTCACCAACAACTTCGCATCATCATACAACCCACTCACAGGCATACCAACATCCATGAAAGTATCTAACGTTCCCTCAACTGATACTGTCCTATCAGCAGTCGCTGGACCAAGCGGCGAAATCATCCGTTACAAAGTAACAAACATTGGCAACTCTACAAACCCAAACTGGCGACTACTACAATGGAACTCATCTAAAACAGTGGGATACCTATCAGGCACAGGCATCGGCGGCTGGTATTCAGGCACCATCGACGCAAGCTTACCCTCACGTTATGACCATAACGTCTCAATAAACCTACCAAATTCTGGATCATGGCGCGTCGACAGAGCCAGCCTAGACAACATGCTACTCTTAGTCCAAGGCACATTTGGAACACACACAACAGTCTCCAATGGTGCAAACCTCACCGCTGTCAGCCTAAAACCTAACTCCTACGGACAAATACTGTGGACCAAAAGCTTTCCACCAGCAGAAGGAAACATAACAGCAGCCTTAACCAGTTGGGACGTAGACAAAAATGTCTTCGTACTGTCCTACCGAGAAACCAACACCATGAAAGGATACAGCCTAACCGATGCAAGCCTACTGTGGGCCACCGAACCAACTAATGACTACACATACTTTAGACAACTCCCCACTGCCGCATACGGAAACCTCTACTACTCAGGATACGGCGGCATACTCTACTGCTACGACATCAAAACAGGCGACCTACTGTGGACTTACGGCAACGGCGGAGAAGGAAACAGCACATACGCAGGATTCACAACACCCTACGGCACTTACCCCATCTTCATAGATGTCATCGCTGATGGAAAAATTTACTTAGCATCAACAGAACACTCACCAGACTCACCCTACTACAAAAACGCACAATTCCGTTGCGTCAACGCAACCGATGGCACCGAAATATGGACAATGATGGGCTGGGGGACAGGCATGGACGCCGCAGGCTATGACCGTGTCGCCGACGGCTTCTTCGTCTACCTAAACTGCTATGACATGCAAATCTACAGTGTCGGCAAAGGTCCAAGCAAACTAACCATTAACGCGCCACTGGCAGGAATAGAGCTCGGCAAATCACTCATTATAAGCGGCACAGTAACCGACATCTCCGCAGGCACAACCCAGAATGAGCAAGCATCCCGGTTTCCCAATGGTGTTCCTGCAGTCTCTGATGAGAGCCAAAGTGCATGGATGGAATACGTCTACATGCAAAAACCGCGTCCAACAGACGTCACAGGCGTTGACGTCACTTTAAATGTGCTTGATGCAAACGGAAACTATCGACCAATCGGAACCACTACTGCTGATGCAGATGGCTTCTATAGTTTTAACTGGATGCCAGACATTGAAGGTAAATTCACTGTCTATGCTTCATTTGAGGGTAGCGAATCATATTGGCCATCACATGCCGTCTCATCATTCGTCGTTGACCCAACACCAGTAACCCCAGCGCCAACTGAAATGCCGCCAGAATCCATAGCTGATCAATACTTCGTTCCAGCCATCGTAGGACTGTTTGCAGCAATCATCGTAGTCGGGCTCCTGACTATCTTGACACTTAAAAAGCGACCATAAAACCAGAAAATGACGAACCAATTATCCCCTTTTTTAGTTTTAGAACGCGTATCAAGGGCTGAGTGGGCTTCTGGGTGGCAGTTACGGTGGTTGCAGTCAGCGTAATTGGTTTTGTATTTCTTACTCCTTAATTTTGGTACATTCAAAAGCCCCAGCAAACCTCACACCTAAGAAACCCGTTGGTATCGCGGTGACCACTATGAGCAGTTGTTGCTATGGCGGTCTTTTGGCGATTGAGCGGGTAGTTGGTGAGTTTGTGAACTCTAGTGTGGAGGATTGTTGTGTTTTGGTGGGAGGTGGGTGGGTTAAGAAACTGTCTTAAATATTAAGATATACAATTGGTATTGTATGTGGGTTAGTGAATTTTTGGGTATTAGGAAAGATGGCTGTCTGAGAAGCCCATGAGCGAGGGTAGATGTTCATGAGAAAACAGCAAAATAATTAGCGTTAAGGTCTAATAACAATTCTTTGATAATTTATCGGGTAATATAAATGGCTCAGAATGAAAACGCAGATCTCACGATTCTAAGTGGAAAAGGGCAATTTGTAATACCAGCAAGAATACGGTCCGGAATGGGTTTGAAAGCCAAAACTAAATTTCTTGTTTATCAATGCAATGACTCGGTGATATTGAAAAAGTTTGAGGCATCCGACCTATCAAAAGTTAAAAGCCATGTATAAAAGAATCGACGAAAAATCGCAAAATATGGCGAACTCTCAATCGACGAAATAAATCAAATAATCCATGGGTACAGGCAGAAGAAAAGAAGCATAATTGTGAGGCTAAGATGAAAGTCGTTTTTGACGCAAACGTTTTGGTTTCAGCCCTGATAAAAGTGGGTAAACCACGTAACTTCTTTAATAAACTGGCAAAAGATAAACAGTTTATTCTGTCAAGGCAATAATCGAGGAACTCCTTGAAGTAATAGAAGACCCAAAAGGTAGCAAGATATGCAAGCGAGCAACCTGTTGCTGTTTTTCTTAAGGTGCTAGGAAAAGCTACAACCGTAGTGCAAGTGAAATCTCGCCTCAAAGTGGTTAAAGAAGACCCAGCTGACGTTATTATTGTATGGACATCGTTTGATGGCAAAGTGGATTATATCGTTTCAGGTGATAAGCATCTGCTCGCCTTGGAAGAGTTCTGAAGGGGTAAAAATACTGACTATTGCTGAAACGCTTAGGGTAACGAAATGTTAGCGCTTATTCCATTTAAGAAGAACATGAAAAAACAGTTTTTCATTTGTTTTTTCTCTGGTGCAGACCTTCATGGGTTCAAGTCTTACTCCAGCCACCACTACCTTTACAAAAAATACTGTTACAATTGGGCAGAGCCATTTTTTCACTATTTATCTCGTTGATGTTTTTATGAATTTTACTTGGCAAATAAAATTTCAAGTTAACGGGATCGGCATTCGGTATATTTATTAGCTTTTTTATACTAAAAATTAGTGAAGTATTATTGATCAATGTAAGATGACATTTGACCTAAAGACTTGGGTTAAGTGTTTGCATGTTATGTCAAGATAAGAACCTTGAGTCAACTGTTTTAGTATAAAAGAAACAGGGTTCGATTTGTTCTATTTAGAGCTAGAACATTTTCAGGTCTAAAAGAAGGTGAATTTTTGGTAGAAATAAAGAAACGTTCAGGTGAGATGCAAGAATTTGATCGCGATAAGCTTAAAAAAGCTATTGAAAAAACAGGTGCAAACGACTGTGATGCAGAAAAAGTTACTATCAACATAGAAAAAAGAGTAACAAACGGCATAAGCACCAAAGAAATTAGAGATTGGGTTTATAGCGAATTGAGGTCTATCCCACAAGAAAGAACTGCAGCTGAAAACTATGTTTACTACAAAAAAGACAAAGATACTACATCTGATGATGTTTTGACAATCGGTGAGTTGCTTTGGAGAGGAAACGGCAAAACGCAACTAATGTGTGTTAAGGGTATAAGTGCAGATGGTGTCGAAGTTGAGTTCACCTGGTATGGAGAGATTAAGGGTGTTGGAAAAGCAAAAGACGTAGATGGACCAATAGTCTTTACTGGAACAAAAACAGCGACTCACTATGATGGCGGGAAAGGTCAAACTGTAGGTTACGGGGTTTTCTTTGCTGCTGATGGAATGGTAGCTATCAAAAGCTCGGGTTATGGAAACCCTAAGTGGAAAAAAAATAAAAGTATTGAAATTTGGAATTTCTCTACTACCTCAGATGCATTATTATGGCTTAACAATACAGTAGTCTTGGTTACACAAGAAGGGGACTCAGCGTGGAAAGCTTTTAAAATAAAAATTCATGAGTGGAATGCAAAGACTTAGCGATAGGAATAGTAACATCTGGAAGATTGAATTGCGTCGCTAAATTAATCGTCTTACTGTTTACGTTAGCTCTTTTAATGTTGAAGGGTTTTAGTTAGCAGTGAGTTGTTCTGCTACTGCATGTCCTAGTCGCCGGCATTTTTCAAGGTCTTCTTCTTTTGGCTGCCACTTGGCTAAAACACCTTCAGCTACAATCTTGATTTTGCTTTGCTCTAGGTGGTTTTGAATTATTTTTAGTGATTCACCGCTCCACCCATAACTTGCGAATGCAGCGCCAATTTTATTTTGGAACTTCAAACCCTTCAAATCTTCTAAAACTGGAGTAACAGTGGGAAGCAATCCGCCATTAAGAGTTGGAGAACCAACAATTATTGCTTTAGCCTTAAAGACTTCAGCAATAACATCGTTTCGGTCGGAAACTGCCATATGAAGCAGTTTTGCGGAAACACCCTTCTCAGCTAGACCGGCGGCTATGGCTTCAGCCATTTTGCGTGTTGCTTCCCACATGGTATCATAAAGGATTACTGCTGTTTTTTCGCCTGTTTGACGTGCCCATTCTTGATATTTCTCGATGATTTGCATTGGGTCAGTGCGCCAGATTACTCCGTGGCTTGGTGCGATTATGTTTACTGGTAGGTTAAGGGCTAAGACTTCGTCTATTTTGCGCAAGACTAAGCCGCTAAATGGCGTTAGGATATTGGCGTAGTATTTTAGTGCTTCTTCAAAGAGTTCTTGTTGGTTTACTTGGTCGTTGAAGCGTAAATTAGTTGCATAATGCTGACCAAAAGCGTCGTTGGGCATCAAGATGTTTGAACCAGTCAGGTAAGTAAACATGCTGTCGGGCCAGTGAAGCATTTGGGCTTCAATAAATATTAACTCGGATTTTCCGATAGGTATTTTGTCACCGGTTTTTACGATTTTGAAGTCCCATGGCTGGTGAAAATGGCCTTCTATGCTTTCTTTGCCAAGCCTTGATACTACTACAGTCGCCTGAGGTGCGAACTGCTTTATGTATGGTAGTGATCCTGAGTGGTCAATTTCACTATGGTTTGCTACTATGTAATCTATTTTTGACGGGTCGATTATTTCTCGGATGTTTTCTAAAAGTTGTTTTTGGAAGGGTGTCCAAACAGTGTCAACAAGGACCACTTTCTCATCTACGATTAAATAGGCGTTATAGGAACTCCCTCGATGGGTGCTAAGCTCGAACCCATGGAAATATCTTAGTCCCCAGTCTACAACACCAACCCAATAAACACCTTTAGCTAATTCAGAAACCATAAACAATCCCACCATTTTTAAAGGAACAATGGTTTATTAGCATTTCCAGGAGCGTTGAACTACAGATTTAGGAAAAGTCTTTCTTTCCGGTCAAGGTGCAAAATTTTTTGTTATTCTTTTTTTAGGTTTTGGACTTGAATTTTACAAAGTATATGAGCAGAGTAGCACTTACAAATAAAATGGCAAAACCAACTATCACCAGTAAGGCTGGGAAAGGTTCCCCTGTTGGAACTAAAGTTGACGTGGAATCTGGTGAACCAGAAGGAATTGGTGACTCCGTGTCTATTGGGTATGGTTCTTTGAGTGGATAGTTGTCTTTGTTTAATTCATCTATCGCATATGGAGTGTTCCATATGCCTGAATTTTCAAGTTCTTTAGCATCTGGATATTTTTCTGCATAGTTGCTCCAGTAGTTGCCTCCGGTTTGATAACCATTATCCCAGATGTTTTCTGAAGGCAGCGGAATTCCTGGAAAAATTTGATCCACTCCCTCCCAACCAAAATCGTAAATGTGTTCTGTATTACTGATAAAGTTGTTTTTTAAAATCAGGTTAGCAGACGACGAGCGAATATGGATACCTATGTTTTGGTTTGTGATGTTATTTTCTTTAATTGTGTTGTTGTTTGAATAGTCGAGAAGGGTAAGTCCCTCTTGATTTCTGGTTATGTAGTTGCTTAAAATGGTGTTGTTGTTTGAATATGATAGGTGTATGCCTGCTT
>LSQX01305697.1_pt1 | contig 11121 bp, 6 predicted proteins | sample 654561 | NCBI WGS metagenome assembly LSQX01 (sample SAMN04489861, study PRJNA283612) | anaerobic digester metagenome | isolation source: 4 biogas reactors fed with cattle manure at either 37C or 55C with and... | place: Denmark: Kongens Lyngby | collected 2014 | reverse complement strand
TGAGACAGGAACAAACGGAGGGAATGCTGCAACAAGCGGAAGGGGAACTGCCGACGGAACAGGAGCATCCGGAAGGGGAGCAACCGATGAAGCAGATACAAACAGAAAAACAGCAACTATCACCGGAACAGGGGCCACCAGAACCGGGGCGGCAGGAACAGGAGCGTCCGGAAGGGAAGCTGCCGCCGGAACAGGGGTGGCCGGAAAGGCAACTGCTGGCGGGCATTATCAGGATAGAAGACCTTCCCCGGCCCGGTGTCGAAATTATGCAGAAGCCTGACCCCGGAACCCTTATGGCTGTTTCTATACCATACCGGGAACCGCTCTATGACGGCAGGAACGGCTTTACCAGGTTTCTTGCAAGAACTTTCCGGGAAAAGATCCTCAGAGATGACAGCGGAAACGATGCTCCCATCAGAAGCTACGAAATTGCATCAGCCGGCATTAACAGCATAAGCCGGATTTTTGGACTGGAAATGTCACTTACGGGCATTACTGACTCACAGGGAGATCTGAAATCTCTCTATTTCAGTTCAAGGCTCGTGAAATTCAATGCTCCGGTAAAAAAAGACGAATCATTACAGTAACTTTTAAAGCAGCTTTACGTCTCAGCAACACGATCATTCCCTTAAAGCCATGAAAACAGCTTTAACCAGAATAAAACAAGCATATAAAAAATTTAAAAGCGGGACCGGTCCGGCGGGACGCAGCCCGGCAAAGTCAAGCAAAACCCGTACTGCCGGAAGCAAGCCGGCAAAGCCAAACGGGATCAGCCCGGTGCAACACAACCCGGCAAAGCCAAACAGAACCAGCCGGCAGAACCGGCCCCTTGAAACCTTTATGATACAAACACACAAAAGGATATGAAAAAATTAGTAATGATACTTGCTGCGATAATCTTCCTGGTTCAGGGATTCGGACAGAATATTTCATCAGCCAGGGACAGCGGTGCGGGAAAAACTGTGTCTGCTGACAGCAATGCGGGAAAAACCGTATCCGCTGACAGCAGTGATGCAGTAAGAGTGATCCTGGGCAGAGATCTGATAAGGATTGAAGATAACCAGGAAGCTGTGAAAATCAAGGTGGGGAACAGAGGACTTACAATACTTGAATCCCTGGAGGCAGGAGAACGCAGGGTAAGTTTTGATCAGTACCACAAGAATGAAAAAGATGACCGGGAAACACTGTATGCCAGGGATTACCGGAATGATTACCGCGATGACAGAGTGATACGCCGGAAGCGTTTCAGGGGTCACTGGGCGGGTGTGGAAGCCGGGTTCAACAATTACCTGACGCCGGACAACAACTTTAATCTCCCTGAAAACATAGATTATATGTCGCTACACTCCGGAAAATCCCGCTATTTTAATGCAAACGTGGCGCAGACAAGCCTGGGACTGACCAGGAGAATAGGCTTTGTAACCGGACTGGGAATCAACTGGAACAACTACAGGTTTGACGGAAACAATAATATAATTAAAAAGGATAACGGGGAGATTGAAAAATATGACCCCGAACTGTTGCTGAAAAAATCCAAACTCTCAACACTGTACCTCACCCTTCCCTTTTTGCTGGAAATACAGATCCCCGCCACCTGCAGCCAGCTTAACATAGCGGCAGGACCGATCGGCGCCGTAAAATTATATTCATATTCAAAAATGGTTTTTGATAACGGCGACAAGGTAAGGTCAGAGGATGATTTCAGTCTGAACATGCTCAGATATGGTGCCACACTGCGTATAGGATTCGGGAATTTCCAGATACACGGAACATCCTATTTCATGCCATTGTTTCAAACCGGAAAATCTCCCGGCGGGATTGACCTCTATCCCTTTGAGGTAGGATTTGCTTTTACGATAGATTAAGCTTAGGACAGATTTAAGCTTACGACAGATTTAACTTCCGACAGATCATACTTCCCAAAACGGGACAGATATGTTATCTTTGCATTTTATCCTTGTGTAATCAACAAATCTGTCCGGATGAATCTCCTTCTGATAAGCAATTCAACAAATCCGGGAGAAGCGTATCTGTCCTATCCAAGGCACAACATCCGCGAATTCCTCGGTCCGAAACCCCTTGATGTACTTTTTATTCCCTATGCAGCTGTTACATTTTCCTATGATCTCTATGAGGAAAAAGTTTCGGAAAGATTCCGCGAAACCGGTCACAGGATAGTCTCCGTTCACCATTTCCCTGATCCGGTCAGGGCGGTCCGTGAGGCAGAAGCCATAGCCGTCGGAGGCGGAAACACATGGAAACTCCTTAAAAACATAAGGGAAAACAAACTGATCGGAGCTGTCAGGGGGAAAGTCATGGGAGGCACACCCTATGTCGGCTGGAGTGCAGGTGCCAATATGGCCTGCCCCACCATAATGACAACAAACGACATGCCTGTGACGAGACCGGCTTCATTCAGATCATTCAACCTTGTTCCCTTTCAGATAAATCCCCATTATCTTGACGCCAATCCGGAAGGTCATGCAGGGGAAACACGCGAACAGAGAATTATTGAATTTATTGAAATGAATCCCGGCATTTATGTTGTCGGATTGCGCGAAGGGACCATGCTGGAGGTCAGAAACGGAAGCATTCGCCTTATTGGTCCCCGTAAAGCCAGAATATTCAAAAAAGGGATCACCCCTGTTGAACTTGGAGACAGTGATGATTTCTCATGGCTGCTGAAGAGCAGATAATATACAGATTCCCGCAAATAAATTAACTTTGTCCACCGTTATCCGGTTACAAATCATTTTTACCGGCAGGAGAATGAAGTTGGTGTCAAAAATACTTAAAACTTTTGCTTTTGTCATTTCAGGAATCATGGCAGTCATGTTTGTTGCTGCAATGCTGGTACAGGACAAAGTTGCGGATATCATACTCATGTCGCTGAGTAACAATATTTCAACCAGATTTGAAACAGGCTCTGTAAAACTGTCCTTCATCAGAAGATTCCCCAAAGCATCCCTTGACCTGAAAAACGTAATAGTCCGCTCATCACCCGGTTTTGACAAAAAATGTTTCGGCAAAACGGATACCGACACCCTTCTGGCAGCTGGATCCGTAAGCATGGAATTCAGGATCCGGAATATTATAAACGGCTACTATAACATCGAAAGGATTGGTGTCAGGAACGCGCGGCTCAAAATACTTACTGACACATCGGGAATGGTTAATTATGAAATAAGAACCGTAAACCCGGCCGCGGCGGGCAATGATCTTGTCATAAACCTTGATGGCATCAGGCTCAGCAATGTCATAACCCTTTATGACAACCGTGCAACAAAACTGCTTATTTCCGGCATCATGGAAAACGGAAGGATCAAAAGCAGAATCACGGGAAACAATATTGACTTTACCGGTAAAGGCGATCTGAAAATAGAGATGTTTTCACTTCATGATTTCAGAATCAGCAAAACCATCAATTCCAGTGTGAATGTAATTCTGAACAAGTCGGATGAAGGAATCAGATTTGAAAGGAGCAGCCTTGTTTTCGATGATAATAAACTCAGCATGGACGGATTTGTTTCTGCTGACAATGACCTGGATATTTCAGTAAAAGGGGAAAATATAGATATAGCAAACCTTAAAGGCTATCTGCCTGACAGTTTTCTGGAAAAAGTAACTGAATATAATCCCCGGGGAATGCTGGAACTGGACGGTACAATAAAGGGAAAGGTCTCAGGAACTGTCAAGCCGGGAATAAACATCGCCTTCTCCCTGAGAAACGGCAATGTCAGCTACAGGCCCTCATCAGCCCGCATTAATAATGTTTCATTCGACGGCTCCTTTACAAACGGAACAGGGATGACATCCCGGACCAGCTCACTGAAGATAGGCAACTTCAGGGGAAGGCTGGGATCATCGGACTATACCGGATCACTTGTCCTTTCCGATTTCACTTCCCCCAACTGCATCCTGGAACTGAAAGGAAGGCTCATAGCGGCGGAAATAGTGGAATTCTTTAATCTGAATGCAATTTCCGCAGCCGAAGGCTCTGTTGACATGCATATCAGAACAAAAGGAAAAATTGCAGGAAATAAAAATTTCAGCCTGGCAGACTTTCTTGATATAATCAATGAAGGAAGTCTTGGATTCAACTCCTTTGGCATGGACCTCAGCAGGGACGGAACAAGAATAGGAGACGTACGCGGACAGATTCTCTTTTCTTCCAATATTACTGCAAAAGACCTGGACCTCACATATAAAGGACAAAGGATTAGGATTAACGGCAGTTTTACCGGCCTGCCACAATGGGCAGCAGGTAAAAACACCACCCTAACAGCTTCGGGTTCACTGAGCTCTGACAGGATTATCCTTGATTCATTCTTTCCGGGAAAAGTCCGCCAGGTCAGCGAAGACGAAAAAAAGCCCTTCCCATTTCCTGAAAATATAATTCTTGATCTGGCTTTCAGTATCGGTGATTTCGGCTATAAGGATTTCAGGGCACGGAATGTTTCCGGAATCATGAATTACAAGCCTCGAATTATGAATTTTAATAGCTTGAGTATAAATTCATTGGATGGGTTTATCTCAGGTAATGGTTATTTTCTTCAAAACGCTGACAGATCCCATATCCTGAAAGGTGATTTCAGTCTTGAAAAGATTAACGTCAAAAAAACCTTTACTGTTTTCAACAATTTCGGTCAGAATTTCATCCGTGATGAAAACCTGGAAGGCCTCCTGTCAGGATCACTGGCTATTCTTATCCCGATGGATACGGAACTTAAGGCCTCAGTCAGAACAGTTACGGCTGAAGGAAAATATATTCTGGAACAGGGAGCCCTTCAGAATTTTGAACCTGTCAGGAAACTGTCCGATTTTATTGATATTTCAGAACTTGAAAACATTCGTTTCCAGGAACTTAAAAATGATTTTTTTATCCGGAACAATTCCCTGTATATTCCGGCCATGGATGTCAGATCATCAGCGGCTGACCTTTCAATAAACGGCAGACACGGTTTCGATAATAAATATGAGTATCATGTAAGGATCCTTCTTTCCGAGATTCTCAGCAGGAAAATCGCCAGACCCAAACCACACACAAGTGAATTCGGGGCCATAAGGGATGACGGTCTGGGAAGGACCTCCCTTCTTCTCAAGATAGAGGACAGGGACGGGGAGGTGAAGGTAAGCTATGACGTCAGGGCAGCAGGCACACAGATAAAGAATGACATCAGGAAGGAAAGGCAGTCCCTGAAGACGATACTCAATGAAGAATACGGATGGTTCAGTTATGATACCGCGGCTCCGGCAAAATCATCCGCATCCGGAACCCCCAGATTCAGGGTAACATGGGAGGAGGCTGCCACAGGTGATACTGTCAGGATACTGCCTGAAGAACCCGGGCACGACAGGCGGGAATTAAGAATCAGGGATCTGCTGAAGAAAAAATAATTTTATTGAATACTTACCGACATAAGATCCCCTGGATGTTTTTCCTTTTCCTGTTTGCAATACTTACAGGTTCAGGATCTCTGATCTATACACGCTTCCTTGTTGAGACGCTGAAGAATGAAGAAAGAAAAAAGGTTGAACTGTGGGCTGAGGCAACAATGCTGATAAGCATTGCCGATACGGGTCAGGACATAGAATTCCTTTCATCAATAATAGAAAACAATATAACCATCCCGGTAATCCTTGCGGATGAGGCCGACAGTATTATCAGTTCGGGCAATTTTGATGAAAAAAGACTGCGGGACAGGGATTATCTCAACTCACAGCTACAGAAGATACGCAGAAAGAACAGTCCTATTGAAATTGATCTGGGAGCCGGTCATATTAATCGTATCTACTACAAAGACAGTATTATACTGACACAGCTTATTTACTATCCATATATTCAGACAGGGATAATAATACTATTCATCCTGGTGGCATTCCTTGCTTTCAGGGCTTCCCGGAAGGCTGAAAACAACAAGGTATGGGTAAGTATGTCGAAAGAGACTGCCCATCAGCTTGGAACACCGGTTTCCTCCCTGGCAGGCTGGGTTGAAATACTTCAGCAGGATCATCCCGGCTTGTCCATATCAAGGGAAATTGCACTCGACGTGGAAAGGCTCGAAAAAATTACAGGCCGCTTCTCCGGGATAGGATCCCGCCCCTCCCTGAAGGACGAAAATCTTACTGCCATAATCCTGCGGACCATCGAATACCTGAAATCCCGGACTTCCTCCAAGGTGAGCTTTGTTTTTGATTCCGACCCTGCTGCTGCAGTCACACTGCCTCTTAACACTCCTCTTTTTGAATGGGTCATTGAAAATATTTCAAAAAATTCAATAGATGCCATGGAAGGCAGCGGCGTTATTACCTACCGGATATCAGAAAACGATGCCAATGTAATAGTTGACATAAGCGACACGGGTAAGGGAATACCCAAAAGGGTGTTCAAAAAGATTTTCAGTCCGGGATACACAACAAAGCAAAGGGGCTGGGGCCTTGGACTGTCGCTTACCAAAAGGATAGTAGAAGAGTTTCACAACGGAAGGATTTATGTCAGGCATTCAGAGCCAGGCATAGGTTCAGCTATAAGAATAGTTTTAAACAAATGACCGAACCATCTCCGTAACACAGCAAGTGTTTTAGATCTTACAAAATGAAAAGAAGTGATATTGAAATAACAGCTCCTGCAGGTTCCTGGGAGTTACTTATGGCCGCCGTACAGGCTGGTGCCGACTCGGTATATTTCGGTGCGGGAAAGCTGAACATGAGATCAAAATCATCCCTGAACTTTGAATCAGGCGATCTCGGAAAGATTACTTCAATATGCAGGGAAAACGGTATGAAAAGCTATATCACTCTCAATGCCGTCATTTACGACAGTGAAAGGGAGGAGATGAAAAGAATGATTGATGCTGCCATTAACAGCGGTGTTGACGGAGTGATAGCTTCAGACATGTCGGTCATAGAATATTCTTTCAGGAAGGGCTTTCCGGTCCACCTGTCAACCCAGCTTAACATTTCGAATACTGATGCACTGAGATTTTTTGCCGCGTACGGGGATGTGGCGGTTCTGGCAAGGGAACTTGACCTTGAAAAGGTAAAAAGGATATATGATGCAATAAGGAAGGAAAACATATGCGGACCAGGGGGTGAACAGATAAGGATTGAAATGTTTGTTCACGGGGCCCTGTGCATGGCTGTTTCCGGAAAATGCTATATGAGCCTTCATGAAAACAACACATCGGCCAACCGCGGAAGCTGTTACCAGACATGCCGGAGATCATATATTGTAACCGACAGGGAAAGCGGATATGAACTCGCAATAGATAATGAATACATAATGTCTCCCAGGGATCTTTGCACCATAGGCTTCATCGACAGGATGATGGATGCCGGTGTAAGAGTTCTTAAAATTGAAGGACGTGCACGTTCGCCGGAATATGTCAGAACGGTAACGGAATGCTATGATGAGGCGGTGAGGGCCGTTATTGACGGAAGCTATTGCAGTGAAAAAATAAAAGACTGGGAAAAAAGACTGGCAACAGTTTTCAACAGGGGTTTCTGGGACGGCTACTACCTTGGACGGAAGACGGGGGAATGGCATAACCGCTACGGATCAGCCGCCACCAGGAGAAAAGTATATCTTGGCAGGATCACCAACTATTTTGCCAGGCCGGGGGTGGCGGAAATAAAGCTTGAAAACGGAGATCTCAGCAGTGGTGATACATTGCTGATAACAGGTCCCACCACAGGGGTCGTTGAATACACTGCAGGAGAAATCAGGGTTGATTACAAGGAAACTGCGAGGGCAGCCAGGGGAACATACTGCTCGGTAAAAATAAATGAATTTCTCAGAACGTCCGACAAAGTATACAAGTGGGTGGATGAGTCGGAAATTATTCCACAGGGAAATCATTCCCAAAATATTTAAGAAGAAGTCTCTTCAGATCTTCCATTCTGACCGGTTTTGAAATAAATTCCCTGATCCCTGCCAGCCGGGCCTTGCTGCGTGTGTTAGGCATATTATCCGCAGTCAGGGCAACAATCAGGGTATCAGGTACCTCTTCCAGTATACGGCTTGCAGATTCAAAGCCGTCAATTCCCGGAAGAAGAAGATCCATAAAAATTATATCATATTTCTTCCCTCCTGCTTTCCGTATCCCTTCATACCCGTCAGCGGCCATCTCAAATGAACATCCCAGCTTTCCCAGCATTCTGCTGATCACCTTTTGATTCAGCTTGTTATCTTCAACAACAAGTGCAGAGATGTTATTCCTTAATTTTCCTTCCCTTCCTGGTCCTGTCTTTATTTCAACCATGGTAAAGCTCTCTGCCAGTACCTCTTCAAGTTCTGCAGAATCAACCGGCATCACAAGATAATGATCAACGGCCAGCAGAATGGATTTAAGAAAATCACCCTGCCTCTCATGGTTACTGATCATCATCAAAATCAATTTTTCATGAAGTCCCTGATCCCACAGGGAGGAAACAACTTCAAAACCATCGAATTTCCTGTCATTCAATATAATGATCAGGTTATATTTTTCATCGCCCGAGTCAAGGTTGGCTTTTATCTGTCCCGCAGTTGATTTCTGAAAGTTTGTCAGCGATATATTCAGCTGCAGTTTATGCAGCAGATTCAGGATGTCCTCATCCCCGGCAGAAGGATCAGTTATCACAAGGGTCCTGATCATGGTGAAGGATGTGATTGCACTGATATCCGTATGTTTTCTGAGCCTGTCATTGGAATATACCCTGAGGGTGAAACATATACCTGTACCCGAATCACCCGAAAGTCCTGAAGGACTTTTAACCGAAATATCCCCGCCCATGAGCCTGATAAGCTGGGCTGCCATTACCGGGCCGAATCCCGTTTCATCATTACTGTCAAGGATCTTTGATTCAATATTAACAACTTCCCCAAATATTTTATTCAGTGCTTCCTGATCAAAAACTTTTCCTGTATCCCTGATCCCGAATTCCAGCTTTACATGCCCCCTGTCATTTTCAAGCATCCTGCAGCTGAGGTGAATCTGTCCCCCATACGTATTTCCGGCGGAATGCATCAGAAGGTTTGTCAGAATCTGACGAAACCTGTAGGGGTCTGAAATAATACTTACAGATGCACCGGGATCAACATCAGCGGTAAAGCTGATATTTTTCCGGATAAATATTTCCCTTACCGGATCAGCAGAACGATCAATTACGGCTCTCAGGTCAAAAGGAATTTCCTCAAGGACCAGCCTGCCTGTTTCAATCCTGGAAAAATCCAGTATGTCTTCCCTTACTTTCATCAGGTCATCTGCCGAACTCCTGAGAAGATCCATCGTTTCCCGCAGCTCAGCACCAAGTTTTTCCATATTCAGAAGATCGGTCATACCAATGATACCGGTCAGGGGAGTGCGGATCTCATAACTCAGTCTTGCAAGAAATTCCGATTTTGCCTTGTTGGCCTTTGCTTCACCTGTCCTGGAATGCTCCAGTTCAGTAACATCCGTCAGAATATCCAGGTATGCCGGTCCGCCGCGAAAATCCAGGGGAACAGTCTTTTTCAAAAATATTCTGCTGCCGGATTTACCGGTGAATATATCATAGGCACCACGATCAATCCCGGCTGCAGGATTCCTTGCAAAATATTCACCGACAGCCGTCAGGGATGTCCCGGGATAATCCCGGCCGGTCATTTCGGCAGCGGATCCGTACGAATACAATGAGGCAGCCATGGTGTTGGCGGCCAGGATTTCCCTTTTGCTGTTATAGACAACAATTCCTGCCGGGATATTTTCAATAAGTTTCATCAGTGCAGCTTCAGATTCCCTGTATGTCTTTTTTTCAGCCTCAGATTTACGAAACTGCCGGATCAGCAGGTAAAGGACTGCCAGAAAAAGCAGTACTGTGCTTATGACTATAAAGAATGAATTCCTGATTATGTATTTCTTAAAACAGGTGGTTGGGGTTGAAAATACGAGTGTCAGATCTCTCTGAAGCAAGCGGGTTGAATAATATGAAGAAACTATTTGCCCGGGCCTGCCACTGATTTCGGCTCTGTGAATGATATTCCCTGCCGTGCCGCTCTCCGGTGCTTTCCATATCCTTTCCGTCTCCCGGGCAGTAAAGCTGATATCATCTTTCGAATTTGAAAAAATTATTTCGTCCGAACTGTTTATTACCCACTGCCACTGATAATCCTTCAGGTTACAGGCAGAGAACAGTTCGCTGAAATATTTGCTGTGGTCTACCGTAACAACCAGGTTACCACTTACGGTATTATTTCTGATAATGGGAAGGGAATATTCATAGTCCTGCCTGTTTTTCAAAAGAGTATCCCCGGGATATATCTCATTCTGGTTGTGAAGCACAAATTGCTGCTCCAGCCATTCCCCCGCGTCTGTCTTAAGGGTAAACTCATTTTTCCTGTCATCAAATATCTTGATCCCCCTGATAAAATCAGAGTATTTCATGTAGAAAAGCCTGATCTTTTCGACAGCATCATCCCTTTGAGCCTTGTCTTCAAAAAAATTCACGAGGTTTCCCTGGTAAGCTATTTTACTCAGATCGGATGAAAAACTGTTGTTTGTTTCATCCACCATTATTCCGCTTAAGCGGACCTGGTGGTCGAGGAGGGTGGTTATATAATCAATTTGCCTGTTATACAGACTTTTATAATAAACAACATTGGCCAGTACAATAACAGTTACTGCCAGGTAACTGAACATCAGGATTTTTTTCATCAGGACCGGGATTTGACTTTCACAGGAGATAAAGATAATCCTTATTTGATAAATTTGCTGAAAATTTATCTGTATTTCCGATTATCATCTTCAATTATATTCAGATAGCTCCTGTATCTCTGGGAATCAATTTCCCCTTCCTCCACAGCAAGGCGGACAGCACAGTCCGGTTCATCCAGATGAAGACAATTATAAAATTTACAGTTTTCAGAGATGCTGAATATTTCCGGGAAAAAATGATAAATTTCATTTCTCTGCATATCCACCATTCCGAATCCCTTTATGCCTGGTGAATCGATAAGATAGCCCCCGGAAGGCAATCGGTGCATTTCCGGAAAAGTGGTGATATGCCGGCCCTGTTTATGATAATCTGAAATTTTTCCGGTTTTAAGTCTGAGTTCCGGGTCAAGGAGGTTCAGCAGGGATGTTTTACCCACGCCGGAATTTC
>LSQX01393186.1_pt1 | contig 11122 bp, 12 predicted proteins | sample 654561 | NCBI WGS metagenome assembly LSQX01 (sample SAMN04489861, study PRJNA283612) | anaerobic digester metagenome | isolation source: 4 biogas reactors fed with cattle manure at either 37C or 55C with and... | place: Denmark: Kongens Lyngby | collected 2014 | reverse complement strand
AGTGGAAAGTTGAAATTTTAGATGGAGCAAACAAACAATGACGCTGGAAACTATAGAACCAACGAAACGGTTTCAAGAATTTTTCAAGAAAGAGAAGTATCGTCAACGCATTGCACAGCTAGCTATTAGCGGTAAAAACTCTTTAACCATTGATTTTGAAGAACTCTATGGTTTTGAACAAGCATTAGCAGAGTTACTTTTGGCAAAACCCGAAGAATACCTTCAGCATGCAAGTAGAGGTGCCTATGAGCAACTACGTATAGAAGACGCTATCTATGCTGAGAAGACCGAAAAAATCATCGTTCGTGTGGTGAGGTTACTTGGTAAAGAGCAGCTACGTAGACTCGGCTCAAAAAACATGAGTAAACTTGTCATGATTGAAGGCATCGTGGTCCGCGCCACTCCCGTGCGACCAATGGTTCAAATTGCTGCATTCAAATGCAAACGTTGCGGCACTATGAACATGACAGATCAGAACGGGCAATTTCTAAGGGCACCTTCGATCTGTATGTCACCAGATTGTGGCAGGGATGGCCCATTTGAGTTCACCCAAGAAGAATCAACCTTCATAGACTCTCAAGACTTAAGGTTACAAGAAAAACCGGAAGACCTACCGCCAGGGCAACTTCCACGTGTATTGGCAGTTAAGTTAATTGGGGATGAAATCGTTGATCTGGCTCGCCCAGGAGACCATGTTTCAATTGTTGGTATCGTTCGAGCTTTTGCACCATCCCTACAGGGCATGGGTAAACTTAGAACGTTCATACTACAATTAGACGCAAACTCTGTTGAAGTTCTAGGAAAAGAACCTGAAACATCGCCTCCCACTCCAGAAGAGGAAGCCCAGATCATCGAAATCTCCAAAGACCCCACAGTGCATAAAAAAATCATGACTTCAATTGCACCTTCTATCTTTGGGAACGAGCATCTTAAAGAGGCTGTTATGTACTTGCTTTTTGGCGGTGTCTCCAGAGCTCTCCCAGATGTCAATATTAGGGGTGAAATTAACGCCTTAATCATCGGTGACCCTGGTACCGCCAAATCACAGTTACTCCAATATATCTCGCGTATTGCCCCTCGCGGTCTCTATACTTCAGGCAGAGGTACAACCGCGGCAGGTTTAACGGCAGCGGTTGTTCGTGAAAAAGGAGGCAGTATGAGTCTTGAAGCAGGGGCACTCGTTTTAGCCGACAAGGGTATTGCGTGCATCGACGAAATGGACAAAATGCGCCCGGAAGATCGAGTTGCCATCCACGAAGCAATGGAACAGCATACTGTCTCGGTTGCCAAAGGAGGCATCGTTGCCACCCTAAACGCTCGTACCGCTGTATTAGCCGCAGCCAACCCAACCTTGGGAAGGTATGAACCTAACCGAACTGTTGCAGAAAACATCTCGTTACCTGTAACTATTCTCTCACGATTCGACCTTATCTTTGTATTACGCGATATACCCAATAAAGAATCTGATAAAAAAATGTCTAAGCACATTCTTGAAATGCATAGACGGGGAATTAGCCCAGTAGAAGCCCAAGTTAACGCTGAAATGTTACGTAAATACGTAAGTTACGCTAAAAACATCAAACCAGAACTCGGCGAGGAATCCCTAAAACGATTAAGCGACTTCTATTTAGCTATGCGTTCAGCCAGTGAAACAGAAGGTTCACCAGTCGCTATTACTGCGCGACAACTGGAGTCGCTTGTTCGAGTAGCCGAAGCTCGCGCGCGTGTAGCTTTGCGACCTACAGTAACACCAGAAGATGCAGAAGCAGCTATCTCTATCATGAAACGTTCATTAGAAGAAGTCGGCATCGACTTATCCAATTTTAAAGTCGACATAGACTTAATTATGACTGGTCGACCCAAGAGTATCCGCGACCGCTTAGGCACCGTTCTCTCAACCATAATAGAAATGGAAAAAGTAACGGGTATGGTCGAACGTGACACGTTGGTTAATGAGTTGGAGACAAAACACAAGATCCCTAGAGGCGAAATTGAACGTATGCTGAGCCAGTTGCTACGTGAAGGCACAATTTATGAGCCACGGGAAGGATGCCTAAAGAAGACTTAAGCAGGATGCAACTTTATGAAACCAGTTGTTATAGTCACCGGAACTCGACCTGAGATAATAAAGATGGCCCCAATCATCAGAGCCCTGAAAAAATCAAGGATACCATCTGTTTTTGTCCACTGTGGTCAGCACTATGATTATAATATGGCTCAACAATTCATCGATAATCTTGAGCTAACATCACCTGATTACTGGTTAAGAATCATGTCTTCTTCTCCTGGTGCTCAAACGGCTGAGATCATGGCAAAGATGGATGAGTTACTGTGCAAAATCAATCCATCGATCGTACTTTTAGAGGGAGATACCAACACAGTACTCGCTGGAGCATTAGCAGCTAACAAACGTAACATTACCATTGGCCACATAGAAGCTGGACTGCGTAGTTATGATTTACGAATGCCTGAGGAGCATAACCGCCGCTTAACCGATCACATATCTGAGTATCTCTTTACACCAACAAAACATGCTAAAACCAATTTAGTGAAAGAAAATGTATGGGGCAAAATCTACCTCACAGGCAATACAGTCATCGATGCTGTTAAAGAGCATTTACCTATTGCGGAGAAAACCTCAGATGTTATGCAGCAAATACCATTCAAAGAATTTGCAATAGCGACGGCACATCGTGCAGAGAACGTCGATGACCCAGTTGTCTTGGAATCTTTTATAGAGGTCTTCGCTAAATCGCCATTACCCATAGTTTATCCAATGCATCCCCGTACCTGTAAACGCCTTCAGGAAAATAACATGCTCGGCAAATTGGAAGCAATGCGAAATGTGTTGATTTTACCACCGACTGGTTATCTTGACTTCCTAATTCTTATGAAAAATTCTAAAATTATTATTACTGATTCAGGTGGAATCCAGGAGGAGGCTACTGCACCAAATATTCGAAAACGAGTCCTTGTAACCCGTCTCTCTACAGAGCGACAGGAATCAGTAGAAACAGGCTTTGCTACTGTCGTTGGCACTGACACCAAGCGCATCTTAGCCGCGATGAATGAAGCTTTAAATAATCAAAAAGAACTACCAACTACCTCACCATTTGGCGACGGAACAGCTGCAGAAAAAACGGTCGAGATAATAAAGAAAAATATCGTTTAGGAGATATAGGTTGTTTTCTTATCGTCTTGTTTACGGGTTTCTTCTGCCTGTATGGCACGCTTTTCTTCTATGGCTTGTAACTTAGAAACCATAGTTTCAGCTTTAGTTATTTCTTCATCGAGGTCTTTGAGGTCTAAGTCGAAGTTAAACGTGTCTTTTAGAACTTCTAACACTGCCTTGGCCGCTTGGGGGTCAGGCAAGTAACCACATGTTTCACCGAGTAGACATATTGCCTCAATACGTTTGAATTTAGCTAATCCAAGAATTAAACCGGCAGTACCGACGATGGGACTTCCGGAGGTTGAAAGTGTTGCACCTGCATCAAGTGCTTTTTGAAGAATATCTTGGTTGGTTGCAGCGATATAGACTTTAGGTTTCTCTTTAGGTTCCATGCGGTAGCCTCCAATAGTTGCAATAGTTTTCACACCGTGTTTTTCGCTGAAACTTAACATAGCGTCAGTAATTTCATATTGACCCTCAATAGTTTGTGATTGGCTATCTCCTGTGAACAAAATAATGTCTTGGCCTTTGGTGTTTTGATAATAATAGAAGCTGCCTCTAAGTAATCGCACGTTACCTTTTTTGTTCACTAGAACAAAGTATGGAAAGTGGGGCGAGTAAAGATAAGCAATTTTTTTAGGTTTTAGTGTTTTTATAAGGTATCGTAACGCAATTTTTCCAACTAATCCAAGTCCTGGGAGACCTTCGATGAGTACGGGGTTGTTGGGTGCTATTTCGGTAAATTCTTTGATATACGTTTCTTTCATGCTTCTTGACCTCTTTTCGCAGCCATACGATATTTGAGGTATTTATCATCAGGTGAAAACTTTGCAGGGTGCGGAAGTTTAACTGCGCCACCGCATACAGGGCAAGTATCTTTATGCAAAGTGTACATATTGCATTTTACGCATTTGCGTAATTGCCATACCAATTTTATTTTTCCCTTCTAAAAGTGCCTTGTCCACCGGATTTGCTAATATTTCCGATAATTTGATCAGTTGTTTTTTGCATAACGTCTTCTGCACGTTTATAATTTTCTGCTTGAACTTCAATACTGTATTTTGGAGCAGCGATGACATAGAAGCTGATTTTGGCGTTTTTGATTTTTCCGATGGGGGCTTTATGGAACGCTTCTTTGATAACTTTTACACCGTTTGGTTTAGCCACTCTAATTTCAAGCACACCACGGACTTTAACCATTTTTACATGGATACGCTCTTGTGCTACTTCACTGAATGCTTTGGCAATGTTTCCTGGAACATTCAACTCAGTCAAGGCTTCAGGACCTTCAATTGCTGCTTTTTCAAATGCTTCGTAAAGATCGTATTTTTGTTCTATAACCTGCACTTTTTGGTAAACTTCATCTGCTGTTAAACTCGTCTTTTCTGCTACCCCACGCAAAAGGGCTTCAGCTTTACGTTCTTTCTTCCATAACATAACCTTTTCAATACGTTCACGTTTTGTAACACGCCGAAGTGAAAGGTCAATGTGTCCTTTTCCGTGGTCAACCCGTAGAATTTTGAGAACGACTTTTTGTCCTTCTCTTACAAAGTCACGTATGTTTCTGATCCATGAAGAAGAAATCTCTGAGACATGAAGTAAACCACGTTTTTCGAATTCGTCGAGCTTAGCGTAAGCACCGTAATCTGTTACGGTTTCGATAGTGGCGATAACGAGGTCACCTGTTTCGGGCCATTGCGGCTTACGCTCAGCCATTGGGTTAGTCACTCCGTTTACTCAAGAACGGTTAGGACTTCACCGTTGATTTTTGCTCTACCACCGGTTGGTTCTGCTAAGGGTTCGTTGCATACATTGCATGTGATTCTGTTGACAGTGTTGCTGAATACGAGTTGTTCGTTGCCACATTTAGGGCATTTAATACGTAAAAAGACGCTACGAGGTTTAGGGATGAGTTTATTCCATTCTGACATTTCATTATCTCCATTTTTTATTGAATATTAACTTTTCTAAGACGAATACCGTCTTTGTGATACATGTAGTTGCAAGTTTTACATTTTAAACGTAATGTCATTTTTTTAGTGGTCTTTGCAAAAGTCCGTTGTAAAGGGTATTTTTGACCACCATACCCTATTTTTTCACGGGCGTGAGCGCGTTCACCTGCAGCAAGCGCACGGCGTTTGCCAGCTTTATATAGGGATACAGTATGAACTGTGTGACCTTTACACTTAGGACAGTATGTATTGATTTCTTTAGGAACGTTCACGTTCTTCACTACCAGCTTCCAAATAAGGAAACATGCTTATTCTTATACTTTATGACTTATAAGGCTAAAACCGAACTCTTCTCAAACAATTATACCATTTTCCAGTGACTATCATACTTCGTTAAAAAGCGTGGAGACATATAAATAACTAATCATAGCAATTATCGTTAGATTACAAACTATAGCAAGGCAGACAACAAAAAAGTATTAAGTTAAAAATAATCGTAAGCGATGCTTATTTGAATAATTGCGTCTAACACAACTAAAGTAATACCTGACTTTTCACAAAAAGTTTTGTAACAGCAACTACGAACGCCAAACCGCCCGCATTGTGTATGTTAAAAAACTTTTAATTTCCCCCCATGCAAGCTTGGATTTTCCCTGTTTGCGGTTCACAAATAACACGGGAGTTTCCTTAACCTTGAAGTCTCTAAGGTAGGCTTGCCTGACTGTCTCAATCTGGATTTCATAGGTTGTACTGTGCAGACTACTTATAACGTCACGTAGAAAAACTGTTGAGTAACAACGGAATCCAGCAGTACAATCTTTAAGTTTTAACCCTAACAATCGACGTGCCATAGTATTTGCAACTCTGCTAACAATTTTACGTGATAATGGCCATCCTTTTATTCGCCCCCCCTTACTATACCTGCTTCCGATAACTATGGCACATTCACATTCACGCATCGTTGTAAGTAACTTGGGGATATCCTGGGGGTTATGCGAGTAATCGGCGTCCATTGTAAACACGTATTTAGGGGGGTTGGGCGATGCTAAAAAAAACTTAAAGCCATCAGTAATCGCTGTACCTAAACCAGACTTTTTCGGGCGACTACACAACAACAGATTGCGATATATTTTTTGTTTTTCCAATACAACCTCAGCTGTACCATCAGGGCTTGAATCATCGATAATCAAAATGGAAACATCTAAGTCTAAACGCTCAATATCCTCGATTATGCTCGCAATATTTGCTGCTTCGCCATAGGTTGGTAGAATCACCCCGATTTCCGACCTCACCCCGGCGTTTCCAATTATGTGGTATTCCATATATCATGTCATTCAAATAGCAGTGTAAGTAAATTAATAAAGTTATGTAGCAGAGTCTCGCAAGCGAATCATTTTTTGTTTCTTTTTATAGTAACCCAAAGGATGATAAATGAATTTACATTGTTCATCACGATTTTTACAAACTCCGTGAGTTTGTAAAACGCTACATTGAGGTGGTGTATACTTTGTAGCAGATCCTCGTTCGCCTGCGATATGTTCAATTTGGTATCGAGTTAAGCGTTCATTATAATCGCTGAAAGTTTTATACATCTCATTAACATCTTCTGGCGTCATACCGATATTTAGTAAAAACGAGGTTAGAGTGAACCTGCCAATATGTGACAAGTGGTGCGCACCAGCTGCTTCAGCATACAATGCATTGATACATGGTGGAAAGGCCGCTTGCACAACCACTTTGGGCATTTCTTCAGTTTCTTGTCCCATTATCTCTTGCGCCAAAACAGAGAGTTCGTTTGCAATGATATTGATATCTTCAGGAAGATTTTTTAATTCAGGAATATCAAGACGTTTTTCTACACGACTTTTAATCTCTTCCTGTAGTAAACGCGCAATTCTATCTTTATTCAAGTAAATGTAGCCCTTGTCGATAATTTGGTTAACAAGCTTCCATTCAGACTTATGCATATGACCGGCGTTCTTCAAGTAATACTGAAAGCCAATTTTAAAGTCTTTATACGCTTCTTTACCTTCATTAATATTCCAGTCAAAATCTTTTGCAATAGTTAAAATTTTAGCTTTTGAGGTTTCAGGACCCAATAGATGTCTATAAGCAGTCTTTGCCGTAGCAAGGGCATAGCGTTTTTTTATCCAAGGTTTTTTTGTGGCAATAGCCAGAATTAGCGACGCTGCAAATGCTGAAATTTCATTTTTGTTATCCTTCGTCACCTCTCCAATCGAAAGATCTAAAATTGCAGACTCGATACGGCTCTTAGCACGTTTAAGAACAAAATGATCTTCCACTATGCTGTGGATAGTCAAATCAAGTTCTTGAATCTGAGAAGACGCTTGTTTTAAAAATGGATACTTGGCGTAATCGTCTATAGTAATTACAGCCGATTCCATATTTTGCGCCTATTCAGTTTCAATCCTTGGAGCCAAGAAGAAAGTCAGTTTTCCCTCTTTTGTTTGCTGGAAATCAATTTTCACTGGCATATCTGTTGAAAATTCCAGTATGGCGATATCACTGGTTGCAGACGCTGCTTTAATGATTTCTGACAAATAGCTTAAGCTGAAAGTAGCTTTGGCGTTTTCCTTTACATCAAGATCCAGTAAAGTATCGCTGCCTTTCACCAGAGTAATATTCGCACCCATTAAGTCACCTGAAGCACTTAGTGTCATTTTCTCTGGTTCCGCTTCGATTCTAACATGGTCGCTTACTAACTGGGCATCTTCGATTGCTTGGCTAAGACCTGAGGTAGTAGTTTTTGCTTTGACGTTAAAGCTTATTTTCGGTGTCGGAACTTCTTCATCAGATGCTTCTAACGTTGGCATATTGAAGTTTCTGGCATATTTACCTTGGATGATAACAAGAAGTCTACTGGTTTTGTCATCAAGACTTAATTCTACAGACTCGTCTTTTCCAACACGTTTGATAAGTTTAAGTAATTCGCTGATATTGAGGCATATTTTAGTTGGTTCTGTAGAAATATACTCTTGGAATATAGTTTTTGGCCATTCAAAATCAATCATCGCTACGCGGGAAGGATCCATTGCACGTAGTTTTAGTCCGTCTGACTCAATTTTGAAGGTGGCTTCGTCGACTAGAATCGAGATGGCGGTACACATATCCCGCAACAACTTAGCATCTGACACTTTAAGCTTGAACATGTTAAACCTCTCTCACTCAAGTATTAGTATTATATTAGGGTATGATTACACTTTACTTTATAAATTTGTTCTACTAAAATATGGAAAGATACGCTTGAAGGGCAAAAAAGTCGTTGAGCTTGTTTATACATACTTTAACAACGCAACTATTGAAAGCTTATAGGAAATACTATTTTTATTATCAGCACTAGATATAAGATAGCTTATTTGGTAGGTAGGTTAACGGTGAAGCTGGACAAGAATAGGATTATTCTTATGGTTACCATTACATTATTGATCATAAGTATATCCTTAGGAGTTGCCAGCTTATATGCAATAGAAACAGGCAATAAACAAACAAGGATAATAATCGATGACACTTTCCATTTAAACTTTAATGAGGAACGCAGACAGGGTATAGGAAACTTTCGAGGTAATGGAACAATCGGTGATGGAACCATCGATGAAACCCTAACACTTACAATAGAATGCTCGAATGCATTTGTAAAGAATTTTTCTATTATAACGTATAGTGGTTGTAAATATACTATCTCCACAAATCAGAACATAAGCTACACTTTTCCTACAGGTGCAGACTACTATGAAGCTGTATTTTTTACAGACGCAAATAACTGCGGTTTCATACATTTTCAATGCGTTTTAAATCAGCCAGAATTTTCATATCCAGTTGCTTGGCTTAGTACACCTGCTAAATTCATGTTTCTATCAAGCTTATCGTCGGTTGTATTGATATTTTTGTGGGCAATCCATAATACATCAAAACTTGACCAAACTAAGACTGCACTTTCTTCATTAAAAAAACACAACAGGTGTTTGTTAATTCTATTGCTGATATTGTCACTTGTTTCCTGGTTTACAGTTTTAGCTGTCAATTCAAATCCTTTGGGCACTTATGAGAACTGGTATACTGATCATGCACGGCACTCTTATGTTTCCAGCTTATTCTTGAAAGATGGCTTCTCGATTTTCAATGAACCCTTAGATACTCTTGCGAGCCAAGATAATTCTAGGTTTATGTTTGTTACTTGGCCTGAGATGCCACATCTCTACCCGATAGGCAGTGTTGCATTGTTTTTACCATTTGGTTTTATGTTACAGAATGGCGCAGATACTGTTTTGATGTATAAACTTGAGGTTGCTTTATTTTTGGTAGTCGCACATGTTTGTCTCTACTTTTTCCTCATCCGATTCTTGATACAGAGACCTTTCCCACAACTAAACATTATGAATACAAAGAAAAATATACAGATACTAAGGAAAGGTGACGAGAAAGAAAGAAAAAGTTTAATACGAGAATACATAGATTTAGTTTTTTTCCTCGTCGGAATCTATATTATTTATACATCGTTGATTACGTTTGCAGCAGATGGTATGTTTGATGCGGTACCCTTCTTATTTTTAGTATTAGGCGTATTGATGTTTTTATCTGAACGTTATGATGGTTTCTTATTATTGACTGGAATCTCTGTTCTTTTCAAATATCAAACTGCCATTTTTCTTTTTCCCTTAATAATGGTTGGAATCATTAAACTCATAGGGAAAACTAATTTTAGAGGTTTAATCCAAAATAAATTAGTCATCTTCTCGGTTTTATTCGCTTGTATAGGTGGTTTTACAGCTTTTTTGAGTGCACCCTACTTGATACAAACTAGACCAGAAATAATAATGAACGGCGTCAATAGTTTTTCTGCTCATGCTCAAATACTTTGGACACGGCAAGCGATAGCGGTTGGGTTGACCCTCCTTGTTACTCTATTGTTTACGGGGTATATGTTGAATAAAAATAAGTTGTTGTCATTATCAGCCATATTTTTATTGTTACCCGCGTTTATGTTGCCGTACTTTCAGAATTGGTATCTGCCCTACTTCTTTGTTTACGCTTTAATTCCTCAACGTAAAAATGAGTTTGTCGCCACTTTGACATGGTTGATTTTCATGGTAATTGTGCTCTCGTTCGGTGGCAGCGCTTTTGATCCACGTATACTCGTTACGCATTTTGAAACAATGACTAAAGCCAACACCTTGGGTTTGTTTCTATAGATATCATCGGTTGCTGTGGATGCCCACAGCTTTGGGAAATGCCTGCTTGAAATGCCAAGGCATTCACCTGCGTTCACACCCTCCAATTTAATTCACATACTGAGTATGTTGAGTATCGACAAGAACCCTTCCCCGCACCTAAAAAACAAAGGAAAATGGTAAAAACAAAAACAAGCTTACATCGCCATTGAAAAGAGTGATATAATTTTTTTGGGAGATAAACAACCATACAAACAAAAACAATTAAACTTCACCATAATTCCACATTCTCCCGTTCCACTAAACATACCCCAATATGGGGATGAATCAAAAAAGTTGCTGCTCAATCCCCGTGCAAACAGAAAAACAACCCAAACCCAAAAACAAACCCTAACCAACACCAAAACAAGAGAAGAAGAATCTCGTACAAAAAATCCTTCATCAACCATAAAAACAGTTATACAGAAGTAGTCGTCTGCTAATCAGGGCAACACCGACCGGCTACTACCCAAAACAACCCTCTAGCACAAAAACCAATCAGCGTATACACAACCACACATACAAACCACATACACCAACACCCAAAAAAACACCTACACACAAACAAAAACACAAAACACAAACACTAAAAAGCAAACTAAAACTAGACACTTCATTTCGTCTTTTTCAGCGGTTATAGTTAAATTAGGGAAACAACAAATAACTGCGGCTAAGAGAAGAGCGCATATGGGCATTGAGGTTTCTAGAGAGTTTATCTACCAGAAATTCAGCGATTTCTACAGGGACCCCATTAATGCTGTCCCCTCACC
>LSQX01292468.1_pt1 | contig 11122 bp, 12 predicted proteins | sample 654561 | NCBI WGS metagenome assembly LSQX01 (sample SAMN04489861, study PRJNA283612) | anaerobic digester metagenome | isolation source: 4 biogas reactors fed with cattle manure at either 37C or 55C with and... | place: Denmark: Kongens Lyngby | collected 2014 | reverse complement strand
AGATGCTCTTTATGAGGCAGATCTAACAGGACCGCTGGCTTTGGTGATCGGTGGCGAAGGTAAGGGCCTGGGGAACCTTGCCAAGGTCTGTGATTACCTTGTGCGAATACCCATGCGGGGTAAAATCGGTTCACTGAATGCTGCTGCAGCAGGCTCTGTGCTGGTATTCGAGATCTTGCGCCAGCGAATGCAGGGAGGTAAGCAGCAGCGGGGAGGATGAGCTTTTGGATGGTATCCTGCTGGTAGATGGTTATAATGTGATCAGTAGTTGGCCTGAACTAGCTAAACTAAAAGATTCAGATCTGTCCCATGCCCGTGACCGCTTGATCGCTGTACTCTCAGAGTTCCAATCATTATGCGACATTCAGGTAATAGTGGTTTTTGATGCACATCTTGTTAAAAATGGGGTAGAAGTACGGGAGGATGATCAGGGTATTGAAGTTATCTATACCAGAGAAGGGGTAACAGCTGATAACTGGATCGAAAGATATGCTGCTCTCCATCATTTGGAAGGGGATATCCCCCTTTTTGTGGTTACCTATGATTGGCTGGAGCAGAGGATCATATCATCCCACGGTGCATACCGGGTGACACCTGACGAACTTCGTCAGGAAATCTTAAGAATAAAAAAGGCTGAGAAAAGAAAGTTTGAAGGCCGTTATGATCCTGTGCTGCTGGATCAGCATATATCAAGCACCACGAAAAAGGTTTTAGAAAAGTGGCGCCGCCGCAAATTCTAATTTTCGTTTTTATATATCAATTATAGAGTTAAAGTATGCTTCCTATTCACAAAATGTTAATGTCCGACAGCCAAAAGCTGTGCCTTGACTTTACTGTGTGTTATAGTTATAATGATTTTGTGCTGCGGACAAGCCAAGTTTGATCCTTTCCGTAAACCCCTGTATGAGAACTACACTTTTGTAGATGAACACCATTGATGCAGTGGACAAAGGTGCTGTTCCCCGGCTTGAATAAGCTTTTTTTTGTATCCGCAACACTGCCAAAGAAGCATTAGTTAAACACATTTCCTTGCTTAATCACTTCAAGGTAAGTACTAAGCATAAGGAATAACTTAAACTTCAACTCAGGAGGCGATGTGTTTAATGACTACCCTCACGAGCCAGGAGCCCTGTAAAACACTTCAGTCTATGGCTGATGAAGATGTAGTTGAACTAGCGAAATGTGGGCGTGAGGTTGCTTTTGAGCACCTAATCAACAAGTATAAGAATTTTGTGAGAGCCAAAGCGCGTTCTTATTTTTTAATAGGTGCGGATCGGGAGGATATCATTCAAGAGGGGATGATCGGCCTTTATAAGGCGATCCGGGATTTTCGGGGAGACAAACTCTCCTCTTTTCGTGCCTTTGCAGAACTCTGCATTACCAGGCAGATTATTACTGCTATCAAGACTGCAACACGACAGAAGCACATACCTCTGAATTCCTATATTTCTCTCAATAAACCGATCTATGATGAAGATTCTGACCGGACACTGCTGGATGTTATTTCTGGAACCAAGGTTAGCGATCCTGAGGAATTGATCATCAGCCAGGAGGAGTTCGACGATATCGAGGATAAGATGCGGGAAATTCTCAGCCCTCTTGAGTGGAAGGTTTTAATGTCCTATTTGGAAGGAAAATCGTACCAGGAAATGGCACTAGAGCTGGACAGGCACGTGAAATCCATAGATAATGCCCTGCAGCGGGTTAAACGTAAATTGGAGCGTTACCTGGAAAAACGAGAGCATTAATAGGCAAAAAAATCTTATTCAAGCGGACTTGATTTTATAATAATTACTTTGTATAATAGTCTCTGTCAAAAGAACCGCCGACGTAGCTCAATTGGTAGAGCGGCTGATTTGTAATCAGCAGGTTTAAGGGTTCGAGTCCCTTCGTCGGCTCCATAAACGAGTTTATGTGGAGAGGTACCCAAGTGGTCAAAGGGAGCAGACTGTAAATCTGCCGGCGCAGCCTTCGAAGGTTCGAATCCTTCCCTCTCCACCATGTATATTCCCGCAATTATGCCCACATAGCTCAGTAGGTAGAGCGTCGCCTTGGTAAGGCGGAGGCCACCGGTTCAAGCCCGGTTGTGGGCTCCAGGAGAAATAAAGCCCCGCAAGTTATTGCGGGTTTTTTTATTTTTAGAAACGGCAGCGAAAACCAAGACTGGTGTCCGATCGTTGCCATTTATTTTTTGTCATCACACATAAATAATCGAAGTAGCCCTCCTCTGCACCATCACTTAATAATGTGAGGAACAATCGAGAATGGGCAGGAGTGTCATAAAGGCATTTTTTTATTGCTCTGGAACTTTCTAAGTAAAAGCTGCTTGTCTTCATGTGTTAGGAGGGTTGAATAGCGAAGTTTTTAGATTTAATAAAATGGATGGTTGTTTGGATTACTTAGTGCTTTTAATTCAGATTGATCAGGGGTAGGATGGTAGAAGCAATACGCCTTGACACAATAACTGTTATAAATTCACCCATTTTTTGCAATAAACGACTCCTTCGTCAGCACAATTGGTAAATGCATCTGCCCCTATATATTCGAAAGATATTCTATTTACGGCGTTACCGCCGATCAAAACTTTAACTTGATCACGCAACCCATGGGAGATCAGGGCATCAACGGTTTTTTTCATGCTTTCCACTGCCAGTGTCAACACCCCGCTCATGGCTACAATCTGCGGCTGGATCTTTTTTGTCTGAACTACAAATTCTTTTGGCGCAACATCTGTTCCCAAATCTATCACCTCAAACCCTTCAGCTTCAAGCATACTGGAAAAAATGTTTTTGCCCAGGTCATGAATATCGCCCTCAACAGTTCCCAATAAAACTGTACCTATTTTTGTATGATTATTTTTTTTCGGTTTGGTAAGAATCATCTTTAATACATTTTTTACGATCTCTCCGGCCATGATAAGGTCAGCAATAAAATAATCACCTTTTTCATAAAGAATACCAACTTTGATCATTCCCAATTGGATCTGCTTCTGCAGGTAAGCCGGGTCCTTGCCTGTCTTCATTCGCTGTTCCACCAGCTTAATAACTTCATCCCCATTTAATTGCTCCACTGCAGCTATTAATTGATCATCCATCTAAGTCATTCCTTTCACAAGACTTTTGTTATTTGTGAAGATAGGATGATGTAGCTACTAAGTTGCAATATTTACCTCTGATAAACAGCTGACCATAACCGATTAATTTGTCCTGTTCACTGAAAATCTTTTGTTCTACCAATAGGATAGACTCTCCGTTATCAAGTTTTAAAAGATTATTAATTTCCGGAGAAACTACTGGCACACTGATCTTGAGTGTTTTCTTTATAGAAAAGAGAGATTGGTGTTTGGCCACCATCTCAGGAAAAGTTGCATAGCGAATCTCTTTTTCAATGATTGGTTTGCCTTTCTCATAGGGGAGATATTTAATATCATAGGCCGCAGGTTCTTTATCGACATAGAGCAGCCATCTTATCTTGACAAAGCTGTCTTTGAGATCTGCTAATTGGTGTGGGAGTTGATCTGTTGGCACCAAACTGACTTCCAACAACTTGTTCTCCCCAGAGTAATTTTCTATGCAGTTCTTTTCACTAAAATAGAGAGTGTAACTGTCTACTTCGGGTTCATTAACAAAATATCCTTTTCCCGGTACAGGGATAATATACCCTTCAGAAGAAAGAATAGATAAGCTTTTGCGAACAGTTGTCCTGCTGGTATTGTATTTTGCAGCTAATTCATGTTCTGAAGGTAAGATATCACCAGGCATGAAGTGTCCCTTTGTTATTTGTTCCTTTAATTGGTTGACTAATTGCATATATAAAGGCAAGCCAGTCATTAGGCAAACCCCTTATCTATAGTATTCATTTACAGTATTTCACTCTTAATGATAACATAGGCCAATATCAATCGCAAAAAGGGTCAACTTAAAGTCCTTCTTTTTGATATCTGATTAATCGTTTTCCTGAGCTTTCAGCAAATCATCACTGATACTTTTCTTCTTTTCCGTTTTAATGGAGAATGCCAGTACCAGACCGATGAGCGAACTGATACCTGCAACGAAAAAAGATACATTCACACCATGGATAAGACCACTTAAACCCTGTTCAGGTAGCATATTGTCTGTCATGACCGTCACCAGCAGGGCTGTACCAACCGCACCTGCAATTTGACGCATTGTGTTATTCATAGCTGTGCCATGTGGTATTAAATGGGTTGGTAATTGATTTAATCCAGCTGTTGTAACCGGCATCAATACCATAGAGACCCCAAACATTCTCAGCGCGTGAGTTACTGCTAAATAGGTGAAAGTTGTCTGAGTGGTTAAATGGGTAAACATAAAAGTGGTTACCGTTAAAATAGACAAACCAGTAATGGCAAGCCACCTGGCCCCGAATCTGTCAAACAATCTGCCTGAAATAGGGTTCATGACACCCATTATCACTGCACCTGGCAGCAGCATCAGACCGGATTCAAATGCCGAAAAACCAAGCATATTCTGCATAAATATCGGTAAAATGACGGCTCCGCCAATCACAGCAATAAATACTAACATACCGAGAATTGTTGTTAGGGTAAACACACTAAATTTAAATACTTTAAATCGAAGTATGGGTTGTTCTAATTTGGACTGTCTTAATATAAACCACACTAGGCTGACCGTCCCAATGAATATAGAGATAATTACTTGCCTACTGCTCCATCCACCGCTACCGGCCGAACTAAATCCATATAAAATACCACCAAACCCAAAAGTAGATAATAGAATAGATAAAATATCTACACTGGTATGTTTTTGTTCTGTCACATTTTTGAGAATGAAATAAGCAACAATCATATCGACAACAACTATTGGTAAAACAACATAGAATAGACTTCTCCATGGGTAGTGTTCTACTATCCAACCTGATAAAGTTGGTCCAATAGCCGGAGCAAAGCCAATGACTAGTCCAAACATACCCATAGCAGTTCCCCGTCTTTCAACTGGAAAGATAAGAAACAAAATGGTTTGAATCAAAGGCATGATAATACCTGCACCAGCTGCTTGGAGAACTCTTCCACCCAGTAACAATATAAAGTTCTGTGAAAAAACACAAATAAACGTACCTAATGCAAACAATCCCAATGCAGTAAGAAACAATCTGCGTGTAGTAAATCGTTCGATTAAAAAGGCAGTAACCGGTATTGTAATACCATTAACAAGCATAAAAATAGACTGCACCCACTGAACCACATTGGAATCCAAGTTAAAATCTCTCATAATATGAGGCAGTGCTGTAGCTAACAGAGTTTGATTAAGAACAGTGGCAAATGCCCCAGAAATTAAGACAATCAGGAGTGGTACTTTTTTAAAGCCTTTTTCCGATAGTAAATCCTGACTATGATCCATTCTGTTCCTTCTTTCCTTGTACAATTAACATAATTTACACCTGTATTTCCTTTATCTTAAATAGCGGCTATATTAAATCTATATTGACCGTTCATCAAAAGCAGATTGTTCTCTTTGGTTGTTATAAAATACTAAACTTGCATCATTTTCAATAATAAGAAGAAAAGAGGCATTCATAATAGCTGAATGTCTCTTAACACACAGGGAAGTTGTAGTTCATATCTATTTTTTGTTTCCAATCTTGCCTTTGCGAAATGCATTAGCATAATTCCTGCAATACTTGTCCCGGCCCAACAGGGCTTCTGTTGCCAGCACTGTAGCCAGCATTTCCCGGTTACAGGGATCCATGATAGCCGAATCCATTCCAGCATATAAAGCCAGGGTTAAAAAGTTCTGGTTTATGACTCTCCTTAATGGCATACCGAATGATATGTTGCTCAAACCGGATGTAATCTTGATCGTGGGATATAAATTTTTGATTATCTTTGCCGTTTCCATAAATTTCAGGAGCGAATTATTGTCTGTAGAAAGAGCGATCACCAGGGGATCGATATGTATTCTATCAGGGGTAATATTGTATTTTGCTGCCTTATCAACCAAATTTTTAGCAATATTTACTCTTGTTTGTACATCTGATGGAATACCGGAATCGTCACAGGTCAGGGCGATTACCTGCCATTCAGTTCCCTGAATCAAAGGAAAAATAATATCACACTTATTTCCTTCTTCAGATACAGAATTAATGATCCCCGGTTTTTTGGCATAATGAAACACTTTTTCAATTGTTCTGGGGTTAGGGCTGTCAATACAAAGAGGTGTATCCACTGCGCTCTGCACGATATCGAGCAGCCATTTTAGTGTTTCAAATTCGATCTCAGGATATGTTCCTGCACAAACATCAATATAGTCTGCACCAGCTTCAGATTGTTTGATGGCCAGATTACAGATAAACTCTTCATCTCGTTGTTCAATTGCCTGTTTGACGGTGGGAATTGTTCCATTGATTTTTTCCCCGATGATGATCATTTGACAATTTTCTCCCTTCCTGAGCTAACAGCATGCCTTCTCTCCACCTGGAGAGAAGGCATGAGCAACACAGTGTAGAAATATTTTAAGGGTATTATGCCCCAGCCAGCGTTTGTACTAAGCCCATTAAGAAAGCCTCTCTTTGTTCCTCGGGCAAAAAGTCTAAGGCGGCTAACATCTCATTCCAGCCTTCAGGATAGGTGAACAGATTATTATCTGCCATTTTTGATTCCCTCCCTTATAAAGTATATTCCCTGACAAAATCATTAACTGCCTTTAGATTCTCAGCCTTACAGTCATTGGGATAGGAAACCAATTTATTCTGGCTGAAAATATATCCCCCATCAGCAGCCAGTTCATCGATGAGATGTTTGGCATAATCGATGTTTTCTTTTACTGTACCGTGATAAAGCAGTTCTACCGGCATACCGCCGGCAAGACAAACCACATCTCCGATCTCTTTTTTGGCTTTAAAGATATCATCCATCTCCAGATGGATCACCACATGTCCCTTCGGCGCCTCTCTGAAGAACTCATAGAAACGGCTGCTTTCCCCTTCGGCAAAGATGTATAGGATCTTATCGTATTTCTCAACGAAATCAAATACTTCTTTCAGATAGGGCCAGTAATATTTTTCAAATTGTTTTACACTCAGGATTGTGTGTCCCAGAAGTGCTGTTACCAAGTCGGGCATACAGGTCATATCGGTTCCAACCTGTGTTGTGGCTTTATAGGCTTCAAAGGCTGGTCCTAAACCAAGTGCATCACAGGTTTCTTTCACTTTGTCCGGACACTTACGTATATCAATGGAGAGACCTTTTATACCGCGTAAGAAATTAAACAGGGTTTCAAATGGCAGCATAGCCATGGTCGTTGTAAGTAGACCCTGAGGTATTCCGTATTTTTCTCTGAACTTTTTGGTAATCATCGTGGTGTATTGGCTAAACTGCAGCATCTCTGCTGCTGCTTTGAGCATTAATTCTTTGTTCAGGTTTGGAAATTTACGGGGGAGCAGTTTAGTCCACATGTATTTATAGTAATTTTCGCGGAGGTCATCATATTCATCTGGTTCCATGTGAGCTACATCTTTAAAATTGATCGCATATGTTTCATCATTAAAAATGTAATCGGTATAACCTGCAGCCTGAGCAATCCTCACCGGATTTCGCATCCCAAGATCCATATACCAGTCGAACTGATATTTCTCATGGAAACCGGAAACCACTTTTTCCATTATGGAATAATCGGTGAGCGCCTCACTGAGCTTATAGCCGGAATCGTAGATCATCCAGGTAATGAAAATGGAGATATTTAAAACACGATCGGTCTTTTTGTGTCTGACAGTATCTTTATACAAACGAATCCGCTCTTGAAATTTTTTTTCGGCATCGGTCATTTTATTTCACCCACCCTTGGCAAATCTTCACACCTTCAGCTGCATTGGTTGTAAACGCATCTGCGCCTACATTCCGGCACACCTCGCTGTTAACAGGGTTGCCGCCTATGATGACCTTTAACTTATCTCTCAGGCCAGCTTCCTCCAGGCTATCAACGGTCTTTTTCATTGCTTGTGTTGCCAGGGTTAATACACCGCTCATGCCAACTATATCAGCTTCTACTTCTTTTACCTTTTCTACAAAAACCTGAGGAGGGGTATCGATTCCGAGATCAAGAACATCAAAACCGGCAGCTTCCGCCAGGCTCTTAAATATATTTTTCCCGATATCGTGTAGATCTCCCTCTACAGTACCTATAACAACCGTTCCAATTTTTTTTGTGCTCTTCCCTTGTATAATCGGCTTAATCCTGTCCATCGCATTGCTTAGTAATTCACCTGCAAAAATCAGGTCTCCGACAAAGTACTCCCCTTTGTCGAAAAACTCTCCAACTACCGCCATGCCCTCTTGACAGGCATTGATAACACTTAAAGCCTCTTCTTCTGTAGGATTGGAGGCTAAAAAGTCACCAATTAGTTTGTCAACCTGCTCATCATCTAATGACCCTATCGCGTCTTTGAGTTTTTGGACATCGACCATTGCAAATCCTCTCCTTTAATAAAAATAAAAAACCGATATGTGACATAACACACCAGTTTTTACGCGGTATTCTCACCCCCTGTAACTCTTATTGGATTGCGTTGCTATATCAACCTGTAACTACATGTTAATACACAACAGTCTTCTTGTCAATACATAATTTTCTTAGAGAACCATTTCAACAGGAAAACGAAAAAGAAGAAAGTTCTGTTCCAAAAAACAAAATCCCACGACTATTTAGCCGTGGGAGTATGTAAAAGTGGCAGGTTTCATTTGTGATTATTGCCTTGTTTCCACCCCAGTCCTGATCAGTAAGCTGATAGCCCACAACCCTGCCAGGCCGATGATGGTGTAGATGACCCTGCTGATGGGCTCGGCACTCCCCCCAAATAAGGCGGCTACCAGATCATATCTGGCCACCCCCACCAGCAGCCAATTAATAGCACCGATGATGACAAGGACTAATGCTGTTTTGTCAAGTGCAGACATATGATGACCTCCTTCTTGTTGGCTTTCTATAAAATAACCGTTATTCAAAAAAATATACATTAAGAGGTCATTTCGCTGGAGGTTTTATACCAGCTTTTCCGGGTTTAAGCAACTTAGCTCTGGGAGCACAAACCGCCCATCTTTTCTGATCAAAACACCATCGAAATATATTTCACCACCACCATATTCCGGTGTTTGTATCAAGACCAGATCCCAGTGCAGTGCCGATCTATTCCCGTTGAAACAGTCATCATAGGCACTGCCTGGTGTAAAATGTATGGAGCCGGCGATCTTTTCATCAAAAAGAGTGTCTTTGATAGGTTTTGTGATATAAGGATTGAGCCCAAAGGAGAACTCCCCTACATATCTGGCACCTTCATCGATATCGAATACCTTATTGATCCTATCGCTGTTATTGGCTTCAGCCCGAACAATTCTTCCCTCTTTAAATTCCAGGGAAATGTTTTCATAGGTAAAGCCCTGGTGCAGGGAAGGCGTGTTATAGGTGATTTTCCCATTCACTGAGTCCCGAACCGGGGCTGTATAGACCTCACCATCGGGGATATTCCGTTTGCCATCGCATTTGACTGCAGGTAGGCCCTTGATGGAAAACTCCAGGTCTGTGCCCGGGCCCTTGATCTTTACTTTGTCAGTTTTATTGATCAATTCTACTAGCGGTTCCATAGCCTGGGACATCTTGCGATAATCCAGGTTGCAGACCTTAAAATAAAAATCTTCAAAGGCTTCAGTGCTCATATTGGCCTGTTGCGCCATAGAGGGGTTAGGATAGCGCAGGACCACCCATTTGGTATGAGGTACCCGGATCTTACCGTGTACCTCATGCCAGTAATATTTTTCATAGAGTTCGATATTTTCTGGGGGCACATCGGAAAGTTCGGCTATGTTGTCTCCTGAACGGATCCCGATATAAGCCTGCATTTCCCTCATCACTGTACCTTCAAATCCCGCTTTCATCTCCATCTGCTCTCTGCTGGCATTCATCAAAATGGCTCGTTCCACAGTGTTGTTTTTGATTATGACAAAGGGAAGCCCGCCAGCTGCATAAACCTCTTTGATCAGTTCTTTAACCAGCTGACTTTCCAGACCTATAGCTTCAATCAGGATTTTTTCTCCCTTTTGCAGTTCACAGGAATAGTTGACCAGGTTCTTTGCCAGTGTGCTTATTCTTGGGTCCTTCACTGTAATTTACCTCCATTAGTAAGATTGCTGCTGCCCTTAACTTTTACCTAATGGGCTGGTCATAATTATAGATCAAGCACAGTATGGAAGGAAATCACACCATTCCATAATAGATTTCATTGGAAAGTGATTGCCACTGTGATAAAATAATCACATGCGGGAGGTAGTTTTGCGATCATCCGCCGCAAGACCCACTTTTTTAAAGGTGTGAGGAAGGCGGTTTTTTTGATGTCAATTCAAGTTGGAAAAGGATTACAGAGGTGAAAAAATGAAAGGTACTGTTGCGGGAGTTTGTATTAGTGAGCAGCGGGGCACAGGAAAGATAAATGTGGGAAAAGGCTATCTGGAAAAGGATAAGGGATTGGTTGGGGATGCCCATGCCGGTACTGAAAGGCAGGTCAGTGTCCTCACATGGGAACTAATGGAAAAGGTTGCCTCTGAAGGGGGTTTTTCTGCTTCTCCAGGAGATTTTGCAGAGAATATCACCATCAAGGGTATAGATATAGACGAAATGGTCATCGGTTCCTATCTGCGGATAGGCAATGCCCAATTGGAGGTTGTGCAGATCGGCAAGGTACTTGATGAAACCCATACCTTTAATTTCCATGGAAGGGTACCGCTGGCTCATGAAGGGCGGTTTTGTCGTGTTGTGTGCAGCGGCTGGGTTTCTATCGGAGACATTGTAGAGTTAATCAAGCCTTCAAAGTAGTGTGCTCATACTGTGAAATGATAAACAGAGTGCCTCAACTGAATGAAAAGTTTATTATGAACCTAATAGGGAAATATTGGACAACAAGGGCGGATTTGAGTTGGCTAAAGCAATTATGTTCCAGGGGACATCTTCTCATGTAGGAAAGAGCATTTTAGCGACAGCTCTCTGTCGAATTTTTTATCAGGACGGCTACCGGGTGGCTCCTTTTAAGGCCCAGAATATGACCCGCAACTCATATCTGACTGAAGAGGGGCTGGAAATGGGGAAGTCCCAGGCGA
>LSQX01336686.1_pt1 | contig 11124 bp, 5 predicted proteins | sample 654561 | NCBI WGS metagenome assembly LSQX01 (sample SAMN04489861, study PRJNA283612) | anaerobic digester metagenome | isolation source: 4 biogas reactors fed with cattle manure at either 37C or 55C with and... | place: Denmark: Kongens Lyngby | collected 2014 | reverse complement strand
CCAGCATAGAATGCAAAAAGCATAACTATGGTAATGGGTGTCATAAACTGTTGTGTGTCTTCTTCGTTGTCAACTGCCGAACCAATGGTGGCAAATATCGATGCAAACATCACAAACCCGCCGATGAAATAGATGAGGAAATAAAAGATAATCTCGAACCAGTTTACAGACATTATAGATGCCAGCGCACCTTCTATGTCCATGCCTGCCATGCCGCCCATTTGGCCACTAGCTGCTGCCATTTCCGATGCTTGCTCGGGGTTGGTCAAGAAGAAAGAGGCTCCTGTAAAGAGCAGGGCCAGCATCACTCCCCAAAAAACTAGCTGTGTGATACCTACCAAGCCTATACCAATGATTTTCCCGATGAGCATATACACAGGTTTCACCGACGAGATCATTACCTCTACAATGCGGCTTCTCTTTTCTTCCATAACGGCCTGCATCACCATGCTACCATATATCATGATAAACATATAGATGAGAATTGTAAAACCACCCCCAACAATAGATGCTACTACGGTAGATGTTTCGGAGATGGTTCCATCGTCGCCCCACCGCATGGTAGAGAGCGATATGTTGTTGTCAGATTCGATAATGTTTTTTACTTGGGCTATCGTCTTACTGTCCACATTGTCTGCATGCGACAGCACTTCTAGCTTCTGCTCCGTAACTTTTTCCGATAGTGTTCTTTCTATCGAGTGCAGCAAGTCCATGGGTGCTTGCTTTTCAGACAATAGGCTCACCGCCTTTGGATTTTTGTTCAGGTCGGCAGTTATTTGCAGAATTGCATACACATCTTTGCCTAGGCGCGATTGCTGATCGGTGGCATCGCCTTGGCCTTGGGCCAATAGTTCGTATTCGTAATATGCCGTGCTTTCGAATTCCGAGGCATATATACCCGATTCGTCAATCACAACAATCTTGCGTACCCCCGAATCTTTTATTGTAGATAGCCAGTAAGGCACAAACACCAATGCCGTGAAAAGAAACGGCATGAAAATAGTGAGCAGAATGAAGGATTTCTTTGTGACGCGTGAAATGTATTCGCGTGCTATTATTATTTTTAGTGCGTTCATATATAGGGTGGTTGTTTTACTTTGTTACGGTTTCAATAAATACTTCGTTCATGGTAGGAAGCTCTTCTTCAAACGATGCTATTTTATACCTGTCTAGCATCAGCTTTATCAGTTGAGACTGGTCCATATCCAATGGCTTGCTAACCCGTATATCGGTAAACTCGTTGTATCTGTCGTTCGAAAGCAGCTCCAAATTCAACCCCTCGTTGTCAAACTCATGCGTAAGCAGTCTGAATTTGTAGATATCTTTCTTGTGCTGATTGCGCAGATCGTACACACTGCCTTGCAGCACTACTTCCGATTTGTCTATAAGTGCTATTTCGTCGCACAATGCTTCTACCGACTCCATGTTGTGGGTCGATAGAATAATGGTTTTGCCTTCAGCTTTTAGTTTCAGCATCTCCTGTTTTATCAACTCAGCGTTCACGGGGTCGAAACCACTAAAGGGTTCGTCAAATATTAATAAATCGGGATTGTGAATAATGGTAGAGATAAACTGCACCTTCTGTTGCATTCCCTTCGATAGCTCTTCTACCTTACGGTTGTACCAACCCATTATTTCGAACTTCTTGAACCACCGTACTATTTCCCTATGTGCATCGTCGCGCGACATACCTTTCAGCCGTGCCAGATACATGGCCTGTTCGCCCACTTTCATTTTCTTGTATAGTCCGCGCTCTTCGGGCAAATATCCTATTTTGTAGATATCTTCTCTCTGTAGCAGACTTCCGTTTAGCAACACCTCGCCACTATCGGGAGCTGTGATGCGGGTAATGATGCGAATGAGGGTGGTTTTGCCTGCACCGTTTGGTCCTAGAAGACCAAATACTGCACCCTCCGGCACACGAATGCTTACTTTGTTTAGTGCCAGATGTTGCGAAAATTGCTTAACCACATCTTTAGTCTCGACATAATGCATATAGAATATTTGTTAGGGGGTTTTATATTAGGAGTAAATAGAAAGGGGGGATACCTTATCAGTCGTTATTCAGAATAATACCTCTTTCTATCTCCTCTCTCCTTTCTAGTATTTTAGTATTACTTGCTCGCCAAGCATTTTGGCCAGCAGTTTCTTAATCTCTTCTAGTTTCTTTTTCTCTTCCAATAGTTTGAGTGTAGTTTCAAAATCATCTTGCTTCTGAGCTTCTTTAATTTTTTTCATCACCACTGATATTTGTTGCATGATGTAAGCATTTTTCAGCTCAGTTGTTACTCTTGGTATTAAAACCTCCAAAGAGTTTTGCTCCAACAATTTCGAGTTCTCATCATCTAGTTCTTCGCCCAGCGCTTTGGCATGAATTTTACTTAGTTGGTATTTGTCGCTTAGCATTTCTGTAGCCAGTTTGCTTATATCTGAGTTGGCATGTGTCATAAAATACTTAGCAGGCATAAAGTCCTCGTTCGCCGATTCTCTATACGCCTCTTCAAATATTTGAGCATAGATAGCGTTGGTCACTTTTATGTTGTCGCGTTCCAAATCGAAATGCACAAACGCTATCACTGTACTTCCTTCCTCCACCAAAACATCTATTTCTTCAGAATGTTTATCTTTCTTATGTTTTTCGAAGCGTTGAAAAATCTTTGTCATCCCATAGCGCACTATGTAGCGCGCAATCTCTCGCTCTATATTGTCAATACGCAATTTTTTGCGCGACATGCCCGCTTGCCTGTCTTTGTTGGCAGGTGCGTCTGCCGATGAGGGCGTGACGTGTTGCGCCTCTCTGTCCGATGGGTTGCTACTCCTTATTTGAGTGGGCCTATTTCTTTGGTCGTATTGCCTCAGTCGTATTTTGTTTACCTCCTGAATCAACAGCTTTTCGTTTATCTCCAACAAGTTGGCACTATCCTTCACATATACCGATCGCTTTATGCCATCGGGGATAAGGGCAATGCTCTGCACAATATTCGTGATAAGTCCGGCACGTTTCACGGGGTCGTTTTTGGTCTCTTCGAGCAGCAATTGAGCTTTAAAGCGAATAAAGTCCACTTCATTCTCTGCAATGTATCTATTGAAACTTTCTGCATTTTGCTTGCGCGCAAACGAATCGGGGTCTTCTCCTTTGGGCAGTAGCACCACTTTCACATTTAGCCCCTCTTCTAGCAGCAAGTCTATTCCTCTCAATGCGGCCGATATTCCTGCAGCATCTCCATCATAGAGCACAGTCATGTTTTGAGTGAAACGGCGTATGAGTCTTATCTGTCCTGTTGTGAGGGCCGTACCCGAAGAAGATACAACATTCTCGATACCTGCCTGATGCATAGACAACACATCGGTGTAGCCCTCTACCATAAAGCAGCGGTCTTCTTTCACAATGGACCTTTTGGCAAAGTATAGGCCGTATAGCTCTCTACTCTTTGAGTATATTTCGCTTTCGGGCGAGTTCACGTATTTGGCTAGCTTGTCTGCTTGGCGCAATATGCGACCTCCAAAAGCAACTACCTTGCCAGATAGTGTATGAACGGGAAAGATAACCCGACCACGAAATCGGTCATACAACGGGCCATTGTTTTCTCCCCCAGCAACCAATCCAGTTTTAATTAATAGATCTTTCTTATATCCCAAGCGCATTGCTTCGCCAGAAAATGCATTGCGCTGTTCCAAGGCGTAGCCCAATTCAAACTTCTTTATGATGTCGTCTCTAAAACCACGTTCTTTAAAATAGGAGAGCCCAATACTTGTACCCTCGGGGTTGCTGTAGAGCAAATTGTGGAAATAGGTGCGTGCATAGTCATTAATAATGAACATGCTTTCGCGCTCGCTCTCCAATACCTTCTCTTCGTCGGTGAGTTCTCTCTCTCTCACTTCAATATTGTATTTCTTTGCAAGATACTTCAGTGCTTCGTAGTACGACAACTGCTCGTGCTTCATAATAAAATGAACAGCAGTGCCACCTTCGCCACAAGAAAAACATTTGCAAATATTCTTTGAGGGAGATACAGAAAAGGATGGTGTGCGATCGTCGTGAAATGGGCACAGACCTACGTAATTCACACCTTTTTTCTTGAGTGTAACAAAGTCGGAGACTACATCTACAATCTGTGCAGTGTCTTGAATACGGTCTATGGTTGCTTTATCAATCATTTTGGGGTTACGAAATTAGCTATTTAAGTTGTAAATAAATTACAAATAGAGAAAATAATCTTATATTTGCGCTAATCTAATCTATTATATAGAGCTAATCAAAAAATAATCAATCATGGATACAATTAACTGGTCAAACTTATCGTTCGGTTACATGAAAACCGATTACAATGTACGCATTCATTACAGTGACGGGCAATGGAGCCAACCCGAACTAGAGACTTCCGAGTTCTTAAACATACATATAGCTGCCACTTGTTTGCATTACGGACAAGAAGCCTTCGAAGGGATGAAAGCTTTTAGAGGGAAGGACAATAAAATTCGTCTGTTTAGAATGCGCGAGAATGCCCTTCGTCTGCAAAACTCCTGCAATGGCATTATGATGGCCGAACTTCCTGTTGAACTATTTGAAGAGTGCATACTCAAGGCCGTAAAAGCAAACGAACGATTTGTTCCTCCTTATGAAAGCGGAGCATCACTCTATATTCGCCCGTTGTTGTTTGGCACTAGTGCACAAGTAGGCGTGAAACCAGCAGATGAATATACATTCTTGGTGTTTGTTACACCCGTTGGCCCTTATTTCAAAGAAGGATTCAAACCTACTCCTATGGCCATTATGCGCGAGTATGATAGAGCTGCACCGCTAGGCACAGGAACTTTCAAAGTGGGTGGTAATTATGCTGCCAGCATGCAGTCGGGTGTGAAAGCTGCCAAGCTGGGTTACTCCGCTGTTGTTTACTTAGATGCCAAAGAGAAGAAATATATCGACGAATGTGGCCCTGCCAACTTCTTCGGAATAAAAGACAATACTTATATCACACCAAAGTCAACTTCTATTCTTCCATCCATTACCAACAAGAGTTTAATCCAGTTAGCCGAAGATATGGGTCTGAAAGTTGAGCGCCGACCAGTACCAGTTGAAGAGTTGGCTACATTTGAAGAAGCAGGTGCTTGCGGTACGGCTGCCGTTATCAGTCCTATCTTAAGAATAGACGACCTAGATGCCAAGAAAACTTACGAGTTTTGCAAAGACGGACAACCAGGTGCTATCTCTAAGAAACTATACGACAAACTGCGTGCAATACAATATGGCGACGAGCCAGATGTGCACGGTTGGGTTACGATTTTAGCGTAAAATCTACCAATTACATACTATTTTTAAAAGCCACCTTTATTAAGGTGGCTTTTTTAGCTCCTTATCATACTAGAACAGATATTCACCTTTGGTGTAAACTTGAGGTTAGTCTATTGTGTTGGCAAAGAATGAACCCGCAGATTCGCTCTAGCGCGTTGATCCATAATTTAATATGTATTTCTCTGTAATAAAAGATCAGCTACTGCCTAGCTCATGTATTTAAAGCAGTTGTTTACTAATATAAAGTCCTTAAATAAAAAAAATCAAAAGCTTCCACTAAATTACAACAGCTTTATCTTTGCCCGTTTCTTATCAATCACTCAGGATAATAGCTTTTATTGCAGACATTATTGAGTGAAATATCGAGAAATGGAACTAAGTAAAACGATGAATAATTTTAGTTAAGAGACAAACTGCAGTTTTTGCACAATATTTTATGTGTTAGTTTATTAGTACATGCAGTACCAATAGACAGATTGTTAAAGTGGAGACAGTTTGCTTGTTCATTTTTTTTTGCTGTATATTTTATGTATTTTTGCACGGTTAAGAAACCACACAAATAAACGACTTGTTCTTGTTCAAGTTCGTAAAAACATTAATCAATTAAAAATTTAGCGACGTTGCTGAATTTAATTAGTTCTTTTTTTATTCCAAACAGATAATTTTTTATTCCAGTGTATGACAAAGCTTTATTTTAAACGATGAGACTATTGTTCTGTTAATTATTATCTATCTGAAGTAATAAAAGACATAGGTGTTTGGTAGCACCACTATTATGAAAATCTAATTTATTTAAAACAATTATTTAAAACAAATGAAAGAATGAAACGACGAAAATCATTAAATTTAATGAAGAGTATCATGTTCACATTATTGTGTGCATTTTCTCTATCTGCTTTTGCTCAGAACATTACTGTAAAAGGTACTATTACTGATGCAAGTGATGTCTCTCTTATTGGAGTTACAGTTCAAGTGCAAGGAACAACTGCTGGAACTGTAACCGATTTTGACGGGAACTACGTATTAAGCAATGTACCTGCAGATGGTATATTAGAAATATCTTACGTAGGTATGCAAAGCCAAACAGTAAATGTAAATGGCCAAACAACTATCAACGTTGTTTTGCGCGAAGACTCCGAATTACTGGACGAGCTTGTGGTAGTGGGTTATGGAACAATGAGAAAATCAGATGTTACTGGCTCTATTTCTGTTACTAAGGGTGAGGATATGATTAAAAATCAATCTTTCAATGCTTTAGATAACTTAAGAGGTAAAGCTGCTGGTGTTAACATTTTCTCCAACTCTGGTCAGCCAGGGGGACCTACCCGGGTAATGATACGTGGTATAGGTACTATTAACTCTTCTTCAAACCCTCTATATGTTGTTGATGGTGTTGTGATGGAAGATTTTCAATTTTTAAATCCAAACGATATTGATAGAATCGAAGTATTAAAAGATGCTTCTTCTGCAGCTATCTATGGTGCACGTGGTGCAAATGGTGTAATTTTAGTTACAACTAAGAGAGGACTACAAGCAGGACAAGAAGGTGTTCAAATTAGCTATCAAGGTTCTATGAGTGTAGCTACCCCTGCAAGTAGCATGAAAACATTGAGTGGACAGCAATGGACAGATGCTTTTATGCAAGGACTTGAGAATGAAAATAAATGGATGAGCTTACAACCCGTTGATAAAGAAATTGATGCAGGCAAAATGACTGCTGATGGAAAATGGGTGCTTGACCGTAAACTATGGTTCAATGACGCAAAGTTCTTTGATGCACAAGGAAACCCAATGTATAACACTGACTGGCAAAAAGAGGCGACTCGCACAGCAGTATCTCACAATCATCAAATAAATATCCAACAAAGTGGTAAAAAATCTTCTGTAGGAGCATTTTTAAATTATACGGATCAAGAAGGTACTATGTTAAACACCTATATGAAACGTTTAAATGCTAAATTGGCATATGATGCTACTCCAGTTGAATGGTTAACTACTTCAGTTAACTTATTGGTAAATCACACTTGGCAACAATATACACCTGAAGATGGTGGTGGTCAAGACGCACGAAGGACAATGATAGAAATGATGCCTTGGATGCCTGTGATGCTTGATGGTAAATATACAACTTCACAAAGTTCTACTCTTTCAGGAGATTTAGGGTTTGAAGGTATGTCAAATCCCGTAATGATTCTTGAAAAACAAAAACGCACTAACAATCGTACTCAAGTTTTTGGTAATGCCGCTGCAACAATCCATTTGACCGACAACTTAGACTTGAAAACCCAATTTGGTGTTGACAAACACTTAAGAACATATAGAGAGTATTCTGCTATAGACTTGGTAAATATCTCTATGCCTAATGGTAGGGCTGAAATAAATCATAGTGATGTTACTTATTGGCAGGAAGAAACTTATCTTACACATAATTTGAATACTGGTAATCATAGATTAACCACTATGGCAGGACTATCGTGGCAAGAGCGAGTTTATAATTACGATAGGTCACGAACAGAAGGGTTCTCAGACGATTTCTTTGAATGGAATAATATGGCGGTAGGTAAAAACCCTAATCCACCTACATCTGAATGGTCAAGATGGGCAATGAATTCATATTTCTTGAGAGCTTCTTATAGCTATGCAGATAAATACATGGCAACCTTAACTGGTCGTGTGGACGGATCTTCAAAGTTTGGTAAAAATAACAAGTATGCATTTTTCCCATCCTTAGGTCTTGGTTGGAACATTTCAAGTGAAGACTTCATGCAAGACATTAGATTCATCAATAATCTGAAACTTCATACAAGTTATGGTATGACTGGTAACTCAGAAATTGGAACATATTCATCTCTTGCAAATGTAAGTTCAGGAACTTTATTGCAAAATGATGGCTACGCTAGTTATGCTTATATTAGCTCGTTGGCTAACCCAAATTTGAAATGGGAAAAAACGGGTCAATTTGATATTGGTATCAATCTAAACACACTTGATTATAGATTAAATTTTGACATCTCTTATTACAATAAATTGACATCTGATTTACTTTTAGCTAGACCCGTTCCTCACAGTACAGGATTCAACTCTGTGATGGACAACATTGGTTCTGTTAGAAATTATGGATTGGATGTGATGATTAACACCGTTAACATCGATAACAAGGATTTCAAATGGACAAGTACAATAAATGCAAACTTCAATAAAAACAGAATTGTAGCTTTAGGTGAAAACAACGAAGATATTGAGCCAGGACCAAATTGGGTGTCTGGTAGTCAAACTATATTGCGCGTTGGAGAATCATTAAGCTCTTTTTATGGATATGAACGTTTAGGAGTATGGACTGAAGATGAGGCTGTAGAAGCGAAAGAGGCACGTTTAGCTGTGGGTCGTGCAAAACGTTCTAAAGATAAAAAAATTCTTGGTAAAGGAATACCTGATTGGACAGGAAGTTTTATCAATGAGTTGAGATATAAAAACTTAGACTTAACTGTTGATTTGCAATTTGTTTATGGAATTGAAGTAATGCAGCAATATTTCCACTCTACTTATGATAGATTTGGACTTACAAGTGGTTTAGAAAACATCTTTACAGATGCTTATGATGGAACAAATCCAGGAACAATGCAACAAGCTGTTTATCTTTCTAACTCAGGTCATGCTGGACAAAACACAGAGTTAGATTCTCAATGGATTGCTGATGGATCTTATTTAAGAGCCAACTTAATTCAATTAGGTTACAACTTATCCAAACAGCAAGTTAAACCACTAGGGATAAATTCTCTAAGAATCTATGCAGGTATTAGCAACGCATTTGTTATTAGCTCAAAAGACTTTTTAGGTTTAGACCCAGAAGGAACTTCACAAGGAGGAAACCAATGGGGACAAAACATGTTCTTCTTCCAATATCCAAAACCAAGAACAGTTACTGTTGGTGTAAATTTAGTTTTTTAAAATTATAAGAATTTTTATTATGAAAAATAATATATTAATAATCATATTAAGTCTTGTGATAGGAACAATCACAAGCTGTTCCGACTTCCTAGATGAAGATCCCAGAAGTTCGTTGACAAATGCTGGCTTTTATAAAACACCAGCTCAGGCAGAAGCAAGCGTGAACATTCTATATAGAGCTGGATTCCCAACAATGTATGGTGCTGGGGGTGCTTATGGAGGTCCTAATGCTATGTTAGGTGGATATGTTTCAGGCTATTTTGATAATGAATATGCAGGACAAGAAGTAGTAGTACAATACAGCAAGGATTTGAGTAGAACTTCTGTAAATATTGCAAATCAAATGGATGGAGTTTGGGATGCTTGTTTTAGTGCTATTAACAGAGCTAATAGCGCTATTAAATATATTCCAACAATTGAAATGTCTGAAGCTCAATCTGCAAAATTAATTGCGGAAGCTAAATTCTTCAGAGCGATCAATTTATTTTATCTTGTAAAGATGTTTGGAGACTTACCTTTGAATCTTGAACCATATGAATCATTAGAAGGTCTTTATCTACCAAGAACTTCAACATCAGAAATATACAAGCAAATAATAGCCGATCTTAAAGAAGCAGTTTCAGCATTACCTGATGTCGCTTTTTATAGCAATAGCGGTCGCATTACTAAAAGTGCGGCAAACACTGCTTTAGCAGATGTATATTTACAAGTGAGCGGATTTCCAGTTCAAGAAAATCATTATGCAGATGCAGCAGCAGCAGCCAAAGCTGTAATTTCTTCAGGTAAACATAGTTTGACTCAAAACGTAAACACAACAGACCAATCTGCTTATAACATCTTAAGACAAACAGATGGTTTAGATGAAGCTATTTATGCTTATGAGTTTAACAATACTGTTTCACCAAGTGGTTGGTGGCCAACCTATTCTTTTCCAAACTCAGCAGCTGGATGGGGTCTTTTCAAATATGCTATAACTAATCTTAGCTATGGGGCATCCAACGGGCTTTTCAATATGTATGATCCAGCTAATGATATACGAGGTCAAGAAAAGCAATTTTTCTTTACAGAATATAAAAGGCCAGATAATGGAAAATTAGAAGAATTAGGGGTAATTGGAAATTGGTATTATTTCGATGAGGTAGCTATGTTGGAAACTGGTAGAGGAACGAAAGACTTCAACATCTATCGCTACTCACAAGTTCTTTTAATTGCTGCCGAAGCAATTGCGCAAAGCACAGGCGTAAATTCTGAAGCCGCAGGTTATTTGGCTCAAGTTAAAGCACGTGCATCTCTTACAGGAAAAACAGTCGCTGAATTTGAAACCGAATTAACGTCATTAAATAAAGATGATTTCATTAAAGAGGTATGGGCAGAAAAAATAAAAGAACTTCCTCTTGAATTTAAACTATGGGACGATATCATTAGAACACGTCAATATCCACAGTTTAGTGCAGGTGACAAAGGCTCTGTTTCTTTTGTAAATGTGATAGGTGCTTCAAACAATTGGGGTAAATCATTCACAGAAAAAGATTTATTATGGCCACTTTCGGCCAATGAGTTACAACGTAACCCTGAGTTAACTCAGAATCCAGGTTACGGAGCAAACTAAACACTTGCTATATGCTAATAAAAAATGTCCCGAATTTATTTCGGGACATTTTTTTTATGTAATTATCTGGCGATAATACAACAACCAATAGTTTTTATTATCTTCGACTTTTATTTCTATGTCGTACACACGTTGCGACCAAAAAACTTTCCAATGATAATGAAACCACACTACATCTACAATATTCTTTTCCTATCCATTCTCTTTGCTGCATGTACAGGCAATACTAATAAGAATGCCAACCTGAGCAATCACCTAAACATAGGGGTAATGT
>LSQX01161515.1_pt1 | contig 11124 bp, 11 predicted proteins | sample 654561 | NCBI WGS metagenome assembly LSQX01 (sample SAMN04489861, study PRJNA283612) | anaerobic digester metagenome | isolation source: 4 biogas reactors fed with cattle manure at either 37C or 55C with and... | place: Denmark: Kongens Lyngby | collected 2014 | reverse complement strand
CCTCATGGCAGTAAACGCAGAGATTTTCCCAGTTGCTGCCGTCGGGGGGATTGTAATGATGATTGCCGTCTTTATGATGGACGGTCAGAAGTTGACGATTTGAGACGGAAAACTCCCTTCCACAGCGGGCGCAAACCAGTCCGTGCATGGCCAGAGACTTTTCCCGGTAATCCTCGCCGCCGGGCGCCGACGCGGCGTTTTTTATTCCCCGCACGACCTCTTCCACCGAGTGTTGGCCACCGAGGGCCTGTTTTTTAGAAACGGCAACGCGACTCCACTTTCCGGAAAAAGTCACTTTGGCCATCTGGCGCTAGCTCCTGAGTCTTCTGGCAAATACGTTTACAAAGGCCCTGACTCCTTTCAGAACCGGCATCAGTTGCGATATTTTCCCGTAAAGAGGCGTCCTCATGGGAAGCCCGGCCACCCACTCCAGGCCCCGCACTGTCCCATCCACCATGCCATGAAAACGACCTGCGGTATCGGCATATTGCTGAACCTGATGGCGAATGGCGTTCGTTGAGGTATTTATATCAACCGTTATTTCTTCTACGTTTTTCAAAATAGAGGGCAGGTTCTGATTGATAAGCTGTAAAGTAGTCTGAGCCTCTGAAGCAAGCCTGCGCAGTTTGAGCAAAACGGGAATACAAAAAAGTACCAAAAGCAACACGGCGCCGGCGATTATCACCCACGCAATTTCGGGATAAGACATGAGCACCTCCTGGAAGGGTTAATCGGCATGAAACAATTTTTCAGCCGGCCGCAGCGGCCTCACGCCTCGTTTTTGTTTTTTTCCTCGCGATAGGCTTCTCTGCCGGCATCGATCGCGCTCATCAGGCGGCTTTTATTCTCTGAGAGTTTTTCGGCCACATCCGCTATTTTCTCCACCGCTTTCTCCTCGGCCTGCATCAGCTTGTCTATGGCTCCCTCGTAGGCCCGCCTGCCTTTACCATCTTCTTTTTCAAATTCTTCGCCTACCTTTGCTAAAAGTTCGTCAGCTTTGCGGGCAATATCATCGCGTGTCTCCCGGCCGCTTTTCGGAGCAAATAAAATCCCTAAACCCGCACCGATAAGACCCCCTACTACCAACGCTTTGACCAGATCCCAGTCTTTTTCCGCCATAAAACACCTCCCCCGGTTATTTGATTTATTATTTACACTTAACCGCGTCATGTCAAGGCTCAATAAAAAAACCGGGCCGCCTCATAAACAGAGGCAACCCGATTCACAATCCAGCAATTGATTATCTGACTATTCTGCCTGATCAGCAGGGGCTGCGGGAGCTTCTTCGGCTTCCGGGGCTGCAGGAGCTTCATCAGTAGCTGCCGGCTCTTCCGGAGCCGCAGGGGCTTCAACGGCGGGAGCTGCCGGTTCTTCAGCTTTTTTGCAGCCTACCGCCGCGATGGACAAAGAAGCCAATAAAAGCATGCTGATAAAAATGGCCAATACCTTCTTCATGAGACATTCCTCCTTTCGATTATTTCGGTGTATGAAGGCACCGTTTTGTCCGTGACTCTACCCTTTTTTTTTACCTTGTCAAGAGGTATTTAACAATATATAGGTAACCGAAACAAAAAGCAAAGGATGGAGCAATGATTCTTGGCATTGATGTGGGCGGAACACACACAGACGCGGTTTTGGTTCAGAATTTTCAGCTGATTAAAAAGTCTAAAGTGCTCACTAATCAGGCAGGGATCGTGTCTTCACTTATCGAAGCATCCGAAAAGCTGACCTCCGGCGCTGACGCCTGCAATATTCAGAGAATCGTCATCAGCACCACCTTGTCCACCAACGCGATCGTGCAAAATAAAACTAACCGTGTCGCTATGGTGCTGCTTACCGGTCCGGGACTGGCCCCCGCCGCCCTGAACATGGATAAAGACACTTATTTTATTCGGGGCTACGTTAACCATCGCGGCATCCCGGCACAAAATGTTGATGAGCGCGAGATAGAAGAAATCGGCACGGAAATAGCCGCAAAAAATATCCGGCATGCAGGAGTCGTCGGCAAATTTTCAAGCCGCAACCCGCAGCAGGAGCTCGACACGGCAAAAATCCTTGAAAGTCCGTCGCGCCATATTTCTATAGGCCACAAGCTGTCCGGGCAGTTGAATTTTCCGCGCCGCATTGCCACAACCTATCTGAACGCGGCGATCCACGATATATATGCGGATTTTGTCGAGGATGTCCGCAAGTTCGCAGCCCGGATCGGTCCGGAAATTCCGGTCTATGTTCTGAAAGCCGACGGGGGTACCATTTTGCTTGACCAGTCGGTACATTCTCCCGTGCAGACTATCCATTCCGGTCCGGCGGCGGGCATCATGGGTATTTTGGCAACCACGGATATGACACAAGACTCTGTCGCCCTGGACATCGGCGGCACCACGACGGACATTTCCGTTTTTGCCGACGGCGTACCGTTGCTGGAGCCTTCCGGCGTAACGATCAACGGCCGCAAAACGCTGATCCGCGGCCTGTACACTAAATCAATAGGCGTCGGGGGCGACAGTGTTGTGGAGGTCGCAAAGGACGGACTGACCATCGGGCCAAAGCGCGAAGGCCCCGCCGCCGCGTTCGGCGGCCGGACGGCCACGCCGACGGACGCCATGATCGTGCACGGCGTCGCACACATAGGCGACATGCAAAAAGCCCGCGACGCAATTGAAAAAATCGCCGTAAAACTTGCAATGAGCGTGGAGGACGCGGCGCGAGTCATCGTGGAAAAAACCGCCTCTCTGATTGCGGATCAGATCCGGATGACCATCGCCGAAGTCAATAACAAACCGGTGTATACTATCCACGAGCTGCTGGAAGGAAAGATCGTCGAGCCTAAAATGCTGTATGTCGCGGGAGGCCCGGCGGCCCTGGCCCCGTTCATTGCCAAAAACCTGGGCTGCCCTCACTCGATCCCGCGTCATTTTGAGGTGTCCAACGCCCTGGGCGTGGCGCTGGCCAGAACAACCGCGGAAGTAACGATTTTGGCGGATACGGAAAAAGGCGAGCTTGTCATCAGTGAAGAAGGTTTAATCCGGAACATCCCGCGTCACTTCTCTCTTTCAGACGCAATAGATACAGGCAAAGCCGTACTCAGAGAAAAAGCTGTTGCCATGGGGGCAAGGCCGGAAGACCTCGCGATTGAAGTAACGGAATCACAGGAGTTCAATATGATCCGTGATTTTTGCACAACAGGAAAAAACATACGCGTAAAAGTCCAGATAAAACCTGGACTGATTGCCTCCGGCGCTGAAAGGTAAAAATAATGTCCGATAAAACAAAAAAAACCGGCCTGATCTTCTTCCCGGCGTTCGACTGGGCCATCTCCCCCAATCACCCGGAACGTGAAGAAAGGCTTTTGTACACACAGGATCAGGTTTTCGAAGAAGGCCTGCTGGATTTCCCCAACATCGTGGAATACAAACCGGGCATCGCCACTTACGCGGATGTCAACCGCTGCCATATCTGTGTTCCGGATGCACAAAACCTGACGACCAGCTCTCACCTCATCTCCGCGGGCGGAGCGATCACGGCGGCGCAAAAAGTGCTGACCGGCGAGGTGCAAAACGCTTTCGCCCTGGTGAGGCCGCCCGGGCATCACTCCATGCTGGTTGCCCACGGCGCCCGCGGCTTTTGCAACATCAATATCGAAGCGGTAATGGTTGAATATATCCGCCACACCTTCGGCGTCAGACGGATCGCCATCGTCGATACAGACTGCCATCACGGAGACGGCACACAGGATATTTACTGGAACGACCCTGATGTGCTTTGCATTTCCATGCATCAGGACGGACGGACCCTTTACCCCGGAACGGGCTACATCGAGGATTTCGGCGGCCCCAACGCGCTGGGCGCAACAATCAACATCCCCCTGCCCCCGCACACATCGGATGAAGGATTCCTGTTTGCTCTGGACAATGTCATTCTTCCAATCCTCGATGAATTCAAGCCGGAAATCATCATCAACTCGGCGGGTCAGGACAATCATTACAGCGACCCGATCACCAACATGAACTTCAGCGCCCGGGGCTACGCTCTGTTGAATGAGAAGCTCGCACCGGACATTGCCGTTCTGGAGGGGGGCTACTCCATCGAAAAAGCGCTGCCCTACGTGAATGTAGGCATCATTCTGGCCATGGCCGGACTCGACTACTCCCATGTGCGCGAGCCTGATTACGACGAGCGGCGCATCCGCCAGTCACCGGAGGTGACCAGGCTGATTGAACAGGAAGTGAAAAATGTGATGACCCTGTGGAAGAAAAAGAAAAATCTCAAAAAACAGATTACCGGTTCCGCCGCCTACGTCCGCCGCGAAAAGAATATCTACTACGACACGGATGAGATTGTGGAAAAACAGATCGAGACCGTCCGCGTGTGCGACGACTGCGGCGGACTGGTCACCATTGAATCGGCGGCCGATACAGGTAAAAGGATTTTCGCGGTGATTCTGCCCAATGGCTGTTGTCCGGAATGCCGGAAAAACGGCGAGACATTTTTCGACCGGGTCAACGGCGCGCAATATCATCACGTTTATTTTCAGGACAGGCAAAAAGATATTTTTATAGTCAAATAGAATCTGACGCAAATCATCTTTCAAAAAACTGTTGAAAGCTTAGACGCGGTCACATGCAGGCATCGGTATTCAAAACTCTGTCGGTAGTCATACCGGTTTATAATGAGCAGGAGTATCTGGAGGAAATTGTCCGCAAGGTTGTCCGCCAGCCCCTGCCGGGTAGCCTGGAGCGTGAGATTATCATTGTAAACGACGCCTCGACAGACACGTCATGGCCCCTGATACAGACGCTGCCCGCCAAATACCCCGCAGCAAACTTCAGGCTGATCAACAAAACGGTGAATGAGGGCAAGGGAGCGGCGGTAAGAGACGGCTTCGCCAAGGTGACGGGTGATATCGTACTCATACAGGATGCCGATCTTGAATATGACCCGGCTGATTATCCGAAGCTGCTGAGGCCTGTCCTGGATGGCAAGGCTGATGTGGTGTACGGCAGTCGCTTCATCGGCGAGCCTCACCGTGTCATGTATTACTGGCATCAACTGGCCAACAACATACTCACCACTTTATCCAACATGCTGACCGATCTCAACCTGACAGATATGGAAGTGTGCTACAAGGTTCTCACACGCGACGTTGCCGACCGTTTGAAAATTAAAAGCAGGCGTTTCGGCGTGGAACCGGAAATCACGGCTAAAATCGCCCGGATGAAATTAAACGGGAAACGTGTGCGGATATACGAAACCGGCATTTCCTACGACGGCCGGACTTACGAGGAGGGGAAAAAAATCGGCTGGAAGGACGCGGTATCCGCCATCGCCCAGATCATCCGTTTCCGTTTCATGGACTGATCAGCAATACCTGCACCGATCTTCTCACATTGAATTGAAACGACAATATGACAACCCGCTATAAAATCATTCTGACAATCTGTCTGATTGCCTGTGTCGCCCCCGTGCTTGCAGTGGAGATGCCCATCGCCATGGATTTCCCCAATCACCTGGCCCGCCTCTGGATTCTGGCCGGCGGGCATCTGTCAGGCCCCCTGGCTTATGTTTATCAGGCGGACTGGACCAACGCTTCCACCAATATTGCCGTGGACGCTCTGGCCGCACTCCTGACTCACCTGCTGCCACTGAACATCGTTACAAAAATCCTGCTGATCCTTTTGTTTGCCGGCCCCCCGGCAATGGCCGCTGTCTTGCACCGGTTCGTGTTTAAATCATGGCACGCCTGGCAGGTATCCTTTTTCATACTGACCTGGACAACTACATCCGTGGCCGGTTTTATGAGCTTTCAGATCGGCATTGCCGCGGCGCTTGCGGCCGCCGTGATTGATTTGCGCCTGCCGGCATCCGCGCCTGTCATGTTTTTGAGGCGCATACTGACAGGAATACTGCTGATGCTCATTCATCCTTTTGCCCTGGCTTTTTTTATAATTCTCGCCTGGGGCCTCGAGATCGGCGAAGAAGGATTCTTGCCCTTCCGGAAAGACCGCCTGCTGCAGATGACCAAATCCACACTCATGCTCGCCGTGGCAGGGGCAATTCCTGTTTTAATCCTCTTTGCGGCAAGCCCCAGCCCGCCCGGAGCTCACGCTTCAACCGGCCCGTTCATCCAGTGGATTATTTCCGCCAAAGACATTTTCAAATCCATCATGTCGCCTTTTATCACCTACCACCGCGGGTTTGATTACATTTTAACCTTTCCCCTTTTGGCCGTATTGCTGTGGTCGGCTCTGTTCGGAAAAATCAGGGTTCATTTCGGCCTGGCCGCTGCCGCGGGAGTTCTGTTGCTGCTTTCGGTTATCGCTCCTTCGTCCGTCGGCGACGCCTTCTGGCTTCAACGCCGCTTCCCCCTGATGGCGTTTTTGACGCTGATGGCGGCCGTCAGACCCGAGCTGGGATGGAAACGGCGCCGTGAATTGGCGATGGCCGCAATATTGCTGACAGCCCTGTGCCTTAGGGCCTTATGGATAACCGGCGTGTGGTGGGAAAGGCAAAAAGACATCCTTTCTTTGTACGAGGCGACACAAAATATTCCCGCCGGCTCATCCGTCCTGCCGGTTTTGCAATTAGCGGAAAACCAGAGAAAGACTCCTGTCGGACGGTTCGTGGTCGGCGCCCCTCATACAAAGCACGAACCTGCCTGCCGTCATCTGCCTTCTTTGCTGGTAATGAAAAGGCAGATATTTATTCCAACCCTGTTTGCCGTTAGCGGCCAGCACGCCTTAAAGGTGCTTCCCCCCTGGAAGGAAATCTCGGTCAGTGCGTCTTCCGTGCCCTGTACGTTTCAATTATCAGCCCCCGATGAGTCCACCTTGCAGGCAGACCCCTATCTGCGTCACTGGCGTTTGCGGTTTGATTATGTGCTGATCTTCAATGCAGATTTAAAGGGCCACCCCAAATTCTCAACTGCTCCGGAAGGCCTCATGCTGGAAAAAGACGCAGGCTACGCGAAGCTGTATCGTGTCATGAAACCGCCTGATAAACAAAAAAAGCGGCTAAATCCTTTCTGATGCTTTTTCCGTGAAATCAGGAATAATGACATGGTTCCCGCCGTCGGGAGCACCAGACGCTTCAAACAGAGCCGGCACGGCTGTCATGCGCCGTTACTACGTGCGAAGTGAGCCAGCATTTCAGGCAAAATAAGTTCGATAACTTGCGGCGGCAGGTCATGCCCCATGCCATCGATCACGACCAGACGCGCGCCGGGAATGCGCCGCGCCGTGTCTTCGCCGCACGGCAGGGGAATGAGAGGATCGTGACGACCGTGGATAATCAGTGCCGGCGTGGTAATACGCGAAAGCTCCCCGGCTCTTTGTGCGTCTCCGCCGATGGCCAGTAGCTGGCGCTGCACGCCGGACAGGTCCAAAGATCGCTCGATCGCCGCCTTGAGGCGCTGGCGTATTTCAGTCTCGGGAGTCGGATAGGCCGGGCTGCCGATCATGCGCAGCAGTCGCGCGTTGTATTCCAGAAGCGCCGCGGCATCCCCGGAGCGCGGCCGCTTCATCATCGCCCGCGCTATATCAGCCCTTGCCTGCGGGAGATTGCGCGCGCCGCTGGAGCTCATGATACTCGTCAGGCTCAGCAGGCGCTCCGGCGCGGCAAGCGCCATGCGCTGTGCGATCATTCCGCCCATACTGACGCCCACGACATGTGCTTTGGCCACGCCCAGCGCATCGAGCACACCCAGCGCATCTTGTGCCATATCTTTCAACGTATAGGGCAGCCTCACCTTCATCCCCAGGCGCCACTTGATAATGCTCATAATCAGGTTAGGCGTCTTCAAATTATCAAATTTCCGGGAAAGGCCGATATCCCGGTTATCGTGACGGATGACACGGTATCGGGCCTCAGCCAGTGCCTGCACCAGTTCTTCAGGCCAGGCGGTAAGCTGCATGCCCAACCCCATAATCAGCATTACCGCCGGCCCCTGCCCGCCTGTCTCCTCGACTTCAATATTAATGCCGTTTGCCTTTACCTGCACGATTTAGATACTCCTTTCATGAAAATTATTATTTATTTTCCCGCCTGCATGGGACATATCCACCAACCTGTGCCCCTCTGACCTTCCAACAAGCCCAATCCTTCAACTGCTGCCTGTGTTTCTTTCACTGTTCACCCTCCGGCTTGTGCAGCCAGGTCACGGTCACGATGGATAAAAGAATCAACATGCCGCCTGCGCCGATACGCCACGTCAGCGATTCGCCGAAAACAAGCATTCCCAGTACGACCGCATACAGCACGCGCGAGGTGGAAACCAATCCCCCGGCCCGTGCCGTGATATAGCGGTAGCCGTATGTGATGCATATCTGCCCCCCGACGCCGGCTGCAGCCGAAGCCCCCAGCAAAAACCATTGATGCCCTTCGGGCATGACAAAAACCGGTAGCATCACCAGGCCGTTCACCACTGTTCCGATGGACATCAGGTAAAAAAGAATAACAGGCGTCGAGTCGCTCTTTCTGGCCATATTGAGCGTGATCACGGCGAAGGCCGCAACAATTCCGGACAGCAGACCGAACATATCTCCTTTGTTCACGGAGTTGAAGTCTGGGTCGATCACCAACCAGATGCCGGCCAGCGCGCACACCAAAATCAGATACAAAAAAGGCGACGACTTCTCCGAGCGGAAAAACAAAGGAGAAAAAAGGAAGATGAAAAAGGGATAAGTCATGTTGAGCATGTGGGTGTTGGTGATGGTCGTATATTGTGAGGCCAGAAAAAATAAAATGACGGCCACGGTATTGAGCACACCGCGCCAGATCAGCAGCGAGAGTCTGTTGGGAATCAGGGAAATGGAATTTTTATAAATGATACCCGAAAAAACAATCAGCCCCAGGAAAAAACGCGCAAACGTAACTTCGATAGCGGAAATGGACGAAGTGTTGGTCAACATCTTGGAAAATACGGTCGACACGGTAAAACATAATTCCGAAAGGAGCAGGAAGACAATTCCTTTGTGCAGATGGGTATAATTCAGCATGGGCGGACTATAAAAGAGTCTCATTCCTCTGTCAACAGGGTTTCATCATGGAAAACACCAACCGATCACACCTGATATCATATCCGGGATTGCGGCCCTTTATATATTGTGTTAATCACCTCTGCGTTTGCAGAAAAACCGCATGGACCGACGTATGGAAAGCATAAATGAGGCTCAAAAAGAACTGCTGGAACTGGTCGCCCTGCTCAGGAAACTGCGCGCGCCCGGCGGCTGCCCCTGGGATCGTAAACAGACACCCCGGGACATCGGCCGGTATCTTCTGGATGAGGCCTACGAGGTGTGTGACGCGCTGGCCGGCACAGACGCCCTCCATGTGCGCGAAGAGCTGGGAGACCTGCTCTTCCAGATATTGTTCATTGCCGAAATTGCGTCCGAAGCCGGGCAATATACGCTTGCCGACGTGCTCAGGGAAATCAAAGAAAAAATGATCCGCCGCCACCCGCATGTTTTCGGCGATGTCCGGGTCGGCTCGGCAGGCGAGGTAAAAGACCTCTGGCAGGAAATAAAAAAGAGGGAGCGTGCGGATAAAGGACGCGACGAAAATCCCTTTGTCAACATTCCGCGGGCGCTGCCCGCGCTGAAAAGGGCACAGAAAATTACGGCCGCCGCGTCAGTCCTGGGATTTGACTGGCCCGACGCGGAAAGTGTCCGGCTGAAGTTGAAAGAGGAGCTAGGCGAGCTCGACCGGGCGCTAAAAGACGCAAACGCGCGAAAAATCGAGGAGGAAACAGGCGACATACTGTTCACCCTCGTCAATCTGAGCCGCTTCATGAATGTGGACGCGGAAGACGCGCTTACCGGCTGTGTCGAAAAATTTCTGCGGCGCTTCTCCTACATCGCCTCAGAGCTCCAGGCCCGCGGCCGGACACCGCACCAGTCATCACTTGCGGAAATGGACGCTCTGTGGGACGAAGCCAAGGAAAAGGGGATATAAGGCGGATGGATTATTTTCTTTGTGTCATCGGCATGGTTTTTATCATCGAGGGTCTGCCTTACCTGGTTTTTCCGGAGAAGCTCAAAACCTACCTGGCCAAAATTACGGCCATGCCCGAATCGACTTTGAGGATCATGGGCATTTGCGCCGTCGCCGTCGGACTGATCCTGCTTTATTTCGGCCGACGTTGAGCAATTTAATTGACAGCCTGAAACTGTTCTGATTAAGGACTTCAAATCTAACGTTTTCCCGGCAGGATATGGAGCTGAAGGATTTTTCATATTTTCTCCCCGAGGAGCTCATCGCGCAGCATCCGCGCCCCGAGCGCGACGCCTCGCGCATGATGGTGCTTGACCGCCGGGGCCAAACCATCGGGGACAACCGCTTTTTGTCTCTTCCCGACTATCTGCAAAAAGGCGATGTTCTGGTAATCAACGACTCGCGCGTCATTCCGGCTAAAATTTACGGCAGAAAACCGACTGGTGCGATCATCGAGATACTGCTTTTGAGCAGAAGGGAAAATAACGGGCAGACACAGTCATGGGAGGTGATGGCCCGTCCGGCAAAAAGAATCAGTAAAAATGACGGAATCGACCTCGGACACGGCTGCCGCGCCCGGGTGACGGCGCGCCTGTCGGACAAAAAATGGCTGATGGCTTTCGAGGCGGACGGAGGCTTCGAAAGCTACCTGGAACGCTTCGGACGCGCGCCCCTGCCCCCTTATATCAAGCGCAAAAAAAGCGCCGACCCGGATCAGGCCTGCGACCGGGAGCGTTATCAGACTGTTTACGCGAAAACAGACGGCTCGATTGCCGCCCCCACCGCCGGCCTGCACTTCTCCGTCCCCATCCTCGACGCTCTTTGCGACGCGGGCGTGGAAACAGTGTCCGTCACTCTGCATGTGGGCATCGGCACTTTCATGCCGATAGAAACTCAAACAGTCGAAGATCACGTCATGGAGACAGAGCACTACGAAATCGGCGAAGAGGCGGCCACAAAGATAAACCGGGCGCGGCGCGTCATTGCCGTCGGCACAACCGCCACCCGGGCGCTGGAAAGCGCGGCGGATGATCGGGGCACCATCCGCCCGCAGGCGGGGGAAACAAAATTATTCATATATCCGGGCTACAAATTTAAAAGGGTCGATGCCCTGATCACCAACTTTCACCTGCCTCG
>LSQX01358241.1_pt1 | contig 11125 bp, 7 predicted proteins | sample 654561 | NCBI WGS metagenome assembly LSQX01 (sample SAMN04489861, study PRJNA283612) | anaerobic digester metagenome | isolation source: 4 biogas reactors fed with cattle manure at either 37C or 55C with and... | place: Denmark: Kongens Lyngby | collected 2014 | reverse complement strand
GTTTGGAGCGAAATATCAGGTTTATCCGTTAAATGGTGATATGAATGTCAGGTTTATCCGTTAAATGGTGATATGAATCAAATGATTTTGTCGGCGGGCTCCCTTATCTCACTCTATCAACTTTTCTTCTGATAACCAGAATCACTCCCGCTAAGATAAAGCCCAAGACTGCAAATATATTGACGGCTGAAGTTTCACCGGTTGTCGGCACGTCTATCGTTTCGCTAGCCGATTTATACGTGGCCGTATAACCATAGCAACTGTATGTTGTATCGTCCAACACCGTATCATTTGACGGCAATGCCGGGCTCCATTTATCAAACACGTAGTCACTACTTGTGGGTGTGACCGTTGGTATGGCTAAACCGCTGGCTAGAGCCTCACCCCAGGTTGTTCCGATTAAAACATCAAAGCCTATGGTCGTTCCTGTGTCGAATGTAGGATTGTACTGCAACCAGCCTTCATTCGTAGGAGAAAAGTATATTCTGACATAGTTGTCGTCAATGGGGCTGTCAATATCATCTCCAACCGGAATGACCTTTTCCTGTCCTGACGGGGCTGTATCATTCCCCTCCCCTTCGCCATCTCCATTGTTGTCCGGGTTCTCCGGATCCTCCGAATCTCCCGGATCTTCCGCAGGGAATTTATAAGTGTCGATAAAGCCCATTTTCAAGGAATTGACGGTTATGCCGTCTTCAACCCAATACACCGGTCTCAGTCCATTTACGTTAATCTGAGCAATGGGAAATCCTTCATTGTTCTTTGACGGATCGAGTTCTTGCGGTGGATTATAGTACGTTATATCGACGTTTACACTTGCATTTAATTTAATTTTTGCAAGGGTATTTTCCCTTCCGTTGTCCACTTGAGCCCAAAGCTCATCCGTTAAATCGTCATAGTTCAAGCCCATGACCATACCCATTTTTGTATCGATTTGAGTAACGAGGACGGCATTTTCATCTTCACTTAAGGCAAACACATAAATGAATCCGTCGTCTTCCAGACCGACAAAGAAAAGTCCGTCGTTGACAGAGGAGTAATCCGAAGACTTGTAAGGAGCTCCTGTATTCGTATCGAATAATTTTCCCTCTAAGACTGAATTGGGTATCCACTCTACCGCCTCGATACCTTGATTGGATTGCACTTGATAGTACACCACTCCCCTCGCCTGTCTTGCCTGATCGATATGTCCAGTGATGTTCCACTCTCTCATGGCGACGAGCTCTCTCGTATTCTCATTGGGGTTCACCTGCAAAATCATATTCAGATTTGTTCCCTTGGCGGCATTATCTCTTTCAGACGCGATGTAGACCATTCCCTCTTTGTCGAGGGTGATACCTTCGGCATCCGGGCCGGGCGCGCTAACGCCTTTATCTTTTTTAAATTTGACGATTTTGCCGTTTTCAAAACCTTCTGCAAAGTCGGGAATTCCCGCTTCATTCAAGGTTAACTTCCAGATGGTTCCGGTTCCGTTGTCAACAAGCCATAGAGCTCCATCGTGATAATCAAGACCGGAAGAATCTTCCTTAAACATCTGCGTTTTGTCTATAAACGTAATGCCTTCGGGACCCGGCCACTTTACGGTATCCAGTTCAATGACTTCCGGAGGCGAGGCTTCAGCATCTTTATTTTCACTGCCCTTTGTCAAAGGAACATCCTTAAAGGCACCCTCGCCATTCGGTATTCTGGATAAGCCGAATTTGGCATGACTTGTCCACGTGTGTTCATCGATTAAATGATCGCCCGGATCATACAGTTCTACTTTGTCAGAACTTCCCAGCCCGAAGTCAAAGTGTTTTACTTCATCTTGCAGATCACCTTCAAAGACGAAATATCCTTTCGCGGGCAAGATCGTTTTTTGCGGCAGTTTTACGGAAAAATGATCCAGCGAATCGTCCTTGATATACCAGCCTGCAATATCAATATCGTTGTCGGAAGTATTGTAAATTTCAACCCAGTCATTATCAGAACCATTGGATTCAATTTCATTAATAACGATGGCTTCACTTATAACCTTGTTGAGTTCACCCTTGGAATTAGGATAATCCCTAAACTCACCCGTGCCATCCGGCACCCTGGACCATGTCCCTTTCGGATGGTCTGTCCAAGAGTATTCATCTGCTATGTGTCCATCGGGATTTCTCAAGGTCACCAAGTCTTTCTTGCCCAAGCCAAAGGAGAAATGGCTGCCGGTATCAAATACATACACTTGGCCGGGTTCAATCTTTGTCCCGGCTGCCGCCGGAGTATATTCTGCAGCGTGACCTGCAGGATCATTATCCATAACGTACCAGCCGGATATATCGACTTGCTGGTCTCCAATATTGATGATCTCGACATAGTCCTCAAAAACATCATGCTTTGTTTCAATCTCATTGATTCTTAGGGTCGTCTCAATATATTCATCCCCTGCGGGTTCTTGAGATTCTTCGTTTATCCGGTTGGTCACCCCTTTAGTAGATAAAGTATCAACAAAGTTCCCCGTCCCGTCAGGATATCTTCCCAACGTATCGGAAGCGTGCTCAGTATAAGCTATGGAGTCTACAAGATTTTTGTTTTTGTCGTATAGGTTAACGGCATCTTTATCACCTAGGCCAAAATCATAAGGCAAGGTATCTACGTCGAAGACCAGAAAGCCTCCGGCCTTGATAATAGTATTTTCCGGGAATGGGGCTGTCTTACCTTTATCTAACCTTCCCAAACCCTTATCATCGGAAAGAATCCAGCCGGAAATATCTACATCTTCTGTTGAATTGTTGTATAGTTCCACCCAGTCTTTGCCACCGTTTGGGTCGTTTGACTCAACTTCATTGATCACGACACCCGATCCTTGGGCATAGGAAACGCTGAAACTGTTCGCCACAAATATAAGCAATAACACTAAAACGATCGATGCGATTCGTATACTTGACTTCTTCTTAACCATAGTTACTCCTTGGTGTATTACTTTATAGTTTAATTGTATCTATCCGCATACTTTCAGTATTTATTTCACGTAATGCTTATGTAATATTTCTGGAAAGTATTACATGAAGTGAAGGTGTTACCGTAGGAGGTTAAAAATATACTTGCGCAAGTAGATCATTATGACTTGCTCTCAGATTCAGAAATCGCGACAAAAGACGTTACAAATATCCGAAATCTGCAAATCGCGCGAATCCTTAGACTTTCTTTAAGTTTTCTTTCTGATTTCTAAAAGTTAGCCCCGTATAGTAAAGACTGACAGACCACTTGCGAAAGGAGCTCAAATGTCAGTCCTTCTTCAAACTCACTCTTTAACGAAACAGTACGGACAGCAGAAGGCCGTACATATTGAATCATAAGACGGGTTCCACACCGTATATACGTTGAGAAAAGCGAAGGGAATGAATAATAAAGATGAAGCGCATCCTTGTTGTTGAAGACGATACGGCTAACAATCGGATGATGGTATTGGCATTGGAGAAACGGGGATATTCCTGCCAGCCTGCCTACTCAGGCACCGAGGCTCTCCTCCACCTTGATAAGTCATGGGATGCCGTCATTCTTGATCTCATGTTGCCGGGACTTGCCGGCGAAACCGTCCTCGAAGAAATCAAAGCCAGACAAGACACGCCGGTTCTCATACTAACTGCTAAGGACAGCATGGACTCTAAACTTCGACTTCTGACCGGCGGCGCCGATGACTACATGACAAAACCCTTTAACCTGGACGAGATGCTGGCTCGCATAGACATCCTAATCCGACGGGCCGGTTCCGAAGTCCGTCCGCAAATCCTGCGGCACAAGGATCTCATCCTTGATCGCCAGAGCCTTGAAGCCACTCTAAAAGGACAGCCCCTTAACCTGACTAAATCTGAGTTTCACATCCTTTCTCTCCTCGTGCAACATCCCAAACGGATCTTCACCAAACAGGATATTTATGAAGCCGTCTGGGACGATTACTACGTCGGCACCGACAATACGATCAACGTCCACATATCCAACATTCGCAAGAAAATGCGGGAAGTTACGGAAGAGGAATACATCGAAACTGTCTGGGGCATCGGTTTTAGGCTACATAAGTAGGTCAAGACCCCCAATTAGTCAACGTAATCTTCTTTTACCCTCAGAGCAGAATAAAAGTGACACCATGTTTGAAATTACGAAATAAAAGATCGTGCCAATATTTACTCGTCTGAAACAAAAACGGAGAAGAGTTCGCTACGCCCTGAGATGTTTAATTTTCGATAGGCATTACGAGCATGGAATTTTACGGTTTCGGTCGAGATGCCGAGTTCGCTGGAACAGTGCTTATAAAGATATCCTTGCATCAGGAGACTTACTATCTCGCGTTCTCGAGGTGTTAAGTTGTGTTCTGTCATCAGCGCGTCGGCACGAGTTTTTACTGAGAGCGGCTTGGCGACAGGCATTTTTTTATCTGAGAGCGGCATCGGATTGGCAGCCGGGATAATGACGATCGCGCCGGCTTTTTTGTTACCCGAGTAGAGAAAATCAGCGTATACAGGCGACAGGAGCAAAAAGCCGACGAAAAAAACAAACGCGACCAGGGAGGCGACTATCGTAAGGTTTATCGGCAGGCGTGGTATCAAAATGCCGAGCAAAATGTAAGTGAGTGAAAAGATGTTGAGAGTCGCGATGAGTATGCGCTTAAAAGATCGAAACGACGTGTTTTTTCGAAGAACGCCGCCAAGCAGCGTGTAGGCGGCGATAAAACCGATCTGTTCAAAACCGCGAAAAGCGCGGGATACATAGAGTGCCGGGTCAGAATCAGAGACTAGGCGCAAGACATAGGCGATCAGGAAACCTCCGAAAAAGAGGTTGCACATATGCCATAGGTTAAATTTGGCGTAAAAGTATAGAAAGGTCGCGAGGGAGAAGACGGTGACGCCAACGAGGCCATTTAATAACAATGTTGTCGTCGTAGAAACGCCTTGGATGTAAGTGTAAAACATTTCGACGATATGGTAGGCAAAAAAGAAATATAGCATCAGACCGATCTGTTTTTTTTCGCGCTGTCGCGGTGCCTCTACGGCGTCGATATAGTCTTCTTCTCTATAGCCGAAGATGCACAGAGCTGTGACGAAGACGAGACCCGCTATGTAGAGGCGTGAGATGAAAGCGGTCTTAATTTCCGTGGCCAAAATGAGCTGAAAGACGACATAATAGAGTGACGTCAGGGCGGCACCGAAAAAGCGTTCCGTACTGTTTAAGGCATAGGTATAGTGAAAAATAACCACGGCGGCAGTTCCGCCATAGAAAAAAGTAAACAGACAGGCGACAAGCACGGCAGGCACCCCGCTCTGTATAAAAAGCCAGAGCGTGAAGAAGAAAGCGCAACTCCCGGCGAGCAATTTCGAGTAAAGATTGATGTTTTTCAAGTTGGCAAAAGCGAACAACAGTCCGGCTCCGATACAAAAGGCAAGCCTCATCCAAGTGACGGCATCGACACCCGCGATCTTGGGATCTTGACGAAAATAGACTTCTTGGACATTAGAAAAGAGCGGCGCGTGAGCAAAGATCAGCATGTAGCGAAGACGGCGCCAGCGGATGTCGGAAAAAGACTGTCGAAACTTAGGAAACCAAGCGCGCAAGAGACCGTTAATCAAGGTTGTGACAGGATTCTTTTTCATCTCAATATTTCCATCCTGCGTTTCCTCTTGTTCAGAAACGTCACGATCCAAGCTGGTAAAATCGTCGTTTCATGTCGTTTTCGACGGCTAATCAGAACCATGACGGCTAATCAGAACCATTTTGATTATACAATATTTTGCCTGTCTTCAAGCAGATCGCAAAACCTTCGCAGAGAGGTCATTAATGCAAAGCCCGGTCAAACAGGAAAAATCGTCACATGCAGCCCGCTCTGACATCCTTCCTTCAACTTTAATCTAGAGCAGTTATTCTGGTACGTAAGACTAGGTGAAATCTTCGGCATTTTCGATTAAATGAAATGCGGGATTGACTTCAAAGTCATTGAAAAACAAGTAATTAAGAAGGTTTCTCTCTTTCAAGGGAGTTAAAGACGAGAGGGGTTGGCAGTCTAGTTTTACAATGGTCAATAATGGCAGACAAGGCTGCACGGAGGCCTCTAACCTGGTCCTCTAAGCTCAAACTGGCCATATTTGGCCGATCTGTTGCCTGCTCCGTTAAATAAGGCAAATGCATGAAACCGCCGATACAAGTGTTGCAGGACAGGGCTAGAATATGCAACACACCGTACATCAGGTGATTACAGACAAAGGTGCCGGCCGTATTTGACACTGAGGCAGGTACGCCCGCCTTCTGAATAGACGCCACCATAGTCTTGATGGGCAGGCTGCTAAAGTAGGCTGCCGGTCCATCGGCTACGATAGACTCGTTAAGAGGCTGCCAACCCGCATTGTCCGGAATGTAAGCGTCATTAATGTTAATGGCAACTCGCTCCGGCGTCAGACCGGAGCGCCCGCCTGCTTGCCCCAGACAGAGGACAGCGTCAGGACGGAACGCCTGCATAGCCTCCTTCACAACCTTGATTGACTCATAAAAGACAGTTGGAACTTCAAGCTGCCTTACCTCAGCAGAAAGACCTGACATATCACAGGCTCGCATAGCCTCTAGCGCGGAATTCTTTGCCTCACCGCCAAAGGGCTCAAAAGCAGTTAAGAGAATTTTCATAACCACCTCCCTATATACCGCTACAAATCTCTAAATCAGTTTAATTTTACCTTAGGTATTAGCTAAAATGATCAACGTTAATAATTCAAGCTGAGGGAACGAAAACGAACCCATCACGATGTGTGAAGCTTATTTCTATTAAACAACCCTGAACTTCTTCAGGTCGGAATAATCTCTTTCTGCAGATAACATAGACTATTCTATTGTACGGTTCTTTCCAGCGACTTTTCTTTACTTTCTCTTGATCGACAACATTCTGTAAATGCATTAATTTAAAGAAGAAAAGGGCTTGACCTTGAAGTAAGGTATAAAGATATAGTCGGGGCAGGAGGTAAGAGATATGATAAAAATCAAAGAGTTTGCCAATCTGTGTCAATGCTCAACTCAAACCCTGATTTATGTGCAATTAAAAATGACGATAACATCCTCTATTATCTTGAAGTTATTCCGGACAAATTAGAATTGGCTTTCACTTTGCCAACCATACTTTTACAAACGGTTTTAAGACAAAATCCCGAAAAATCTTTACAGCTGGAATGCCAGGTTCAAACCAGCGCTGATAACACAAATCATATTTATATATTGGATAATCAAGGTCAACCATAGACCTTCGATCGACTCAATAGACACACAAGACTATTAAAATAGCTTTTTTGCTAATATACCGGTGCAGCGGCTCCGCCCCCACCGGTATATTCACATAGATCCACTATTGATGCTGCTTTAAAACATTATCCGCCGCGCAAAAAAAATTATAGCCGGGCGATTTGGGGACTTGATTGCTCTTGGTTAAATGTGCTAGTATACCAGTGTTGCTCTAGAGATTGCCGATTAGTGTAACGGTAGNNACACCTGACTCTGACTCAGTTTGTCTGGGTTCAAATCCTAGATCGGCAGCCAACGCTAAACCCCTGCGATTACTGCATCACAGGGGTTTTTGTTTGCCTGTATAACTGAATATTTTTCTGCATAAATTACTTTTGTGTGCAATTTGTGTGCAGCCAGAACGACTCAGGTTTTTTGCTTTATGCAATGCATAAATAAAAAAGAGCCCTCCCCGGCATAACCGGGAAGGAGCATAAACAAAAACGTATCTGATTTTATCAATCACAGCCTCCGGGATAGCCAGGAGGCTTTGATATGCTTAAAAGAGTGTTGCAAAGAAAGTGACTGGATATTTGCTCTATTCATTGAGGGCGGTGGCGGCAGATTCACCGGCGATGATGCCGCTGGCGAAGGCGAAATGGAGATTATAGCCTCCGGTGGCGCCGGTCACGTCCAGCACTTCGCCGGCAATGTAGAGACCGGGGCGGCTGAGTACCTCCATGGTACGGGGATTCACGACAGAGGTATCAAGTCCGCCCAGACTGATCTGGGCCTGTTCATAACCTCTGACGCCGCTGATGCGAAGGCGCCATAAATTGAGTACCGCACTTGCAGCCGCAACCAAGGACTCGTCAGAGCCATTCGACACGCCGTCTATTCCAGTAAAGCGATTGCTAACAGTATCGCTGCAATCCAGCTCATTATTTGGCTGCCTGTTTTTACCGGCATCCGGCGTAAAGCCAGCCATAATTTTGCCTGACACAAGCTTACGCCCCAGATGTTCTGCCAACGGCAAAGGCAGAATACCTGTCAAGAGCAGATATTTATTTTCAGCCGGCAGGCTGCTGAGGCGCTGCCAGAGACTGGCCTCTATCTCTTGCGGTGACAAATATGGCGCTAGATTAAGATCCAATACTAATTGCTCCTCTGCCCGCAGCGGATACCATTTTGTCAGCGGACGCAATTTCGCTCTTTTGATCGGCAGCTCAGGACCATCGTCCGCAGGAATCTCGCATCTGACTGCGACTTCGTCCGCCAGTTCCATAGCGGCAATACCGGAGAGGCCGTAGTCAGTAATGAGAAACTCGCCTTGTGTCGACTTCAAAATCAGGCCTTCACTATCTCCCTCAGCTGTCAGACTCCTCAGAGTCGCTACCCCGCGGAAGCGAGTTCCTTTCAGTTGCTGAAACAGAGCAGGCTCAGCCAGCACCAGCGGCGTCAGAGCAGGATAGACTGCCGTCAGCGGCAAATTTAACTTGGCGGCGAGCAGATAGCCCGATCTGGAGCCGCCGAGTTGCGGTGAGGCCAGACCACCGGCAGCCAGAACTACTTTTCGGCCTTTTATCACTTGCCCGGATAATAGAGTCAAAACCCAGAGACCTTCCTCAGACTTCAGTCTGATTACGGGGCTTTCCGTGCGAAGCTCAACCCCAGCCCGGGTTAAGGCCTCTAGTAAAGCGTTTAAAACTGTTGCAGACTGATTCGAACGAGGGTATATCCTGCCTTCGGCATCTGCTACGGTCAAGACACCCAGCCGCTCCCAGAACCCTGTCAACTCTTCACTAGGCAGACAGTGCAACAAAGGCTGTATAAAGTTTCGATCCTGACCGCAATAATCATCAACTCTGAGGTCAAAATGCGAGAGATTACAGCGCCCGTTGCCGGAAGCCAATATCTTTCTCCCGGGTTGCTCTTGGGCTTCCAGCACCAGGATGCGCAAACTCCCATCTTGCCGGGATGCGGCAAGAGCCGCCGCCAATCCTGAAGCGCCGCCGCCGATAATTACCAGATCAAAGACTTCTGTCATAATTTGCTCCGGCTCATTGAATCAAGAACGGTATCACGGCCTCTGCAGTAATAATCAGAGCTCTGCCGCCCGGCGCTAGATAGACCTGCCGCAGCGGAGCTTCAAAGGTCACGCTGCTGGTCAGGACGGAATCAGTCAAATCATAGAGATAAAGTTGTTTGTCCGAAGGCAGCAAAAGCCAGCCATCAGCAGCGACAGGCGCGGCTGATAGCAGAGGAATCGCTGTGGCCTTTGTATCTCCGGCAGCAGAAAACCGTAACAGCCAGGACTCTTCCGCTCCGCTCGCTGTCCCGAGCACAACAATGCCTGTGCGATCCGCCAATACATAAGAGAATCCCTCCGGCATAGCATAGCTAGTCAGTTTCTCCGTCTCCATATCAGCCAGGACGATCCGGTCGCCGCAGTATGCCGCCACTACATCTTCAGTTCCGTGCAGAAAACTGCCAAAATAGCCCGACAATCTGACCTCCGATTTTTTCTTGCCGTCAAGGCCGTAGCGCTGAACCAGACATTCCGGATCAACCTGATCTATATCCAGGATCAAGACATCAAAGTAATTACCGCCCGGAGCAATACGGGCCAGCAGCGGATAACCGGATTCCTGATACTCGAGCGTAAATTTCATCTCCCTATGAGCGAGATTATAGTATCTGATCTCTCCTTTGTTATCCTTGCCCTGATCCAAGATCAAGAGATCATTGCCTCGCAGATCTGCCCCTACCGCTCTGCTTTTAACCTTATCGGCAAAGACAATGCCCGCCTCTTTGGCCACTACAAATTCGGCACTGTCCTTATCGCCTAGTATCAGACTGTCGGATGACCTGCTGATGATCCGCGCCGAGAGCAAATCAGTTTCATGCCAGGCATGCTCCCTGCCTTTGGCGTCAAGATACAGCAGTCCTCCCTGCTCAATGCGGATCTGATAGGAACCCACCGGATACAAAGAAATATCTTCGCCTGAGGACAGCTCATAACCTGAACCGCCTTGTATCATGCGCTGTACTTCGCTGCGGGCATTTATAACAGCGTTGACATTGGGATCAAAGATTAAAACAACGGCGATTGTCAAAAATATGGTGCTTAGCAATAGCCACACTAAAAGAGGGGTGTCCCCTCCCAAATATCTGCGTCTTTCATCCGGTATCGGCTTTTTTTCGTAAATGACCATCAAAAATTTACTTCCGCCTTCGTCTTATCCGGCCGGCGAACAGCCGTAATTTTTTCTGTCCCTATCTTATCATAAGCTGCCGACATATTATGAGAGAGCTGTCTCAAAATCGCTTTTCGTTCTCAATCTGCAGATGCCGAAATTATTTTTCGCGCAAAAAAGGGAGCCGCCTCATCTTGAGACAGCTCCCAATAACTAAAATCTTGTTAGTTCAGTATTGTTTAATACATGCCGCCTTGCCCCATCGGAGGCATGGGCTCGGGCTCAGGAATATCCGCGACAACAGCTTCGGTGGTCAGCAGAATAGAGGCAATCGAAGCCGCATTCTGCAGTGCGGAACGAGTGACCTTGGTCGGGTCAATGATGCCGGCTTTGACCATATCTGTGTACTTGCTTGCCAGGACATCAAAACCGAAACCTTCGGCGCTTTCTTTGACCTTTTCGCAGACAACGCTGCCGTCATAACCGGCATTGGCAGCAATCTGGCGCACCGGTTCCTCAAGGGCCTTCGCCACAATAGCCATACCGGTTTTTACATCGCCTTCGGCAGATGCCATCAGCACAAGCACGGGCTTAATAGCGGAAATATAAGCCGATCCGCCGCCGGGAACCACGCCCTCATCAACTGCCGCTCTGGTAGCCGACAGAGCGTCTTCGATTCTCAGCTTCTTTTCTTTCATTTCTGTTTCGGT
>LSQX01221083.1_pt2 | contig 11125 bp, 5 predicted proteins | sample 654561 | NCBI WGS metagenome assembly LSQX01 (sample SAMN04489861, study PRJNA283612) | anaerobic digester metagenome | isolation source: 4 biogas reactors fed with cattle manure at either 37C or 55C with and... | place: Denmark: Kongens Lyngby | collected 2014 | reverse complement strand
TAATAACTGTTTATATGTTCTTTATTTGTTTAATTATTAATTATTTATACTGTTGAAAAGTCGTTGATAAATTCTTTACAATTGCCTTTTTATGTTGAAATAAAATTTCATTTTTAATTATCAACACTATCAACAGGCTATAATCATATCTTATTTTATTTAAATATTTCAATTCTAAAATTATTATGATATTAGTGTCGATAAATAAAAGAAATATCGTCCAAATACAATGAATCTTCTCCAGTACCCTGACCCGGTATTTCGTTGGTAGTAAATATCAATAAAAGATAAGCGGGTTTTTTGTGGATATTGTAATATTCTATTGGAACACTTATTCGTTTCCATTTTCCCTGAGTATGGTTTATATAAGCACTTGTTTGAGCAATAATAAGAGAATGTGGCGATTTATCGGGTTTCAGCGTATCGGCTACATCACAATTATCGTGAATAATTAATTTCATAAAAGCCTGATTACATATATCTTTACTGCTGAATTTTGTCCAAAATACTATAGAATCGGGTAATCCGGTGAAAGATTGATGAAAATCCTTGTTTTCGCTGCGTGTAATAATATAATTATCGGGGCTTTTGGGATTTATACTTCCTAAATTCAACTGACCTGTAGTAATAGTTCCATTAATGGTATGCCCCAGCAAACTGCGTGATACAATTAATATGCTTTTATTTCCGTCGGATCCGGGACGAATCTGGTCGGTTTCAAAAATTTGTTTGGTACGTCCCAGGGAATATGCCAGGCCTGAACCTGAGGCAGAAGCAAAAGAATTCCAAGCCAGAGCTTCCTGCGTTTTACCCGGAGCTTCCCAGTGCTCAAATCCGCCGTTGGGTAATTGCATTTGAGCATTTAAGTAAAAACAGCAGCCAAAAAAGAGAAATAATAAATAGTTCATATAAAAATCAGGCTAAAAGAAATTCAGGATAAAGTTAGTAAAAATCAATTACCTTTGTGTGTAAAGAAATGTTTATGCAGTCAACTAATTATCAACTTGTTCTCAATAAGACGCTGGAAGAAATTAAATCTAAGCATAAAACACCAAGTCTTTTGCTGCATGTTTGTTGTGCTCCCTGCAGTAGCTATGTTTTGGAATATTTATCTGATTATTTTGAAATCACCCTGTATTATTATAATCCCAATATTTATCCGCAAGAAGAATATTTTACCCGACTCAAAGAATTAATAAAATTCGTCCAGGAATTTAAAGCAAATAATGCCATATTTATTGAAGAAGCACATTATAATCCTTCTGAATTTTACCAGAAAATTCAAGGTCTGGAAAACGAAAAAGAAGGAGGCGGCCGTTGCAAAAAATGTTATGCCTTGCGCCTGGAAGCAGCAGCCAAAAAAGCAGCAGAAAAATCGTTGGATTATTTTACCACAACATTAAGTATCAGTCCTTTGAAAAACGCAAAGTGGATAAATGAATTGGGAGCAGACTATGAAAATAAATATGGAATTCGATATTTATACGCTGATTTTAAAAAGAAAGAAGGCTATAAACGCTCCATAGAATTATCCAAACAATACGGTTTGTACAGACAGGATTATTGCGGTTGTGAGTTTTCCATGAGAAATAAAAAAACAGAAAAATGAAAAAGTTTAGCAGAATCGTTTTTATTCTCCTTTTAGCCATGGGAGCTGTGGCTTGTGGGAATAAAACAGACAAGAAGTACAAAAAAGACCTCAGTGATTATTCCAATTTTATATCTGCCATCAGCTCAGGGGCAATAAGACGTGCAGATCCTATAGTCGTAGTATTTACCAAAGAGATGGTTGAAAAAGAATTTATTGGAAAAAGCATAGAAAAATGTCCTTTTGTTTTTGAGCCCGAACTAAAGGGAAAATGCAGCTGGACAACAACTAATACTTTGGTTTTTGTGCCGGAAAAAGTGTTAAACTGGAATACTACTTATCAGGCAAGTCTGAATTTGGAAAACCTGCTAAAGCTGCCCGATAAATTAAATAAAGAATTGAAATTCAGTTTTTTCACCAGCAAAAAACAATTAAAACTTGCTTACGATGAATTGCGCCTGGACGAAGAAGGTAATTATTACCTTGAGGTGTTTGTCAACACTTCGGATAGATTTGATTCCCGCGAAATTGAACAAAGCCTGAGTATTGAATACCCCAATCAGCAATTTATACTGGACTGGGATCATCATCCGGAAACATTCAGCCATAGCCTGAGGATCAGAAATATTGTAAGAACAAAAGAAAACAGCGAACTGATTCTGAATATTAAACCGGTTGATAAGAGTTATAAACCCTCAATAAATCAATATTCTTTTACCATTCCGGGTACCGAAATATTTATGCTCAGCGCAGTCAGGGTAAAAGAAAGCCCCGATCAGGTGCTCGAAATTGTTTTTTCGGATCTGCTCAGCCAACAGCAGGATTTAAGAGGGCTGGTTAGCTTGGCCAAAGAAGAGATCAAATATACCATTGATAATAATGTCCTTAAAATTTATCCTTCCAAAACTTTGTCGGGTGAATACAGCCTGAATATTTCACGCTCGGTAGAAAACAAACAGGGAAAAATCCTTGCCAGAAATTACAGCCAAAAAATTAATTTCGGACGTATTAAACCTGCTTTGCGCCTGTTGGGCAAAGGGGTCATCATGCCTCAGAGCCAGGGCTTGATTCTGCCTTTTTCTGTTGTAGGGCTCAAGGCGGTTGACTTGCGCGTGATTCAGATTTTTCCCAACAACATCGTGTCTTTTTTCCAGAATAACGACATAGATGAAACCTATAAATGGCAACTCAACAGAGTAGGAAGAACCATCGTTACCAAAAGAATTTCCCTACAGGACAAAGGAGCCGAAGATTTGTCCAACTGGAATGCTTTCAGTCTGGATCTGGCTTCTTTTATTGATGTAGAACCCGGATCAATATACAATGTGGAGTTGGGTTTTAGAAAAGCCTATTCGCTTTACGACGAGCAGGCTCCGGAAGAAATGGATCATTACGTGCCGATAGAAGAAGAGTTGTTGTATCCACAGCAAAGCTACGAAAATGTATACTACAATTATTATTACGATTGGCGCAACCGCGACAATCCCTCTAGTCAGGCTTATTTCTCTACAGATCGTTTTGTAAGTCGTAATGTGTTTTGTTCCGACCTGGCTTTGATTGCCAAAATGGACGCTAAGGGGCAGCTGTCGGTTTACGTAAGCAATTTAATGACTACAGCTTCCGAAGCCGGAGTACAATTGAGTGTTTACGATTATCAGAATCAAGTTTTGGCCCAGGCTCAGACCGATGCGCAGGGCACTTGCCGCTTTACTCCCGAAAGAGCTCCCTTTGTCTTGTTTGCCAGGAAAGGCAATCAATACGCCTATTTAAAGCTGGACAACAGCAGCGCCATACCTACGGCCAATTTTGAAACAGAGGGCATCAAAGTAGAAAAAGGCATCAAAGCATTCTTCTATGCCGAACGCGATGTGTGGAGGCCGGGTGACAGCATTTACCTGCATTTTATACTCGAAGACCGGGAACAACAATTGCCGGAGGGTCATCCCATCACTATGGAAATTTACAATCCCCGCGGGCAGTTTGTAAAAAAAATGCTTTCCCGGCGCGATGAACGCTGTATTTATCCTTTTTATTTTGCCAGCAGCGCAGAGGATCCTACCGGAAACTGGAAAGTGGTTGTTAAAGCAGGTAGTCATGTTTTTCAGCGCGGCATACAGATAGAAAGCATCAAACCCAACCGACTGAAAATAGAACTGGAGATAAAGGAAGATTTATTAAGTAAGTCAGAGACTAGCAGAGCAAAACTCAAAGCCGGCTGGTTGCACGGAACACCGGCAGGCAATATGAAAGCTCAGGTAAGTGCCGTGCTGCATCCAAATACGCCTAAATTTGAACAATACAAGGAGTATGATTTTTCTACGCCCTATCCCCGCCAATCCAGCAAAGAATTTATGTTGTTTGACGGCCGGCTCGACAACAAAGGAGAAGCCTCTGTAAATATGTCCTTTGGCCCGGGTAAGGATTTTGAAGGCTATATGCAGGCCAGAATCAGCACCAAAGTTTACGAGGGCGGCGGCTTCAGTATTAATCAGCGAATCATTCCCTATGCTGCCTCTGAGCATTTTGTCGGCCTTAAAATCAATTATTCCTATCCATCCTGGAAGAAGCTGGACAACGATAAAAATCACCGGATCGAAGTATTAAGTGTCGATAAAAAGGGAAATCCGGCAGATCTCAGTGATATTGAGGTAAAGCTTTACGACCTTGATTACCATTGGTGGTATCAGGGCAACAAGAACCTGCTGGCTTCCTATGCCGGTCAAACCTATCACAAACCGGTTTTCACAAGCAAATTAAGCACCAGCAAGGGCAAAGGCAGCTTTGAATTAAAGAACAACAGGCAGCGTTACGGCAGTTATTTATTACTGGTGACAGCTCCCGACGGGCATACCTGCGGACAACAACTCTATTTTGGTCTGCCCTGGGGCAGCGGCATACAAAAAGGCGACGCTCAGGTCTTGGCTCTGGTAGCCGAGCGAAGCGAATATAAAGTGGGCGAAACAGCCAGCCTGAGTTTTCCGGCCGGCAAGGACGCCCGGGCTCTGGTGACGCTGGAGAACGGCAAAGGCATCCTGCATCAGGAATGGCTGGATAATCTGGAGGCCATGAACGAATACAGCTTTGTGACCACCCCTCAAATGACACCCAATGTTTATGTAAGTGTCATGCTGATTCAGGCCTATGCACAAACAGCCAACGATTTGCCAATAAGGCTCTTCGGGCTTACTTCCTTTGGAGTAGAGGATGAGCAAACCCGCTTACATCCTATATTGGAAATTCCCGGGGAGCTGCGTCCCGAAAAAGAATACACCCTCCGGGTAAGCGAAAGCAACAAGCAAGCCATGGATTATACCATCGCCCTGGTGGACGAAGGTTTGCTCGATCTGACCAATTTCAAAACCCCCGATCCCTGGGCCCATTTTTACGCTAAAGAAGCTCTGGGTACCAAAACCTACGATATGTACAACGAAGTCCTGGGCTCCTTTGGCAGCAGGCTGGAAAGTATGTATGCCATAGGTGGTTCCGATCAGGAAATAGATTATTCCAGGAAAAAAGCCGATCGTTTTATTCCAATAGTCGAAGTGCTGGGGCCTTTCCGTCTGGAAGCCGGGAAAAAAGCCGAGCACAAAATCCGGCTCAAACCTTATGCCGGCTCTGTAAGGGCTATGCTTATTGCTGCCGGCCAGGGCCGTTACGGCAGTATAGAAAAAAGCATCAGGGTCAGCGAGCCGTTGATGCTTTATGCCAGCTTGCCCAGAACTTTGGCTTTGGGCGAAAAGGCGGCACTTCCTCTTACGGTCTTTGCTATGGACGAAAGCATTAAAAGCGTCAGATTAAGCTTTGAGACAGAAGGGATGCTACAGGGCTCAGCAGACACCCTGATCCATTTTGAGGCTCCCGGTCAGCAGGATGTGCTTTTTGAGCTTAAAACAGCCGGGAAGGCCGGCCTGGGCAGAATAAAACTTAGCGCAGTATCGGGCAGGGAAAAAACCCAACAGGAAATAGAGCTGGATGTCTTGCACAATAATCCGCCCAGTCTGGAACAAACTTATAAATTACTGTCCCAAGCGGAAAGCTGGCAACAAAAATTGTCGCCTCTGGGAGTGCCGGGAACCAATACGGCAAGGATGGAAATATCTTCGGTATTGCCTCTGAATCTGGATTATCAGCTGAGTTTTCTGGACCAGTATCCCCACCTGTGTGCCGAGCAGGTCGTGTCGTCTGTTCTTCCTTTGGTTTACGTTCCGAAACTGCTGGAATTGAGCAGCGAAAAAGGCCGGGAATACGAACAAAAGATAAAAGACTGTGTTGATCGTCTTCCCCGCTACCAAAGTATGGACGGAGGCTTTGCTTTCTGGCCCGGCCAGTCCGGGGGCGATCTTTGGCTGACAGCCTATCTGAGCTATTTTATGCTGGAAGCCGAAAAAGCCGCCTATCTGATCCCCTCCAATTTAAAAAGAGCCGGTCTTGATTACCTTGTCAGCGGGGTTCGCAGATATCGCGATTATAAGCCGGACCACAAAGCATTGATACAAGCCTATGCTTTGTTTGTTCTTGCCCGGGCTGGAGAACCCGAGATTGCGGCCATGAACCGCCTGATGAAAGCCGATTGCCTCAACAAGCAGGGGAAATGGTTACTGGCTTCTGCCTATGCCCTGGCCGGCATGAAAGAAGCAGCTTACAGCCTGATAGATCTTCGCGACAAGGAACCTGCGCCGGCCAGTGCTTATACTTACGGCTCCGCTTTGCGTGATCGCAGTTTTTTACTGCAAAGCCTAATGTTGCTTGGCGAGTGGGAGCAAGCTGCCCCGCTGGCCCTCAAAATTGCCAGCGGGCTCAACAGCCAAAGCTGGCACAGCACCCAGACCATCGGTTTTGCTCTCGCAGTTTTGTCTGAATTTTGCATATTAAGCTCGGCTTCCTCCAAAACGGAGGCAGAACTGTATGTTAACGGGAAACTCGTGCAAACCCAAACTTCCGGAGCCTTCACACAGGCTGAACTGTCATTTGACCAGGAAAAAGAGCTGGATGTCCGTCTGGTGAACAAGAGCCAGGGCAGCCTCTTTGCCAGCCTTTCCAACAGGGGAACCAAAGCCGGGCCTGATGCTGCGGTGCAGGAAAGGGGATTGGCCCTTGATATTACGTATCTGGACCATGAGGGCAATAAATTGGATATCAGCAAGCTAAAACAGGGCAGCAATTTCATCGTACAGCTGCGTATCAGCAACAGAACGGCATTTGCTGTAGACAATCTGGCTTTGACACAAATGATACCCGCCGGCTGGGAAATAATCAACGAAAGACTCTTTGGAACTGCCGCAACAGAAGGGGATCAGAACAGCTATGATTACAGGGACATTCGTGACGACAGGGTAAACACTTATTTTTCGCTGGGAGCCGGCAAAACAAAAGTCTTTGCCCTGGAGCTGAATGCCTCTTATTGCGGAGAATTTATTCTGGCACCCGTGCTGTGTGAAGCCATGTACGACCAGGCCTATTACGCCAAAAAAGGCGGGGGCAGGGTAGTGGTTAACCGCTAAAAAAGCAAACAAGAACCAAAGAAATGCGTTCCAAAAACCAGAATAGACACGACAGTAAAACAGATAGCCGGAATCCCCAAAGCTTTAAACCTCAAGGTAAGAAGTCTCATAGTCCAAAGCCCCGGGGCTTGAATTTTATTGGCCGAAACTTAATAAGCCCAAGCTCTAAAAATTCAAAGCGGCTAAAGCTGTTTACAGCTCTGTTTCTGTTGCTTGTTGTCTTGTTTCTGCTGATTCCTCTGCCCAAATTTGATGATCCCTTTTCAACAGTGGTTTATGCCTCAAACGAAGAACTGCTGGGAGCAAGAATTGCGGCAGACGGCCAGTGGCGCTTTGCCCCGGAGGGGAAAATCCCCGAAAATTATGCCAGGGCTTTGATTCTTTACGAGGATAAATATTTTCGCTTTCATCCCGGCATTAATCCGGTATCACTGGGCAGGGCTTTTATTCAGAATCTAAAGGCCGGGCGGATAGTCAGCGGAGGGAGCACTTTGAGTATGCAGCTGGCCAGGATGTCGCGAAAAAATCCGACCAGAAACTTTAGCGGGAAATTTCTGGAAATCCTGATGGCCTTAAAGCTGGAATGCTGCTATACCAAAGATAAAATTTTGGCCCTCTACGCCGATGTTGCTCCTTTCGGCGGAAATGTGGTGGGAATCACGGCTGCTTCCTGGCGCTATTTTAATCGTCCGCCCGAAAGACTGTCCTGGGCCGAAGCGGCAACTCTGGCTGTTTTGCCTAATGCACCGGCCCTGATTCATCCCGGCCGAAATGCGGCTTTATTGAAGCAAAAAAGAAACGCCTTGCTCGCTCAGTTATTTCAAAAAGAATACATTGACAGCCTCAGCTATCAGCTGGCTCTGGCGGAATCCCTGCCCCGGGCTCCTCTGCCTTTGCCCGGTCTGGCCTTGCACGTGGTGGAAAAAGCCCACAAACAATTTCCGGGACAAAATATCTATACCACTATAGATTATACACTACAGGAAAAAAGCATCCATTTGCTGGAACAGCAGAGCAAAGAATTGGAACAAAACGAAATTCATAATTTGGCAGCCCTGGTTTGTGATGTAAGAAAAAACAGCATTCTGGCTTATGCAGGCAATATCAGCGCAATTGCTCAACTCGATGTTTTTGTGGATATTGCGCAGACCCCGCGTAGCAGCGGCAGTATCCTGAAGCCTTTTTTGTATGCTTCGATGCTGCATCACGGAGAGATTCTTCCCAATACCCTGATAGCGGATGTCCCTGTAAATTTTTCGGGCTTTTCTCCCAAGAATTTTGATTTGACATATCAGGGAGCTGTTCCGGCTTCAGAGGCTTTGAGCCAATCTCTGAATGTACCGGCCGTCGAAATGTTACATCAGTTTGGAGAAGCACGTTTTCTGGAGATTTTGCGCAAACTCGGTTTCACTTCTTTTATTTATCCGGCCGAACATTACGGCTTGTCGCTGATTTTGGGCGGAGGAGAATGCAGCCTGCTGGAGTTGGCCGGGGCCTATGCTTCGCTGGCCAGGGTTTTGAACCGTTTTGAGTCTGCTCAGGAATATACCACCGGGGATTACCGGCCATTAGAACTTTTCAGGACGAAATTTCCCGAAGAAAAGCGCAATGATACCAGGCGTAAAGACTCCGATATTTCCGGTTTTATGTATAAAAAAGCCGGGGCAAAGTCTCATCATTCGGCGATTGAGAATCATAACACTGCTCGCGAAAGCGAGGAATCTTTGTCGTTGTTGTCGGCTGCCTCCATTTGGTGTACCATGGAAGCTTTGCAGCAGGTAAACCGTCCCCGCGAAAGAAGCGGCTGGAGGCATTTTGAAAGCAGCCGGCGGCTTGCCTGGAAAACCGGAACCAGTTTTGGTCTGCGCGATGCCTGGGCCCTGGGAACTACTCCCGAATATGTGGTAGCAGTATGGGCAGGCAACGCTGACGGCGAAGGGCGTCCAGGCCTGACTGGCCTGAGAGCGGCCGCTCCGGCTATGTTTGATCTTTTTGATTTATTGCCGCAGAGCGGCGTTTGGTTTGAACGGCCTGAAAGCGAAATGAGTCTGGAAGAAATCTGTGCCGAAAGTGGTTACAAAGCCTCTGTTTATTGCCGCAGCAAAACGAAGCAAACTGTTCCTGCAAGGGGGCTTAAGACGGCCGTCTGTCCCTATCATCGTCTTGTGCATCTGTCCGAAGACGGAAAATTCAGGGTGAATGCCTCCTGTTATTCTCTTGATCGCATCCGCAATGATTCTGTCTTTGTGTTGCCCCCGGCCATGGAATGGTTTTACCGTAAAAGCCATCCGGCTTACAGGGGCCTGCCTCCCCTTTTGGAAACTTGCAGTGGAGAAAAGGAATTTCAGCAGATGGAAATCTTATATCCCCGAAATCCCTACAGTTTGTATATACCCAGAGAACTCGACGGCAGCCCCGGTAAGCTCGTTGTGGAAGTCGTGCACCGCAAAGCCAGTGCCCTTTTGTTCTGGCATCTGGACGATCGATGGATAGGCAATACCCGGGGCATACACCAAATGAGCATCGACCCGCCCCCCGGAAATCATACGCTTAGTGTGTTTGACCAGGATGGAAACAGCCTGATACAAGACCTGAATATTCAAGCCGGTCCCGGCGAAAGATAAGGCCTTTAGTTTTGTTGCCGGATCATGTCGGGCAGGATCTTTTGCTGCATCATCCATTCGATCATCAGAATGCGCCAGACATGATGATAGCGAAAGCTTTCGTTATAACCCCAGCCATGCCTGCCTTCGGGGAAGATATACATAGCCGCGGGAACTTTATGTTTTTTTAGCGCAGCGTAGAAATCCAGGCTGTTTTGTGGTATCACCCCTGTGTCGTCGTCGCTGAGCATCAGCAAGGTCGGGGGCGTTTCTGCACTCACCCTGAGCTCGTTGGAATACTCCAGAAGTTGTTGTTCAGTAGGCTCATTGCCCAATAAGTTTTGTCTGGAACCCTCGTGAGTGACGCCCTCTTTCATGGAAATAACCGGATAAAACAGGATCAGGTAATCGGGTCTGCTGCTTTGGCGGGCAATCGGGTCATCTGCTTCGGGATTGCCGTAATCAAAATGGGTGCCTGCGGTCGAAGCCAGGTGGCCGCCGGCCGAAAAACCTGAAATGCCTATTTTGGAAGGGTTGATTCCCCAATCCCCGGCCTTGCTTCGTATTATTCTGATGGCTTGCAGGGCATCCTTTAAAGGGATGAAATCGTGCCCGTTGGGCAAACGATATTTAAGCACTATGGCTGTAATGCCATTGTCGTTGAGCCAGCCGGTCAGCTGAAAGCCTTCGTGATTGGCTGCCTGTCGGGCATAGGCTCCGCCGGGACAAATAATCAGAGCGACTCCTGTGTTTTTGTCGGGATTCGCTTTGAAAACCGACATAGCAGGAACACTAACGTTGGAGAAATAATTGTTGTTGTTTATTTCTTCGGCAGTAATACCATTACTTTCGGGAACTCCGTCCGGCCACAAGGGCAGATCGATTCTTTCTTGTGCGTAGGCAGCCGCAGCAGTACCCAGCAAAATACACAATACCGGCAGTAGTTTTTTCATGATATGGATTTTTTAAGATTACAACAAATGTATAGGATTCTGCTTGAATTTTAAAGACTCAACATAAAAAACTACTTTTGTGCTCCAATTCAGGAAAAGAATGAAAGTCGTGTACAACCTGCTGGGAGGCTTCTTTTTGGCCTTGGCTATTGTCGGCATATTTTTGCCGGTTTTGCCCACTACGCCTTTTTTGTTGCTGAGTGCTGCTCTTTTCTATAAAGGCTCGGATCGGTGTTACCGTTGGCTGATGCAGCATCCTCAGCTGGGATCCTATATTGAAAATTACAGGAAATACAGGGCGATTCCCCGGAGCACTAAACTATTTTCGGTCAGTTTGTTGTGGATTACCATATTGATTTCGGCTTTTTTGGTCATCGAAATTCTTTGGTTGAGAATTTTATTGCTCGTGATTGCCCTGGCTGTGAGCATTCATATTTTATCGTTCAAAACACTGCACAAAAAGAATTCAGGATCCAATCA